>Ga0194128_10001146_pt1 | contig 46777 bp, 41 predicted proteins | sample TA2KigCa65mmetaG_FD_148650 | JGI IMG/M metagenome (GOLD analysis project Ga0194128, IMG submission 148650) | Freshwater microbial communities from Lake Tanganyika, Tanzania - TA2015037 Kigoma Deep Cast 65m | ecosystem: Environmental > Aquatic > Freshwater > Lake | place: Tanzania: Lake...
TAATCCAAGGGATAACTCGCCTTTTGATATTCCAGCAATTCAAATAGGAGGCGGGGTTGATTCATCGTCCGTAAATTATGGGTTGGTTTTGAAAATCTTGTGGGAATAGGTAGTCCGGGCTTGGCTTGATGAAATCGTAAGTTGATACAAGCCCTCGCTTAGGTTGCTAAGGTCGAGTTCGACCTTATTCGCCCCAAGGAATGAAATCTGATTGGCAAGGATTTGGGTGGTTCTCCCTTGTAGATCGGTCATCTGAATGGTCCATTCCTCATTTGACATTTCTGCTTTGGATGGGATTTCAAGGATGCAGGATTCGGATGCAGGATTTGGGTATACCTTCCATGGATTACCAATAAGGGCCTCATCCTCCACCGAGGTATGAATGGAGTTGCCTAATTGAAGTTTAAAGCCTTTGTGTACCTGTTTGGTGACGGTATTTTGGACAAAACCGGTGAGGTACAGGTGCGGTATTCTCCAACGGTTGCCTAACCGGTATTTGAAACCAATGGTCGTAGGGACGGCACCAGATCCGACAGTGATTCCGTTGGTATCGGGGAGCATTTTGCGAAGGACCATGGGGAATAGCTTCTCTCCGTTGCTTCCTGGCAAACCGCCACCGGGTTGTCCTGGGGGTGGGAAATAAATCGAATCCTCGGCAAGGAACAATACGAGTCGGTTGGTGGAATCAGGGGTAGCAAGCGAGTAAACCGAGCCGGTGATTTCGACGGAATCCGGTACCTGTGGGTCACCTACCCCAATGAGGCGAGTATCCAAGTCGTAGATCCAATTGGCTGGAGTTACATTATACCAGGTTTCCAAAGTGCTTTGACCCATACCGGTGCTTAGGGCATGACGACCGAGCCGCAAGGCGGGAACGCCGCTTATTCCGTAATAATTTACCCGGACTGTGGGGTCCACAGGGTTGGCCAAATACATGGAATCCAACCCTGGCCAGGAGACGTGATGCCGAACCGCCGTGGCTTTACCGGGATTACTTCGCATAAGGCCTTGGAAGGTGGGGTTTTGTTGGGCACATGGGGCGCAGGATGCGTTCGTGAAGTGCTCAAAGACAAGAATATTGCTCTCAGAAACCTGCGCCATCGAAGTGGAAAGTCCTGCCGAGAACAGGACACCCCAGGCGAGAAAGCGCTTATGGAATGGAAGACGTAGAGAAAGGTTCATAAACGAAATTGGTTAATAATTTGGTTACTAAGATAAGGTCATGCCACAAAAAAGCCCCTTGCGGGGCTCTTTTGATTCCTAAGGAACGGCTTCATTGAATTAATGGCGAACCATGATTTTGCGAGGTTGCGTTAAAGGCTGATCTCCTTGGGTAAGTTGAACGGTGTATAAACCGTTGGCCCAATCCATCGTGGAAATTCGAACCGTGGATGACGTGCCGTTATCAAGCAGGGTACCCTGAGCCATGATTTGTCCCATGGCATTGAACACGGTGTAACCGGTCGCGTCGTTGAATCCATCAGCAGTTTGAAGGAAGAATTCGCTGTTCGAAGGATTTGGATAAGCGCTCCATTGGGTATTCTTGGAGGGTAAGTCCTGAAGCGAGGTGGTGTTGATGGCATTGCCCAACTTGATTTTGACACCTTTATTGACGTTTTTGGTGCCGTTTGCCTGAACGAAGGCCAACAGGTAAAGATTATCCCGAACGAAGGTGGGAGATAAAGCATAGGTCGCATTGACCGTGGTGCTTTGTGATCCGTTACCACAATTAATACCGTTGGAGGTGGGGAGGATTTTGCGAAGAACAGAAGGGAAATCTTTTTCACCGTTGCTGCCGGGTGCTGTTGCATAGGAAATAGGGTCTTCCACAAGGTAGAGCCATAGCTTGTTGTCGGTGTTGGAGGTCGTTGTTTTGCCACGAACTGAACCGGTTACCGACAGGTTGTTGCCTGTAATGGAGGTATTGAGAATGTAATTCCAATTGTTGGGCGTGTTCATAATGTTATCGTCAATATTGCCCTGGTTGATGTTAGCAGGATTCGATGACAAAGTCGAGCCTAAACGAACAGCAGGTACGCCGGTGACACCATAGTAGTTTACGCGAGATGTGGGATCGGCTGTATTAAAGGAATACATGGGGTCAGTACCTGGCCAAGAGGTGTGATGCTTCACTGAGGTAGCCTCCATGTTGTTGGCTAGCAAAAGTGCCTGAAATTGAGGATTATAAGTGGCACAAGGCCCGCAGGATGCGTTTGTGAAATGCTCGTAGATGACCAAATTGGATTGAACAGGAGGGGCTGGGTCCACAACGGATAAAGTAGCGGTCAAGGTATCGGAATTGATATTTCCTCCATTCAGTCCGGAAACCCAAACCTTGATGGAGTAGGCGCCGGCGGTAGTTGGCGTGTAGGTGCTGGTGAAGGTGAAGGCGTCTGCATTGAAGGAGCTCAGCGAACCGCTGTAAGCCTGACTGGTGGTAGGGCCGTTATTCACTTGGTAGTTGAGGGTAGCCGAAGAAATGGTGTTAAGTCCCAAATTCCTGAAAGAGCCACCTACATTCACTGAACCGTTGGTAAAGGCCAAGGAGGGAACGGTGTGGGAAACCATTTTGGCGGCGTCAGCAGCAGGGATCGTAATGCGAATATTATCCACCAACATGGCCACCATGTCGTTGGAGATGTTCCGAAAGGCAAAGCGAATGGTTTGATCGGCGTAGGGTGCCATGGAAAAACCACGTACCGTTAAGGCAGTGTTTTCTCCGTTGGTCGAAAACAACGGGGCTGAGGTTAGAAAGGATGCTCTGGCGGTATCCCCGTTGCTGATCCTTAGCTCATAGGCCTCGGGATATGAAGCATTCCCCAAGCTTTGAGCCTCGTAAATCATGTAATAGTTACCGCTGGCGGGAATGGATATCGATGGAGAAATCAACCAACGATCCACAATGCCCACGGGATTGGTCCAAGAAACACTCACGGCCGATTTCCCTAAATTGCTGAAAACCGCGGGAAAAGTCCATGCATTGGTACTGTTGCCAGTCAAGGTAGAAACATTGCTTGCGCCGGGCCTCCCATCTATGTTTCTCAAAACCCAACCGGAGGGAACGGATGTTGTGGATGCGACTGTGTTAAAGTCCTCGCTGAAAGCGGTCTGGGCTATGGATGCACCATGGATGGCGGCCCAAAAAGCCATGGAAAAGAGTATTTTTTTGAACATAGTGGTTTTTTTTACAAGTTTAGTTCACAAAATCTTCTTTGTGCCAAATTCTGGGGTATGGCATGGTTTTTGGTAAAACCTGACATTTTGTCGCATTTCCTCGTATTTTTGTAAAAAAAATCGGTTTTTAGCCAAAGAAATAGCCTTTTTTCAAATCTTATTTGTTTTTATCCAAGACCATAGATCATGAGCGGCCAATTTTCCGGGATCCTGAAAGGGAATTTACCACCTACCGACAAATTCCTGTACATGGAGAGCTACGGCTGCCAAATGAATTTCTCGGACAGCGAAATTGTGGCCTCGGTCATGGCTGATTTGGGGTACGGGGTCACGGATGAATTGGAGCAAGCGGATGTGGTGATGATCAATACCTGTTCTATACGGGAAAATGCAGAACAAAAGGTGAGGGCACGATTGCAGCATTTTCGGGCCATGAAGCGCCATAAACCGTCCATGATCATTGGTGTTTTGGGATGCATGGCCGAGAGGTTGAAGAGCAAGTTATTGGAGCAAGAGCAGTTGGTGGACCTCGTGGTGGGCCCTGATGCTTACAAGGATTTGCCGGGTCTCTTGGAACAGGTCCAAGGAGGCCAACAAGCGGTGAATGTATTGCTCTCCCGGGAGGAGACCTATGCGGAAATCGCCCCGGTGCGTTTGGGCTCGAACGGGGTGACCGCCTTTGTGACCATTATGCGGGGTTGCGATAACATGTGTTCTTTCTGTGTGGTGCCCTTCACCCGAGGGAGGGAACGGAGCCGCGATCCCTACAGCATTCACCAGGAGTGCCGTGAATTATGGGCCCAAGGTTACAAGGAAGTTACACTGTTAGGCCAAAACGTGGATTCCTATCGATGGCAAGCCCCTGCAGAGGAAGCCAAGGGGGAAGAATCGCCTACCTTTTTGTTTGCCGATTTGTTGGCCTATATCGCAAGCATCTCACCTGATTTAAGGGTTCGATTCTCGACCTCCCATCCCAAAGACATTACCGACGAGGTGCTTTACACCATGGCCCGTCATGATAATTTATGCAAGAATATCCACCTGCCTGTGCAGTCCGGGAGTTCCAAGGTCTTGGCGCGCATGAACAGGACCTACGATCGCCCCTGGTACCTGGAACGGGTAGAGGCGATTCGAAGGATACTCCCTGATTGTGCAATTACCACCGATATCATTGTTGGATTCTGCGGGGAAACCGAAGAGGATCATCGCGAAACCTTGTCTTTGATGGAGATGGTTCGTTTTGATTCGGCCTACATGTTTGCGTATTCGGAGAGGCCCGGGACCCTTGCGGCCCGTAAATACCCTGATGATGTTCCTGAGGAAATCAAGAAACGTAGATTGGCTGAAGTTATGGCCTTGCAGGATCAACATTCCGTGGAGCGCAACCAAGAAGAAGAGGGCAAGGTTCATCGCGTGCTCATCGAAGGCAAGTCCAAACGTTCCGATCAGGATTGGTGCGGTAGAAATTCACGCAACAAAATGGTGGTATTTCCAGGTAAAGTTGGGGAATTGACCCCTGATTTCATCGGTGCCAAAGACTTGTCGCCAGGAACCTTCGTTGATGTTACGGTGCATCGATCCACCAAAGCAACTTTGATGGGTCACGTCGTTGAATTTGATGCTGTGCAGGCATGAACAAGGCCATGGATGATGATACCGCACGCCTAGAACGGGAGCGGGAATACCATAACAAATCTTTTGCGGAAGACCTGCGTAAATCGGTGGATAAATTTTACGAAACCATCGAAAGCAGCCGTTACGCCCATTGGCATGCTTTGATGCCTTTGGCCCAGGGTTGTAAGGTATTGGAATACGGTTGCGGGCCGGGCTCCGCAGCATTTAATCTTGCCCGACACGGAGCGCAAGTGGTGGGCATCGACATTTCGGATGTGGCCATCGCTCAGTCCAAGGCCCAGGCCCAGGCCGAAAATCTGGAGATTGATTTTCGACGGATGAATGCCGAAAGTCTTGAATTTGAGGATAATACCTTTGATATGATCGTGGGTTCCGCTATTCTTCATCATTTGGATTTGGACAAGGCCTACAAAGAATTGCATCGATGCCTGAAGCCTGGGGGCAAGGCGGTATTTATCGAGCCCACAGGGCATAACCCCCTGCTGAATTGGTACCGAAAATTAACCCCACAATTGAGGACAGTGGACGAAAAACCCATGCGGCGCAAGGACTTTCGTAAAGCTACCTCTTATTTCAGCGAGGTTACCGTAGATTATTACAATTTGTTCACCACGGCCGCTGTTGTTTTCCGTAACAGGCCGTATTTCAAAAGAATACTCAGCTCCTTAGATCGATTGGACCAATGGTCTTTTCGATGGATTCCAGGTCTCAAATATTGGGGATGGATGGCGGTAATGATTTTGCAGAAAGGTCGCCAATAAACGCATTCAATCGATTCGGATAACCGCATGGAATTACAAGCCCTCAAACAACGATTTGGCATTATTGGGAATGCTCCATCGCTTAATCACGCACTGCGTATCGCGGATCAAGTGGCAGCGACGGACGTTTCTGTTTTGATTTTGGGTGAATCCGGGGTAGGTAAAGAGGTGTTTTCCAAAATATTGCATCAGCTATCGCAGCGTAAGCACAACAAGTTTATTGCGGTGAATTGTGGTGCCATACCGGAGGGGACCATTGATTCTGAATTGTTTGGTCACGAAAAGGGTTCCTTCACGGGTGCCCACGAGTCCCGGCAAGGTTATTTCGAAACGGTTAATGGGGGGACAATTTTTCTGGATGAAGTCGCCGAAATGCCGCTGGGTACCCAAGCCAGATTGTTACGGGTCCTTGAATCGGGTGAATTTATTAAAGTTGGTTCCTCCAAGGTTCTATCCACCGATGTACGTTTGGTCGCCGCCACGAACCTTTCTCTGCTTAAGCAAATTGAAAAAGGTAAGTTCAGGGAAGATCTGTATTATCGAATGAACACCGTAGCGATACAGATACCTGCATTGAGAGAGCGGAAAGAAGATATACCGCTGCTGTTCAGAAAGTTTGCCGCTGATTTTTCGGAACGTTACCATTCCCAACCGGTGCAATTGGATCAAGGGGCCTTGGATTTGTTGGTGGACCAACCCTGGCCTGGAAATATTCGGCAACTAAAGAACGTTGCTGAGCAAATCTGCGTATTGGCTCCAACACGTATGCTCCGTGGTGATGAAATTCTTCCATATATGCCCGTCCGTGAAATTTCGGTGAGCTCTTTGCCCGCCTTGTTGGAAGGAGTTAGCGGGTCCTCCGAAGATTGGTCTGAAAGAGATTTGTTATATAAGGTTTTGTTTGATCTCAAGAAGGACATGGTGGAAATGAAGCGGGTCATGGGGCAGATTATGGAGGGCGATGCCCCTGTTCGCGATAGCGATAAGTCGATTGGGACGGTGATTACCCCCATTATAGAGTCCATGAGCGTTTCACCGTCGACATCACGCTATGACGAACATGCCGAGGTGGTGGATATCGAGGAGAATTTATCCTTGATGGAAGTGGAGAAGCGACTGATTGACAAAGCGATACGGAAGTATGCCGGCAAGAGGAGGCAAGCTGCGGCCGAATTAGGGATCTCGGAGCGAACCTTGTATCGAAAAATCAAAGAATATGGATTGGAGGAGGAATAAGGTTAGAGAGCGTTTCTTGGGGTTAGGATCCCTGACGGTCATCTTTTTGATGTTAAGAATCCTTAGCGGTTGCGGGGTTTACTCCTTCAGCGGTGCTTCGGTTCCTCCAGAGGTCAAAACCCTGCACATTGCGCAAATGCGCAACAACGCCTCTTTGGTAAATCCCTCCCTTAGTCAGCAACTGTCCGATGCTTTTAGGGATAAATGCTTGGCAGAATCCAACCTCAAATTGGGGCCGTTCGGTTCTACCGATTGGGAATTTACCGGGGAAATTCAGGATTATTCGGTTACTGCCGCCGCGGTATCAGGACAAGAGAAAACAAGCCTAAACCGTTTGACGGTTGTTTGGCGTTTAAAGTTTCAAGTCAAAGGCCAAGAAAAACAAGGATGGGAACAGCGATTTACCCGGTATGCGGATTTTGATGCAGGCTTGCCCCTTCAAAGCGTGGAGGGAGAATTGGTGAATCAAATTGTGAAGCAATTGGTGGACGATGCTTTCAATAAAGCTTTTATTCAGTGGTGAACCATGGATTTACGGTTGCTTCGTGAATGGATTCGTAACCCCTTGTTGCTGGAGGGTGTCGATGGGCAGGATCTGGAACATCTGCTTAGGGAAGCTCCAGCTTTTGAGGCCGGCCAAATTTTGTCTTTGCAGCGCATGAAAATCAACCATTCCTCCAAGTTTTCCAAGGCTTTGGTCTCTTATTCCGCCATGACGGATCAAGGTCAGTGGTTATACAGGGCCATTGAACGGCAGCAAACCAAGCATGACGTCGAGGCAGAGTTCCATCTTTCAAGCTTGGAAACATCGCCCGAAGTCTCCAAGGAGCTCAGCGGAGGGTTGACCTCAGAGGAGCAAGAAATTGTGCAGCAAACGCGACTGGATTGGTTTACGTTGCTGGGTCGGGTGGATTGGAAAGCCATGGAATCGGATGAACTGGATTTGCTCTATGCGGAATATACCCAGACGGATTACTTGGAAGCCTCTGCAGAATTGCCCAATTGGAGTGAGGATCAAACGGCAGTCCTCCATAAGCCCATCCCTCCAATCAAGGCGTTCGAAGAATCACGCAGCGAATTGGATCGTATTCGCGATATGGCTGCCAAAAGTTTGGATTTGGAGGAGGTCCCAGTCTCCGAATCCTTGGCAGTGCTTTATTTGGAGCAGGGGCAAAGGGCCATGGCTGTTCGAGTTTACCGTCGACTCATGCTTCGATTCCCTAGCAAATTAGGCTATTTCAGAGATTGTATTGAGCAAATTGACTCCAAGGCACCCAGGTGATTGGCCCAAAAATGGTCTCTAAACCTGTTTTGAACTTACCTTTGCGCCCTGCCATTTCAGGTAACCAACCCTTTTAGCCCTTGATTTAACCCTATGTACACTTTTATTACCCTCCTAATCGTATTGGTCAGCCTTTTGTTGATTCTTTTGGTTTTGGTTCAGAAGCCTAAAGGGGGCGGATTGGCCCAAGGTTCCTCATCGATTAACCAAGTGATGGGGGTCAAAAGGACATCGGACGTGGTGGAAAAGGGAACTTGGATTCTTAGCCTTTCCTTACTGACCCTGGCTTTGTTGGTGAACTTGTGGATTCCTCGTGCAGAGACCACCGAGGAAGGCGCGGCTACCCGCCTCGAAGAAAAAGTATTGGAAACCCCAGCGACCAACCCACCGGCCCCTGCGGGGGGTAATGCAGCACCGACACCCTCCAGTCAGGGAAACGCCCCAGCTCCAAACAATCAGGGGGCTAAACCCACACCGGCTCCAAACAACCAAGGAACCAAACCTGCCCCGGCGCAGTAGGCTGAAGATTTTGATCAGGGTTTGGGACCCCTTTTGGAATTGAGGGAGGTGTTTTGGTGTTTTGAGCCTTTCAACTTGGGTTTCGCTCCGCTCGAATCAGCATTTTTGTCATAGCAATTGCTTGTTTTGACATAATGAATGGCGATTTTGTCATGTCCAAGGCTAGATAAGAGGCTTGGCATGGGCTTTGTAAATGTTTAATCAAACCTAAACCATCAAATTTTATCTTATGTCAAGCAAAATCACCCCAATTGCCGACCGGGTTCTTGTGGAACCTACCCCCGCCGAAGAAAAAACAGCTGGCGGCATCATCATCCCCGACACTGCCAAGGAAAAACCACAGCGCGGCACGGTTGTCGCTGTAGGTCAAGGGAAGAAAGACGAGCCTATGACGGTGAAGTCCGGACAAACAATCCTGTACGGAAAGTACTCGGGAACGGAAGTTCAAATTGACGGTAAGGACTACCTCATTATGAGAGAGTCCGATATCATGGCCATTTTAGGTTAATCCTCGACTAATCCAAGAGTTTTAGATTCTTATCTCATTCCTATTCATTATTCTCTAATTAAATTAATTCCAATACCATGGCAAGTAAACTCATTTATTTCGAAACCGATGCCCGCGATGCCCTCAAAAGAGGGGTGGACGCTCTGGCAAATGCAGTTAAAGTAACACTAGGACCTAAAGGTCGTAACGTTGTTATTGACAAAAAGTTTGGAGCTCCAAATGTCACCAAAGATGGCGTTACAGTAGCCAAAGAAATAGAACTCAAAGACCCCATTGAAAACATGGGTGCTCAATTGGTTAAAGAGGTGGCCTCCAAAACAGCTGATCAGGCTGGGGATGGGACTACTACCGCAACTGTCTTGGCCCAGGCCATGATTCGTGCAGGTCTCAAAAATGTAGCTGCTGGAGCAAATCCCATGGACCTCAAAAGGGGAATGGACAAAGCAACCGCTGCTGCCGTCAAAAACCTACGTACCCTCAGCATGGAGGTAGGGGATGATTTTTCGAAAATTGAACAAATCGCTACTATTTCTGCTAACAATGATGCGGTGGTTGGGAAACTTATCGCTGACGCAATGCGTCGCGTAACCAAGGAAGGCGTAATCACCGTCGAAGAGGCCAAATCCACCGAAACCTATGTGGACGTTGTGGAAGGTATGCAATTTGATCGGGGTTATGTTTCGCCTTACTTCGTGACCAATGCCGACAAAATGGAGGCCGAATTGGAAAATCCGTATATCCTAATCTACGATAAGAAGATTTCGGCCATGAAAGAACTTCTTCCTGTGTTGGAGAAAGTTGTTCAAACCGGTAGACCTTTGTTAATCATTGCGGAAGATGTGGACGGCGAGGCTTTGGCGACCCTAGTGGTCAATAAAATCCGAGGCTCCTTGAAAATTGCTGCCGTGAAGGCGCCCGGTTTTGGGGATCGCCGCAAGGCCATGTTGGAAGATATCGCTGTTTTGACCGGTGGTACGGTTATCTCCGAAGAGCGTGGATATAAGCTGGATAATGCGGATTTGACTTATTTGGGCCGTGCAGAAAAAATTACCATCGACAAGGACAACACCACCGTAGTCAATGGCGCCGGCAACAAGGATGACATCAAAGCCAGAATCAACCAAATCAAAGCTCAGATAGAAACCACAACAAGCGACTACGATCGCGAGAAGTTGCAGGAACGTTTGGCCAAGTTGGCAGGGGGTGTAGCCGTTCTGTATGTGGGTGCTGCGACCGAAGTGGAAATGAAGGAGAAAAAAGACCGAATTGATGACGCATTGCATGCAACCCGTGCAGCGGTCGAAGAAGGTGTTGTTCCCGGCGGTGGGGTTGCCTTCATCCGCGCTATCAAGGCGGTTGAAAAGGTGGTGACTGAGAATGGTGATGAGAAAACAGGCACCGAAATCATTCGTCGCGCTCTGGAGGAACCTATCCGTCAAATTGCGGCTAATGGCGGCGTTGATGGTTCCATCATTGTTCAGAAGGTCAAAGAAGGAACCGGCAATTTTGGATATAATGCCCGCTTGGATAAGTTTCAGAACTTGTTGGTGGCCGGGGTTATTGACCCCACCAAGGTGGCCCGCGTTGCTTTGGAAAATGCGACCTCCATTGCTGGCATGTTGCTCACTACAGAATGCGTGATCGCTGATGAGCCCGAAAAAGACAAAATGCCGCCTATGCCAGGCGGTGGCGGAATGGGTGATATGATGTAATCTTGTATCGATCAAATCCCGACCCCACCAGGGTCGGGATTTTTGCTTAAAGAACCTTTTGATCAAAGGTCTACCACGGTTTAGGCGTAAATTTGTGATGCGATTTTCAAACCCTTAGAATGAATCCAATTCGTCGTTTTCTCCTTTCCTCGCATGGTCGAAAAACCATGATGGCCCTAACTGGGCTCTTCCTAATTCTGTTCTTGGTGGTGCACTTGATCGGTAATCTGCAATTGCTTGCAGGGGATGGTGGCCGTCGCTTCAACGAGTATTCGCATTTCATGAGCCATAGCTTGCTCATCCAAACGGTGTCCAAACTCAATTTTGCTTTTATTATTCTGCATGTGCTCTACAGTCTATGGCTAAGTCGCCAAGCCCATGCAGCAAGGCCTCAGGGCTATGAAGGAAAGCCCGCCTTGCAAACAGCGACGTGGAGTTCGCGGAACATGGGAATCTTGGGAACGGTTATTTTGCTTTTTTTGATCGTGCATCTCAAAGGTTTTTGGTATGAATTCAAGTTTGGATCCGTCCCTAGCATTTCCTATGCAGATGCCCCTGAACCGCTGCACGATGCCTACGAAGTAGTGAGAGCGGCGTATGCCCAGGCCTGGTATGCGGGATTTTACATCCTTAGCATGATCTTTTTGGGATTTCATTTGCATCATGGATTTCAAAGCGCCTTTCACACCTTGGGATTGAGTAATTATCGCTACAAGCCGCTCATCCGAGCGGTGGGAACAGTATTTGCGATCTTGGTCCCTATGCTGTTTGCCTTGATACCCGCTGTGATGCACCTTCAAAGCTTGGGGTATTAAACTTCTGTACCCGGCTCATTCAAGATTAGAAATCAAACAATTTATTGGATGTTAACCTTATCAATTTGGATATGAAATTGGATTCCAAAATACCTTCAGGACCATTGGCTGAGCGCTGGAAGCATTATCGCTCCACGGTTCCTTTGGTTTCACCGGCTAACAAACGCAAATTGGAAGTGATTGTGGTGGGCACCGGCCTTGCAGGCGCATCCGCTGCAGCCTCCCTTGCGGAGTTAGGGTATAAAGTCAAAACATTTTGTTTTCAAGATTCGCCCCGTCGGGCACACAGTATTGCTGCACAGGGTGGAATTAATGCGGCCAAGAATTACCAGAACGATGGCGATTCGGTTTACCGTTTGTTCTACGACACCATCAAAGGCGGAGATTATCGTGCAAGGGAAGCCAACGTTCATCGTCTAGCGGAGGTATCGGCCTCCATCATCGATCAATGCGTGGCCCAGGGGGTACCCTTTGCAAGAGATTACGGCGGAATGTTGGATAATCGTTCCTTTGGTGGAACTCAGGTATCCCGCACATTCTATGCCAGGGGGCAAACAGGTCAGCAATTGCTTTTGGGAGCTTATTCCGCCTTGAACCGCCAAATCTCCAAGAAACAAATACAGTCCTTCACTCGCCATGAAATGGTCGAATTGGTCATCGTGGATGGGAAAGCAAGGGGGATCATTGCCAAAAATTTGGTGACTGGTGAATTGGAAAGGCATTCCGCGCATGCCGTGGTTTTGGCTTCGGGTGGTTATGGAAATGTATTTTATTTGTCCACCAATGCAATGGGTTCTAATGTTACCGCGGCATGGAAAGCTCATCGCCATGGGGCCATGTTTGGGAACCCTTGCTTTACGCAAATTCACCCGACATGTTTGCCTCAGGCCGGAGAGTACCAATCCAAATTAACCCTTATGTCCGAGTCCTTGCGTAACGACGGCAGGGTCTGGGTGCCATCCCGCGTGGAAGACGCCCAAGCCATTCGGGAAGGCAGGCTCAAAGCCTCTGATTTGGGAGAAGATCGAAGGGATTATTTCTTGGAACGGAAATACCCGGCCTTTGGGAATTTGGTGCCAAGGGATGTGGCTTCAAGAGCGGCCAAAGACGTTTGTGATGCCGGTCATGGGGTTGCCCCCACTGGATTGGCAGTCTTTTTGGATTTTGAAGATGCCATACGGCGCCTTGGGCGTTCGACAATTTCGGCCCGCTACGGAAACCTCTTTGAGATGTACGAGAAGATCACCGGGGATAATCCGTACGAAACGCCCATGAAAATTTACCCAGCGGTGCATTACACCATGGGGGGGTTATGGGTGGATTACGAGCTCATGACGACGATTCCGGGATTATATGCAATAGGGGAGGCTAATTTTTCGGACCATGGGGCGAACCGTCTGGGCGCCTCGGCGTTGATGCAGGGATTGGCCGATGGATACTTTGTGTTACCATATACCATTGGCGCTTATCTCTCTAGCGAAATTCGTCATGCGGCACCTTCGGTGGATCACCCTTCCTTTGTGGAAGCGGAGCAGAGGGCATTGGACCTTCAGAATCGCTTGTTGGCGATCAAAGGAAAGCGTTCGGCGGAATCCTTTCATCGTGCCCTTGGCAAAATCATGTGGGAATACTGCGGGATGGCTAGGTCAGCAGAAGGTCTACGGCATGCCTTGGGGTTACTGGAATCCTTGCACCATGAATTTTGGTCCGATGTGCTTGTCCCCGGTTCCTTGAATTCGTATAATCCTGAGCTTGACAAAGCCCATAGGGTGGCAGATTTCATTGAGTTAGGACGTCTCATGGTTTGGGATGCCTTGACCCGGGAAGAATCATGCGGGGGTCATTTCAGGGTCGAACACCAGACACCTGAAGGAGAGGCCCTGCGCCATGATGAGGAATTTGCTTTTGTATCGGCTTGGGAATATCATGGCCCCGATAAGGATCCCGTGATGCACCGTGAAGCCTTGAATTTCGAAGAGGTTCACCTGACGCAACGCTCGTACAAATAGCCCTCTAGGCGGCCATTCCAAGACATTTTAACAGGTAACGAAATCTCTCTGTTCGATTTAAAAAAACAACGATGGAAAACCAAAGTCTTCGCTTAAAACTCCGTGTTTGGCGTCAAGCTTCCTCCCAGGCCAAAGGCGCTTTCGAAACGTATGAACTCGCAGCGGTTCCTGTGCATGCCTCCTTTCTGGAAATGATGGATTTGCTCAACGAACAATTGGTTCGTGAGGATAAGGAGCCGGTAGCCTTTGATCACGATTGCCGTGAAGGAATCTGCGGCATGTGCAGTATGTACATCAACGGTAGGGCTCATGGTCCGCAGCGTGGCACGACGACCTGTCAATTGCACATGAGGCATTTTCGAGACGGTGAAACCATTACTGTAGAGCCTTTTAGGGCAGCGGCCTTCCCTGTGCTCAAAGACCTTGCGGTTAACCGATCCGCTTTTGACCGAATACAACAAGCGGGTGGTTATGTGACGGTCAATACCGGAAATGCCCCTGACGGAAATGCCGTGCCCATCCCCAAAACCGATGCAGACGAGGCCTTTATGTCGGCGGCTTGCATCGGCTGTGGGGCCTGCGTTGCTGCCTGCAAAAATGCTTCCGCGATGTTGTTCGTTTCGGCCAAGGTCTCGCAGTATGCTTTGTTACCGCAGGGACAGCCTGAACATAGGGAACGGGTTTTGTCCATGGTCGAAGCGATGGACATGGAGGGTTTCGGGCATTGCACCAATACAGGAGCTTGCGAGGCGGAATGTCCCAAAGGAATTAGTGTTGAGAATATCGCCCGTTTGAACCGTTCCTACCTTGCTGCCCAATTGAGCGGTGGGGGAACTTCTGCGGTAGCAACCTCCGATTGATTGTAGATGTTTACGGGTATTGTTGAGTCCATGGGTTTGCTGGCCTCCATGGTGGAGGAGGGAACCAATGTGGTCTTGGATTTTAAATCACCATTGAGCGATGAGCTCAAAGTGGATCAAAGCCTTGCTCACAACGGAGTTTGTTTGACGGTAGTTTGTTGCGGGTCAGGACAGCATCGTGTGGTGGCGGTGAAAGAAACCATGAAACGAACCGCTTTGGGCGATTTGAAGGTAGGCGATGCCGTGAATTTGGAGCGTTGTTTGCGATTGGGCGATCGCTTGGACGGTCATTGGGTGCAAGGTCATGTGGACGATACAGGGCTTTGTACGAGTATTCAAGATGAGGGTGGGAGTTGGCTTTTCACTTTTCAGTACCCAGCCCGACATGCGGCCTTGTTGGTCCCCAAGGGTTCCATTACCGTAAACGGGGTTTCTTTGACCTTGGTGGATCTAGGCTTGGACTTCTTTATGGTTGCAGTTATTCCTTACACGTTCCAGCACACCACCCTGGGTCAATTGCAGGTCGGTCATCGTGTGAATTTGGAATTTGATTTGTTAGGAAAATACTTCCTGAGGCAACAAAGCTTGCTGAATACGGTTCCTGCTACTTCATAAAGGTCAGAATTTTTCCGCTTTCTTGCCAGCTCTGCAAAGGGCTATGTCCATGTCTTCTCAAGTACAGGTCCAGTACCTGAACATATTCGGCATCAGACCATGGCTTAAATGCCTCTTCATCTGCATGTTGCTGGGGAATTTTCATTTGAACCAAGGTTCTTGGGTCTTCTTGGTCTGCAAAGGATATGCCGTATTCAAAAACAGGATTTAACAAATGGTTACGGTAGCACATTCTCGCAAAAAGTTCATCGGCCTGCACAGGCTCAAGGAGTATTTTGCGAAGCGGGAGGAATTCATCCTCAAAGAAGGCCACATGGGCACCGTTATCCCCCAAGGAGGCAAGGATGGCTGAGCCTCCCACCTGCAACGAAACGCTTTGGGTATTGGAACTTGTTTTGAAATCAAAGGGACAGGGATTGGATTTCATTTGTAAAATGAAAACCGAACCTGGATCATAACCCAGATACTCCACAGGGTAAACAGCGCCTTGTAAACTCAAATGAATCATTCTGTACCGACTTAGAAAAGAGGGATCCTGCCAGGCTGGGTGAATTTGATCTTGGCCCTTCACGGCCTGCATTTCGGTGTAGAGGACACCCATAAACAACCAACATAACCATTGGTAAATCCGCTCGGTACTGGTCCACCCCAAGGTATCGGTACCCACCAAAATGAGGTTTGCACATTTGCGCGCTACATCGTCCATGCCCCCGTTCCAACAATCTTGGTGAACGGGAATATGTAGGTTAGGGTAGGAGATCTTTTGTCCGTTGGGGAGGGTAAGAAAATGATGGGCAAGGCCTAGGTCTTCGACCCAACGATTGGGGAAAAGTGGGCGTAAATCGGTGGCTGGGTCGATGGCCTGTCCGGAGATCAAACAACGGGTTCCGTCGAACTGGTATTGTCCATCAAAGGGATTAAATCGGATTCCTCCGAGGGTTTCAAGAGGGGAAGGTTTGGCCGTCATGGTCAGGTAAAAGGCCTGTGTACGTATCGGGTCGCAATTGCAACAAAAGATTCGAAGTTTCAGGGTCCAATTGGAGGTCCAAAATCCACTGGTGAAGGGTAGAAGGGTCCAAAGAAGTGCCGGTGCGGGTAAGCTCCTTGAGTTTTTCGTAGGGGGCTTCGATGCCGCGTTGTCGTAATACGGTTTGGATACCCTCGGCTAGCACCGACCAATGTTGGTCCAAATCTTCTTGGATGCGGGCCTGGTCCACCTGAATTTTGGAGAGACCTTTCCGAAAAGACTGCAGGGCAAGCAATCCATGCCCCAAGGGAACACCTAAATTTCTGAGGACGGTGCTATCGCTTAAATCCCGCTGCAGGCGGGATACAGGTAATTTGTCAGCGAGATGGGCGAGTATTGCATTGGCCATTCCCACATTGCCTTCTGCATTTTCGAAATCAATGGGATTCACTTTATGGGGCATGGCGGAACTGCCAACCTGGCCTGCAAGAATTTGTTGCTTGAAATACCCCAAGGAGATATACTGCCACAAATCCCTGCACGCGTCCAATAGGATGATGTTCATTCTCATCAAATTGTGGCAGAGTGCAGCCAAATAATCGTAATGTTCAATTTGGGTGGTGTAGCGGTAACGGGTTAGCCCCAAGGTATTTTCCACGAAATGGTTAGCAAATTGATGCCAATTGACTTGGGGCCATACCAGATGATGAGCATTGAAGTTGCCGGTGGCTCCTCCAAATTTTGCCCCAATGGGGCATTGTTCCAACATCGAGTATTGCCTTTGGAGGCGCTCCACCCAAACCATGAATTCTTTACCGAGCCGGGTGGGGGATGCGGCTTGTCCATGGGTACGGGCGAGCATGGGAATTTCCATCCAGGATTGGGCCAGTTTTTCCAATTCTTGAATGCAGGTCTTCCAGCTTGGAAGAATTACCTCTTGGAGGGCATCATGAAGCGATAGAGGGATAGCCGTATGGTTGATATCCTGGGAGGTGAGGGCAAAGTGTATCCATTCTTTGAGATGACCCGCACCTTCTTGGTCCATGATGTTTTTCATCCAATACTCCATGGCCTTGATATCATGGAGCGTCGTGGCCTCCAAGGTTTTGATGGCCTGCACATCCTGAGGTTCAACTTGGAGAAAGCGGTGACGGAGTTTGTGGAGAATTGCCTGATCCAAAAAAGGTCCGCCAGGCAATTGGGCGTCGCACAAGGCCTCGAAATAAAGCCATTCCACCCGTATCCTGTACCTAAACAACCCCCATTCAGAAAAATAGGGCCCAAGTACTTGAACCGTGGGTTGGTACCTGCCGTCCAATGGGGACAATGCAAGCAAGGATGTATGGTCTGTAAGAGTCAATGCGATCGAAAAAGGCCTTTGGCAGGAATTCAAGAATAACTTTGCAAAAATAGCGTTCAAAGGGCAATGTCAGGGAATTTGAGTGATACGTTCAGGCGCTGCCACTGCATCAATGCAACTAGCCTGTCCTCGTCTTGGGGTGTTTATGTTGGGGTTTTTCTGGTTTTATGGATGGGTCTGGCCGACAGGGTTCAAGCCCAAAGCCCGGGAACGCCCGTTCCCATGGAATTGCCCGCTTATATTGATGATCACGGAGATACGATTCCGGTCGCTTTTCTACCTCATGTGGAGGTTAGGGATAGGCGCATCTTCCGTTCCGCTGCCGAACGCAAACGATTTGATCGCTTGTATTGGAATGTGGTGAAGGTCTATCCCTTGGCCAAGGCTGCAGGTCGCCAGTTGAACGAGTTGGAGGAAGAGCTCAAAACCATGCCAGAATCCAAGCACCGGGCTCATTGCCGCAAATTGGAAGGCTCCCTCAAAAAGCAATACAAGAAGCAGTTAACAGAACTCACCGTGACCCAGGGGAGGATATTGATTAAGTTGGTGGATCGCGAAACCGCTCGAACATCGTATTCCATTGTTCGAGAATTTCGAGGATCTTTCCAGGCCTTTATGTGGCAAGGTTTGGCCCTAATGTTTGGGAGCAACCTTAAATCCACCTATGAACTGCAGGAGGATAGGGATATTGAATTGATTTTGATGATGGTGGAGGGGAAGCAGTACGAGATTCCCTACAAATATAGAAATTAGTGTTATGAAGGACCCCATTGACCCTTTAGAAAAAGTTGCGAATGCAGGATGCGATTGGTTGGTCATGGCTGCCCATCCGGATGATGCAGAATTGGGAATGGGTGGGACCATGCTCAAAGCGGTTGCCCAGGGATTGCGCGTTGTGGTAGTGGATTGGACTCGAGGTGAATTGGGAACGCGAGGGACTGCGGAACTGAGAATGCATGAAGCAGCGATGGCTGCTAAGAAGATAGGTTTGGCCGATAGGGCTCAATTGGACCTTGGTGACGGGTATTTTGAAGAAAATCGGGAGCTGCTTCATCGATTGATTGAAGTTATTCGACGATACCGACCCAAGGTGATTTGGGGGAACGCGGTTTCGGACCGGCATCCGGATCATGGCCGTGCCTCCGGAATTTTACGCAGAGCGGTGTTCATGAGCGCCCTTCCCAAGGTTCAGACCGAATGGAACGGCAAGAATCAGGATCCTTGGAGAGTGTCCCTGTTGGGCTTCTATATCCAGGACCATTACCATAAACCCGATTTGGTGGTGGACATCACCCCCTTTGCACAAGACAAAGAAGAACTTCTTCGATGTTTTGGTTCACAGTTTCACAAGGAAGGAAGTTCGGAGTTGATGACCCCGATTGCGAGACCCGATTTTCTCCCTTTTGTTGAGGCAAGATCCAGGGAAATGGGGCGTTGGATTGGGGTAGAATTTGGGGAAGGATTCCTTTTGGATCGGCCTTGTTCGGTAACAGATTTGGGTCTATTGGTATAGTCCTCGGTCGTAGCGCGGCTCTAGAAGGGTCGAAAGAACGATGGCCCGCCTCCATTCGTTGCGATCAGGCCTTGGAAAGGGGTTAGTTTCAGGCTGGGCGTTGGGTTCAGAACTGAGCTTGGATTCCGTTAGGATTGAAGGTTGAGCATGGCTCATGATGATGGGGGCACTCTTTGAATGAGGAGTAAGCCTTGGGTTGGTGATCGGTGGAGCGGGCAAGGGTGCAGAAGGCAAGGGCAGAGGAGCCTTGGACGGCTGAAAAACCACAGGGCCGGGGCTTGGCCTGGGAACTGGTTTGGGCTTGGCCAGCTGTCTCAACAGCGCATAAGCCAAAGCTCCAACGATATACACAATGGTGGATAAGTCCATAGGAATTTCGTATAAATGTAAGGAAGGTCTGGTTAAGTTTGTGAATGCGCCTGAGGGACCTTTAAATTAATATATTTTACTGATTATATGCGTCTTACGGAAATTGAGGTTAAGGGGTTTAAAAGCTTTGGGGACAGAGTTCTGATACGGTTCAAGGAGGGAGTTACCGGGATTGTAGGGCCCAATGGCAGTGGAAAATCCAACGTGGTGGATGCTATGCGTTGGGTTTTGGGGGAACAGAAGTCCAGAATGCTTCGATCCGACAAAATGGACGGGGTGATCTTTAACGGTACCAAGCAGCGTAAACAAGCCGCTTTGGCCGAGGTTCGCTTAACTTTCGAGAACCACAAGGGAATACTTCCGTCGGAGTATAGCGAGGTCACTATAGGACGAAGGTTATACCGTTCCGGAGAAAGCGAGTATTTGCTTAATGGCGTGACTTGCCGACTCAAAGACATCACCAATTTGTTCCTTGATACGGGGATTGGATCCGATTCATACGCCATCATCGAACTCAAAATGATCGACGAAATCCTCAACGACAAGGATCATTCGCGTCGAGATCTGTTCGAAGAAGCCACAGGCGTTTTGAAATACAAAATCCGCAAAAAAGAGACCATGGCTAGGCTGGAAAGTGCGGAGGCGGATTTGGCCAGGGTTGAAGATATCCTTTACGAAATCGATCGGTCCATGAAGCAATTGCAGAACCAAGCCCGCAAGGCTGAGCAGGTTCAGCAACTCAAAGAAGACTATCGCGTAGCGGCCCAAGAATTGGCTTGGCATCAATTGCGGGGCTGGACGAATCAACTCTCCGAAGGCAATGTTCAGGAGGGTGACCTAAGCACCGAAAAGTCCAGATTGGATCAGGCCTTGCAAGATGCAGAGGCAACGTTGCACAATGGCAAAAGCAAAGTCCTTGAGGCTGAACAGGCCTTGATTCAATCCCGATCCAAGGTTCAGGATTTATCCAACCGCCTTAGAGAATTGGAGGCCAATCAACAATTGCAAGAAGAACGGATACGGAATCTGAACAGCCGTGTTCAAGGTCTTGAGGATCAAAAATTAGCCGACTTGAATCAAATCGCGGAACAAGAAGGAAGAATGGAAGCGATATCCAATGAACTGGCCATGATGAGCCAGCATTTGGATGAGGCCTCAGCGTTGGTTGCCGAGGTTTCTCATCGACTGAATGAAGACGATTGCGCCATGCAGGAGCAAGAGCAACGATTCGCAGAACAACGGTTGACTTTGGATCAATATCAAGCCGCTCGATATGCATTGGAAAGCAATGTCAACATCTTGGAGGCTCAAATTCATGCGCTGGATGCCGAACGTACCCGATTGGAGGACGAGAAGGAAAACCGCCTCCACGAGTCTTCTCAACTTAGCGGTCTGTTGCAACAACTTTCGGACGAGAAAGAGAACCTACAAAGACGGGTTCAGGAACTGGAGGCTTACCAACAGGAGTATCATGCGCAACTGAGCCAATGCCGTCAAGATCTTCAGGCCCTAAGGCCTCAAGTCGCTGAAATTTCCCGCAAGCTGGATCGCAAAACCAACGAAGCACAACTGCTGGGGGACCTTATCCAAAACATGGAGGGTTATCCCGATTCCCTGAGGTACCTAAGGGATCATCAGGTCTGGGCCCAGACAGCTCCTTTGTTGGGGGATATTTTCAACGGAGCAGTGGAATACAAGCTCTTGATTGAGAGGGTTCTGGAATCCTACTTAAGTTACTACATTGTTAACACCTACCAACAAGCTCGTTCAGGTATTCAACTTTTGGCCGATGCCGGCAAAGGCAAGGCTTCTTTCTTTGTGTTGGAAGCTTACCAAGAAGCAGATGCATCCGGCATTAGCAAGGTCCGTACTCCAGAAGGAACCGTTGCCGCGGTGGATTTGGTGGATTGTGCTCCGGAGTACGAGGTACTCAAACATGCCTTGCTAGGGAATGTCTTTTTGTTCTTGAATCCCGAAAAGGAAGAGGAAATTTCCACTTGGCAATCGAAATACCCCGACGCTTTGTTTGTGACGTTGGGAGGTCATTGTTACGGAAATGGTCGTTGGTTGAGCGGTGGTTCTATCGGCTTGTTTGAAGGAAAGAAATTAGGACGTCAACGGAATTTGGAGTCCCTTCAGGCTCAGATTGAAGAAGAGCAAGCGGATTTTGGTCAATTGCAGGATCGTTTAAAAGAGCTTGAATCCCAAGAAGCAGACCTTCAAGGCCAAAACCGTGAAAGTGAATTGTCTGCTGCACGAAACTTGCTGTTGAACAAATCTTCTGAGTGGGCCCAGGTGTATGCTCGGCATGAGCAATTGATGGAAGCCACGACAAGATCGGGAAATCGCAACGAGGTTATTGCCTCGCAGAAAACGGGAATTCAAAATGAATTGTTGAAACTAAAGCCCAGGCTGGCTGACGCAATTGCCGAAATTGAACAAGGAAATGCCCTGCTTGTGGGCATGCAAGAGGAACTTGCGGCGCGTAAGGCCAAGTACCACAAAACCAGAGAAGAACACAGCGAATCTACGCGGCAGGAACTTCATTGGGCTAATTTGAAATCAGGAGCGGAAAGTCAATTGGAATTTCGAAGAAATCAAGTTGATTTATTGCAGCATCGTTTGACCCAAGCTGACAAGTCCATCGTGGATTTGCAAGGGGAGTTGACTCAATTGCAAAATATCCTGGGTGAAACCGGGCAGAACAGGCCAGCGCTCATGGAGGAAGAAGGAAAGGCAAAGTCTGAGATGGCCCAGTTTGAAGAGGCTTATTACGCGGTTCGTGGGGATCAAGATGCCTTGGATGAACAAATTCGCCAGCTCCACCGTCAACGGGAGATCAATGACCATTTGCTCAACCAAAGGCAGCAAAATGTCCTTATGCTTCAAATGGAAATCAAGGCATTGAGGGAACGATGGGCCATGGAATTTGGTAGTGACCCGAATCTGTTGGATCAGGCAGAGCCTCCGCATCGAGGCGAGCAAGAACTATTCGGCTTGGTTCAAGCCATGAAGAAAAAAATCGAAAATTTTGGACCGGTCAATCCTATGGCTTTGGAGGCCTACGAGGAAGTTGAACAAAGGCATGTTTTCATCTCCGGCCAAAAAGCAGATTTAGCGCAGGCTAGAGAAGATTTGTTGAGGACCATTGAAGAAATTGACTTGAAGGCTACGGAGCGCTTCATGGAAGGCTTTTCGATGATACGTCAACATTTTGTGGAGGTATTCCGCTCGTTGTTTACTGCAGAGGATGACTGTGATCTCCTTTTGAGTCATCCCGAAATGCCATTGGACTCGCCCATCCAAATTCTGGCCAAACCCAAGGGTAAGAAACCCCAGTCCGTTAATCAGTTATCCGGAGGAGAAAAAACCTTGACAGTAACGGCGTTGCTGTTTGCCATTTACCTGTACAAGCCGGCTCCATTCTGTATTTTTGACGAGGTGGATGCTCCTCTTGATGACGTAAACATTGATAAGTTCAACAAGATGATCCGTCAATTCTCCAAGGAATCGCAGTTTATTATTGTGACCCACAACAAAAGAACCATGGAGACCACCGATATCATGTACGGTGTGACCATGGTAGAGCAAGGGGTAAGTCGCGTGGTCCCGGTTGACTTCTCGAACTTGAACGAGTACATTCCTTACGAAGAGGAACAGGTACCCGCCTTGAACGGGTAGGTTCTTGACACAATAATTCTTAGGAGAACTTAAGGTTTTGATCAGCATACCTACGCAGGAGCAGAACTGCGGATAGGCACAAGATGATCAAAGCAATGAGAATAGCCCCAAGGTTGGTAATAAGGTAGGTCTGCCAATCCAACTTCAAGGGAACATAATCCAGATAATAGGATTCGGGATCCAGGCGTATAAATTTCCATTGGTTTTGCATAAAATACACCAGGGCCGTGATGAGGTTGCCTATAATTAAGCCTATGAATACCAGACGCATACCTATCCATACGGTGGTTTGGGCCAGGTGCATGGGACGCAACCCCATTATTTGTAAAATACCCAAACTCCGTTGCCTTTCCAGGATCATGATCAGGAGGGCAGAAATTAGATTCACTGCGCCAACGATGACAAGCAAAATCATAAGGACCACCCGATTGGTATCAAAAAAGCGCAACCATTCGAATAAGGCGGGCATTTGTTCTTCCAGGGTAATGCATTCCTCCTCTAAGGTCAAAAATCGATCAATTTGAAGACGAGTTTCGGTCATTTGACGATGATCCATCAATTCCATTTCCAGGTGTCCGCCTGCGTTTACAGGCCATCCTAACAATTTTCGTAGTATGGATTGATGAACTACGGCTACCGGTCGTCCTAATTCATTTTGCATGGGCATTTGAAAAATGCCTGAAACTCTAAATTTGCGCATCCTGACGGGTTGCTGCATGAAGTAGAAGGACAGGGCATCGCCACTTTGGACTCGCAAGGCAGTAGCAAGGGATTTGGGAATTAAGATTTCCTGGTTGCTGTGATTTTCGCTCCAAGAGGGAATTTTGCCTTCGACCAAATGGGAGCGAAAAAAATCCAGGGCCGAATCGTTTTGAACACCTTTAAGCAGGACCCCTTCCATGCCTTCTGAGGACCGGCATAATCCTGGTAATAGAATTACGGTACTCACTCTGTGAACCCCTGGGATTTGCTGAAGGGTATGAAGACGTTGCTGACTGATGGAAAGGTGTGGTCTCAGGGCGTTCTCTTCCGATCGTAGGCTGCGTACCTGCAAATGCCCCCAAAACTGTCCCATTCTCTGGGGAATTTCCCATTGAAAGCCGTCTACAATCGATGATCCCAACAAAATCAAGGCCAAACCAGCGGCAGTTCCCATGATCGCAAGGCCTTGGACCGTTCGAGTCAGCCTGGTGGCCGAGGACGCCTTGAAAGCCCTGTAGAGAAACTCTCTTAATTGCGTTGGTTGGGGCATAGATTTGTCACGTGATGCGTTCAATTTTCAAAATAAAGGTACTCATGCTTTGCATCGGCATGCTCTTCAAGGTTGATGTGTTGCATGGTAGGCCCTATCCCTCTGCTGCCAATGCTTGGCCTGCTTGGAAAGGAGTATTGCAGGGTAAGCGGGTTGGTTTGGTGATCCACCGAAGTTCGACCATTGGCGGGCGTCTCATGCCCGAAGTCTTGCTGGAAGAAGGGGTGGATGTTCGAATAATCTTTGTGCCTGAGCATGGATTAAGGGTAGATTACGAGGCTGGTGCAACGGTAGGGGATCATGTGGATGCCGTTACGGGTTTACCCGTGGTTTCCTTGTACGGGAAACGCAAAGGTCCTGAAACGGTGCATACCGACAGTTTGGATCTTATCCTCTTCGATTTGCAAGACGTTGGGGTCCGCTTCTATACCTATGTTTCAAGTTTGCATTATGTTATGGAATCCTGTTCTCAGGCGTCCATCCCTTTGCTTGTCCTGGATCGGCCCAATGTCAACGATTATACGGTGGACGGGCCTGTTTTGGATACGGCCTACAGATCATTCGTTGGGATGCATCCGATACCGGTCATGCATGGCATGACCATGGGTGAATTGGCCCTCATGATCAAGGGGGAAGGTTGGTCCAAAGGCTCATCCACGTTGAATTTGCAGGTTTGGAAAATGCAGGACTATCAACGCGGCCTGCGACTTCAACCTCCGTTACCACCTTCGCCCAATTTGAGGGACTCTCTGGCTTTGGAATGGTACCCTACTCTGTGTTTTTTTGAGGGTTGTCCTGTTTCCATAGGGCGTGGGACGGTATCCCCGTTTACGGTCATAGGCAGTCCGTGGTTCAGCAGGACCGATACCTGCTTTGTGCCGGTATCCATACCGGGGCGTTCAGCCAAACCTTTGTATATGAATCAAATATGTTGTGGTATTTCCATGCACAAGTTGATGAATGATCAAAACAAGGCACCCATTAACTTGCAATCCGGTTTGCGAATCGAAGTCCTCCAATGGGCCTACAGAGATTATACTCGTAAGCGTCGTTCGAATTCTAAGTTTTTTGCGAGCGCCTTACGAAATTGGTTGAAGTTAATTCCACAGGAAGAAAAGTCATCAGCGGCCTTGCCCAAGGATTTTTTTGATCCCTTTTTTGATTTGTTAGCAGGTAGTCCTTCACTTCGTATGGCCATGACCAAAGGTCATAGCGCGGCAAAAATTCGTGGTTCCTGGCAACCGGAATTGAATAAATTTCGAAAGCTTCGTTCAACCTATTTGTTATACCCTGATTTGGATTGAAAAGCCCGCTTTAATTTTTGCATTGATCTCTATGGCAACATCCATACGATATATTTTCTGGGGGACTCCGGATTTTGCGGCCACAGCCTTGGCAGGCCTCATAGATGCAGGTTATGAGCCGCTTGCTGTGGTCACGGCTACAGACAAGATTGCAGGGAGGGGTCGTAAGCTCTCGGTTTCACCGGTCAAGGAACTTGCCTTGTCCCGAAAAATACCGGTTTGGCAACCCGTATCGCTCAAAGATCCTGAATTTGTCAAGCAAGTCATCGAGGCAAGTCCTGACTTTATGCTGGTGGTCGCGTTTCGCATGCTGCCACAATCCATAATCGAAATTCCCCACGGAGGAACCTGGAATTTACATGGATCTCTTCTGCCGGATCTAAGGGGGGCCGCCCCCATCCATTGGGCTATACGTCTTGGGTACCGCCGGACAGGCTTAACAGTCTTCAGAATTCAATACCAAATCGATACCGGTGATATTTTGGAATCGTTGTCTTTGGAAATCCCCAGTGATTGGAATGCAGGAATGCTTCATGACACCATGGCTAAGGAAGGTGCGAGCCTGTTGGTAAAGGTTTTACCTCAAATTGCCAAGGGTACTTATCAGCTCAAGGCACAGGACTTGTTTTCTAATTCTCCCAACCAAATTCGGAATTTGGCGCCCAAAATTCAGCGAACAGATGCTTGCATCGATTGGAACAGGGAAGCATCAACCCTGGTCGATTTTATTCGAGCTTTTGCGCCCACACCAGGTGCCTATACCTTTCTTGACCAAACGAGAATTGTAATATTGGAAGCCATCGCGGAGGAGTCTACGGGTATTACCCGCGACTTTGATCAAGATTTTCCCAAGGGCTATTGCTTGGTCCATGGAAATAATTGGTGGATACGTGCCAATCAATCATGGTTACGTATCCTTCAAATTAAACCTGAAAATTCAAAAGCAATGGAGGTGAAGGCTTATTTGCGTGGGCATGCCGACGTGAACCACAAAATTTGTTCAATGGAGCTCTGACCCTCCCAATATTCCGGCATTGGCAGCTTCCAATAAGGCTGCATGAGGATCAACCGGCATCTTATTTTGATCCCATTGATGGACCGGAATGACACCACGCAAGGAATTGGTAAGCCATATTCCCGACGCATTGCGAAGGATCTCATATGTTGCTGAGGCGAATTGCACGGTATGGCCCATTGAAGCAAGAAATTGTATCAAATATTGTGCTGCGATCCCCGGAAGGCAACCACTCATGACCGAAGGTGTGTAACAACAACCATTCACCCAATAGAACAGATTGGAGCGGCTGCTCTCGATGAATTTTCCATGGGAATCCATCAACAAGGCATCGTCCCATCCTCGGTCTTGTGCGTATTTGGCCGCCAAAATATAGGGCATTGCCGAGAGGCTTTTGAACCATGGGATCACCGCAGGGCATTGCACGATCGTCGAAGGGCCCAAGGAAAATTCCTTGTACGGATGGGGTTCGAAAAAATCTACGTGAACTTGTGACCCGAATTCAGAGGTCGTCGGAAAATAATCCCCATCCCCAGATCTCCAAACCACGGTTCGGACCTTGGCGGTTGTTGGTCGCCCTGCCTTGCCCCATTTTTCTTGGATCTCCTGCAGCCAGCTTGCGTAAGGATCGACTTCTGAGGATATGGAGCGGAGATAGGGCCAAGAGACATCGATTATTTTCGCCGCGCTCACCATTCGCTCCCAATGAGCGTGGGACCATATGGGTTTCCCATTCAGCATTAACATGGTATCAAAGAAACCATCTCCGTAACGCAGGCCTCGGTCTAGCATGTTCACCGCATAAAGGTATTATCTTGCCTTACACAATTAACATTAATTAAGCCTATGAATATCCAGCGAATAACTACCTTGGGGCAATTCATTATCGAGCGTCAATCGGAGTTTCCTTACTCCAAAGGGCAATTATCCCGTTTGCTACGCGACATTGGAATCGCCTCCAAAGTCGTCAACAGGGAGGTCAACAAGGCCGGCTTGGTGAATATCCTCGGAGATACAGGGGAAACCAATGTTCAAGGTGAAAAGGTCAAGAAACTGGACATCTTCGCCAACGATCAGTTCAAAGCAGCCTTGACCGCAGGTGGGGAATGTTGTGTATTCGCATCCGAGGAGGATGATGATATTTTGCCCATTGACGGGCTGGTTTCGGCAGATGCCAAATACGTCGTTTTGATCGATCCCCTGGATGGTTCCTCCAATATTGATGTCAACGTATCGGTGGGGACAATTTTTTCGATTTATCGGCGGGTTTCTCAAAGTGGTCCAGGCTTATTGATGGATTGTCTTCAGAAGGGTATGCACCAGGTTGCTGCCGGCTACGTCGTTTACGGGTCATCCACCATGATGGTATACACCACGGGTCATGGGGTGAACGGTTTCACGCTGGACCCGTCTATAGGGGAATTCTGCTTGTCCCATCCTAATATGCGGATTCCGGAAAACGGCAAAATTTATTCGGTGAATGAGGGAAATTACATTCATTTCCCTCAAGGAATTAAACAGTACATCAAATATTGCCAGGCTTACGATGAGCCCAGTTCTCGGCCTTACAATTCCAGGTATATTGGGTCCATGGTAGCTGATTTTCACCGAAATCTCCTTAAAGGAGGAGTTTTTATATACCCCGCCACGGGGAAAGCGCCCAAGGGCAAGTTACGTTTAGGCTATGAATGCAATCCTTTGGCTTTCGTGGTCGAACAGGCCGGTGGGAAAGCGAGTGATGGTAAAAACCGCATTTTGGAAATTGAACCATCGGATTTGCACCAACGAACCCCCATTGTGTTGGGATCCAAAAAAATGGTCGAAAAGGTGGAATGGTTCCTTAAGGAGTTTCCTGATCCAGGGTCTTTTTGAGTTCGAGTAAACCCTCCTTGATTTGCATTAATCGTTCTTTCAGGCTTATGGTGGTGGGGATTTGGGAACCGTTCGCGGTCAAATGGGCCAAAGCACCTTTGATGGTGAATTTGCGCTCCTTGAGAAGGTATTTAATTTGAGCCAACAGATCCATGTCTTTACGGGTGTACATGCGGTTCCCCTTGCGATTCTTTCGGGGTTGGAGCATGGGGAATTCTCCTTCCCAGTAACGCAACAGCGATGGACTAAGGTCAAGCCGGGAGGATACCTCTTGAATGGAGAAATATTGCTTTAAATTGATGAAATCAATATCCTCTTTATCATTTCTTTGCACGTTTTCTTTCATTTAGTCAAGGGATTGATTGGCCGAGGAGGCCTTGGCGATGAGTTCTTGATGTTGAGCAGGTGATAAGTCATTAAATATAAAGTAAACCGGATTCATTTTGCGACCGTTTTTGATGACTTCGTAATGCAGGTGAGGACCGGTGCTTTTGCCGGTATTGCCCAAACGACCAATGATCTGACCACGTTTAACTTTTTGGCCTTGTTTGACTTCGAATCGCGCCAAATGAGCGTATAAGGTTTGATACCCGTATCCATGTTCAATGAGGATGTAGTTGCCGTAGCCTCGGTCCATGCGCACCAATTCAGCAACTTTCCCGGTTCCTGTGGCGTATACGGGTGTTTGAATGGGGGCTGTAAAGTCCAAACCCTCGTGAAATTTAACGGTTTTATAGATGGGGTCCATTCGATAACCGAAACCTGAAACCAATTCACCTCGTCTTCGACCGCTTAAGGCCATGGGCTGAATAGCAGGCATTGCTTCGAGCAAGGCGTTTTTGTTCTTTATGTGACGACTTAATTCGTCATAGGATTTGGATAGTGCGACCATTTCGCGGCTAAGGCCGTCTATTTTGAGCGAGGTAGTTGCCATCAAGGGGCCGTATTCGTATTGGGCCAGGTACTTGTAGGCGCTGATTTGCTCTTTGGCCTTGATGGATTCGCTGGGAATGGGATCCGCTTCGAAAATCACTCGGTAAATGTTGAGGTCTCTATGTTCCAAGTCTTTCAAGGCCTCTCGCATGAGGCGCGTTCGCTCATCCAGTGCTTGATATCGCAGTTCCATTTCGGCCAATTCTTCTTTGAGTTTTTTTTCTTTGGGCGAATCCAAAAAGGTATAAGCCAAGGATATGACTATAACCGAGGAGACAACGGCCACTGAAAAAAAACCCAAAAGCGAGAGCAATTGGCGTTGCCAGGGCATTTTGACCTGCTCAAAGATCAATTTGACGGGATTGAATTCGTAACGCGGACGAGCCATTTGCTCAAAATTAAGTAATTTCGGCCTTTCATCTCCAAGATTGCACCATGATGACGTCAGCGTACATACGCCAAACCTTTTTGAACTTCTTTGCATCCAAAGGACACCATTTGGCATCGCCTGCTTCCTTGTTAATCCAAGGTGATCCAACCCTGCTATTCACCAATGCCGGGATGAATCAGTTCAAGGATCTCTTTTTGGGTAATAGTCCCGTTCAATATGCTCGTATAGCCGATAGCCAACCATGTTTGAGGGTTTCGGGTAAACACAACGACCTGGAAGACGTTGGTAAAGACACGTACCATCATACCCTTTTCGAAATGTTGGGGAATTGGTCCTTTGGAGATTATTTCAAAGAGGAAGCGATCGCCTGGGCTTGGGAGTTGATGACCGGTCCTTATGGCTTGGATCCGGAGCGATTGTATGTGACCTATTTTGGGGGGGACGAGGGAGATGGTTTGGATGCAGATGCCGACGCTCGTCGATATTGGACCAAGTGGATCGATGAGAGGAGGATACTCCCCGGTTCCAAGAAGGATAATTTCTGGGAAATGGGTGAAACCGGACCCTGCGGGCCCTGTTCCGAGATGCATATCGATCTAAGAAGCGATGAAGAACGCCACAAGATTGATGGAGCCTCTCTGGTGAACCAAGACCATCCCCAGGTCATCGAGTTATGGAACTTGGTATTCATGGAGTTTCAGCGCATGGCTGACGGCAAACTGCAGGCTTTGCCGGCTAAACATGTCGATACCGGCATGGGCTTTGAAAGGATTTGCCGGGCTGTAGCCATGGCTTCCAGTAATTACGATACGGATGTCTTCCGCCCGCTAATAAAGGCCATTGAACAACGTTGTGGTAAGGCCTACAATGCCGGGGATGAACAAGTGGATGTAGCCATGAGGGTTATGGCGGATCATCTTCGGGCGGTGGCCTTGATCATTGCGGATGGTCAATTGCCCTCCAATGCCAAGGCCGGCTACGTATGCCGACGCATCTTGAGGAGAGCAATACGATACGGGTACACCTATTTGGGCTTGGGGGAACCAACCATGCACACCTTGATTCCGGTACTGGTGGATCAATTGGGGGAGGTATTGCCTCAGCTCAAAAGGGAGCAAACCCTCATTGAGCAGACCTTTTTGGCCGAAGAAAGCAATTTCTTGAGGACTTTGGCCAAAGGATTGCTGCGCATCGATTTATGGGTCACGGAAAGTGGTCCGGCCTCTGGAGGGGTCATGGACGGTGATACTGCCTTTGAATTGCTGGATACCTACGGTTTTCCTGCGGATTTGACCGCATTGGTTCTTTCTGAAAAAGGGTACCGCATGGACCAGCCTGGTTTCGAAAATGCAATGTCCGTGCAACGGGAACGTTCTCGTGTCGCCACCAAATCCAGTGCAGGGGATTGGGTATGGGCGGTTTGGGCTTCAGGGGATCTCACCTTGAACGGAAGGTTTGTGGGGTATGACCAAAGTAGTTGTTCGACCCGGATAGTCCGTTGGAGAACCGTGCTTGGTTCGGAAGGCGAACAAAGCCAACTTGTTTTGGAGACCACCCCTTTCTATGCGGAGTCCGGGGGTCAGGTGGGAGATAGGGGAGAGTTGGTAGGGGAGGACGGTGTTAGGGTACAAGTTTTGGACGTTGTTAAAGAAAACAACTTGTGGATTCACCGAGTGGAACAATTACCTCAAGACCCCGAGCAGAATTTTGTCGCAACGGTGCACCCTCAATGGCGTCATGGAGTCTCCTCGCATCACAGCGCCACGCATTTGCTGCATAGCGCCCTTCGGACGAGGTTGGGAGACCACGTGCAACAAAAGGGGAGTTTGGTCGCTAACGATCAGTTGCGTTTCGACTTTGCCCAACCATCCAAAATCAGCCAAGATGATTTAAAAGCCATCGAAAGGGAGGTGAACCGTACGGTGTCCATGGCTTGGCCCTTGGTCGAAGAAAGGGACCTTCCTATGACGGAAGCGGTGAACAAGGGAGCGACCGCCTTGTTCGGGGAGAAATACGGTGACAAGGTCAGGGTCATTTCTTTCGGGGGTAACTATTCCATGGAACTTTGTGGAGGGACTCATGTTCGAAATTCCGCAGAAATTGGTTGGTTCAAGATTATCACCGAAACAGCAGTGGCATCGGGCATACGACGAATCGAGGCGGTTTGCGGTACAGCGGCCATGCAGTGGGTGGATGCGCAATTGCATTCTTTGCATGAAGCGCATGAAATCCTCAAGCACCCGGCTGACCTTCCCGCTCAGTTGCGCAAAACAGTGCATGAGTTTTCCCAAATGCGCAAGAAATTGGAGCAATGGAACCAACAACAGATGGAACAATGGATCGAACAATGGGGCAGGGCTTGGGAGAAACCAAGCAATGGACTTCAATTGCTGGTCCAGACCTGTGAGCCAACGCAAGCGGAGGCCCTTAAGGTGATGGCTAATCGTCTAAGAACCGCATCGCCCAAGGCATGCGTAGTCTTGGGAGCGGTTGTTGATGACAAAACCTACATGGCCTGTGCCTTGGGCGATGAATTAGCCCAAAAATGGAATGCGGGCAAATTGGTGCGTGAACTCATTGAGCCGCTGGGAGGTCAAGGTGGGGGACAGGCCCATTTGGCCATGGCAGGTGCGCCGAATACGAACCTTCAACCTCAAGAAGCCACGCGGCGTCTTCAAGAGGCCATGCACCAAGCCCATCAACACTTAGCCCACGTAATTTAACCTCATGAGCAGCGATACTTTAGTCGATTATGAATTGGTCGTGGGTTTGGAGGTTCACGTGCAGTTGAATACTCAATCCAAGGCTTTCTGTTCGGATAGCACGGAATTTGGCGCTTTGCCCAATACCTTGCTGTCTCCTATTTCATTGGGCCATCCGGGAACTTTGCCACGTTTCAACCAGCAAGTCCTAGAGGATGGAATATTGTTGGGATTAGCGATGAATTGTCAAATCCGGGCGTACAACGAGTTTGCTCGCAAAAACTACTTTTACGCGGACCTTCCCAAGGGTTATCAAATCACACAACACCTTACCCCCTTGGCTTACGACGGGTTTATTCATCTCAATTTGGAGGACGGCACTCGAAGAAGGGTAGGAATTACGAGGATCCACATGGAAGAAGATGCCGGAAAGAGCATACACGATCAAGATCCTTACGATACTCTGATTGATTTGAATCGTTGCGGAGTACCTCTCTTGGAAGTTGTTACAGAGCCTGATCTTCGATCCGCAAGAGAGGCCTACCAGTACCTCTCGGAGGTTCGTCGTTTGGTGCGTTACCTGGAGATTTGTGACGGGAATATGGAGGAAGGATCCTTGCGCTGTGATGCTAATATTTCGGTAAGGCAACGTGGAACCGAGGCCTTTGGGCAGAAGGTCGAAGTCAAGAACATGAACTCCATGCGCCATGTGCAACGCGCGATTGAATACGAGTATCAACGACAAGTTGAACTACTCCAGAGGGGGGAAACCATCGTTTCCGAAACTCGCTCTTTTGATGCGCAGGCTAACAATACTTTTTCGCTTCGCTCCAAGGAAGCTGCCAACGATTATCGGTATTTTCCGGAACCGGATTTGCCGCCCATTTGGGTACTAGAGGAACAAATTGCTAAGGTCCAATCCAACATGCCCCCCTTGCCGGAGGTCCTGCTCGAGCGATTTACTTCCGTGTATGGGTTAAGTGCTTACGATGCCTCAGTGCTCTGTGACCAAAAACATCTGGCCTTGTGGTTTGAGCATTTGGTTACCTTGACCCCGCATTACAAACAAGCTGCCAATTGGACCATGGGTCCGGTCAAAACTTGGCTGAATACCCACGCCTTGGAAATTCAGCAATTCCCTTTGACAACCAAGGCCTTGGCCTCCTTAATCGATGCCGTGCAAGAGGGGGTCTTGACGCACCATCAGGCTGTTCAAAGTTTATGGCCAGCTTGGTTGGAAGCTCCTACGAAATCGATCCATGACCTTATCACGGAATTGGATTTGGGGCAGAGTTCTGATATACCGTCTTTGGAAATCATGGTTGAAGAGGTCTTGTTATCCATGCCCAGCAAGGTTGAGGAATACCGTTCCGGTAAAAAGGGCCTTCTTGGATTGTTTATGGGTGAATTAATGAAAAAAACAGGGGGCAAGGTCCAACCGGCACAGGCCTCCGAAATGTTACGGGCCAAGTTGGAGGGTTAATCTTTTCTTAACAATTCTGCGATACGAAACCTCCTTACTTCGTAGCATCAAATCCAAATCCTATGTCCGCCTATCAGGGAGCCCCCAAAGTCGCCAAAATCCTGGTTGTTGACGATGAACCGGATATTTTGGAAATAATCTCTTACAACCTGCGTAAAGAGGGCTACGATGTCAAAACGGCAGAAAACGGCTTCGAAGCCGTTGCCGCTGCCAAGGAATTTCTACCGGACATGATCCTCTTGGATGTGATGATGCCCAAAATGGATGGCATGGAGGCTTGCAAACAAATTAGAGCCGTTCCATCCCTGAAAAATTGTTTTATTCTGTTTCTGACAGCCCGTGAAGAAGAGTTTGTGGAAGTGCTCAGTTTTCAAGCGGGTGCCGACGATTTCTTAACCAAACCCATGAAGCCCCGTGCCCTAATTAGCCGTATCGAAGCGGTTCTCAGGAGGTCCAAAGAAGATACGAAGGTTGAACAAACCAAGCAGATCAAGTTGGGCAATTTGGTGATTGATCGGGAATCGTATCAGGTAACCCAGGACGGGGCGGTGGTGGTCTTGGCTCGCAAAGAATTTGAATTACTTTTTCTTTTGGCTTCAAGGCCTGGCAAGGTATTCACTCGTGATCAAATTCTGGAAACCATTTGGGGAACCGATGTGGTGGTGATTAACCGTACCATCGATGTCCACATTCGTAAACTGCGTGAAAAGCTCGGAGATGCCTATATTACCACAATCAAGGGGGTAGGCTATAAATTCGAGCTTAATTGAAGAACATCACCCCTCTACAGGTGGCCATTTTGGTGGCCCTAGCAACGGCTATGTTGGTGGCCGGTTCGGCCCATGCCTTGGCTCTTGCCCAGTCAAGAGTGATTATGTTGAGCCTCATCACCGGGATCTCTGTCCTGGCCATGGTTTATTATGCCATCAATTATTTCATTTACCGCAAAATCAAATTGATTTACAAGACCATCCGATCTACTAAAACCCTCGGGGGCGGCGAAGAGGTGTATTCGATGAACGAAGATCCTATAGGACAGGTTTATGAGGAAGTGCAGCAGTGGAGCAAGGAGCAAACCAGCAAAAAAGAAGAGGCCGATCAATTGGAGAAATACCGCAAGGATTTCCTTGGCAATGTTTCCCATGAACTCAAGACGCCAATCTTCAATATACAGGGTTATATCCACACGCTATTGGACGGGGCGATGGAAGATCCCGAAACCAATTTGAATTTCCTCAAAAAGGCTGCGCGATCCGCAGATCGTATGGAGGCCTTGGTCAAAGATTTGTTAACCATCAGCGAATTGGAATCCGGATCGGTCAAAATGGATTGGGAAAACTTTGACCTTCAGGAATTGCTTCAGGATGTCTTTGATTCCGTTGATCATAAGGCACGTCAACGCGGCATCCAAATTCAAGTGAAAGCGGGTTGCCGAGCTCCTTTTTTGGTTAGAGCCGACCGCAAAAAAATTAGGCAAGTCCTGGTTAACCTTCTTTCCAATTCCATTCATTACGGTAATGAGCAAGGATTAACTCTGGTAGGGGTTTACGATATGGATCGGCATTTTTTGATTGAAATTTCCGACAACGGTTTGGGGATAGAGGCGGAACATTTGCCAAGGCTGTTCGAGCGCTTTTATCGGGTGGACAAAGGCCGTTCCCGTTCCGAAGGCGGCACAGGCTTGGGGTTGGCCATCGTCAAGCATATGCTAGAAGTCCATGGTCATACCATCCATGTGCGTTCATCTGCAGGGGTTGGGTCCACTTTTGGGTTTACCCTGGACAAGGCCAACGGATAAGCGCCGTACCTTAGCGCAGAGTGAAGCGCGAACCTTTCGAAAATTATCTCTTGTGGGAGTCCGGTGATTGGCTGGCTTTGAACAAACCCCCGCTGCTTGCCACCTTGGACGAGCGTCAAGGCAATGCTCCCAGCATGATCCGTTGGGCCAAAGCCTTTGACTCCCGTTTGAGTCCTTGCCATCGTTTGGACAAGGAAACTTCGGGCATTATGCTCTGGGCAAGGAGCGAGGCCTCCTACAAAGCTGCTGCCTACGCCTTCGAACAAAGGCTTGTATCCAAGGTTTACCATACCGTTGTTTGGGGTATCCACCGTTTTGATGATCAACCTATCGATTTACCAATAGGCCAAGGTCGCGACGGTCTTATGCGAGTGGATTTCAAAGCGGGCAAAGAAGCGTTGACCTATGTACGCAGTTTGGAGTATTTTAGGCATTTTACCTTGTTGGAATGTAGGCCGGTTACCGGTCGAACCCACCAAATCCGGGTGCACTTGGCCTCTCAAAATTGCCGAATTGTAGCTGACAAGGCCTATGGTGGGGAAATGCCCTTGCTTTCCTTGCTCAAAGGTCGCAAATACCGTGTTTCCAAGGATACGGAAGAAGAGGCGCCCATGATCCATCGATTGGCATTGCATGCACACTCCTTGGAAATTGCACATCCCGAATCTCCCATGCCTTTGGTGGAAGCCCCGTATCCCCGGGATATGGATGTATTGTTGCGTTTATTGCGCAAATACGATACCTAATGCTGATTTTACGATCCCTTGGCCTTGAGAGCTTTGGGATCCTGAGCATTGTCTTTTTCGCTTTGGCGAGACTGACGAACCAAACGCAACTTGGCCTCCAATTGGATGACTTGCGATTTGATGACCTCGATCTTTTTTTCAACTTCTTGACGCATGAGGTCTGCGTTTTTGGAACGTGAGAAAAATCCAAGGTTGTTCTCCAGAAGATCCATCTCCTTACGCAAGTCATTGATTTTGTACTGAAGATGGGTCTGCTCTTTGGATAATTCCCGGTCACCGGCAGGATGGTTGCTCATCTGCTGGAGTCGGGTTTGATACTGGGCTTCTCGATGCGATTCCCGGTCAATTTTCAATTGATCAAACCATTTGTTGGTAAGCTCGCGGAATTGCTTCTGCAAACTTTCTTTGTGCGCCATGGGCACGAAGCCGATTTCGTTCCATGAACGCTGAATTTCCATCAAGACCGACATGTCCTGGGATGTATCCCCAGAGCTGGTGTAGGTATTCAATCTTTCGACCAAGGCTTTTTTGAGTTCGAGGTTCTCGGCTTGTTTGCTTTTTTCATCGGAGAAGAAGGAGTTCTTGGATTGAAAAAAAGTATCGCAGGCTTTGCGAAAACGGTTCCAATATTTGTCCGAAATCTTACGGGGCAATGCAGGGGCTTCTTTCCAGTTCTTTTGCAAGGCGGTTAAAGCCTGAGTTCCTGCTTTCCAATCCGTGGACTGGCTCCATGACTCAGCTTCTTTGCACCATAATTCACGTTGTTGCACCAATTCTTGTACTGCCGCTTTGGCGGCCTTGTAATGCTGAAGGCGTGCGCCATAGAATTGATCCAGAGCGACTTTAAAGCGTTTCCACAAGGGCTCTTGTTGCTCTTTGGGTACCGGACCTGTTTGACGCCAATCTTGTTGAAGAAGCTCGACCGTTTGGGTTAATTGACTCCAATTCGGCTTTTCTTCGGGCAAGGCTCTTACCAAAATTTCCAAATTTTCACAGAGTTGTGTTTTGAGGCGCAAGTTCTCAGCGCGCAATGATTCAAGTTCTTCGAACTTGCCCCTTCTGTTTTGGAAGATGCGATCCGAGGCATTTTTGAAACGTTCCCATACACTTTCCGATTGTGGACGGGGTACGGGGCCGGTTGCTTTCCACTGCTCATGGAGAAGGGTTAGCTTGGAGCCCGCTTTTAAGATATCATTTTCCAATAGCAATTGCTCGGCCTGTTCGCAAAGCTGGATTTTGGATTCTAAATTTCTGGCCAAGTCCAGTTCCTTGAGTTCGCGGTTGATTCGCAAATTGTTATAGAACTTATCATGCAACAAATGGTAGCGATTCCACAAACCTTGACGCTGTTCAGGGGGAACAGGTCCACAGTCTTTCCAACGTTGCTGTATGCTTTTGAGTTGTTCGTTGACTCCGGTTTTGCCTTGTTCTTCTTCGTCAACCACCTGATGCAACTCGTCAAGCAAAGCCTCTTTGAGGGCCAAATTGGCTTGCAGTTTGGCTTCTTTCTCTTGCTTTTCTTGTTGCCTCTTGGCTTGGTATCGTTGCCACAGGTCTTGGTAGAGCAAAAAGAGAGGGCTTTGAGAAACCGGCACAAGGTCTTGGCTGGATTCGCCTTCCAAAAGTTCGAGTTCTTGTTGGGCCTTCAGTTTCTGAAACCAATGGTCCACCTGGGATTTGATTGCCTGAATTTTGCGATGCTCTTCCGATAAATCCGACTTCTTGACCGAATCACCCAAATGGGTGAGCAAAGCTTCTAAGTCCATTGCGCTGTAATCGGGAAGGATGGCCTCCTCAGCCTCCGCCATCAAAGCCTCCACCAATTCGCTGGGTTCTTCTGCGCTAAGCTCCGAAGCTGCATGCGGGATGATCACGGGAATTTCCTTCAAAGGTTCGATCGCCAATTCCGTAGCCTCAACAATGGACTCATTGTCCAAAGGGGGCGCATCTGTAGGTTCGGAGGCCAGGCTACGTTCTGCATGAACGTTGGACTCTTCCGAGGCCAATGGGCTTTCCATGGGTTCGTTTTCCGAATGGTTCATCTCTGCGGTGCTAAGGTGTACTTTAGGGCCTGCAAATTAAAGGTCTAAGCAGGACAATTCCCATAGCAAGGCCCTCCAAAACAAAGGAATGACGCAAAAGCAATACCAATTGGTGGAATGCCCTCGCGATGCGATGCAGGGTTTGCGGCATTGGGTTCCGACCGAGGAGAAAATAACTTATTTGCAGGCTTTGCTGGAGGTGGGATTCGATGTTTTGGACGCCGGTTCCTTTGTTTCCCCCAAGGCTATCCCCCAAATGAAAGACAGCTCCACGGTGCTCAACTCGTTGGATTATTCCAAGACAGCGACCTGCATTTCAGTCGTGGTGGCCAACGATCAAGGATACGCAGATGCCTTGCTTCATTCGGCAGTGCATCGGATTGGTTTCCCTCTGTCGGTCAGCGAAACTTTTCAGCAACGCAACACCCACAGGTCAATTCAGGAAGCCTTGGTTATGATAAGGCCCTGGTCCGCCATGGCTGAAGGTGCCGGAAAAGACTTTATGGTGTACTTGTCCATGGGGTTTGGGAATCCTTATGGCGATCCCTATTCCATAGAGAATGTCCTGGGTTTGGTCCATAATCTGGTGGAAATGGGCGTAGAAGATATTGCCCTCAGTGATACCGTTGGTTTGGCCTTGCCCCACGAAATTGAGACGGTTTATCAAGCTGTTCGAAAGCAGTATCCCGGTTTGAGCCTGGGATTGCATTTGCATGCTCATCCATCCCGCGCAGAAGGTAAAATGCTCGCAGCTTTGGACAGTGGATGCGAATGGGTCGAAGGGGCCTTGTTGGGATACGGCGGTTGCCCGATGGCCAATGACGAAATGGTGGGAAATATTCCTTCGGAATTATGGATTCAATTGTTGCAATCCAAGGGAATTAAGCTGAAAATCAACCAGGAGGCCCTGCACCGAGCTCAATGGATGGCCACCGGACTTTTCTCCAAATACCACTAAGGGCCAAAGAGGTACTTGCCTTGCTATCGCGCTTAAACTATTAGGTGCGCTCAAGCCATTAGGGCCAGGATGCGACGATGATCGGGTTCTTGAATATCGAAATAATTGCCCGTTGCTTTGTGCTTGACCAAGGCTTCCAAAATGCTTGAATGCGTCTCGGGGCCAAGATTCATTTGGCTTAAACGGGTGGGAGTACCAATCGCTTCAAAAAAGGCCTCCAGTAGATTCACAAAGGGTATGGTTGAGCCCTCATGACCAGCATTTTGAAGCAAAGAGGCGAGTTCCGGAATTTCCAATAAGGAGGGCAGACAAGCCTGCTCCAAGGCCTCCAATTTGGGAAGGAAAGCGGGTCCAAAATGACGAATCCATGCCGGATAAACCACAGATAGCCCGGCACCGTGCGCGATATCGAAGAGGGCCGACAGCACGTGTTCCACGGAATGTACCCCAAAGTCACCCCTTCTTTTGCCCGCAATGAGCGTGCCGTTGAGCGCCACGGTGGAGAGCCAAAGGACTTGCTGCCTGGCTTCGGCATCGTTTCCGTTTCGAACCGCCTTGTAACCCCAATGCATGGCCTCTCGAATCACTTGAACTGCAAATGCGTCGGATAAAGGGGAGAAATCCGGCGAAAAGTATTGCTCAAGGGTATGGGCCATCAAATCGGCCACCCCGTATGCCGTGTAATGGGCAGGAACGGTATGGGTCAGAAGGGGATCCAAGTACGAAATTTTGGGAAAAAGATGCTCGTTTCCCCAGCCACGCTTCTGCCCGGTCGCATTGTTCTGCAACACCGTGGCTCGGTTCATCTCCGTCCCCGTTGCCGCCAGCGTCAATACAACGAACAACGGCAAGGCCTTGGAGGGTTTGGCCGCTCCCCCCGCATAAAAATCCCAAACGGAATGCTCCACATAAACTCCAGCGGCCACGGCCTTGGCCGTGTCAATGACCGAACCGCCTCCAACGGCCAAGAGAGCACCCGCCTTCATGGCCTTGGCCCTTTGAACTGCGCGGTCTGCATCTTCGTAAACCGGGTTGGGCCGGATCCCTTCGAAAATTTCCCAAGACAAGCCGGCCTTGAGCAGTTGAGCCTCGATTCGGTCCAACAAGCCGCTTCGACGAGCCGATCCTTGCCCCAGCAGGATCAAAACCGATTGATGACCTTCTTCGGCCAGATCTTGTCCGACGTTATCCACCGTTCCCGGGCCAAACTTGAGCCGAACGGGATTGTAAACAGTGAAGTTTTCCATGGTCAAAGTTTTGGTTAGAACTTGGTTTGAGGCGTTATTTGAGGCAACATGCTCTTGCAGATGTACAAAAGTAATCTTGGATGAAGACCTCGGTTGATTCATGGCCCATCCCCAAAATCAGGCTCTTTCTGGTCCTGGGATTTGTTTTCTTGACCAATGCTTTGCTTGCCGAGTTCATCGGGGTCAAAATCTTCTCCCTCAATAGCCTCTTGGGAATTGATAATCAAGGAAATACCCTTGAGTTTAACCTGACGGCAGGGGTATTGTTATGGCCTGTGGTTTTTGTGATGACGGATCTCATCAATGAATACTTTGGGCACAAAGTGGTTTTGATTTTTTCGGCCTTGTCGGCTTTGTGCATCCTCTATGCCTTTGGGATGGTTTATGGGAGCATCGCTTTGCCGCCGGCTGGCTTTTGGCCAGGGTCCATGCAAGGGCGGGGTGTAGAGAACATGCAAACCGCGTACGGTGCTGTCTTTGGGCAAGGCCTTTGGATCATTGCAGGTTCCATCACGGCGTTCTTGGTTGGTCAAATGGTGGATGTATGGGTTTTCCAGCGCATCAAGCGGTTGACAGGGGAGGGCAAACTTTGGTTGAGGGCCACTGGATCCACGATGATTTCCCAGGGAATTGATTCGGTGGTGGTCCTGTATATAGCCTTTTATCTGGGTGCCGATTGGCCGTTGGAGCGCGTTCTGCAAATAGCCTTGTTGAACTATGCCTTCAAATGGGTCGCGGCTATAGCCATGACGCCTTTGATTTACCTCGTTCATCAACGCATTGAACGCCATTTGGGCCCGGAATTATCCGAGCAAATGCGTCGAGAGGCCTTGCTTGTGAAAAATTAAAAAATCGGACAGGAATTAGTCGTTTTGCCGCTTGGCCCGAAGGCGTTGATCCAAGCGACCCAAAAATTCATCCGTGTAGAGGTAATGTTCACCGTGTTGAACCTGGTTACCGTGAATGCAGACGGCCAAATCCTTGGTCATTTCACCGGCTTCTACCGCCTCAATGCAAACCGATTCTAGCTTGTTGCAGAAAGTGGCAAGTTCCTGATTACCATCAATTTTGGCCCTAAATACTAAACCTCTGGTCCAGGCAAAAATAGAAGCGATGGGGTTGGTGGAGGTCGGACGGCCTTTTTGGTGCTCGCGGTAGTGGCGGGTTACGGTACCGTGGGCGGCTTCGGCCTCCATGGTCAAACCATCCGGGGTGATCAAAGTGGACGTCATCAGACCCAGCGAACCAAAACCCTGAGCGACGGTGTCGGATTGGACATCCCCGTCGTAGTTCTTGCAGGCCCAGACAAATTCCCCGTGCCATTTGAGGGCCGAAGCCACCATATCATCAATCAAGCGGTGTTCATAGATGGTGCCTTGGGCATCCATGCGCTGTTTGAATTCCGTTTGGTAGATTTCTTCGAAGATGTCTTTGAAACGGCCGTCGTATTGTTTGAGAATGGTGTTTTTGGTGGATAAGTACAAGGGCCAACCTTTGAGCAAAGCCTGGTTAAAACAGGCCCGAGCAAAGCCTCGAATGGATTCTTCGGTATTGTACATGGCCATGGCCACACCGTTGCCTTGGAATTGGTAAACCTCCCATTCCTGGACCTGGCCATCCTGACCCTCAAAACGCATGGTCAATTTGCCCTTGCCCTGGATTACCACGTCTGTGGCCCGGTATTGGTCTCCGAAAGCATGGCGACCAATGCAGATCGGGGCGGTCCAATTGGGTACCAATCGGGGAATATTTTGAATGACGATAGGTTCGCGGAACACGGTGCCGTCCAATAGATTACGAATGGTCCCGTTGGGGGATTTCCACATTTTCTTGAGGCCAAACTCTTGGACCCGGGCCTCGTCCGGGGTAATGGTGGCGCATTTAATGCCCACGCGGTGCTTGAGGATGGCTTTGGCGGCATCCACCGTGATTTGGTCATCGGTGGCATCGCGGGACTCCATGCCCAAATCGTAGTATTCGATGGGTAGCTCCAGGTAAGGAAGAATGAGCTTGTTACGGATTTCGGCCCAAATAACGCGAGTCATTTCATCGCCGTCCAATTCAACAACGGGGTGAGCTACATGGATTTTTTTCATCTTGGAGGTTTTGACTATAGTGTTTTTTCGTAATGAGGGACCAAAATAAGGGAGGATTACCCAAGAGTCGCAGCCTGGCTCTCTCGTCTTTCACCAATTTGTTGCCTCCACATGGCGTAATACAGTCCTCGGGCTTCGACCAATTCGTCGTGGGTTCCCGCTTCCACGATGCGACCTTTTTCCATTACGTGAATACGATCGGCATGCATGACCGTGCTCAGTCGGTGGGCCACCAAAATCACGGTATGCTTGCGCCAGCCGGAAAGTTCTTGAAGCGTACGCGTGATGCCTTCCTCGGTTAGAGAATCCAGGGCGGAGGTGGCTTCGTCAAAGACCAGCAGGGAAGGGTGACGCAACAAAGCGCGGGCGATTGATAAACGTTGTTTCTCGCCCCCAGAGAGCTTGACCCCTCCTTCGCCAATGGTGGTGTCCAGGCCCGAGGGGGCCCTTTCCAACAGGGCCGTGCAAGAGGCTTGCCTCATGGACTCTAGGCAGGCGGCGTCATCCGCATCAGGGGCGACAAAGCGTAGGTTGTCACCAATGGTCCCCGCGAACAATTGGGTATCCTGGGCAACCAAACCCGTGGCCAAGCGCAAATCGTTGAGGTTAATTTCGGTGGAAGAAATGCCGTTCACATGAATCTTTCCGCTACGCGGTTGGTAGAGGCCCAGGAGAAGCTTGATAAGGGTGGTTTTGCCGCTACCGCTGGGCCCCACAAAGGCGTAGGTCTGTCCTTGTTCCAAATGCAGATTCAGGTCCTCGACCGCCGGATGCTCAGCGCTCCGATGTCGATAGGTAACACCTTGGAATTGAATGGATTGTATGAATTTTAGGGCTTGAGCCTGGGCTGGTTGGGCTTCCGGTGATCGGGACATCAGGTCTTGAAAACGGCGTAGCGAAATTTCGGTTTCGCGAAAAATTTGCAGGACATTGCCCCATTCCTGTAGCGGATTGAAAATGTAAAAACTGTACATAAACAAGGAAAAAAACTGCCCCAGAGAAATTTTGTCCTTGAAAATCAAATACAACATCATGAGCACGATGAGGTTGCGCATTAGGTTCACAAAGGTCCCCTGCACAAAACTCAAGCTTCGCATGTACTTGATTTTGGTGAGTTCTAAACCCAGGATTCGCTGGGTAACACCGCGTAAACGATGGTCCTCCTGTTCGATGAGCCCCAAACTTTTGATAAGTTCGATGTTGCGAAGAGATTCGGTGGTGGCGCCGGCCAATTCCGTTGTTTGGTTGACAATTCGGGACTGTACCGCCTTGATTTTACGGCTCAAAAAGGAGCTCAAAACGCCCAATAGGGGAATGGACAAGAAATAAACCGGTGCAATGACCCAGTACACATTCAACGCGTACACCATGACAAAAACAATGCCCACCAAGGAGGTAAACAGGACATTGATGACCGCTGAAACCAATTTTTCTACATCGGCCCTTACCTTCTGGAGAATGCCGAGGGTTTGCCCCGAACGGGCGTCCTCAAAGTCTTCGTAGGGTAGGCTCAAAGCATGCCGCAATCCATCGCTGTACATGCGGGCCCCGACCTGCTGGGTGATTCGATTGACCATGTAATCCTGCAGGTTCTTGGCAATGCGGCTCACCATGGCCACCCCCAAAGCGGCCAGAACCAAAAGCCCCGAGGCCTCCAAAAAGTCCTGGTTGGACCACGATTGCAGGCGACCTTCCTTGGCTGCGACCGCAATTCGGTCGATAATTTTTTGGAGAATAAAGGGATCCAGCAAGGAGAAAACTTGGTTGATGGCCGCCAAACCAAAGGTTAGCAGGACCGCGGGTCCGTAGGGCTTGAAATAGCCCACGAGGGTTTTGTAAATCATGGGTTGCAAATTTCGTTCAAACCTTCGGCCCTGACTGCAGGGGGAGTACTTTTGTGCGTGATCAAAAATTCAATCTTGAGGTGGATGGTCCTAGTCTTGGCGATGTCCTTGATAGGTTCAACCTATGCCCAAATGCGTAAGGCCGATTTCCTTTCGTTGGGGATGCAGGCCGGTCAGGTCAAGTACCAGGGTCAGCCAGTCAGCAACGGGGTAGGGCCGCGCCTCGAGGGGGATGCCCATATTGCAGGCTCCTGGCATGCCAATGTCGGCCTTCAATACCTAGCCTACCAAAACGCCAACGACCAATTCTCCGCCGATTTTGGGCTTAAATATTTTGGCTACAAAATGCTCTACCTCCACCCGTACGTTGGGTACAATCGCATCATTACCAGACCGTACGCCGTCAAGCGTGGTTCCCTGGGCCTGGGCTTGGGCGGGGCAGTTCCGCTCCCTAAGCGACATTTGAATTTTGAAATTGTTTACGAAGTCCTACCCTTTTACAGGCCTGGTGTTCAAGTCTGGGCAGGCCGCTTCACCTTTCCTTTGTTCATGTTCTATCCGGACCGTTCCGAGAAAGATCGCTACCGCTGACATTGTATTCCTTATCAAGTTCATCCCTGTTCGTCACAACACCCTTCCCTAATCTAATAACTCCATGGCCCTTCAATGCGGTATCGTTGGTCTTCCCAATGTCGGTAAATCGACTCTCTTCAATTGCTTGTCGAATGCAAGGGCTCAAGCGGCCAATTTTCCGTTCTGCACCATCGAGCCCAACGTGGGCACCATCACCGTTCCCGATCAGCGTCTGAATCGATTGGCTGAATTGGTGAAGCCTCAAAATCTGGTCCCCAACACCATCGAAATGGTGGACATTGCCGGCTTGGTGCAGGGAGCCAGCAAAGGCGAGGGCCTAGGCAATCAATTTCTGGCCAATATTCGAGAGACGGATGCCATTCTGCATGTGTTGCGCTGCTTCGACGATCCGAACATTGTCCATGTCCATGGCAGGGTTGACCCTTTGTCGGACAAAGAAATTATTGATACCGAATTGCAGCTCAAAGACTTGGACTCCGTGGATAAACGCCTTGCCCGAACCGAACGCGCGGCCAAAGCGGGGGATAAGGAGGCCAAACAACTCTTGGATACCTTGCTCAAGGTCAAAGCCGGTTTAGAAAGGGGCGAATCGGTAAGAGCGCAGGGCCTCAGCGAGGAGGAAAGAGCAGGCATTCACGATCTGTTTCTGTTGACCTCCAAACCTGTTCTGTATGTATGCAATGTTGCGGCCGATGACTTGACCCAAGGAAATCCCATGGTCGAAGAGGTCCGCGCCATGGCTTTGGCCGAAGGGGCAGAAGTCATGATCATTTGCGCGGCATTGGAATCTGAAATTGCAGAGCTGGAATCCTTCGAAGATCGGCAAGACTTTCTGCGGGATGCGGGGATCGAAACCAGCGGCGTCGAGCGATTGCTTAGGGCTGCCTACCAACTACTCCGCTTGCAGACGTATTTCACAGCAGGCGAGAAAGAGGTGCGGGCCTGGACCATACCCCAAGGCACCTTGGCACCGCAGGCCGCTGGCGCGATTCACAGCGATTTCGAAAAAGGTTTTATCAAAGCGGAAGTCATTCATTACGAAGATTTTGTGAAGTACGAATCCTGGGCAGCCTGCAGGGAGGCCGGCAAAGTTGGCCTCGAAGGGAAGTCCTACCTGGTGCAAGACGGGGATATTATGTTATTCCGTTTCAATGTCTGAAAATTGAATCCCATGGAGCATTCCGTTCACCGCAGTACGCCTGATCCCAACAGCGTGGGTCAGAAGGGGGAGCACCTCTTTGGTTTGCCGTATTCCGCAGAGGAGGCCTCCTTGATCATTCTGCCGGTCCCCTGGGACCTGACGGTATCCTACGGTGATGGAACACGCAAAGGCCCGCAAGCGGTCTTGGACGCATCGCCCCAATTGGACCTGGAGGACCCAGCCGTGGACCAAGCCTGGAATTTGCCCAGGCATATGCTGCCCATCGACTTGCGTTGGCAACAACGTTCCAAAGTCGAACGTCCATGGGTTGAGAGCTACCTGC
>Ga0194128_10001147_pt1 | contig 46777 bp, 39 predicted proteins | sample TA2KigCa65mmetaG_FD_148650 | JGI IMG/M metagenome (GOLD analysis project Ga0194128, IMG submission 148650) | Freshwater microbial communities from Lake Tanganyika, Tanzania - TA2015037 Kigoma Deep Cast 65m | ecosystem: Environmental > Aquatic > Freshwater > Lake | place: Tanzania: Lake...
TCCGGGGATTTGGCTGAGCAATCGGAACAGTGCCGTGAATCGACGTACTTCGTTGCCGCCCCGATTGATCGCCTGGAATAGCTCGTGCACCCGCCCGGCGAACAGCACAAGAATAATCAGGTTCACGACCAAGATTGCCGCGAAGAGGTAGAATCCCTGTTCCATGGAGATGCGTTGCGTTGCCGTCAGCGTCAGCGCTGACAGAATCGCCAAGGCGCAGATGCGACACAGGCCGATCAGCCAGGGCCCGCGCCGCAGCCAAGGGCCTGCCTCGGCCCAGGCAACGAACTGTTCGATACTCTTGCCATGCGCGTCCAGTAACCGGGACTCGACGAAAAACTCTTCGCGCAGATCGAGACGCGGGCCGAGAATGCGTACCGACTGCTGGCGTTTTGTGACCAGTTCTGACGAGGCGGGGTCGACCAGCCAATCGCGCAAACGACGAATCCCGGCGGGAGTTCGAGGCGTACCGATCAGGTGGAACAGCGACTGCGGGCCAAACAGATCGAGATCGTCGGCCACAGCTCGAAAAGAGGCGGGGACCTCCGTGTCGAGCAGCGGGAGGCGGTTCCAACGTCGGTCGAGCCGCGCGATCCCTTCCTGTTGAAGCTGGGACACGATCTGCCATCGGCCCAACCGCACCAACAGGAATTCGTGCAGCGTGATCAGCACCAGGAAGCCGACGGCAAACAGACCACCCGCCAGGTACCAGCCGCCTTCGTGTCCACGGAGCCAGCCATGCCCGAACGCGGCGGCAGCCGAGAAAAAAGCGATCGCCCGCGCTAGGGAATAATAACGGGATTTCCCTGTTAACCGCGCGATCTCGCGCTCCGCAGCCGCCCCGCGCCGCTCGTACTCGAGCCGGATTGGATTGGAGGGGAGGGCGTTCGAGAGCATGGAAGCGGGAATCTGCACGGGTGAGCCGATAACTGGAACTGATCTTCGGAGCAGATCTCTGGGGATGCCGATCCGGGACCGGACGGGGTCTGGCGTTGCAGGCAAACTGAATGCCGATATACTCTAGGGTTCCCTCAGGCGGTTTGCCAGGGCGAACGGGGTGTTTCGTAGGTTTCTGAGGTTTCCGAGTTGAGTGAGGTTGTGCAATGGCCCAAGCTTGTCAGATCTGCGGCAAGAGTTCGAAAATGGGAAACCAGATCGAAACGCGCGGTAAAGCGAAGTACTTAGGTGGTGTCGGAACGAAGGTCACCGGAATCAGCCGGCGGAAGTTTCGCCCGAATCTGCAGGTAGTGAAAGTCTCGACGACCAACGGTGCCGTGGAAACGGTCGCGGTCTGCACGCGCTGCATCCGCAAAGGGATTGTGCGGAAGGCGGTCAAGCGACGCCCTTTCAAATTGTCCCCGGCCCCCGCAGCGAAGGTCGCCGCAGCGACCGGGAAACGCTGATCCGATCTTGGACCGGCGCCGCCTGAGATAGGGTCGGCTCTTGCAACGGCATCGGGACGGCGCAGGCTCCGACTGCGGACGCTTGTCTTCGGCAACGGAATCGGGAGTCTCAGCGATGGCTTTGGAACGGGAAGATGTTCGAAGGATTGCGGAGCTGGCGCGGCTGGAGCTTTCCTCGGACGAACTCGCGACGTTGACCTCCGAGTTGATTCAGATCGTCGACTACGTCCAGCAACTGCGGTCGATCAAGACCGAGGGCGTTGTGCCGCTGGCCCATGCGTTGGATCTGGCCAACGTCTTTCGCGACGATTGCCTCGCACCCGGTTTGCCGCGGGAAGCGGCGTTGAGCAACGCGCCGAAGCATGATGGGGCTTACTTTCTGGTTCCGGCGGTTCTCGGAGAATAACGCCGTGGCGGGACTCGCGCGCCTCGATGCCATTCAACTTCAGCAAATGTTGCGGACGGGCCAGATTTCTTCGCTGGAACTGGTCGACGCGTTGCTGGAGCAGTACGCCGCCTGGGAGCCTCGAGTCGGCGCCTTTTTAAACTTTCGCGCCGACCAGGCGCGGGACCAGGCGCGGGAACTCGATCGACGGCGGTCGGCCGGCGCCGACCTCGGATTGCTGGCCGGTCTCCCGGTCTCCGTCAAGGATATCCTCTGCACGGTCGATTATCCGACCACCTGCGGTTCGCGCATGTTGCGCGATTATCATTCGCCGTTCGACGCGACCGTTGTGGCTCGAATTCGCGACGCCGGTGGAATCGTCTTCGGCAAGACGAACCTGGATGAATTCGCGATGGGAAGTTCCACCGAGAATTCCGCCTTGGCGGTTACCCGCAATCCCTGGAACACGGAGCATGTCCCGGGCGGCTCGAGTGGCGGTGGGGCGGCCAGCGTCAGTGCGGGCATCTGCCCGCTGGCGATCGGCACCGACACCGGTGGTTCGATCCGTCAGCCGGCGGCGTTCTGCGGCATCAGTGGCTTGAAGCCGACCTATGGACGCGTCAGCCGTTACGGGCTGGTGGCGTTCGCCAGTAGCCTCGACCAGGCGGGACCGATGGCCCGATCGGTGCCGGAGCTGGCATTGTTGCTGGAGGCGATTGCCGGACACGATCCGCGCGATGCGACCTCGGCGCCCAACGAGGTTCCTTCTTATTCCCACACCATCGCCGAGCCGCTGCGCGGCTTGCGGATCGGTATCGTGCCAGACCATTTCGACGCGGGACTCGACGCCGAGGTCGATGCGGCGGTGCGCGAGGCGCTCGGCGCGTTTCGGGCGCGGGGCGCGACGGTTCGTGAGATCGAATTGCCAGCCAGCCGGCAGGCGATCGCAACCTATTACGTGATTGCGCCTTGCGAGGCTTCCAGCAATCTTGCCCGATATGACGGTGTGCATTTCGGCCATCGCTCGACGGAACGCGACCGCACGGACGAGTCGCCGCTCGCGCGACTCTACTGCCGTTCGCGCGCCGAAGGACTCGGCGCCGAAGTCAAACGCCGGATCATGCTCGGTACCTACGCGCTCAGCTCCGGCTACTACGAAGCGTATTACCTGCAGGCAATGCGCGTGCGTCGGTTGATTCGCGATGAGTTGCTCGCCGCGTTCCAGTCGGTCGACGTGATTGTCGGTCCGACGACACCGGCACCCGCCTACCGCCTGGGAGAAAAGGCAAACGACCCTCTGTCGATGTACCTGGAAGACTTATATACGGTCAGCGCCAATCTGGCGGGGATACCGGCCTTGTCGGTTCCCTGCGGATTGTCGCGCAGCGGTCTCCCAATCGGCCTGCAGATACAGGCGGCGCCGTTCGCGGAGGAATTGCTGCTGCGGGCCGGCGCCATGTACCAGCAGGTCACCGATTGGCACCAGCGGAGGCCGGCGGCATGAATTCCGAACGATCCGATCCGGGTCCCTACGCTATCGTGATCGGACTGGAAGTCCACGTGCAACTCAAGACAGCCAGCAAACTGTTCTGTGGCTGCAGCACGCAGTTCGGTGCGGAACCCAATACGCAAACCTGTCCCGTATGCCTGGGGCTTCCCGGCAGTCTGCCGGTCATGAACCGGCGGGCGTTTGAGCTTGCACTGCGAACCGCCGTAGCGCTCCAGTGCCAGATTCCCGAATACACGAAGTGGGACCGCAAGAACTACTTCTACCCCGATTTGCCCAAAGGATACCAGATCAGTCAATTTGATCTGCCGATGTCGCATTCCGGGTGGCTGGAGATCGCCGACCCCAAGGGAGAGTTTCCCGTCCGGTCGATTCGCATTCGACGCGCGCATCTCGAAGAGGATGCGGGAAAGAGCCTGCACGATGAAGCGTCCGGCAAGGCCGACAGCCGGATCGATCTGAATCGGACCGGAACACCGCTGCTGGAAATCGTCAGCGAGCCCGACTTGCGTTCGCCACGCGAAGCCCGCGCCTACCTGAATGAATTGAAGCTGCTGCTTGAATATCTCGAAGTGTCCGATTGCAACATGCAGGAGGGCAGCTTGCGTGTCGACGCGAATATCAACCTGCATCTTGCCGATGCGGCTGGCGGCATGGTGGCGACGCCGATCGTCGAGGTCAAAAACATGAACAGCTTTCGCGCCGTCGAGCGTGCGCTGGCCTACGAGGCGGAACGGCAATTCGCCGCCTGGCGGGAAACCGGCCGTACGATCGCCGAGGTGCCGAAATCGACGCGAGGCTGGGACGATCAGCGGCAGGCGACTTTCGCCCAACGCCAGAAAGAGGAGTCGAGCGATTACCGCTACTTCCCGGATCCCGATCTGGTGCCGGTGACGGTGAGCGTGTCGGCGGTCGATGCGGTGCGGGCGGCCCTTGGGGAATTGCCGGCGGCCACGCGCCAGCGCCTGGAATCGGCTTACCGGTTGAATGCCTACGATGCCGACGTCATCGTCAATCAGGGGCGGCAGTTCATCGCCTATTTTGAACAGGTGGCGCAACGGTGTGGTGACGGCAAGTTGGCCTCCAACTGGGTGACCCAGGAGGTTCTGAGGATCCTCAACAGTGCCGGCGGGACCATCGATCGCTTCCCCATTTCGGCGGACGGTCTGGGCGAGCTGATTGAGGGAGTTCGCGGCGGGCAAGTTCCCTCGTCGCGGAGCAAAGAACTGTTCGGCGCGATGTTCTCCGAGGGACTCAGCCTGGCCGCAGCCCTGCGGAAACTCGGGATCCAGGCGTTGGACGCCGGGGCACTCGAGCAACTCTGCCGGCAACTGCTGACCGAAAACCCTCGTATCGTTGCCGACGTGAAGTCCGGCAAGGCACAAGCTGCCGGCGCGCTGGTGGGACTTGCCAAGAAGAAAAATGCCAACGTTAACCCGGCCGAAGTTCGAGAAATCTGCGCTCGACTGATCGCCGAAATGCCGTGATGCCGGCGATAGCTTGGCTGGAGTCCGGTCGCAATTTACAATTGGCCCCGTCATCTCGTCGAGGAGGATCCGCGTTTGCCCAGCCAGATCACGGGAAAAGTTGTCGCCATTTCGCCGGACGGCAGTCTGGTTACCGATATCAGTGTGGACCGCTTGCGCGGCGTACCTCGTGATGAACGCGTAACGGTGACCTGCGACGAACATGAAACGCGCGGGATCTATGAGCCCGACCATTCCGAAGTGCCGAGTACCTACCTTGCACTGTCGGGAACCTCGGGTTCGCTGGAATTGACGATTGTCGGCGAAAACGCCGCTCGGATGCTGGCAATCCGCGTGGGCGAATCGGTCGTCGTTGCCTGGTAAGGCCGAGCCCATCGTATGAGTCGAGGTCCGTCCGATCCGTTGTTACCGCGCAATTCAGGGGAACGCGAGCCTGATCGAATTGCTCAACTGGAGCAGTGGGATCGGGAGATTGTCTGGCATGCTTTCACGCAGATGGCCGAGTATCAGCCGCTGCTGATCGAAAGAGCTGTTGGATGCGAATTGATCGACGCGGCCGGCCGACGGTACCTGGACGGCGCCAGCAGCCTTTGGTGCAATCTGCACGGACACCGGCATTCCCGCATCGATGCCGCCATCCGCGAGCAGCTCGATAAAGTCGCGCATGTCACTTCGCTGGGACTCTCCAATTCCACAACGATTCGATTGGCGCGGCGGCTGACGCAGCTCGCGCCGAGCGGCCTGAACCACGTTTTCTTTTCCGACAACGGCGCAACCGCGGTCGAAGTGGCATTGAAGATGGCGTTTCAGTACTGGCGGCAATGTTCGGAGCCGCAGCCCGAGCGCCGCAAGTTCCTGGCTTTCGCCAACGCCTACCACGGCGACACGATTGGCAGTGTCAGCCTGGGGGGCGTGGAGCGTTTCCACGCCATGTTTCGCCCATTGCTGTTCGACGTGATTCGCGTCGAAGCGCCCGATAGTTACCGTCTGCCGAAAGGAATTGCACCCGGGGACGCGTTGCCGTATTACCTGGGGCGATTCGAACAGGCGCTGCGGCAACACCACCGGTCGCTGGCGGCGGTTGTCATCGAGCCGCTGGTACAAGCCGCGGCCGGAATGTTGATGCACCCGCCCGGGTTCCTGCGCGGTGTCCGCGAATTGACTCGACAGTTCGGCGTGCCCCTGATCGCCGACGAAGTCGCCGTGGGCTTTGGACGGACGGGAACCTTGTTCGCCTGCGAACAGGAGCAGGTGGCGCCGGATTTTCTTTGCCTGGCCAAGGGGCTTTCGGCCGGCTACCTTCCGGTTGCGGCCACGCTTACCAGCACGGCAATCTGGGACGCTTTCCTCGGTTCGTACGCCGACTCCCGATCGTTCTTCCATGGACATACCTATGGTGGAAATCCGTTGGGCTGTGCCGCCGCGCTGGCAAACCTGGAGCTGTTTGACGAGGAGCAAACGTTGGCGGGGTTGCCGCCGAAAATCGCGTTGCTGCGGCAGCATGGTCGACGACTGGCCGAATTGCCAATCGTCGGCGACGTTCGCCAGTGCGGGATGATCGCCGCGGTGGAACTGGTGCGTGATCGACGTCTTCAACAGCCCTTCCCCTGGGTGGAACGACGCGGCCAGGCGGTCTGCGACCTCGCGCTGCGGCAGGGGGTATGGCTCCGCCCCCTGGGGAATGTGGTCGTGATCATGCCCCCCCTGGCAATCTCGCTGGAACAACTCGATAAAATCTGCACAGTCGTCTACGATGCGATTTCCCGCCTGTCGGGGGACGTGCAAGACGGCCGTTGACGTGGCGGGGGAGAAACTACCGTTCACCTTTTTTTGGAGCCGCGCATGCGACGTCGCCGCGAAACACCCCGAGGCATTCTGTTTCTGATCCTGTTGATGTCGGGAGCGGCAGACGCTTACGCCGCGACATGGATTCATGCCGGGCGGCTGATTGATGGCCGTGCGGAAACGGCTCGCGAACGGGTCACCATTGTCGTCGACGGCGGCCGGATCCAGCGCATTGCGGATGGCTTCTTGTCGCCGGAAAAAGGCGATTCACTGATCTCGCTGCGCGAATGTACCGTGATGCCGGGACTGATGGATATGCACACGCACCTGATGTCGCAGCATTCGCGCGATACCTATTCCGAAAAATTCTTCATGGACCAGGCCGATTTCGCATTGCGTTCGACGCACTTCGCGCGATTGACGTTGATGGCGGGGTTCACGACGGTGCGCGATCTGGGGGACAACGGCGTGAACTCCGTGGCGTTGCGGAAAGCGATTGACCAAAGCTGGGTACCCGGCCCGCGCATCTTTACCTCCGGAAAATCGCTGGCGACGACCGGTGGTCATGCCGATCCGAGCAATGGTCTTCGTGGCGATTTCCGGCGTGATCCGGGACCGGCCGACGGCGTCATCAACGGTGCCGACGACGCGCGCAAAGCCGTTCGGCAACGGTATAAGGACGGTGCCGATCTGATCAAGCTCACGGCTACCGGAGGTGTGCTGAGCCTGGCAGCCAGCGGCCAGAACCCCCAGTTCACCGAGGAGGAGTTGCGAGCGGTCGTCGAGGCGGCGCGGGACTACAACATGATCGTGGCGGTCCACGCACACGGGACCGAGGGCATTCGCCGCGCGGTTCTGGCGGGAGTCGATTCGATCGAACATGGCACCTTCATGACCGACGAGGTCATGGCGTTGATGAAAGAAAAGGGGACCTACTGGGTCCCCACGCTGCTGGCGGGAAACTGGGTCGCCGAGAAAGCCAAAGAGCCCGGCTATTTCCCGGAAATCGTCCGCCCGAAGGCGGCCGCGATCGGCCCGGAAATCAATCGGACCTTTCAGAAGGCGGTTGCTGCCGGGCTGAAGATCGCGTTTGGGACCGACACGGGGGTTTCCCCGCACGGCGAAAATGCCCGCGAATTCGAAATGATGGTCCAAGGCGGCATGTCGCCGATGCAGGCGATCCAGTCTGCCACACTTCACGCCGCCCGATTATTACGCGTTGAGGACCGATTGGGGACGATTGAACAGGGAAAAATCGCCGATATTATCGCGGTGGCCGGAAATCCGCTCGAGGAGATCGGCCGAATGAAACAGATCGAATTTGTCATGAAGGACGGGGGAATTGCCAAATCTCCCTAGATTTCCCAGTTTTCGACGGCGGAGTACAGTGACCTTGCTCCCGGCCGGTGGGGGCAAGCCGTTTTGACTCGGCGGCATCGTCCTGATATGTTGTCGACGCCGGGCTCAAGTGGAATGCGGCTTCAGGCGTACCCCAGGGGCCGGCAAGGACGTATGATTCGAAATGCCAATTCGCTTCTGCATGTTCAGGGAGTAGCAATACGATGGCTGTCGTAACCAAGGCGCCGAAGACCGGCGCTGGCAAGGGGAGTGACGCGCCGGACGTGGTCCGAGAGAAAGTCGAGCGGAAATTCCAATATCCTGGAATCCCGACGACCTGCGACGGCTCTGAGACGGTAGTACACGTGGAAACGAATGTCTGTCAGGCGTCCGGAGCCTATCCGATCACCAGTTCGACCAACATGGGCGGCGGTTTCAACAGTGCTGTGTCCAACGGGTATCGTAACCTTTGGGGCGATGTGCTGATGTTCGTGGAGCCGGAGAGCGAACATTCGGCGGCGACTTTTTGTGAAGGGTTTGCCTGCGCGGGTGGCCGGGTTACGAATTTCACGTCCGGACAGGGACTCGTCCTGATGAAGGAAGTTCTCTACGTGATCTCCGGCAAGCGCTTGCCCGTCGTCTTCAATATCGGTGCCCGGGCGCTCACCAGCCATTCATTGAACGTCCACGCCGGCCATGACGACATGATGAGTGTCGCCGACTGCGGCTGGGGAATGCTGTTCGGACGCAATGCCCAGGAAGCGGGGGATCTGTGCCTGATTTCCCGTCGGGCCGCCGAGGCGTCCAGCACGCCGTTTTTCAATGTGCAGGACGGATTTCTTACCACGCACACCGTGGAAAAGGTCCGCCTGCCCGAGTTGGAATTCATGAAGGCGTATATCGGCAAACCGGAAGACAAGCTGATGAACCTGATGGATCCCGCGAACCCGATCATGTCGGGTGTGGTTCAGAATCAGGATTCGTATATGAAAGGCAAGATCGCTCAGCGCGCCTATTACGACCGGGTCGGTCCGGCTCTCGAAGATGCGTTTCAAGAGTTTTACGAGCAGACCGGGCGGCGCTACGACTTCATCGAGTCGTACGAATGCGAAGATGCCGAATACGTCATCGTCGGTATGGGCTGCTACATGGAAACCGCGTATGCCACGGTTGATTACCTGCGTTCCAAGCTGGGAATCCGTGTCGGTGCGGTGACGGTCACCTGTTTCCGACCGTTCCCGTCCCAGCAACTGGTCGCCGCGCTGAAGAACTGTAAAGCGATCACCGTCCTGGAACGGATGGACGATCCGCTGTCGACGACCGGAAACCACCTGACGCGGGAGATCAAGGCTGCCTTCTGCGACGCGATGCTGGGCCAGAACGGGCTGCCGAAAATTCAGCGATTGCCCAGAATTTTCTCGGGTGCCGCTGGACTTGGCAGCCGCGACGTGCGTCCCGGCGACCTGATGGCGGCGGTCGACAACATGCGCGAGGTGGATGGGCCCGGGCGCGATTACTTCTGCCTCGGCATTCAACACCCGCTGGCGCTGAAAATCAAAGAGGACCCCGATCTGCGCGAACCGGGATCGTTCTCGATGCGCGGCCATTCGGTCGGAGGATTCGGCAGCGTCACCACCAACAAAGTGATCGCCACCATCGCGGGCGACGTATTCGGCATGGACGTGCAGGCCTACCCGAAATACGGGTCGGAGAAAAAGGGTCTGCCGACGACCTACTACCTGACGATTTCGAACCAGCACATCCTGCTTCACAGCGAACTCGAGTTCGTCGATCTGGTCGTCTTGAACGACACCACGGCGATTCTGAGCGGTAATCCCCTGGTGGGGCTGGTCGAGGGCGGCGCGATCGTGATGCAATCGGCGTTCCGCGATGCCAAGGATGTCTGGGACCGGATCCCGACCCATCACAAAACGTTCATTCGGCAGAAGAAGATTCGCGTGTTCTTTGCCGACATGGTTCAGATTGCCCGCGATGTGGCCTCGGTAGCCGACTTGCAGATGCGAATGCAGGGCATCGTATTGCTGGGTGCGTTTCTGAAATTGACGCCTTATTCGCAGAAGAGCGGCATGACGAATGACCAGGTTTATGCCGGTGTCGAGAAAGCGATCCGCAAGTACTTCGGCAAGCGGGGCGACCGCGTCGTGCAAGACAATATGACCTGTGTGAAACGCGGTTACGAGGAAATGCAGGAGGTCCCGGCCTCGATCATCCAATCGAGCTGAACTGCTGGCACCGTTTTTCACGTTGCGAAAACCAGCCGCCTCGGCGGCCGATACGGAACATCCACTCCAGGAGCGATATTTTCATGATAGACACCGCCGTCAAACCGTCGATGAACGATGCCAACGACCGTGACCCGTTCAACAACAGCAGTTACGGCACGCTCGTCGACGCTCCCTACCGCATGGTCAGCCTGCCGGTATTGAACGTCAACGATTTCAACGATCGGGTGATCCGCGCCTACGAGGAAGGGATCGCGGAAAAAGAACTGCCCGCCGATCTGGCGGTCGCTCGTTCACTGATCCCGGCCGGCACCGCGACGTTGCGGGACTTCAGCTATATCGCTCCGGATATCCCCGAGTACTTGCCGAACAATTGCACCGGTTGCATGGACTGCGTGACGCTTTGTCCCGACACGGCTATCCTCGGGAAGGTGCTGAGCGAAAGCGAGTACAACCAGAAGATGGCCACGATCCAGGACCCCGAGGAGCGGGCGATGTTTGCCGCCCAATGGTCGAAGACCAGGAAATATTACGAAGGGCCCGCCAAGAAACAGGGCGAAGGCGGAATGTTCCTGATCATGATCGATCCCAGCAAGTGCAAGGGCTGCGCGGAGTGCGTCACCGTCTGCGATGACGATGCGCTGAAGATGATTCCCAAGACCGAACAGATCATGACCACGGTCCGCAAGAGCCACCGACTGTTTAAGGAATTTGGACCGTCGGACAAGCGCTACGTCAGCGACAATCTTCTGATCGACATGATGCTCCATGAGAAGACCCATATCTACACGGGCGGCGCGGGAAGTTGCGCCGGATGCGGAGAAGGTACGGCACTGCGCATGCTATGCGCGGCCACGGGCGCCAAGTACGGCGACCAATGGGGTATCATTGCCGCCACCGGATGTAACACGGTTTACACTTCGACCTACCCCTACAATCCCTACCTGGTACCCTGGGTCAATTCGCTGTTCGAAAATGCTCCCGCGATGGCGATGGGACTCCGCGCGCGTTGGGACCAGATGGGATGGACCGATCGCCCGCTGTGGTGCCTGGGCGGCGACGGCGCGATGTTCGACATCGGCTTCCAGTCGCTGTCGCGCATGTTCGCCTCGGGAATGAACATCAAGGTGTTTGTTCTCGACACGCAGGTCTATTCCAACACGGGTGGGCAGGCTTCCACCAGCAGCTACACGGGCCAGAACACCAAGATGAGCACGCATGGCAAGGTCATCGCCGGCAAGCAGGAACGTCGCAAGGAGATCGCCCAGATCGCCATGATGCATCCTCACACGTTTGTGGCTCAAACGACCTGCGCCCACATCAACCACTTCTATCGGTCCGTTCTGGACGCGATGGAGTTCGACGGTCCGGCGATCGTCTGCTGCTATACAACTTGTCAGCCGGAACATGGAGTGGCCGACAATATGGCGACCGATCAAGCGCGTTTGGCCGTCGATACGCGGGCGTTTCCGCTGGTGATCTACGATCCCCGCAAGGGCGATACGATCCGGGAGCGAATTTCGCTGCAGGGAAATCCGGCGATCAACGACGACTGGTGGACCAACCCCAAGACGGGACAGATGGTCGACTTCATCGACTTTGCTCGCAGCGAAGGCCGCTTTGGCAAGCACTTCGACAAGGAAGGGAATCCGAGCGAGACGCTGTTGTTCGCCAAGAAGGACCGGCTCGAGAACTGGCATGTGCTGCAGGATCTGGCGGGTGTCCGAGGAGTGGCCAAAGCTCCGGCCAAGCCCGCGAAGGCGGAAGGCGCAACCACCGCTGCAAAACCGGCGGGCGCGGCACCGGTAAAATCCCCGCCCGCCGCCGCGAAGACCAACGGCCGGTTCGCCGTCGGCATGCGAATCAAGTACAAGGACGGTGCCAACTGGATCGGTGGCGTTGTTGAATCGTTAACGCCGGCCGTGTTGAAACTGGATGACCAGAGCGTCATCAGCACCAACCTGGAGGTACTGGAAAGTGGCGCCGCGGAAGGGATCATCGTCAGTGCATCGTAACCGCGAGTGATGCAGGCCGGACCCCCGAAAGCCCCGGTTCCTTTGACGTGAGCCGGGTCACCTGTGCCTTGACGTGAGCCGGCTCAGTGTGCCACGATTGAGGGCCGTCCCGAGGCCGTGCCGACGGCACGGGACCACAAAACCTCCCCCAGATCTCTTGACCATACCTTGGCTTGAGGGCTCAACGTTTGCTTTGTCCCTTGGCACGGGATGGCCCTCACCCATGGCACACGATGGCCCCGTGGCACACGATCAACGCGACTGCGACCGATCGCCCGAGGCGACATTGGCACTGGGCAGTGGAAGCACTGCCGAAACCCGTTCGGCCTCTTGCGTCGCGGGCACGGTCGCATCACGGTCCGAGGACAACGCGCGAACCAGGCCGGCAATAGGAACGCGCGAGGAGCCTGGTTCCACCAGCAACGGGCCTTCCCCGTCATTCATGATCGCGTCCGATCGGTCAGGATCGCAGCGACCACGAAGTTCCAATCCCTTCTCGCTGACCCGAAATGCCAGCGCGAGTTGTCGGAAGCCAATATCGGCTTGTCGCATTTTCTCGAGTCGGCTGGTGGGGCGAAGCCTGAGTCCGTTGTTCGAGGCGAGAGCGAGGGCGAGTGGACGTCCGATACGGCCGTCCTGGAAGTGCAGTTCTCCGGTCGCCTCGAGAATGCGTCCACCGGAAAACTCCGCGTCGAAAATCAGTAGTTCACCGGTGCCGGTCAGGGTATGGCCGGTGACCTTCCGCGCCACCGATTCGAGGTCCACTGGGGCGAAACGGCCTTGCAGGCTGCCTTCCCAGCCGGCCTCCGAGTTCTGGAATGTAAGCAGACCCTCGAAGACGCATTCCTCGCCGAGCATCACCATCCCCGGCAACCACCGCGCCAAATCGACGCAGGGGAACGATGACTCGCGCGTATCGATTGTCCAACGTGTCAGGGCCGGACTCTGTTGACGATGCCGCGCGACGGTCAGGCGTACCGGTTTGTCTTCCGCCCCGGATACCACCGCGGCTTCAATCTCCGCTCGGGGCCCTTCCACGGTGTTGCGAATTCGAACCTGCAGATTTTTTGCCGATCGATTCGATGCCGCTTCGTGAAGCGTGACCTGCTCGACAACAAGTTCCCATTCCGTGGCGTGGGGCCGAGCCCGTCGCAGGAATCGATCATGGACGATCGCCAGGAATTCCGATAGCTGCTCTCCAAGTACTTCCGCACGCGGCACGACGAGTACCCAGCCGCGGTCGCTCTGGACTGCGTCCACTCGATCGATCCGCACCCAAGGAATCGACGTTTCAGGGTCAACCACACGCAGGTTGTGAAATCGGAGATGACCGGGTTGGGGCTGTTCGACCCTGGCCATGAACAGTTCCGCTCCCAGGCTGCGAGTGAGCTCCTGCTGCCACTGCTCGGTAGTGGCTTGCGCGTAGTGCGGCGTATGGCGATAGCAGCACCAGGCCGCGTTGAGGCAGGTAGGAACGGCGCAGAGTGCAACCCATCCCAGTCGAAAGATCCGGCGACGAATCCGTTCGTCCATCATAATTCCTTGCGCGGTAACGCTATCCCTCAGCGCCGACGTGCGAGTTCCTGGAACGAGTCCCAGCGTGCTTGCATTTCGACCAGGCTGTCTCCGCCAAATTTCTCGACCAGTGCGCGAGCGACCTCAAATGCGACCACATTCTCGATGATTACGCTTGCCGCCGAAACCGCGCAAACATCACTGCGTTCGTAGGCGGCCGCGGCGGGCTGCTTGGTCGATAAGTCGATCGACTCCAACGGCTGGGCCAGCGTACTGATCGGTTTCTTCGCGGCGCGAATGACCAGCGGCTGGCCGTTCGTCATCCCCGCCTCCAGCCCACCGGCGTTGTTGGTGGGCCGCTGGTAGCCGAGCCCGGTCTGCCCGGCACGCGCGGCGTCAAATTGAATCGGATCGTGGACTTGCGAGCCTCGCCGCCGAGCCGCCTCGAACCCTAACCCGATCTCCACGCCTTTGATCGCCTGGACCGCCATCACCGCCTGGGCCAACCGGCCGTCCAGCTTCAAGTCCCATTGTGCGTGCGTGCCCAATCCGAATGGCAGACCTTCCACCCGTACCTCGACAATTCCACCCAGCGTGTCGCCGGCACGGCCCGCCTCGTCAATCATTTCTTGAATCGGCAAGTCGAGGTCGGGGCGCAGCGAATAGATGCTGGACTGATCGCGTAACTGACGGTGCTCGGGAATCGTTCCCGGCGCGGCGGGCAGTGCCATCCCACCCAATTCGACCACATAACCGAGGGTCTCAATCGAGAAGGCGGTCAACAGCTGCCTGGCGAGCGCCCCTGCGGCCACGCGTACCGTCGTTTCCCGGGCACTGGCCCGTTCCAAGATCCCGCGAATCGACCCGAGATACTTGATCGCGCCGGGTAGGTCGCCGTGTCCTGGCCGGGGTCGGTCGAGCTCTCCCAGCCGTTCCAGTTTGTAGTCCTTGTTCACGACCTGCAGGGCGATCGGACTGCCAATCGTAACCCCTTTCCAGATGCCGGACAGCAAATCGACCTGATCGGACTCAATTCGCTGCCGTCCCCCTCGACCATACCCGCCCTGTCGGCGTTGGAGTTCCCGGTTGATCACGTCCAAGTTGAGGCGGAACCCGGCGGGAAAACCGTCAACCAGCGCCAATAACGCCTTCCCATGCGATTCTCCCGCAGTCCAGTACCGCAACGTGCTCATCGGCTCCCGGCCTCCTAGAATCCTTAACTCCAAACAGTATCAAATATTACAGTTCAAGGTCCGGCGCCGATAGATCGGTTGTTGATGGCAAACTGGGACCGGGCTGCCTTGCCATGCCGACTCTTCGCACTTGCCTGGGTCGATAAAATTGTGACTGTATATCCTGCGGGGTGGATCGTCAGAAGAGCCCCGCATGGTCGTTTACCGGTCAAATTGGCACTCCGTCTAGCGGACTTCCAAGTTTTGAGTACCACAGTCATGCCCTGGACCGTGAATATTCGTCGCCGGGCATTTCTCGCCGATATGGGGCTGGGATTCACCGGACTGGTGTTGGCCTTCCCCCGATCTATGTACCACTCTGAATGCGAGGATCTGGAGTAAAGGGATCGCGAACTCCGCCGGGGTCTGGTAGTCGAACGCACTATGTAGTCGGCGGTGATTGTAATCGAGCCGCCAGCAATCGACGACCCAGCGAGCTTCCGCCAGGCTCAGGAACAACTCACGGTCAGGCTTCCGGCGGTTCAGAGCGACTGCAGGAACGCCAGCAGATCGTCGAGCTGGCCTGGCGCGGGTGGCGCATCGAGACCGTGCTGGAATTCCTCAAAGATCTCGCGCAGATTCGTGGCGCGATTGTCGTGGAAAAGTCGTTGTCGTTGCGAGACGCCGCGCAGCGACGGCGGGTTAAACGATCGCTCGCCCTGGGAACTATGCAGACCGACGTCATAGGTCCCGGGTGTTGTGTAGCGCGCTGGAGCGTGACAGTCGGCGCATCCGGAGCGTTGGAAGAACTGTTGGCCGCGATCCCTGGCGCGAGCCTGAGCAAGTTCCTGGCCAGGAGAGCTGTCAGGGCGGCGGGTTTCGGCCAGCGATGGGGCGGGCGGCATCGTTTTCAAGAACGCCGCGATCGCGCGCACGTCGTCTTCGTTGGGAGAAGGTCCCTGCATCGTCGTTTCGATCGAGTGCCGGATTTGGGATTCCATTTCTTGAAAGCGCCCGTTCCAGGCCCACGGTCCGGTATCGGCGGTTCCTAGCAGCGACGGGACGCGTTTCGGATCACCATACGTTCCGTCGGTCGCGTTGTCATTCAGTCGGCCATTGGAATGCCCTTCAGTATGGCAGCTGTGGCAACTGTACCATCCGTCACTCGACAAGCGAGCATCGTAGAAAAGTTCCTCGCCTCGAGCCGCCAGATTGGTAGCCGTCGAATTCGGAGAATCCGCCTTGCAGAGCATCACCGTCGCCGATCGCTCGAGGCGCTCCAGGTCGATAACCTCCAGCGAATCACTGTTCATGCAGGCCACATAGAGCTGCTGTCGGCGCGGCGAAACCGCCAGCGCGATCGGGCGGCGACCGACGTCGATCTGCCGGAAATAATTGGCGCCGACATCACTGATGCCGACCTGCGAGATACCGGCCAGAGCCACGATCTGTCGTCGATCGGTGGTCTCGAGGATGGCGGCGGGATCACCGGTTGCGCTGTCGGGGTAACCAAGGAAAAACAGACCGCCTGCCGGCGCCTCCCGCTGGGAACTCAACAGCCAGTCGACCGGCAACCGCCGTACGACGTTGCGCATCACCTCGCCCCAATGCACATTGGATGGGGTGGTTGGCTCCTTCGCGCTCAGGCGCTGATGGGTCACCAGCAGATGATTCTGATCGTGGGAAAGGCAAGCGCCGGCGATGTTGTGTGCGTCGAGTTCATGATCGAATTCAACTCGGCGGGAGCTTTCATTCACGACGGCCAAACGACCGCCGAACGCATCGATCGCGACAATCCGCTCCGACGACAAACGCACCAGCCTGCGCGGCGCGAATGGCAGGTCGAGAAAGTCGCTGGACCATCGATCGCGCGGGTCGTTTTCGACGACCGCCGGGGCCGGAGCCGCATCCAATGCCAACCAATAGAGGCGGCGTCCCCAGAGCGACGCGACGCACACCGATCGCTCGTCCAAAGACGGCAGCAGCGCAATCGGCGAATGACAGACAGGCCGGTTCCACGCGTGTCTCAGGTCCGCGTCGCACCAGTGCAGCAGCCGCAACTCGCCTGCCGCTTCGTCGGCAACAAGGACTTTCCGGCCTTGTTCCAGCGACACCGCGTGCGACAACCGCGTTCCAGCAACGTGCTCGCGAAGCAACTTGTTCGACGCTCCGTCAATCACCGCCAGGGTACCCGCGCGGTTGGCGACCAGAATTTCAAACGGATCGTCGCGGAGCACAATCGCAACGGGCCGACGCTCGGTGTCGACGACGGCATCGGCGAGAACTGCGGCACCAGGCGGTTCCGCGGCGCTCAACAGGAACTCCCTGTTGGCAGAGAAACCACCGATAGAGAAACCACCGGCGAGAAAAACGAACTGCAGTGCTTTCAGCGATGCCTGCAAGGCGGCGAACCACTTCCGAGTAATACGGTTTCCACTACGGTCGATCAAGGAACCACCGGCTCGTTGAAGTATGGCGGGCCACCGTAATGGTCTCGAGGCATCGGCCTCGTTCAGGCCCGCCGGCAATCTTCGGACGAACCAACGTTGCTGTCAAGCAAACACGTCGCACTCGCAACTGTGCAGCTTGTGCAGCAGCCGTTCCAGCCCGTCCAGTTCGTGCGTGAAATCGGAGAAGTGACTTGGCGGTACCCCATTCAATTCGCCGTTTTTCTCGCTCCACCGATTCTTGCGGATGCGTTCTTCGACGAGATTCGCGAGCATCGCCAGTTCTTCACGAGTCAGTTCCAGAAACATGAACCACCCCTGGGACGATCGATCCCAGTTATCCAAGAATCCACTGTGCCAGGATCTCAACGAACAATCAAGCTACCAATCGAGCAAGCTGCAAGAAGAGCAGGCTGCCAATAGAGTGGCAATCAGCACGTGGGGAGGAATTGGGTGCACTCAGTCGGGGGCTTCCTTGCTCACCACGAAACAGGAAAACAAACGGCATCTTGCAGCAACGAGCCACAAGGTGCCGTTCTTCCACTCCGGCACCGCCCTTAATAGATTGCAAACCGAGTGCCATTCGGGTCCGACGTGAAAAAACGGCGGACTTTTTGTCGTTTCAGCGGGAAAAATCGCTGCTGTTTTCCATGTGCAAACCCGGTTCGCAGCCACCTGTTCCTCCGAATGCGTGCAATTCCGGACGTGCGTGCGCGGATCCGACCGCGCGCCTTGGCCTGGCGGTTCCCAGCCTTTGGGGCGAACGAGGCCCTTGGGGCGTACAAGGCTTGGGGCATGCCGACCTGAAATCACCAGAAATTGCCGACCGCGGTGATTTATCCCTCGCCGTTTTGTGACCTAAAGCTCCTTGTAGTTGCCGTCGGATTTTCGCCCCCGTGGTAATCATGAGATTTGCGGCATCCGACATGGCGGTGCCAGAACGGCAGAAAGCCCCGTACCGATAGGGTGGATCGCCGATGAAGAAACTCAAACGGTTCCTGCGTTCCGAGGAGAGGCCAACCGCGGTCGAATACGCCGTGATGTTGGCGCTGATCCTGCGGGCGTGCTTGGCGGCCGTCACCTTGGTTGGCTCGGCGACCTCCTCCAGTTTCAACAACTCGAATAGCGCGATCGAAGCGGCAATAGGGTCGCAAGACGTCCCGACCGGCTCGACCCCCGGACGCTTAAATCAGGTTTCCATCCCAGCGCACAAACGCTTCCATCGCGAAATATTCCGGTAAGCCGATACGGTTGTACTTGTCGGCGGTACCCCGATTGCGATCCTCGGCTCGCTGCCAGAATTGGCGCGGATCGGTTCCCGGAAACAGCGCGTCGTCTTTCTGGCTCTCGTGCATGAAAATCGCTTCACGCTTCTGGTAGAGGTCACTGGGACTGAGCGGCACGCAGATTTCGATCTCGTGCAGGTCGTATTCCTGCCAGGCGCCCCGGTACAGCAACGCTTCCGCCCGACTCCCCGATTGCGATTCCTTTTCCCGCATAGCGCGAAAAATTGCCTCGGCACACATGCGGTGAGTGCCGTGGGGATCGGATAGGTCGCCCGCCACGTAGACCTGCTGCGGATCGACGCGGTCGATCAATTCGCGGATGATGGCGACATCCTCCGGACCGATCGGACGTTTCGCGATGGTGCCCGTGCGGTAAAACGGCAGGTCGAGGAAATGCAAGTGCTCTTCCCGGCAGCCGACTTCCAGGGCACCGGCCTTCGCTTCGCTCCAGCGAATCAGCGCCTTGATCTTCAGCACCGTATCCACATCGGGATCCCCCGGTTGTTTGCGCACAAACGACTCGTTCACCGATTGTTCAACGAGCTCCGTTTTTTCCTGGTCGATTCCGAACAACCGGTTGAATTCCGTGGCGAAATCGGCGACCCGCTTGGCGTCGTGGTCGAAGACGGCGATGTTTCCGCTGGTCATGTAGGCAATGTGGACTTCATGACCGTCTTCAACCAAACGGATCAGTGTCCCGCCCATGCTGATGACGTCGTCATCGGGGTGCGGGCTGAAGCAGATGATCCGCTTGCGTTCCGTACCGGCCGGATGGTAGTTGATCGTCTCCATCATCCAGCGGAAAACCTGATGGGCGACTTTTTCGGCGGGGCCATGTTCGCGGAGCAACTCGTGCAGATGGTGTTCGCGGAAGTCCTCGTCGTCGAGCTTCAAAAAGGCCTTGCCGGTTTTTTCCGCGAGCCACAACACGGCCCGTTTGATCATGTTCTTCGTCCACGGGAGACTTCCCAGCAGCCATGGCGTGGCGAAACCGGTGAGATCCTCGGCGGCGGCGCCGTCGAGCAGCACGATGGCGTCGCCATGATCCTGCAGGTAACTGGCGGGAACTCGTTCGGATACCGGTCCCTCGACCGTCTGCTTGATGATGGGCGCTTTGTGCTCGCCCAGGGCCAGCAACAGGATCTTTCGCGCATCGAGGATCGTATCGATGCCGAGTGAAATTGCCTGGGCCGGCACATTATCAACGCCGAAAAAATCGCTGGCCGCCGCTTTGCGTGTGACGGGATCGAGCGTGCAAAGCCGAGTTCGGCTGCTGCGCGCGCTGAACGGTTCATTAAAGCCAATATGCCCGTTGCGCCCGATGCCGAGGATCATCAGATCGATCCCGCCCGCCCGATCGATCTGCGCCTCATACTCCTGGCAATAAGCCGCCATCTGCGACGTCGGCACCGTGCCATCGGGGATATGGATGTTGCGTTCGGGAATGTTGACCTGATTGAAGAAATGCTCGCGCATCCAGCGATGGTAACTTTGCAGCTGGCCCCGACTTATTCCGAAATACTCATCCAGATTGAACGTCTCGACGTTCGACAGGTCGAGCCCCTCGTCCTTGTGCATCCGGATCAGTTCGCGATAGACGCCGACGGGAGTCGACCCAGTTGGCAGCCCAAGCACTGCGGTCTGGCCCAGCGCGTTGCGCTCGCGGATCACCCCGGCGACGATCCGCGCCACATGCCGCGCCAGTTCGCTGCCGGAATCAAAGACATAACAGGGAAGCCGGCCGCCCGGAACACGGCGGGCTTTGTTATTCGAAGTCAATTGGCTTGCCATGGGGAATACAACGAGTGAGAATGTTCGTCGAGGTAGGAATCTGCGTTGGAGGCGTCGGGCCCGTGGCCGAAGCGATGTCTAGAGTATGACACAGGCTAGGGAGATACCACAATGGCAGGCGCGGACACGGGCTCTGGGCAGTTTCACAAGCATGACGGGATCACGCGCCGTTCGATGCTCGCCGCGAGCGGACTGGGCTTGTGCGGCCTCAGCCTGCCGCAATATCTTGCGGCGCGGGATCGCGCCCCCTCGTTCGCAAACCTGGAACAAGACGCTGGCCAGGCTTCCCGACCGGAAGCGGGTGGCACCGCCGATCCGCTCCACGCCAGCTTCGGGCGCGCCAAAGCCTGCATCATGCTGTTCATGTGGGGAGGACCAGCCCACCAGGATACATGGGATTTGAAACCCGATGCGCCGGCCGAAGTCCGCGGCGAATTCCGGCCGATAGCGACGGCAGTGCCAGGAATTACGATCGGCGAACACTTTCCCGAACTGGCGCTCCGCACCGATCGGCTCTGCCAGATCCGATCGATGACGCACAATAATGCCGATCATACGATTTCGACGCACTATCTGTTGACAGGAATGCCGCCGCCGGCGGTCACCGACATTCGGGCACAGTGGCCGGCGCTGGGGTCGGTGCTCAGCCGGCTGGGGCGAGGCCAGGGAGTACTGCCGCCATTTATTTCGATGCGGCCGAAACTGGAAAACGACGTTCCGCGATTCGTGGAACAGAGCCAGGGACAGTTTGCGGGTTGGCTGGGGCCGCTGTACGATCCGATGACTTTGGACCAGGATCCCAGTCGCGACGATTATCGGATCGGGGAACTGCGGCCGCGCGACGGGCTAGACGAAGCGCGCTTGCGCGACCGGCAGTTGCTCCGCCGAACGCTTTCCGCGGGACCATTCGGGGTGCCACCGCCGATGGCAGCCCACGGCGCTAATATGGAGCGCGCTCTTCGGCTCTTAACTTCGGCTGCCGACGAAAAAGGGGCGTTTGACCTGGAGCAGGAGTCGCCGGAAATGCGCGACCGGTATGGCCGGAATCCGCACGGGCAGTCGGTGCTCCAAGCGCGACGGCTGATCGAGCGAGGCGTTCCGTTGGTCACCGTATTCTGGCCCAACGACGGGATCAAGAATGTCAGCGTCTATTGGGATACGCACAGCCGCAATTTTATCGACCTGAAAGAGCGACTGATGCCGGTGGCCGACCGGGCGTTCTCGGCGTTGCTGGACGATCTCCGCGACCGGGGGATGCTCGACAACACGTTGATTCTCTGGACGGGCGAGTTCGGTCGGACGCCGCGCATCGGGCAGCGCAACAGCGACGCCGGTGCGGGGCCCGACGGCCGGGACCACTGGCCCGGCTGCTTCACCTCGGTCCTGGCGGGCGCCGGCGTGATGCCGGGCTCGATCTACGGTCGGTCGGACCGGCATGCGGCCTACCCCGCCAGTGACCCGGTCTGGCCTGTCGACCTGTTTGCGACGGTCTACCATCTGCTGGGTGTGGCGCCCGAGCAGACGGTCGAAGATTCGTCGGGGCGACCGCATTTCGTACGACCAGGCCGGGTAATCACGGAACTGCTGGCGTAGCACGCTTTCCGGCGGCGGGGTGGGGCGGGTCTGGCGGGTGCGCGGAATCGTCAAAACAGGTTAGCGTTCGGCTCGAATCCCTTTTCGACCAACTTCTTCAGTTCCGCCTGTGCTTCGTCGAGCCGTTCCAGCCGCCGCAGGACCAGAACGCGATGAAAACGGATCACGGCGGTGTTGCGCATGTGGCTGCGCAAGGCCCGTGCCGCGATGCGCGGGTCGGGCGTCGATTGGCGGATCTCATTCACGTTTCGCTCCAACGAACTCTGCTCGTCATTTAACGCGCGCGTCAGATCCTCCAGTGCCGCGGAGTCATTTCCCAGCAGATAGTTCAGGAACCCGCGGGTGTCGAGCAGCGCGGGCAATTCAGCGCGGCGCGTCTGCTCCATCCAGCGAACGGCCTTTTCGGCATCATCGCGAGCCGCTTCGAGCGTCTTCGCGTCGAGCGGTGTTTCGGATTCGATTGTGGCGTGCCACTGTGCCACCGCAATGCCGTAGGCGCGCGTGTTGTGGGCTTCGGCGAGCAATTGTTCGCGCCGATCGTCGACCCCTTCCAGCAACAACGATTCCAGCGGACCCGGGTCGGCAAGCGCGATCGCCTGTTTCTCGAGCGTTTCAAAAATCGCCTGGATATCGGCCTGCGCCTGAGCGTGCTGGCGCAGTTGCTGATAACAACCGCTGCGGAACAACAGCAATCCCACGTTGCTCGGTTGGCGTTCGAGCAGCCAGCCACAGGCATCGATCGCCCGTTGGAACAAGCCCTCTTCGGCGAGCAACTGCATATGCAACTGCCGCAACCATGGCGCATCCGGGCTGGCGGCGATCGCTTTCTCGACCAGTTCCCGAGCCGCCGTGATCTTTCCCGCCAATTGCAACTCTTCGGCCGCGGCCCCTTTCCAACGGGCCATTTCTTCGGGCCAGGCTCGCCAGAACAACGGCCCCGCTACCAGCCCGATCGTGGCCACCAATACCAGACGGCGCGACCAGGGCGAATTGGCGGGGCGAGGCGGCTCTACAAAGGTGAGGTCGGACATCGGTCGCAGTCGGACGGTTGGGTGAAAGCGAGTTTGCCGCCCTCTTTATACCCCACACCTTGGGAGGCCTCGTCGAGCGCTGGCATCGGGCTTCCGGCCTGGGTACGGCCCGATTTCCGCCAACCTACGCCAAGCGCCGCCCGCTGGCAACCCCGCCCCCACGCGAAGTCCCGGGATCCCCGGCCCGCGGTGCAAGTGCGGCTTTTCCATCTCAGGACGATCGAGTACCATCGTATGCGCAATGGTCGGCACGTTCGAATTTCTGTTAGTTCAAGGAGTCTCCCATGCCGCTTTTTGAGATCGAAACTGACGCGCACATCATTATTACCTGGGCCGCTAATGACCAGGCGGCCAATGAAGTCGTCGCCAACGCTTATCCGAATGATACCGTGATTCGATTGACCAAGCGTCCCCGGGATACTTGGGTCATCTCCAAGGGCGTGCTGGGGTTGGCGGAAAAAGACAGTCCCTGTAATGTGGCGCGCGATTGCCTCGCCAAAGCCGCGGGGGACAAAGTGCATGCGATCCGACTCTACATGCACGAAACCGGCGACGATCTCGAACGGGCTCGACGTGTTATCGAATCGAATATGGTGATGGGCTGGTAGCCGGTCGATCCATTTCTGTTGGTCGGCGGACCCGCAGGTCGCGCCTGTGCCTCGAGCGCCGATTCAAGGTCGATTAGCGCTGCCAGCGACTGCCGGCCGTTGGCCCGTCGGCGGGCTCGTTCGCCCCCGCCCCGGCAGTGCCTTCTTGCGAAGCTGGCGGTTGACGCTGATAGTTCGCCGCGCGAACATCTTCCGTCGGATCTTCCGTCCATTGGGATTCGATCGAACGGGTTCGCCCCGTGCTACCCGGTCGGTAGGCCGCTCGATTCTGAAATTCAAACTGCTCCGTGCCTGCGGAAGCGATTCCCTCCGCGTTACGCGCCCTGGCATCCGCTGCTGGGCGTTGAGCGCTCCCCGCGGAACTCTGCTGCCAGCGACTGTCAGGTGTTCGATATCTATCGCCTGTGGAAGGGTAAGTCGATCGGCCTGGAGTGGCGGGCGGTTCCGCATCGCCGCTGTCGGCTTCCGCCGGACCATAATTCGGCGCGGCACTCGGAGATCCAGGCAGCGTGCCTGCGTTGCCCGGCTGTGTTCCATTTCCGTAATTCGACGACGGCGATCCGTAACGGTCTGCGTTGTTCATGGACGGACTAGCGGCCGCTTGCGGGTTCCCGTATTGACCGCTGGCCCCACTATATGCCGCAGGACCTGTGGGGTGACCGGCGCCAGGACTGTAACCGCCGTGCGTTGCCGGCGCAGCAGGCGAACCGATGCCGACGTTCGGCGCTCGACCCGCCGGGGCCGCCGTTCCGTAGCCTTGAGCGCCATCGTTATTGTACGAAGCAGGCAACGTGGTTCGATTGTTGCCGGTCGGGCTGTTTCCCGCGAGCGAACCGCTATAAAGTCCGATGCCGCCGCCGTTCGACGCCGCATGGGCGTTCCCCGCCTGGGGATATTGACTCCGCCCGGCGGCACCCGCCGCACTGACACCGCCACCACTCATTGCATAGGGACCGGTCTGGTAATTGGAGCCACCGTAGGCCGCGCCGGGAGTCGATGCCGATCCGGCATTCCCCGCAGCGGGAGCGTTGTTTTGCCACTGGGAACTCGTTGAGCCATTGCGGCTGGCCACCAATCCGGGGCTGGGGTTTTGAACCGACGACGGTGATTTTGGCAACGCACTATTGCTGCCCGGTGTACTCGCTGCCAGCGACGAGGTCGACGGCTGCCGCCAGCTGCTTAGCCACTTCGGACTGGAAAACCCGGTCCCCGACTGACAACCTTGTGTCCCCACGAGAACGCCGATTACCAATGACAGCCTGGCGTAGCGCCCCGATCGATTGCGCATGACAGCACATCCTTGTGCTTGAAGAGTGAATCCGAGACTTAATGCACGGTGTTGACGGAAACTTTACGGGAAATTTTCGGTCCGCTTTCACGGAAAAGTTTAGCCAAATCCCCGAACAGTTCGACGAAAACGCGCGAGCTGCTGCCGCAGCCGCGGGGGCGAGAATAGAAATCGACGATGCGTAGGTCAAGCCCAAAGCTCAACACGCGGGCAAAGGCAAGAGATCAAGACGCGGCGAGGCGTCGAGCCACTTCCGCCCAATTAACAACGTTCCAGAATGCACCGATGTAGTCGGGACGACGATTCTGGTAAAGCAGGTAATATGCATGCTCCCAGACATCGAGTCCCAGGATCGGCGTGCGACCTTCCATCAGCGGGCTATCCTGATTGGGAGTGCTTTCCACGATCAATTTGCCGGCCGCGACACTGAGCCACGCCCAGCCACTGCCGAAGCGTGTCGTTGCCGCTTTGGTGAAGTCCTCCTTGAATTTCGCGAAGCCGCCCAGATCGCGGTCGATCGCGGCTGCCAGATCGCCCGCGGGTTGACCACCAGCGTTCGGCGCCAGGAACGTCCAGAACAACGAGTGGTTCACGTGCCCTCCCGCATTGTTTCGAATCACGGTGCGGATATTCTCGGGGACCGCAGCCAGATTCGAAATTAACTCCTCCGCCGTTTTGGATTCCAGGCCCGTGCCCTGCAACGCGTTATTGGCATTGTTGATATAGGCCTGATGATGCTTGGTGTGATGGATCTCCATCGTCCGGGCATCGATGTGCGGTTCCAATGCGTTGTAGGCGTAGGGCAGTGCGGGGAGCGTCAGTGGCATGATTTTCTTCCTCCGTCAATCATCGAAAAAAAGCAGTCGACAGCATACCGGTTCATTTGCGGGATGGCAATTGGGCCAACAGGTCCACGGCACGCCACAGGTACCAGGCTGCCGTCGTCCGGAAAGGCCGCCAGCGTTCGCCCCGTTCGAGCAACTGTTTGCGGCCAGGCAATTCGTCCAAGCGGAAGGCCAGGCGGAATCCGTTTCGAATTCCAAAGTCGTCGGCGGGCAGTATGTCGGGGCGACCGAGCTGAAAAATCAAAAGCATTTCGACTGTCCAGCGTCCGATGCCGCGGACCTGCGTCAGCCGCTCGACAATTTCCTCGTCCTCCATCCGCGACAACTGGCGGTTCGGCGGCACTGTCCCGTCCAGCGACTTTGCCGCCAGATCGCGAATGGCGGCGACCTTGGCGCGGGAAAAGCCAACCCCGCGTAATTGCTCGTCGGTCACGCGATCCAGATCCGCCGGTGCCGGAAATCGAACGCCGGGAAACAGCCCGCGGAAGCGATTCAAGATCGTATTCGCCGCGGTGCCATTCAACTGCTGATGGGCAATCGCCGTCGCCAGCGATTCAAACGGTGTACGCCGACGCTGAGGAACTAACTGACAATCGCCGACCTTGTTCACGATCCGGCGCAAGACTCGATCCGACTGCAAAAGATGCTGGACAGCCTGCTGATCCATCCCCGTTCCCCGTAACCCTATTCCAAGCTCCTCGGCGTGACACGACCTTGAACACGGCTGGGCAGTCCCTGGATGCGCAGGAAGCCCTCCGCGTCGGTTTGGTTGTACGAGCCGCCGCCTTCCATGGTCGCGATTCCTTCATCGTACAGGCTGTTGGGACTGGAACGCGAATCGACGAGGATATTGCCTTTGTAGAGTTGCAATGTGACATCCCCAGTGGTGTGACGCTGCGCGTTCCGGATAAAGGCCATCAGCGCGTCCAGTTTCGCGTTGTACCAGAATCCGTAGTAGACCATTTCGGCGACTTCGGGCGCCAGGCGATCGCGCAAGTGCATCAGGTCGCGATCCATCGTCAGTTGCTCGATATACATCAGCGCGGCATAGAGGATCGTCATGCCTGGCGCTTCGTAGACACCGCGACTTTTCATGCCGACAAACCGGTTCTCGACCATATCGACGCGTCCGATACCATTACGGCCGCCGATGGCGTTGAGGGACGTGACGATTTCCAGGGGGCTGAGCGAGCGACCGTTGATGGCGGTGGGTACGCCGGCTTCAAAGCGGATGCTGACGTTCTCCGGCGTGTCGGGGGCCGATTGCGGCGATCGGGTCATGCCGAATTCAACGAGTTCGAAACCGTTGACCCGAAGGTCTTCCAGCCGTCCGGCTTCGTAGCTGATATGCAGACAGTTTTCGTCGGAACTGTACGGTTTACTGGTGGAGGCTTTGATCGGGATGCGGCGTTCGTCGCAATAACGGATCATTTCGGTTCGTCCCGGAAACCGTTGCCGGAACGACTCCATTCTCCAGGGGGCGATCACGCGGACGCCGGGCTGCAAGGCATCCGCGGCCAGTTGAAATCGGCACTGGTCATTTCCCTTCCCGGTAGCGCCATGCGCGTAGGCTTCCGCACCGACCTCGCGTGCGACCTGCAGGCATTTCTTGCTGATCAGTGGCCTGGCGATCGAAGTCCCCATCAGGTAGTCGGTTTCATATTTGGCCCGCCACATCAGCACCGGGAAAGCGAAGTCCCGGCAGAGTTCCTCCTGGGCATCGACGATGCGAGCCGACGCGGCGCCGCCATTGCGGGCCTTCTCCAGAATCGCCTCGCGGTCCTCGCACGGTTGCCCGAGATCGACATAAACGGCATGCACCGTGAAGCCCTCGTCGCGCAACCAACCGAGAATGACGGACGTATCGAGGCCACCGGAATAGGCGAGTACACAGCTGGGCATGGGGGATTCCTGCGTTGAGGGGTACCTGGGAGCGATCCGAGGGCATTTTCAGTCGATCGGCGTTTGGCGGCAAGGGGCCCCCGCTCGACAGACGCCGAATCGGCGCACAAACTGAAAGAACGGCGGCAAAGGAGTGGCGGGATGGTGGAACTGCAGGAGGTCTTGCGAAAGTACTGGGGCTACGACGGTTTCTTGCCGCTGCAAAAGGAGGCGATGGAAGCGGTGCTGGCCGGGCGTGATTCGGTCGTGGTGCTGCCGACCGGCGGCGGCAAGTCGCTTTGTTATCAGGTTCCGGCGCTCTGCCTGCCGGGAATGGCGATTGTCGTTTCGCCGCTGATCGCCCTGATGAAAGACCAAGTTGACGGGCTGCGCGAGTGCGGCGTGCCGGCCGCGGCCGCCAACAGTTCGATGAGCGGCGCGGAACGCTGGAAGGTCGCTCAGGCGATCCGCGAGGGGCAGGTCAAGGTGCTCTACGTTTCCCCGGAGAGGCTGGTCCAAGAACGAACGATCGAGTTCCTGCGGGAGACCAGGATCTCGTTCGTGGCCATCGACGAAGCGCATTGCATCAGCGAATGGGGGCACGATTTTCGACCGGAATACCGGGAACTTGGCAAGTTGCGCAGCGTGCTCCCCGGCGTCGGCATCCATGCCTACACCGCCACGGCGACGCAGCGTGTGCGAAGCGATATCGTCCGGCAGCTTGGATTGACCGCGCCGCAGCTGCTGGTCGGGTCGTTCGACCGGAAGAACCTGACCTACAAAGTCCTGCGCCGCAACGCGCTGGAGGACCAGATCGAAGCGATCATCAAGCAACACGCGGACGAATCCGGGATCATCTATTGCACGAAACGGGCGGATACCGAGTCGATCAGCGAATCGCTCAAGGAGCTCGGCTATTCCGCGTTGCCTTACCATGCCGGAATGAGTGATCTCGATCGGCGGCGCAACCAGGAAGCGTTCATCGAGGATCGGGCGAGCATCATTGTGGCGACGATCGCGTTCGGCATGGGGATCGATAAGCCAAACGTGCGTTACGTGATTCACGCCGGCATGCCGAAATCGCTGGAAAACTATCAGCAGGAAAGTGGACGCGCGGGACGGGATGGACTCGAGGCCGAATGCATCTTGATCTACTCGCCGGCCGAACTCTACCGCTGGAAGAAAATGATCGACGACGCCGAGCCGCAAATCCGAAAAGCGCAACAGGCGTCGCTCGACGCGATCTACGAGTACTGCACGATGCCGATCTGCCGGCACCAGTCGCTGTTGCGCTATTTCGGACAGGCGCTGGACGGCGTGAATTGTTTCGCCTGCGACGTCTGCCTGGGCGACGTGGAACTGGTACCGGACGCGCTGATCGTCGCTCAGAAGATCCTGTCAAGCGTGGTGCGCCAGGAGCAGCGTTACGGCATCGATTACACCGCGGCGGTCCTGGTCGGCTCCCAGGACGAACGGATCGTGCGCAACCGGCACGATCAGCTCAGCACCTACGGAATCCTTGCCGACGAATCGACGCGGACGATCAAAGGCTGGATCGATCAATTGCAGGGGCAAGGTTTCCTGGAAAAGTTCGGTGAATTCGGCGTGCTGCAGATCACGGCGGCCGGGCGCCAGTTGCTGCGCGGCGCCGCGACCCCGCGACTGGTGCGACCCGTCCAGAAGGCGGCGCCGAAGCGCAAATCGGTGGCCGATGTTTCCTGGGAAGGTGTCGACCGGATCCTGTTCGAAAAACTGCGGGCGGTACGCACGCAATTGGCAAAAGCCCGCAACCTGCCGTCGTACCAGATTTTCGGCGATGTCACGCTGCGCGAGATGGCGCGACGTTTTCCCAAAACGGCGACCGAACTTCGCAAGATCCGGGGCGTGGGCGACAAAAAGTGCGCCGACGTCGGCGATCCGTTCCTGGATTGCATCCGGGAATATTGTCAGTCGGGTCCGCAAAATCCGACGCCAACCGTCGGTTCGACCGCCGAAACTTCACGCATGTCGAGCGGCGCGATCCTCGCCGCCCCCTATTTTCGCAGCGGACGATCGATCGAGGAAGTCGCCGCCGCGCTGGGACGAGCCCCCAGCACCGTCTTCAATTACCTGCAGGAATTTCTCCAGCACGATGTCGTCGTCGATTGGACGCCCTGGGTCTCCGACGCCGTCGCCAGACAGGTGCTCGCCGTCGCCCGACGGCAACCCGGAGAACGAGTGAAACAGATCTTTGAACAGTTGGAGGGCGCCGCCACGTACGAGCAGATTCGCATCGTGCTGAGCTGTCATCGCAATCGCGGTGAACCGGACGCCTCGCGGACCGTCGACGCCAGCCGGTAGACGCGAATCGTGATCCGAAGCTCGGGCTGACGTCGCAATTCTTGGGGCGATTCTGTGTCGAGCCGCACCAGCCAGCTTCGTGATACTTGCAACTCCTGCAGTAACTCGAACCGCGTCGCGTACTTCCCCCAGGCAATCTGAAACGATGGATCCGATTCGGCGTGCGGACCGATCACAAACATGATCTGCCGAGCGGCAGGCGACTTCGAACGGGCGAGTTCCAGATCGCCTAACGGCAGGGTTACGGCGTCTCGCGCGAACAGTTGAAAGGTCAGTGCCGGTTCGCCGTAAGTTCGAAAACTGTTGATCGGCACCCGCGCATCAACAAGTTCCTTCAGGATCCAATCGGCCGCTTCCGACAAGCCACGGCGATCCTGAAATGGCAGCCAACCCCCTTGGATAAGATGCCCCAGTGCTAGCAAGCCGGCCGCGAGCAGCGAGCCCCGTGGAAGGGCTCCTCGTAGTAGCGCGCCTCGTGAAAAAGCGCCTCGTGAAAAAGCGCGACGCCATCGCGACAGGCGGTCGGGCGGCTGCGTTGCAACGACGGACATGACGGATGTACGGTCCGATCGACGCCATTCCCCCCACAGCGCGCCGGCGACCAGCCACGTTGCGACCGACCATGGCAGAAGCAGTCGCGCGTACGGTGTATAGAACGGGATCGCGAACGTCAGGCTGCCGAGCCAGATCAGCAGAACCACCCGCGCGATCAGGTCCTCTCTCCGGCGTTCCCTGATCGCTCGAATCGCGTCGGCCGTCACGGCTGCCAATCCGGCCAATCCGACGATCAGTGGCCAACCGCCATCGAAGATCGCCAGCTGCTGCAGTTGACGCCACGCCGAACTCCACCAGCCGCCTGCTCCGACAAGGTAGCGGGCATGATTCTCCGCAATCGGCTGGTATCCGTTCGGCAGGCTCCACCAAACGGGCGACCAGACAACGGCGGCGATGACCGCCGCGCCGAGCACGCCGACGCCGCGTCGAAATGTACCTTTGCGTGTCAACGGAAAAATGCCTAAAGCCACCACGGAAACCGCCGCCACCGCCAGCGGAAACCAGCCATTGTATTTCGTCCACCAGGCCAGTCCGGTCGCTAGCCCCAGTCCCACCGCGTTGTACCAGCGATGCGTCCGCAGCAATCGCTCCAGAAAGTACATCGCAACGACGACCCACCAGGTAAACATCGGGTCGGTCAAAGCGGTCCGCGAAAACGCCGCGTGTAACTGGCAGACCGCTCCGGCAGCCAGAGTCACTAGCCCCGCCGCGGGGCCCAGCCAGCACCGCGAAAGCCACCAGGCCAGCAGCAATGTCGCGGTTCCCGCTAACAGGTTCGGCACCACCGGTCCGTAACTGATCGCCGGAAAAAACAGCAGCGAAAAATGGATCAACTTGGGCAGAAGTGGCGGCGCATACAGCTCATGCGAAACGTATCCATTGGCGAACCAAATGTCGTTGGCATACACCCCCTCGTCGAAATGCTCCACGCTGATTCGCTGCGGATACGCCACGCGCCCAGCCACTCCCAGCAACAGAAGACTCGACGCGATCCAGAGTTCGATGGTGGTAATTCGCGGCACGGGGGCAGAGGGTTACGGGTTACGGTGGAAGAGGGGAACGGGGAACGGTTTGCATTTCAGGATAACAGATGTTGGGGACCTGCCCAACGTTGCAGGGCGTTGCGTCCTTTATGCCGAGGGTGCGGAACGATACGATGGGGTTCAATTCCGCGGGAATTTTTGAGGAGGGGCTTGTCGACAGGGCCCAAGGTGCCAAGGTTAGGGTCCAACGTGCGGGGGGGGGCGATGGCAGGTAGTGCGATCGAACAATTACTGGAGCAGTTGGCGGCGGGGCGATTGACTCCGTCCGATCTTTCCGCGGTGCTGGCGCGAACGGCGTCCGGCAATCTGGGCGATGCGGTTGTCGACTTGGACCGCGCGCGCCGTTGTGGCTATCCCGAAGTCGTCTTTGGCGAGGGCAAGCCGCTGCCCGTGCTGGAGCGGATTGTGGAGCGTTTGGCGGCGGGAGGACAACATGTCCTGGTCACGCGGATCGATGCGGAAAAAGGGGCCGGCCTGTTCGAGCGTTTTCCGCAAGGGCGTTACAACGATCTGGCTCGCACCTTTCGACTCGATTGGGCCGACGCTCTCCAACGCGTCGACGTGACCGGGGCGACCGAACACGACACCGCCGATTCTCGTCGCCGCAGGGGACGGGTCACGGTCGTGACGGCGGGCACCAGCGACCTTCCGATTGCTGAGGAGGCGAGGGAGACTCTGGATTGGATGGGGGTCGAGGTCACCGTCGTGCAGGACGTGGGTGTGGCGGGTCCGCATCGGTTGATCGAACGACTCGACAGCCTGCGCGGCGCTGACGCCATCGTAGTCGTTGCCGGCATGGAGGGGGCCTTGCCGAGTGTCGTCGGCGGGCACGTCGACTGTCCCGTGATCGCGGTCCCGACGAGCGTCGGATATGGGGCGAGTTTCGGCGGGTTGGCGGCTCTGTTGGGAATGCTGAACAGCTGCGCGGCGAATGTGGTGGTCGTGAACATTGACGCCGGTTTCAAGGGCGGTTACGTCGCGGGGACGATTGCTCGCCGGTGCCACGGGATCCTCCCATGAATCCACTGATACCTCTTCTCCCCGCGCGGGATCGGCAAAGTCACAAAGGTGATTACGGTCGCGTGTTGTTGATCGGCGGATCGCGTGGCATGAGTGGAGCGATCGGTTTGGCCGGGATCGCCGCGCTGAGGAGCGGTGCGGGGCTCGTGCGACTGGCCGTACCCAACTCGATCCTGGAGATCGTCGCCGGTTATGAACCATCGTACATGACGGTTTCCTTGCCCGATGATGATCAAGGACGGATCGTGGCCGCAGCCCGCGAACAGCTCCAGGAACAACTTTCCACCGCGACATGCGTGGTGTGCGGGCCGGGACTTGGTCGGTCGCGGGGCGTTGATACTCTTGTTCACTGGTTATACACGACGGTCACTCAGCCCTTGGTTCTCGACGCCGACGCGTTGAATGCACTGGCCGAACAGCCGGCCACTCTGCCGCGAGCCGCCGGTCCGCGCATTCTGACGCCGCATCCGGGAGAATTCCGCCGCCTGGCATCCGGTCGATTCGAGGATTGCCCTGACGAAGATCGCCTGCAGCGATTGGCGGCCGAGTGGCGCGTCACGGTGGTGCTCAAAGGGTTTCCAACGCGGCTCAGCGACGGTGTACGTGATGCGGCGGCCGCGGTGGGAAACCCGGGCATGGCGACGGGTGGGGCAGGGGATGTCCTTACCGGAGTCATTGCCGGCCTGCTGGGGCAAGGTCTTTCGGCGTGGGACGCGGCGCTGCTGGGCGTCCACGTTCATGGCGCCGCGGGGGACCTTGCGGCCGAAGAATTGGGCCAAGCCGGGATGATCGCCAGCGACCTGCCACGCTACCTGCCCGGTGCCTTGCGGCGATATTCCGAACCGAATGCGCGGGAAGGGGAGTAGCGTGCGACTGATCCGAGACTGGAGCGAACTGCCAACGGACCACGCGCCAGGCGCGCTGACCATCGGGAACTTCGATGGCGTGCATCGCGGTCACGCAAGAATCCTGCAGCGACTGGTGCAGCGAGCGCGGCTGCTGTCCGGTCCGGCGATCGTCTTTACGTTCGACCCGCATCCCGTGCGCATTCTGAGACCGAGCCTGGCGCCGCCGCCATTGACCTGGACCGACCGCAAAACGGAGTTGCTGGCCGACCAGGGCGTCGACTGGGTGATTTCCTATCCGACCGACGAAGGTCTGTTGTCGCTGACCCCCGAACGGTTCTTTCAACAAATCGTCGTCGAACGGCTCGATGCGCGCGTGATGATCGAGGGCCCCAACTTCTTTTTCGGCAAGGGGCGCAGCGGCGACATCGGCGTGTTGAGGCAACTCTGCGAACAGGCCTCGGTCGAACTGGAGATTGTCGCCCCTTTGGTGGTGGGCGATCAATTCATATCGAGCAGCCGCGTGCGGAACCTGATTGAGAACGGCGATCTTGATACCGCCTGCGCGCTGCTGACCCATCCCTATCGTATCCGCGGCATGGTGACGCACGGCGCGGGGCGCGGGGCGCGGATCGGCTTCCCCACGGCAAACCTCGCCGCCGTCGATACGCTCTTGCCGGGCGCCGGCGTCTACGCCGGCCGCGCGTTTGCCGAAGGCAAGACGTGGTGCGCCGCGATCCATGTCGGTCCAAATCCGACGTTCCAGGAGCAGGTGTTGAAAGTAGAAGTTCACTTGATCGACTACCATGGATCGCTCTACGGTGCGACGATGGAGGTTGACTTCCTGACCCGACTGCGGGACATTCATCCGTTCAAGTCGGTTGACGAACTGAAGTTGCAGCTGGCGCACGATGTCACCCGCGCCGTGGAATTTGTCACCGACTGGGATGCTCGAGAACTTGCCAACCCGCCCGACCGTAGCGCCTGACCGAAGAACAAATGGGCTAGAAAATACAATGACCTGAACGTGAGGACTGTCACCGATGTCGATTCCCTGGCATGAATTCAAGGCGTTGTTGGCGAAGCGCCAGCGGGTATTGCTCACCAGCCACGTCCGCCCGGACTGCGATGCCCTGGGCAGTGAACTGGGAATGGCGGGTGTGCTGGAGGCGCTGGGCAAGCAGGTCCGCATTGTCAATGGACAGGCGACGCCGCCGAATCTGGCGTTTATCGATCCGGGCCGTCGCATCGAGGTACTGGGAGAAGTCGTCACGGCCAAGGATCTCGACGACAGGGAACTACTCATCATCCTGGATACTAGTGCCTGGGCCCAATTGGGACCGATGGGCGAGGTGGTGCGCGGCACCGCCGCTTTCAAGGCGGTCGTCGATCATCATGTCAGCCAGGACGAACTCGGCGCGGAGCCGTTCAAAGACACGAGTTCGGAATCCACAGGTCGCCTGGTGTTGGAGTTCGCGAAATATGCACAGGTGCCGTTGACGCCGGCGATCGCCACACCGCTGTTTGCCGCGATGGCCACCGATACCGGTTGGTTCCGCTTTCGCTCTGCGGGCAGCGTGGCTTATCGCGCCGCGGCGGAATTGATCGATGCCGGCGCCGACCCGGCCGTGATCTTCAGCGAGCTGTATGAACAGGACACGCTGGCGCGCGTACGGCTGCGAGGACTGATTCTCTGCAACGTGCGCAATGAACTCGAGGGCCGGCTTGCGCATACCTGCGTGCGGCTCGCCGATTTCCAGGAGACGGGGGCATTGCCTTCCGACACGGAGGACGTTATCAACATGTTGCTTGCCATTCGCGGAACCGAGGTGGCGGTGATTTTCGTCGAGCAGCAATCGGGCGCGTTCAAGATCAGCTTTCGCAGCCGCTGCAGCCTCGACTGCAACCAGCTTGCGGCGCGGTTTGGTGGTGGAGGACACAAGGCGGCCGCCGGCGCGATGATCGCCGGAACGTACGCCGACGTCGCCGCGAAAGTGCTTGACGCTGTTCGCGGCGCCATGACATAATCGCACTACGTGAACCGCAGTGCATTCGGCCCGCTCGATTGCAGGCCGCAACGTAGAAACGTCCGAAATATCCTGCCACACATTCCCGCCTCCTGACCCATCTCAACGCAACTCGAGATTCCCCGCCAGTAATGTCGTCCTCCGGTCCGCCGCCGAGTACATCATTGATGGATTGCCTTCGAGCCGGGTTGGGAGGAGTTTGTTCGCAAGGGGAACCATCGGGCCGCGGCGCTGGCGGATTTTCGTCATAGGGAGACCGTTCGGATGGACGATAGAGAACAAGCTGACGATTCAGAAGAGGCGTCGGACTACGGGTTGGAGTCGGGCCGTGCGGCGCCTCGCGCCAGCCAGGATGCGGCGCCGGGTGACGAGCGTCGCGGGTTCATTGCCTCGTTGATCGCCGTGATCGCGGGGGGGATCGCCGGCCTGGCTCCGCTGGCTGCTGGCCTGCGGATGTTTGTATCGCCCCTTCTGACGCGGGCCTCTGCCAAAACGGGCGATCCTTCCGCGGATGGAAAGGGTAAGAAGCCGTTCCTGCGCGTGGCGAGTGTCGATTCGATTCCCAGTGACGGTACGCCGGTACAGGTGCCGGTCATCGACGATTTGGTGGACGCATGGAACAAACTGCCCCATCAGCCGATTGGCGCCGTCTACCTGCGCAAGGCGGCTGACGGGACGGTGGCTTGTTTCAATGCGATCTGTCCCCACGCCGGTTGTTTCGTCGCCTTCGCGGCCGAACGCAAGGTCTTTCAATGCCCCTGCCATACCAGTGCCTTCACGCTGGACGGCGCGGTGATCCAACCGAGCCCGAGTCCGCGAGATTTGGACGCGCTGGAAGTCGATCGACAGCGATTGGCCCAAGGCGAGGTCTGGGTTCGCTTCACCAGCTACCTGCCGGGTAAGACGGAACAGATTGAGAAGTAGACGGACCGACTCCGAGTAGACTCTAACCGCCGCGCAGGGTGCCGAGGCAGCAAATGAATTTTCTTCTGGATTGGCTCGACGAACGCGTTGGAATCCGAAAACTGATCCATGAATCGCTCTACGAGAACATCCCCAGTGGAGCGCGGGTCCGTTATGTCAGCGGCAGCATGCTCGTGTTTGCTTTTGTGACGCAGGCTGTCACCGGGATCTTCCTTTGGATGGCTTATAGTCCCAGCAGTCAGACCGCCTGGGAAAGCGTCTACTACATCGAACATCAGATGGCGGGCGGATCGCTCGTGCGAGGCATTCACCATTTCATGGCCCAGGCGATGGTCGTGCTGCTGCCGTTCCACCTGTTTCAAGTGGTCATTGACGGCGCCTACCGCAAGCCGCGCGAGGTCAATTTCTGGCTCGGCCTGATCCTGATGCAGATCGTGATGGGATTGGGATTGACCGGCTATCTGTTGCCGTGGGACCAGAAAGGTTATTGGGCGACCAACGTCGCCACCAATTTGATGACACTGGTGCCGGTGTTCGGCGCTCAACTGCAACAACTGGTCATCGGAGGAACAGAATACGGGCACCATACGCTGACGCGATTCTTCGCCATGCATACCGGTGTCCTGCCGGCGTTGCTGGTGGCGTTTCTTGGGCTGCACATCGCGGTTTTCCGCCGGCACGGGATCACGGCCAAGATTACTTTGGGGCGCCGCGATCAGTACTTCTGGCCGCATCAGGTGATGTACGACGCCGTGGGCTGCCTGTTGTTGCTTTTGCTCGTCACGGTTCTGGCGTGGCGCGTCGGCGCGGAACTTGGTGCGCCGGCTGACCCGGCACAGTCGTACTCGGCCGCCCGACCGGAATGGTACTACTTGTTCTTGTTCCAGCTGTTGAAGTATTTCCATGGCAGTTCGGAAATCGTGGGAGCGATTATCATTCCCGGGGTCGTCGTCGCTGCGCTGTTCGCGATGCCGATCGTCGGCCGTTCGCGAATCGGCCACGCGTTGAATGTCGCCTTCATCGGCGTGTTGCTGTCGGCAGCAGGCATCCTCACCGCACTCGCACTTCGTGAAGACAATTTTGAGGCCTACGCGAATTGGACCGGCCTCGACGCCGCCAAGATCGCTGCGCTGCCTGAAGCGGAACGCGAACAAACCGAGAAACTGCTGCGCTCGGCCCAGGATTTCCGTCTGGCCAAGGAAGAGGCCGAGCGCGAGGCGCATCGCGTGGTGCAGCTCGTCGAGCGGCGCGAAATGGTCGACGGCCGGAAGAGCGCTCCGCTAATGATCCCGAAGCAGGGCGCGGTCTACCTGCTGCGCAATGATCCGTTGACGCAAGGCCCGCGCCTGTTCGGCCGGCATTGCGCAAGCTGCCACGACTACACCGCCGGGAATGATGCAACGGCGGCTGCCGATACGGATGTCGAGTTTTGCGCCACGCAGCTGCCGCGCGTCAAAGACCCGACCGCTCAAAAACCGCAGGTGACGCGTGGGGAGGACGGCGAAGTGCAGTTTGATCCGCCGCCGCCCGGCGCTCCGAACCTCTATCGATTCGCCAGCCGGGCATGGATCCAAGGCCTGCTGGATAAGGACCAGATCAGCAGACTCGATTTTGTCGCTGATGCGACCGCCTCGCCGGAAGGTGGCGCTAACGCCAGCGACAAGGAAAGTGGGGCCGCCTCCGGCGACAGCCCCGAGGCCCATCGGCGCCGGATTGTGGCTCCCTACTTCGGCAACACGGCGCATCGCGACGGTCGAATGGCAACCTGGGTGAAGCAGCATCTCGCAAAAATCGATCCGGACGAAATCAAAGAGATCGTGGTTGCCCTTTCGGCACAGGCCCGACTTCGCGATCAGCGCCAAGCTGACCAGGCCGATCCGGAGCGGATTGCGCGCGGTGTCCTGGCAATCGAAAAGAACTGCGCCAACGGTTGCCACAAGTTCGGCGAGCACGGCCAGGTCGGCCTGGCTCCCGACCTGACAGGCTATGGCTCCTACGAATGGATGATGGCGTTTGTCTCCGACCCGGCGCACGCCCGTTTTTATCGGCAGGAGAACGATCGGATGCCGTCGTTCGCCGCGAATCTCGCCGATCCCGCCTCGCATGCGTTGAGCATCCGCGAACTGTCGTTGATCGTCGACTGGATCCGGGGCGAATATTATCGGGCCGAGGACGACGAGCCGGTACTTCCTCATAGTGAGGAGTATGCCCGGCATGTCGTCGCGCTGGGGCGCGGAGCGGTTCCCGAAAGCGATTCAATTGTCGGCCGCGCGCCAAAGACGCTCGACGACCCGCGACTCGCCGAAGCACTGTTCCGGAAGAACTGCGCGGCTTGCCACAACCATCTTGATCCTAAAGGAAAGGGCATTGCGGCGACCCATACTTCGGCCGCCAACCTGTTCCATTTCGGGTCGCGGGAATGGCTGGCGGGGCTGCTCACCCACCCTCGAATTGCCAGCGATGAGTATTTCGGGGCCACGGCGCATTTTGAAAGCGACATGGCTGACTTTGTCCGCGACAACCTTCGGGAACTGGACGAGCCCCGTCGTGCGACCCTGAACGACCTGATCGTCGCCCTTTCGAGCGAAGCCCAGCTGCCGTACCAGCGGGACGCGGACGAGCAGGCAAAGCAGCAGGGCGTCCTCGAACGAGGCCGGTCGGCGTTGAGTGAGTCGTTTTCCTGCACCGATTGCCACAAATTTCATGAGCAGGGCGACCTGGGCTCGGCGCCCGACCTTACCGGCTGGGGATCGGAGGAATGGCTGACCGCGCTGATTCGCGACCCGGCTCATAGCCGTTTTTATTATGCTCGCAACGATCGAATGCCGGCTTTCGGTGCGGCAAAGGGCGACCGCCCCGGATTGCTCACCGAGGAAGAGATCTTCCTGCTCGTTCGCTGGCTGCGAGGCCAATGAGCTTTGGCAGGGCGAACCATGATGAACATAGTTGTTGCGCGCAAAAAGTAACCTATGCTCCCCTCTCTCCAGTACTCTGGGAGAGGGGACGGGTGTGAGGGAATGGAATGGGCATAGCGCTACGCTGTTGGCTCTTGTGCGTAACTTCGGCGCTCACGAATCTTGCGGTTGAAAATTCCCCGGGAACGCAGTTGTCAGGTGGACGATCGCGAAAGGGCGCGGCTCCATGACGTTGTCGCGAAAAGACCGGCAGTGTTGTGCCACGTCTTTCCCGGCCCTCTCAACCCCGACGCTTCTCCCCTGGAACTACCGGTGGAGAAGTGAGGACATTTGTTTGCAAGTTGCTCGCCCATGGGAAAAATCCAGCTTAAAACCGCGGGCTAACCACGCCAAGCCCCAGAAGGAGGCCTCTTTCTAGGACAGGCTCCTAGAAGCGCTAGAAGCCCCAGCTACCAGAACTGCGTCCGCCTCTGCCCTTGCAAGGCAATGGCTTTCGGGTAAGATCATACCTTCCCCAGCATAACTTCCGCCTGTTTTCACGGACCAACATCATAACGGACTTGAACTGCCTATGAACTTTCGTCCCGCGATGAAGCCGCGCCCGAAAAAGCGCAATAAGACCCGGATCAAGACTAAGAAAAAGGATCCGCTCTTTATCGACGGCAAGCGTCCTCGTCCGATGTATGTGGACTATAAGGACATTGAGCTGCTGCGAAAGTTGATTAATCGCCACGGGCGGATCGTCAGCCGACGCAAGACAGGTTGCTCGGCGGTCAGCCAGCGTGCGGTAACGCAGGCAATCAAGCGAGCTCGGTTCATGGCATTGTTGCCGTACACGGGTGAATAGCGGTTCCTCGCTGCAGTAATTTGATCCACGTTCGAGCCTGCGCAACGACGCAGGCTTTTTTTTGTGGAGGCGTACCATGGAACCGTTTCGAACGCAGCGCCGGGTGGAGTTTGTGGATACGGATGCCGCCGGCATCGCCCATTTCACCGCGCTGATCGCCTACATGGAACAGGCGGAACATGAGTTTCTGCGGCATTTGGGTTTGAGCGTGGTGATTCGCGACGAGACAGGGGAGATCAGTTGGCCCCGCGTTTCCGTGCAGGCGTCGTTTGCGACGGCGGTCCACTTCGAAGATCTGGTGGAGATCGAAGTTCGCGTCGACCGACTTGGCGAGAAGAGCGTCACGTACGGCTTTCAGCTGCTGCATGGCGGCAGGCCGGTTGCGAACGGCTCGATCACGGCTGTCTGCTGCCGGATCGTGGCGGGCCACGCCCCGAAGTCGATGGCCATTCCCGAGTGGATTCGCGATCGATTCGCGCCGTGGTCGGCGCAGTAGAGGTGGCGATGCCGGGGTATCTGGAGGACCTGACGATTCGGCTCGCCGCCGGAATCGGGGAGCTTCCCGAGGAGACGCGGAATCGGCATGTCGCCTACCTGCGAGCGGCGCAGCGCCCCGACGGCGGCTTCGCGGGGCGGGAAGGCGGCAGCGATCTGTATTACTCCGGCTTCGCGCTGCGCGGCCTGACCATTCTCGGCGAACTGCACGGGCAGCTCGCCGATCATGCCGCCGGCTTCTACCGCGGCCGAATGACCGGCCGCGAGTCAGTCATCGACTTTCTTTCGTTGATTTACGGCGCAGTGCTGTTGCGGCAAGCGGCGGGGATCGACATCTTCGCTGCCAGTGCGGCGACATGGCGTGAAGCCGTGGCGGACTCCCTGCTCCAGTTCCAGCGCCCCGACGGTGGTTTCGCCAAAGGACGCGACGGGGCAGCCAGCAGTACCTACCACACGTTCTTGGTGCTGCTCTGCCTGCAGCTGATCGAACGACCCGTGCCGTCGCCCGAAGCGATCGTCGAATTCCTCCGCGGACAACAGTGCGAAGGGGGAGGCTTTCGTGAAATCCGAGCCAGCAAGCGAGCCGGGACCAATCCGACGGCGGCGGCGATCGCCTCACTGCGGATCCTGGGCGGCATGAACGCCGAGATCCGGGAATCGACGCTCGATTTCCTCTGCGAAATGCAAAATGACGAGGGCGGACTGCGGGCCAATACGCGAATCCCGATCGCCGACCTGCTGAGTACTTTCACCGGTCTGCTGACGCTCGCGGATCTGGACGCACTGCGGGAAATCGATCTGGACCACGCACGGCATTTCGTGTCCGGCCTGGAACGCGAAGAAGGCGGATTCCACGGCGCCGCGTGGGACCTGTCGCACGACGTCGAATACTCGTTTTACGGACTGGGATGCCGCGCGTTGCTCGGCTGACGAACGCGGCGGCACGGCTCTGTTAGAACAACCCTGGTGGAACAATGTTTCATCTACTAAAGGGGTTCCACTGGGTCGGTATTCCCGAGCCAGTGCTGATTGGGCGAGCGATCGGGGTGCCGCAACGGGACGTTCCAGCACGCTACTTGAGCGAGGTCGAAGGCCCATCGAGTTTGCAGGACGGATTCTGGGAGTTACACGTGAGTGCGCGCAGACATTCGTGGAACGCGCACGAGCGTCGGAATCACAACTGTTCGCGCCGGTATTCTCGTCCAGCGCCATGGCAGGTAGAGTGTCTGGGCTCGTGGAAATGTCGAACTCGCTTTGGAATCTGTGGCGTCATTGATTCACTTTCGGTCCGTCGGCAGCAGAATCGGTCCCGTGACCCACTCTCGCCCTCGTCGTCGTTCGACCTGCACGCTGGAACGTCGCATTGAAGGACTACCGTCACTCGCCTGCTCGGCACTGGCTCGGGAATACCTCGCCAGTGGCACCCCCCTCGTGAACAAATAAATATTCTACAGAGCTATCCTGGCAGTGCCGCACCGCCCGCCGATCAGACGACGAGTGGCTTTTCGGGCGGCTTTTTCTCATCGAACGTCTGCAGGTAAGCAGCCGATTCCAGCAACCAGGCAATCGGCATCAGAAACCAGGCCGCGACGACCCCCGCGTACGGAATGGCGGTGGGGGCGATCGACAAAGCGAAACTGATCAACGCCAGCAGAAAATAGTTGCGGAACTCGCTGCGAGTCGTCGCCTCGTAACTGCGCGACAACGATGAGAACACACCCTCGCCACGATCGACGATCAGGAAGCACGGGAACATCCAGACGGCGGACAGCAAAATCCCTGGAACGATACAGAGCAGACTGGCGAATATCATCGGCACAAGCGTTAGATAAAACAGGCCTATCAAGGAAAAGAAGCGATCAAAGATCTGGAACATGGCTCCCAGCTCGATCCGCTTGTCCTCGCGCCGCATCGCCTGAATCGTCATCAGGCAGATTCCTCCCGTTAACGGCCCGGCCAGCAGCGTCAATGAAAGCAATGTGAGAAGCTCATACAGGAACGCCGCCAGCGCCAGAATGGGCCAGTTCCTCTTGTAGACGTCCAACGCCTCGTTGAAACAGCGGCCAATGTCCATGCTCGTCACCTCGATTGTTCAGGCGGCTGCCGGTCGGACCGACAAGTGCGATCGCCGACCAGGTTGTAGCAGGTGGAACTCAGGTCTTTCCGGACCGTCCGGTCGCGGCGTTGCGCTCCCGTCATTTACGCGCCGCCTCCGGGGTTGGTTCAAACTCGACCGTGATTTTTCGCTCCCAGCCCAGTTTCCGGCCGACTTCGGTGCCCCAGCCGCCAAAATCGCGATCGCGAGTCACCACGGTCAGATCGGCGTTTTGCAGCGCCAGGGCCACAAGCCGTTCCTGGCCCAGGCATCGCTCATAATTCAAGAACGACTCGCGGTTCATCGCCCCCGCCTCGTCGCCTCGATCGACCAGCCGCAATCGCCGCAGGTCCCCAGCGACAGCGGTCACGAATAGTGGAACCAGTCCTTCCCCCACAAGTTCCCAATGCGGCGGACCGACCTCCAGAAGTTCACACAACGCCCGACAGCCTTGCAACAGATCGTAGACCTGCATCCCTTCCAAGGTCTGGCCGATCAGATACAAGCGGCGGCGCAGCCGCGTCTCGGCCTGCGCGCCGCCATCGATCGCGCCGGGGCCCACGCCACGCGGAGCGATGAACGCCAGGCTGCCCCCCTTGAGGTCCAGATCGCGAAACAGGTGCATCACCCAATTGGACGCATCGCCGGACCCTGCTTCCTTCCGCTCCGGAACGCCGGCGCTATTTCGATCGCCGCCAGGTTCGTCAGGTAGACTTTCGAATCGCCGCTTCAGTTCTGCGGCAAAACTCGGCCAGACTTCCTGATGCAGCGCCACCATTCTGACCGAGCCCGAATTGCGTCGGTCCGTATCGGGTTGGTCCACAGTCAGTCCGTACAATCGAATCCAGATTCCCGGTTCGGATTCGCAATCCCACGCGCGTAGACGCAGGTGCCTTGCACGCAGGTCGACCAGCGGAGGACCGTGATTTGGGCGAGCTGAAGGCGCCGATTCCGGCCAGGCGCGAAAAACTTTTTCCCGCAGCGTACGCCGCCAGCGTTCACTCTCCGCCGCCCAGTCCGCGGCGTTCGTGGGCAATTCCGGTTCGGGCGCCTTGGCGACAAACGATTCCTGGATGCGCGTATTGCGTTGGTCCTCCGGATGCGCGGCGAAAACGCGCAACGATTCCGGCTCCAGCAAACGCACCGCGGCCCGCTCGATCAAACGATCCGATTGACGCAGGTGCTGGTCAAACCAGCGCAGCGCATGAATCTGAAGCTCCTGCGTATCCTTGTGGGGGCCGGCCGTGATGTTTAACGCCAGCTTTTCGCCGGCTCCGTGCAGCTCGTAGATCCGCCGCGCTTGCCGGTAAGTGCGGTAGACGCCGTCGACCGGAAAGATTGTGTCACGGTCGGTATTGGCGATCAGCAGCGGCCGCGGGGCAACCAGTGCGGCGACCAGCGGATAATCCCACTGATACGTATTGACCATGTACATGCAGTCGCAATGTCCGTCCACACAACCGTCGACGACGTGGTTCTCCAGGTCGGTGATTCCGGCCACGGGTGCGGCGACTTTGATTCGCTCGTCGATCGCTGCGATCCACCAGCTGTAAGCGCCCCCTCCGCTGCGCCCGGAGCATCCGATTCGGCTGGCGTCCACCTCGGGCCGCGTCTGCAGATAGTCGAGCGCCCGAATGCAGTTCCAGGCCTCGACGCCGGCGGGAGTATAACCGCGACTCAACCACCACCACATGTCGTATCGGTAGGTGCCGTGGTGGATGCCTTCGATCTCTCCAAGTTGCAATGAATCGATCACGAAGCAGGCATATCCGTGCCGCGCGAACCAGATGCCGTGGTGCTGATAATGGACTTTGTTGCCGTAGCTCACATCGCCCTTCTTCACCGCACCGTGACCGCACAGATAGAGGATCGTCGGCAGCGGCGCATCGACCGTTGCCGGCAGGTAGAGATTGCCGGTAACGTAAAGTCCCGGTCGCGACTGGAACTGGATCCGCTCGACGACGAAGTCGTCTTGTTCGATTCGCCCTTCCACGCGAGTCTGAAGATCGGTGCGAAACGGTAGCGGGTCCAGTCCGAGCATTTCGAACAGCTGGCGACGGTATTCCTCTTTGCGAGAATTCCAGTCGTCAAGGTTCGTGATTTCCGCGAGCCAGCCATCGCGCAGCCGGACCGTCTCACGACGCAAATAATCCTGGAACATCTCCGCTGCACTCGCCGGACGGCGGCGTGTTGGAGCATCGTCCGCGCGGGCCCGCAACTGTGGTCCCCAGGCCAAAATCAACAGGCTCAACGTGACGGAACGGATTGTGCATGATCGTTGGTCGCAGGGTTGGGTAGGGAAACCCATAACGAAACTCCTTTGACGCGAGCCGCAAAGCGTGAGCAGAGTTCGGGGAACGCTGGCGGCACTCGTCCAGCGCCCGGTTACGACTCTCGCAGTGACTGGAGGCGCGCGATGGCCCGCCGATTGTCGATTACGGCGGGGATCTGCCGCAAGTAGCGCGCAGATTTTTCGCGATTTGGAAGCGATCTGCGGCAGACGTGGCCCAGCCCCAAGGGCCCCTGGGTGGGCTGATAACAACGTGACAAGATCAACCCTGCTCGCTGGCGGCTCCCTGCGCCGAAGGCGTTAAACGCCGGAGCCCCGGGTCACGGCGTTTGCTATCGCACGCGGCACTTGAAGCGGATGATGCCGCCTTCGCCGACCTTGATCGGATCGGTGATCTCCCAACGCAAGACGAGTGATTCCCCCTCGTTCTCCTGCGTCATGAAGCTCGACTTCAAGGAGCATTCCGCGCTGTCGGCGACGTATTCCAATCGCGTGGTGAGGCTGTCGATGATTGTAACATTGCCGATCCGCTGATCGCCCAGATTGTCGAAGCGAATGGTGAACTCGATCTCCTCGCCGGGCTGGGCCTCGGACTTCGACGCGATCTTGACGATTCGGACGCGATCTTTGCCCTCAGGCAACTCGTAGAGCATCGTTTCCTGAGGCACGGAATTTCCCGTCATCTGGTTGGCGATCTTGCCGTCGAAGACGACCTGCACCATTTGATCGCTTGACCAAGCCATCGCCGCCCGATTGGCCTTCGCCAGCCGCGGCTGGTCGACGTTGTCGATCTTGCCTCGGCGAATGATCCCCAGGTCCTCGTACGGACGAAGCGTGTCTTCGAAACCGCGCAGCGTCCGCACGTCGTCCATCGTCACACCACGGGAATGTTCGATCAGATTGACCGTGGATCGGATGCCGTGTTGACGGACTGGCTGCACAGGCTGAACCGCCGTACCGGGCGCCACCCGATGTTCCTGGCTCTCCATCCGGATCGGTCGATCGACGGCCGCCAGGCCTTCGGCAATCTGCTGCTGACGCGGTCCCGTGACCTTGCGTACGGCGGCGAAGCGGGGCGCGTAGATCGGAACGCGGTTGGAGGGCCGCACAACCGTTTTGCCCTGACGCGTGTCGTAATGAATGACCGTATCTTCCGTGTCCAGGCCATGCACCGACCAGTCGCGCCACACGTCGGCGGGTGAGTCACGATCGCCTCCGTCGTAAATATACTCGTCGTAGGGCCAGGGACCGGCGAGTCCCGGCGGCTGCCACGGATTCGGATAGGCGATTTCCTCTCCGTGCTCGAATGCCGGTGGGCAGTCTCCGACAACTCCGTGGGCGCCGCGCGTCGCCGAGGAAGGCAGGGCAGGGGGGGTGAACGAGACTTTGGCGACGGCTGTTGCCGCTTCGCGATCGCTGTTTTCCGCGATGCGGGGCTGCGCGTCGGGCGTCGCCGCTGCCCCTGGTGACGCGGGTGTTTCCTGTGGCTGGTTCGATCGGCGAGCGATCGAGAGCGGGCCGCTCTCCCGAAGGCCCATTCCCGATCGGCAGGCGGAAGTCGCGCAAAGCAGCAGCAATCCGCATAGGAAAAGCCAATGCCGCAGGCTGGATCTGTTGCGTACAATCCTCATCGCGCGGCTCCTTGCGGTCGGCGTGTCTGCATTGGTGCCCCCGGTTGCATGATCAAGGGCAATCGCGGATAGCGGACGGCGCCCCTGGTCCCTGGCGGAGACGAATCGGTTTCCAGGCCCGCGTCCCTCG
>Ga0194128_10001148_pt1 | contig 46757 bp, 41 predicted proteins | sample TA2KigCa65mmetaG_FD_148650 | JGI IMG/M metagenome (GOLD analysis project Ga0194128, IMG submission 148650) | Freshwater microbial communities from Lake Tanganyika, Tanzania - TA2015037 Kigoma Deep Cast 65m | ecosystem: Environmental > Aquatic > Freshwater > Lake | place: Tanzania: Lake...
CGAGAAGTTCGTTCCCTTCGGCGGACCGGATGGCGGTAATGGCGGCCGTGGCGGCGATGTCATCGCGATCGCCGATGCTTCGCTCAATACGCTGATCGACTTTCGCTACCAGCAGCATTTCAAGGCCGCCAAGGGCGGCTATGGCATGGGCGCGAACCGGACCGGCGCGGACGCCGCCGAGCTGATCATGAAGGTGCCGGTCGGCACGCTCATTATCGCCGAAGACAAGGAGACCGTGCTGGCCGATCTCGCCACGCCTGGCGCTCGCTATGTTATCGCGAAAGGTGGCGATGGCGGCTTCGGCAACGCGCACTACAAGTCATCGACCAACCGCGCGCCCAGGCGCGCCGACCCGGGCTGGCCCGGCGCCGAGTGCTGGGTCTGGCTCCGGCTCAAGCTGCTCGCCGATGTTGGGCTGGTCGGCTTGCCCAATGCGGGCAAATCCACCGTGCTCGCGCGCCTGACCGCCGCGCGCCCCAAGATCGCGGACTATCCGTTCACCACGCTGAAGCCGCAGCTTGGCGTCGTCACGCGCGGCGATGACGAGTTCGTCCTGGCTGACATCCCTGGCCTGATCGAAGGCGCGAGTGAGGGTGCGGGTCTCGGCACGCGCTTCCTCGGCCATGTCGAGCGTTGCGCGGTGTTGGTCCATCTGATCGATGGTACGCAAGGCGACCCGGTTGCGGCCTATCGAATCGTGCGCACCGAGCTCGAGCATTACGGTCATGCGCTGGTCGAGAAGCCTGAGCTGATCGCACTCAACAAGGTTGATGCGCTCGATACTGAAACCATCACGCAATTGGTGGCGGCGCTTGAGGGCGAGACCGATTCACCGGTCCTGCCGATCTCGGCCGCGACCGGGACCGGCCTCGACGTGCTGGTCGCCCGCGCGATGGAAGCGGTGCAGGGCGCCCGCGCGGCACGCTTGACCTTGGCCACACCGGCGAGCGACCTCAGGGAGGCCGCGCCATGACGACAACACCTTCGCTCGGCTCTTCCCGCCGCGTGGTCGTCAAGATCGGCTCCGCCTTGCTGGTTGACCAGGAGAGTGGCGAGCTCAAGCACCGCTGGCTTGAAGAGTTGGTCGCCGACGTCGCCGCGCTGAAAGCACGCCAGAAGGACGTGCTCATCGTAAGTTCGGGCGCAATTGCGGTGGGTCGGCGCCTGCTCGGCTATGGCGGTCGTGCGCTCAGGCTCGAGGAGAAGCAGGCGGCAGCCGCCTGCGGGCAGGTCAAGCTGGCGCACGCCTATCAGGACGTGCTGAGTCGCCACCGAATCATGGCGGCGCAGATCCTGCTCACCTTCGACGATACCGAATCACGCCGGCGCTATCTGAACGCGCGCTCTACAATCAATACCTTGCTTAGCGCTGGCGCGGTGCCGGTCATCAACGAGAACGATACTGTTGCCACACAAGAGATCCGCTTCGGCGACAATGACCGGCTGGCCGCACGCGTCGCCGGCATGATGTCGGCCGATGTGCTGGTCCTCCTGTCCGATGTCGATGGGCTCTACACGGCCGATCCGCGCATCGATCCTTCGGCGCGCTGGATCGAGCGGGTCGATGCGCTGACGTCGGAGATCGACGCAATGGCTGGCCGCACACGGTCGAGCGACGCCTCGGGCGGCATGATCACCAAGCTTGCCGCGGCGCGCATTGCGCTCGGCGCCGGCTGCCACATGGTGATCGCGAAAGGTGCGGTCGATCGCCCTTTGAGCGCGATCGAACAGGGTGCGCGCTCGACCTGGTTCGTCGCCGGCGCAAGCCCACTTGCCGCGCGCAAGCAGTGGATCGTCAACACGTTGAAGCCAAGGGGCGCGCTGATCATCGATGCCGGCGCCGCAAGCGCGCTGAAGCAGGGGCGGAGCCTGTTGCCCGCGGGCGTCAAGGGCGTCGAGGGCGATTTCATGCGGGGCGATGCCGTGTCGCTTCGCCGACCCGATGGGGCCGAGGCGGGTCGCGGCCTCGTCGCTTATTCGGCGAGCGACGCGAAGTTGATCATCGGGCACAAGACCGGTGAAATAGAGCCCATTCTCGGCTACCGTGGCCGCGACGAGATGATCCACCGCGATGACCTGGTGCTGTTCGAATGAACGCGCGCGGCACGCCTAAGGATAATGGCGGCAGTCCCGCACTCGAGGCCGCGATTGCTGCCCTGGCGCGCGACGCGCGGGCCGCGGCGCTCCGTCTGGCGACAACACCGACCGAGGCGAAACGAGCGGCGCTCAAGGCTGCGGCTGCATCGCTTCGGCGCAATGCGACGAACGTGCTCGACGCCAATGCGCGGGATGTTGCGGCCGCCGGGTGCAATGACATCTCGGGCGCGATGCTGGACCGACTGGTGCTCGACCAGAAGCGCCTCGATGCGATGATCGCGGGTCTCGAGGAGGTTGCCGCTCTGCCGGATCCGGTCGGGCGCGTGCTCGAATCGTGGACACGGCCAAACGGCCTTCGCATCGAACGGGTTGCGGTGCCGATCGGCGTGATCGGGATCATCTATGAGTCTCGACCCAACGTCACCGCCGATGCCGGCTCGCTCTGCCTCATGGCGGGCAATGCGGCAATTCTGCGCGGTGGTTCCGAGAGCTTTGAATCCTCAAAGGCGATCGTCGCGTGCCTGGCGGATGGTTTGCGCGCCGCCGGTTTGCCGGAGGCCGCGATCCAGCTGGTCCCGACCACCGATCGCGCTGCGGTCGGCGCGCTGCTCCGCCTCGCGAAGGACGTCGACCTCATCGTGCCGCGTGGCGGCCGCTCGCTGATCGAGCGGGTGCAGGCCGAGAGCCGCATCCCCGTGCTCGCCCATCTGGACGGTCTCTGCCACGTCTATGTCCATGCCGCTGCGGACCTCGATATGGCGAAGGCGGTGCTGCTCAATTCAAAGATGCGCCGCACCGGCGTGTGCAACGCTGCCGAATCGCTACTGATCGATCGCGCCATCGTGACACGCGCGGGTGAGTTGATTCAGCCGCTGCTGGCCGCGGGTTGCGAGGTACGTGGTGATGAGACGTTCGTTGCGGCCGACCGGCGGGTGAAGCCTGCCGCGCCGATCGATTACGACACCGAGTTCCTCGATGCGATCATCGCGGCCAAGGTCGTCTCGGGCCCGGACGAGGCGATCGCTCATGTGAACCAGCATGGCTCGCACCATACGGACAGCATCGTCACCAACGATGACGCGATCGCCGAGCGTTTCCTCAACGAGGTCGATTCCGGCGTCGTGCTGCACAACGCCTCGACCCAGTTCAATGACGGCGGGCAATTCGGCATGGGCGCCGAGATTGGCATCTCGACCAGCAAGCTGCACGCGCGGGGGCCTGTCGGCGTCGAGCAGCTCACCACGTTCAAATACCGTGTCCGCGGCGCCGGTCAGCTGAGGCCGTGAGCGCTTGACGCCGCGCCGACGGCCGACCCAGCGACCGATCCGCCTCTCGGCCGCGCCCTGCGATGATGAGCCGGCGGTCAAGCGTCGTCGTGCGCGTCGCATCGGTTTGTTCGGGGGCTCGTTCAACCCGGCGCATGAAGGCCACCTCCATATCAGCCAGACGGCGCTCCGCGCGCTCGCGCTCGATGAGATCTGGTGGCTGGTCTCGCCGCAGAATCCGCTGAAATCGCCGCGCAACATGGCGCCCTTGACTGAGCGCGTGACAAGCGCGAGGGCGCTCGCGCGTGACCGACGGATCAAGGTGAGTACCTTTGAGGTCGAGCATGGCCTGACCTTCACGGCCGACACGGTGAAGGCGCTCAAGCGCCGGTTTCCGTGCGCCCGCTTCCTTTGGCTGATGGGCGCAGACAATCTGCCGGGGTTCACGCGCTGGCGCCGCTGGGCCGAGATCTACCGGTCCGTACCGATTGCGATCTTCGCCCGCCATCCCTATGCTCCGCGCGTGTATGCCTCGGTTCCCAGCCTTCGTTTCATCCGGCGGCGGATTGCGCCGCGGCGCGCCCGGCGTCTCGCCGATTATGCGCCGCCCGCCTGGACTTTTTTTCACTGTCGCCTGCATGCGGCGTCCGCGACGGCCATTCGGGCCGCTGGCCTCCCGCGCGATTTGAACCGGTACTGAGCGTGCCGGGTCGCAAGAAAACCCCCGTCGGACGGTCGATCAGGAGCGTCTCGCCGGTCTCACCGGAGGAGACCAAGCGCCTGATCGAGCGCGTGCTCGACGACGCCAAGGCGGAAGATATCGTCGCGATCGATCTGGCCGGCAAATCCACGGTCGCAGACTTCATGGTGGTTGCGACCGGTCAGAGCCACCGTCAGGTCGCGGCCTTCGCCGAGCGCCTGGTCGAAGCTCTCAAGGCGGCCGATGCGCCGGTGCTCTCGGTCGAGGGCCTCAAGGCGAGCGACTGGGTGCTGGTCGATGCCGGCGACGTGATCGTGCATCTGTTCAGGCCCGAGATTCGGGCGCTCTATGCGCTCGAAAAGATGTGGTCGGTCGACCTCACGGCGCGCCGCGCCAAGCGTGACCGCGGAAGCTGAGCGCGCGTGCGCGTGCTGATCGCGGCGGTCGGCAAGGATCGCGGCTCCCCGACCGAAGAACTGTGTCAGACCTACTTCAAGCGCCTGCCTTGGCCGGTCGAGCTCAAGGAAGTTGAGCTCAAGGGTAACCGCGCGGCTTCGGCAATGCGGGTGGAAGAGGGCAAGGCGCTGCTCAAGGCGATCCCCGAGGGCGCTTATGTGATCGCGCTCGATGGCCGGGGCGAGCCTTTGTCGAGCGAGGCGCTCGCCGTCCGCCTTAAGCGCTTACAGGACGAGGGCACCAAGGCCGTTGCCTTCGTGATCGGCGGCGCCGAGGGGCTCGATCCCGAGATCCTTAAGGCGGCGCGCCTGAGGCTTTCTCTGGGCGCCATGACCTGGCCGCATCTGCTGGCCCGCGCCATGCTGGCGGAGCAGCTCTACCGTGCCGCCTCGATCATCGCCGGCCACCCCTATCACCGGGGCTGAGTTCGGCCCCGCGATTGGCAGGCCGGGGCGCATGCGCTAAATAACCGCCCATGACACCGCCGATTCGGCCGCGCCCCGTCGTGCTCTGCGTGCTCGATGGCTGGGGCACGGGCGAGCCCACACCTGACAACGCCATCGCTCACGCGCGGACGCCGAATTTCGACGATTTCCTCGCGCGCTGCCCCCATGCCGTGCTCGAGACCGCGGGCCTCGAGGTCGGCCTGCCGCCGGGCCAGATGGGCAATTCCGAGGTCGGGCATATGAACTTGGGCGCCGGCCGCGTGGTCATGCAGGATCTGCCGCGCATCGATGCCGCGATCGCCGATGGCTCGCTCGCCCGCCACCCCGATCTTCTGGCGTTCATCGCGGCGCTCAAATCGAGCGGCGGGCGCTGCCATCTGCTTGGGCTGCTCTCGCCCGGCGGTGTGCATTCGCATCAGGATCAACTGGCGGCGCTGGCCCGGATCATCGCGGGCGCCGGCGTTCCGGTCGTGGTCCACGGTTTTCTCGATGGGCGCGACACGCCGCCGCGCTCGGCGCTCGACCATGTCGCGGCATTCGAGCGCGCGATCGCCGGCGCCGGGCCGATCAGCATCGGCACGCTCTCGGGCCGCTATTTCGCGATGGACCGCGACAAGCGCTGGGAGCGCGTGATGCGCGCCTATGACGCGCTGGTCGATGCCGGGGCTTCGAGCGCGCCAATTCCTGCGGCGGCGATCAAGGCGTCATACATTGCCGACGTTGGCGACGAGTTCCTGGAGCCGCGCGTGATCGGCGACTATCGCGGCATGGCCGATGGTGATGGGCTGCTGATGGCCAATTTCCGGGCCGATCGGGCGCGAGAGATCCTGAGCGCATTGCTCGAGCCGGCGTTCGATGGCTTCGCGCGGCGCCGGGTCGTCCGCTTCGCCGCGATGCTCGGCCTGACGGAATATTCCGAAGCCCTGTCGCGCCGCCTGGGCGCGCTGTTCCCGATGCTCGGGCTCGACGACACCATGGGGCGCATCGTCTCGGCCGCGGGGCTCAAACAGCTTCGCATCGCCGAGACCGAGAAGTACGCGCACGTCACCTTTTTCTTTAACGGCGGCGATGAGCGGGTGATTCCGGGCGAGGAGCGCATTCTAGTGCCCTCGCCCAAGGTCGCAACCTATGACCTCAAGCCCGAAATGTCGGCGCCGGAGGTGACGGACAAGCTGATCGAGGCCGTCGGCTCGGGCCGGTTTGACTTCATTGTGGTCAACTACGCCAACACCGACATGGTGGGTCACACGGGTGATTTTCAGGCTGCGGTCAAGGCCGTCGAGGCGGTCGATGCCTGCCTCGGCCGGCTTGCCTGCGCGATTGAAGCGGCCGGCGGGGTGCTGCTGATCACGGCCGACCACGGCAATGCCGAGCAGATGCACGATGAAGACACAAAAGGGCCGCATACCGCTCATACGATGAACCTCGTGCCGATGGTGCTGGTCGGCGCGGGACTTTCCGGTATCAGGGTGCGCGATGGTCGGCTGGCCGATGTTGCGCCAACGCTTCTGACGCTGATGGGGCTCAAGGTGCCGGGGGCGATGACCGGCCGTAGCCTGATCGAGCGTGAGGAGCGCGAGACGGGGCGCCGGGCCCGTGCGGCGGCTGACGTCTAGGCGCGCAAGGGCGGTCGGGCTGGCGGCATCGATCGGCGCCGCCATCATAAGCCTGTGCGGCGACGCAACGGCGGCCGACCGGCGCGAGCTCGATCAGGCGGAACGTGTTCTTAAGGACACGAAAGACGCCATCGAGAAGGAACAGAAGGCGGTAGTTGAATTTGGCGAACAGGCAGCGATTCACCGCGCAGAGCTCGATCGGCTTCGCACCGAAGCCATGACGGTGGTCGAGGAAGCCCGGGCGATGGAGCGTTTGGTCGACGAGCTCGAGGCTCGACTCGGCACGCTCTTTGCCGATGAGATTGGGCTCGTCGCGGCGCTTGATGAGCGTGCCGGTCCTCGGGCCGAGGTGCTCGGCGCGATGGCGCGCCTGAGCCGTACCCCGCCACGTGCCCTTATGCTCTCGTCGCAATCGGTGGTCGATTCAAGCCGGACCGTGCTGCTGCTCTCGGCGCTGTCGCGGCGGCTGGAGTCCGAGGCCCATGAGATCAATGTCAGCCTCGCGCAATTGACCGCGCTGCGCAGCGATATTGCGCGCGAACGCCTGAGTCTCGAAGCGGCCGACCAAGGCCTCGCCGATCGGCACAAGCGGCTCGAAACGCTGATGGCCGACCGGGCCGCGCTCGAGCTGGCCGCCACGTCCGGCCGGTCCGCCGCCGAAGCGCGCATCGACAAGCTCGTGCGCGAAGCCAGGAGCCTTGAGGAGTTGGTTGCCAAGCTGGCCCGCGATCCCATTGTCTCAGCCGCCGCAGAGACCGACGGTTCAGACGATCGGTCCGCCGAGTCCAGTGACAGCGATGGTCGCTCGACCGATGAGGCCCGTCAGGCGCTGCTTGATGAGGCCGCCCGCAAGGCCTCCGCCGAGCCGCGCCAAGGTGCCTTCACCATGCCGGCACAGGGGCAGTTGATCGCACATTACGGCACCACCACGGCGCCCGGCGTCACCGCCAAAGGAATCTCGATCGAAACGCGTCCGGATTCACCGGTTGTTGCCCCTTTTTCGGGCAAGATCGTCTTTGCCGGCCCCTTTCACGACTATGGCCAACTCTTGATCATCGCGCACGGCCAAGGCTATCATACGCTCCTCGCCGGCCTCGGGCGTATTGACAGCACCGTAGGGCGTTGGGTGCTAGAAGGTGAGCCCGTGGGCGTCATGGGCTCCGTTTCGGACTCGCGACCGCAGCTCTATTTGGAGCTGCGTCACAATGGCAGGCCAGTCAATCCTTTGCCCTGGCTGGCCACGGGCTCAAGCAAACTGAGTGGATGATGATGCGCAAGCGGTTCCTCGCGGGATTGGCAGTCGCTTCGTTTTTGATCGCGCCTTCGGTGGTTCTTGCCGCCAGCGCGGAGACCTACCGCCAGCTCAACCTGTTCGGCGACGTCTTCGAGCGCGTGCGCTCGGACTATGTCGAGGAGGTGAGTGACGCCGACCTGATCGAGGCGGCGATCAACGGCATGCTGACGTCGCTCGACCCACACTCGAAGTACCTCAATCCAAAGAACTACCAGGAAATCCAGGTCCAGACCAAAGGCGAGTTCGGCGGCCTCGGCATCGAGGTCACCATGGAGAACCAGCTGGTCAAGGTGATCTCGCCGATCGATGACACGCCAGCGTCCAAGGCGGGCATCCAGCCGGGCGACTTTATCACCCATCTCGATGGTGAGCCGGTGATGGGGCTCACGCTCGAGCAGGCGGTCGAGAAGATGCGCGGTCCGGTCGATTCGCCGATTTCGCTCATCATCCAGCGCGCCGGCGTCGAATCACCGATCGAAGTCAAGCTCATGCGCGCGGTGATCAAGATTCGCTCGGTCCGCACGCGCGTCGAGGGCGATGACATCGCCTATTTGCGCATCACCTCCTTCACCGAGCGCACCTCCGAAGAGCTCGAGAGGTCGATGAAGGAGATGCTGGGGGCGAAGGACAGCAAGATCAAAGGCGTTGTCCTCGATCTGCGCAACAATCCGGGTGGTCTGCTCGATCAGGCCGTCGCGGTGAGCGACGACTTCCTCGACCAGGGCGAAGTGGTCTCGACCCGCGGCCGCCGGGCGGACAGCATCCAGCGCTTCAACTCGCGCAAGGGCGATATCGCGAATGGCTTGCCTCTGGTCGTGCTGATCAATGGCGGCTCTGCCTCGGCGTCGGAGATCGTTGCCGGCGCGCTGCAGGATCATCGGCGCGCACTTCTGCTCGGCACGCGCTCGTTCGGCAAAGGCTCGGTTCAGACCGTCATTCCGCTTGGCGCGCAAGGCGCGATCCGGCTTACGACCGCGCGCTATTACACGCCCTCCGGCCGCTCGATCCAGGCCAAGGGCATCGACCCCGATATCGTCGTCGAGCAGGCCAAGATCGAGCGGCTGTCCGCGTTTGAGCGGCGGGGTGAGGTCGATCTGCGCGGCCATCTCGAGAACCCGCAGGGTGAGGAGAAGGGTGGCAAGAATGGCGCGGGCGCCGTGCCGACTCCGCCCAGCAAGCCCGACGCAAGCAAGCCGGACGCCAGCAAGGACGGCGCTGCCAAGCCGGCCGATGCCGCGAGTTCGGGCGCAGCCAAGCCCGGCGACGCTACTAAGCCCGGCGAAACACAGGTTGCAGATGCAGCGGACGCGGCGCCGCCCGAGGATTACCAGCTGACGCGGGCCCTCGATCTCTTGCGGGGCCTTAGGCTGCTCTCGAGCAAGGCGGCCTCGGTCGAGTAGCCTGCGCCGCCGCGCGCGACTGGCTGGCGAGCCATTATGGCTCTTGCCCTTGTTGGTCGGCTGGCAAGTGGCTTTCGGGTGTTTGGCCGCCTGCTGAGACTCCGCCCCCCAATTCTTGCCGGCGGCGTGGTTGCTGCGGCGCTGATCGGCCTCGTGGTTTGGCTTGAGCTTGCGAGCGGCGAAGCGCCAGGCGACGGGGCGCCCAGCGTCACCGTGCCGATCGCGCACGACGGTTCGGCACCACACGATGCGCCGAAGGATTCAGCGAGTCACGGCGAGACGACGGCACACGATGCCGGCACAAAGGAGCCGGCCGATGCACCCGGACATGGTGCGGATGGAGAGGCCGGGCACGAGGCTGGCCATGGTCAGGCAGAGTCGTCAGCGTCGGCAACCGCGCATGGTGACGGCGGCGCTGAACCGACCGAGGCGGGGCCTGGTAGCACGGAGACCGGTTTCGGCCACGAGACGCCCAGTAACGAGACGGCTGTGCACAATGGAGGCCACGCCGGCGCGGCCGATGCCGGCCATGGCGCGTCGGATCGAGCGGCGGGCGAAAGCCACGTGGCGGCCGATGGCGGTGCGGGCCAGTCGCAAGACGAGCACGGTGAAGGCGCGGCTCATGCCGAGCCGATCGTGCTCGCCCCGGTCGATCCCGAACTCCTGCAAACATCGAGCCGCGGCGGTCTACCGATCGTGGGCCCGGATGGCCGGAAGCCCTGGCAGGTCTATGCGCGCCCCGGTTCGCACGAAAAGGAGCGCCCGCGCGTCGCCATCGTGATTGGTGGCCTCGGCCTCAATCGCGCGATGACCGAAGCGGCGATCAAATTGCCGCCGGAGATCACGCTTTCCTTCTCGCCCTATGCGGGCGAGCTCGGCGCGCTGATTGGCGAAGCGCGCGCGGCTGGGCACGAGGTGATGATCGATCTGCCGCTCGAGCCTATTTCCTATCCGGCGGATGACCCCGGCCCCGACACGCTTCTCACCTCGCTCACGCCGCCGCAGAACATTGAGCGTCTTGAGCTGGTCATGGCGCGGGCGAACGCCTATGTCGGTTTCCTCGGCGTCATGGGCTCACGCTTCACGACCGCACCGGATTCCCTTCGGCCCGTGCTCTCGGTGTTGTCCGAGCGTGGCCTTCTGTTTGTGGATGATCGCTCAAGCGCCGAGAGCCTGGTGTCTGACGTCGCGAGCCAGTTGAAGCTGCCGCATGCGGTGAGCCGGGGTTTCATCGATATGGAAGCGACACGCAGCGCCATCGATGCCGCGCTTGCCCGCCTTGAACGGGAGGCCAAGCCCGACCGTCCGCTCCTCGCCATCGCGCGGCCGTTTCCGGTCACGTTGCAGCGGATCGAGGCATGGTCGAAGACTCTGGCCGATCGCGAGATCGTGCTGGAGCCGGTCAGCGCGATCGTGACCAAAGCCAAAAAGGGCGAGCGCGATCAGCCGGTCGAGGACCTCCATGGCGCCAAAGACGAGGCACATGGCGAGGCCCCGCAAGTTCCGACTCCAAGAGCAACGCCGCGCCGAAGCCCAAGGCTGACTCGGCCGGGCACGATGCGACCGACAGCCATCATTGAAGGTTCCAGGGGTCATGAGTCAGATCAGAAACACGGCTGAGCCCCCATTGGACCTTGTTCGCCGGCCCTATCGACGTGGCGTTGGCGTCGTGCTCATCAATGAGCGGGGCGAGGTCTTTGCCGGGCGCCGCTATGACCGCTTTCCCGATGCCTGGCAAATGCCTCAAGGCGGCATCGATCCCGGCGAGACGCCGCTCAAGGCGGCGCTGCGCGAACTTGAGGAGGAAACCGGGGTCGGCACGCGGCATGTCGAGCTGATCGCGGAAGATCTCGAGTGGCGGCGCTATGACCTGCCCGAGGCGCTCGCGAACTCCGCCTGGGGCGGGCGGTTTCGCGGCCAGGAGCAGAAGTGGTTTGCCGTGCGCTTTCTAGGCAGCGATGCCGATATCGACATCGAGACCGCGCATCAGGAGTTTGTCGCCTGGCGCTGGGCGACCTCCCGCGACCTGCTGGCGAGCATTGTCGATTTCAAACGCTCGCTCTACGAGGCCGTGTTCGCGGCGTTCGAGCCCTACCTTGTGGGCCAGGGGCGCTGAGGGGTCTTCTTCCCGTCAATGCATCATCGGGCCGCGGGCCGGGGCGGAGAGGAGCGGCTCGCCCACCTTGAGATCAAGGTCCCACTCGGCCTTGGCCGCGGCGGCCGCGATCACCCCGCACAGCGAGTGCAGCAGGTTTGAGTCGAGCACGACGCTGAGCGTGCGCTTGTCGGCGGTGTCGAGCGAGAGCTCGATCGCGCCGGAGCGCTGGGTCTTGAGCTTTGCACCCGTGAGCAACACGGGGTCGTTGCCGAAGGGCGTTTCGAGCGCGGTGCCTTGATAGGCGGTCTTGAAGTCCGCGCCCTTCAGAGCCGCGTCATGTTGAAACGAGAGTAGGGCTTGGCGCACCGACTCGTCGCTCTGCTCGCCGATCCCGGGTTGACGTTCCGCGGCCTTCATCAGGACCGTCCAGAGCGCGCGCACGAAACGGCGGGTGAGCCACAGCCGATATTCGTGCTGCTTCGAGGTCGACAGCCTAAGAAGCAGCCGATCCTCTTCCTGCGAGATGGTCAGGTTGACCTGGTGGAGGGAATTCGCCATGGCAATGAATGGCGCAGCATGGCTGCGCGGGCGTCAGGCGTGCGCCAACCCGCGCTCAAGGTACCGCGCATAGCCGCGAAACGCGGCCCATGCGAGGCGCGTCAATACCTTGCCCGCCAGGCCCTGGGGCTTGATCCCAACCGCCTTCAACGTCATCCCGAAGCCGAGCTCGACATGGCCGTAGCGATAGAGCGGCAAGGTCCGCGCGGCGTAGGACTTGATCGCACGGCGCCGATCATAGGGCAGGCTCTCGCCAGAGCCGCAATGATAGGCATAGGCGAGCTCGTCATCGGCGCTCTCGAACAGGCGGCCGGCCGCGACTTTCGCGCGGGCGAGCAGGTTGATCCGCTCGGCCTTCTGGTAGCGCTTCATGTAGGTGTAGAAGAGCTTGTAGTGGCGGAACTCATCGCCCGCGATGCGCTGGCAGATCTCGCGGAACACTGGCTCCGTCGCCGAATCGCGGAGCGCGCTGTAATGGGCCGAGGTGCCGACCTCGACCACGCACCGCGCGACCAGCTCGCCGCAGCGCGAGCCGCGAACCGATTCCTTCGCCGTGGTGTCGATTTTGTGATTGGCGACGAAGCGCTCGAACGCCTCGTCAAAGTTGAATGAAGGATCAGCCAGTTCCGCGTAGCGCCGCAGTGCCTGGCCATGGCGAATCTCCTCCTGCGCCCATGCGGCGGCTGCAGCGGAGAACTCCGCATCGTCCGGAAACACGCTGCACAAATAGGCGCCGTAGTCGCCACTATGGTGCTCGACCATGCAGGCGGCCTTGGCAATCCTCACCATCTCTGGGTCGACCTTCTTCGGGTCGAACTTATCCCACGCGATATCATCTACCGTCCACTGCGGCATGGCGCGCTAGCTCCGTCTCTCCACGTCTTCTTATTGGGAAGGAAGTATAGCCGCGAAGAGCGCGCCGACAAGCCGGGCGTAAGAATCGTTCTGACCGTCACGCGAGTTGCGCGGCGCGCCGGGCCGATTAACCTTAAGGAGCAAAGGGGCCCGAAAACGCAAACGGCGGCGGAGCCTGCTATCTCCGCCGCCGAGGCATTAACCGCGATGGAATTGGGACTTAGCCGCCCGCGGCATCCAGCATCGCACGTGCAAGCGCGACCGCCGCTTCGGCCTTGGACTTCTCCGCATCGCCCTGCGCATCGCGCAAATCGAGCTCGGCCTGCTCGAGCCGCTGCTTCACTTCGTCGCGATCGATCTCGTTGACCGGCACAGCTTCGGCCGAGAGCACGGTGCAGCGCTCGGCCGTGACCTCGGCGAATCCACCGGCCACAAAGAACTTCGCCTTCGATTTGACCGCGGGATACTCGAACACTTCGACGATGCCTGTGCGCACAGCGGAGATCAGCGGCGCGTGGCCTGGCAGCACGCCGAACTCGCCTTCGGCGCCGGGCACGACCACGAGCTCGGCCTGATCGGAATAGATCAGGCGCTCAGGCGCCACCAGCTCGAACTGAAACGTGTCAGCCATGGGCCAGCTGTTCCTTATGCGGCCTCGGCGGCCATGCGCTTCGCCTTCTCGACCGCCTCGTCGATGCCGCCGACCATGTAGAAGGCGGCCTCGGGCAGATCGTCATATTGGCCGGCGCACAGCGCCTTGAAGCCGGCGATGGTGTCCTTGAGGTCGACGAGCTTGCCGGGCGTGCCGGTGAACACCTCGGCGACATGGAACGGCTGCGACAGAAAGCGCTGGATCTTGCGCGCGCGCGAGACCGTCAGCTTGTCCTCTTCGGAAAGCTCATCCATGCCCAGAATCGCGATGATATCCTGCAGCGACTTGTAGGTCTGCAGGACGCGCTGCACCTCGCGCGCCACCTTGTAGTGCTCCTCGCCAATGATGCGCGGGTCGAGCATGCGCGAAGTTGAGTCGAGCGGGTCGACCGCCGGGTAGATGCCAAGCTCGGCGATCTGGCGCGAGAGCACGGTCGTCGCGTCCAGGTGCGAGAACGAGGTGGCCGGCGCCGGGTCGGTCAGGTCGTCGGCCGGCACGTAGATGGCCTGCACCGACGTGATCGAGCCCTTCTGGGTCGAGGTGATGCGCTCCTGCAGCGTGCCCATGTCGGTCGCAAGGGTCGGCTGATAGCCGACCGCGCTCGGGATGCGGCCCAAGAGCGCCGACACCTCGGAGCCCGCCTGGGTGAAGCGGAAGATGTTGTCGATGAAGAGCAGCACGTCCTGGCCTTCCTGGTCGCGGAAATATTCCGCAACCGTCAGGCCGGTGAGGCCGACGCGCGCGCGCGCGCCCGGCGGCTCGTTCATCTGGCCATAGACGAGGGCCACCTTCGAGCCGTCGCCGTCCAGCTTGATGACGCCCGATTCGATCATCTCGTGATAGAGGTCGTTGCCCTCGCGCGTGCGCTCACCCACGCCGGCGAACACGGAATAGCCGCCGTGCTTTTTCGCGATGTTGTTGATCAGCTCCATGATGATGACGGTCTTGCCCACGCCGGCGCCGCCGAAGAGGCCGATTTTGCCGCCCTTGGCGTAGGGCGCCAGCAGATCGACGACCTTGATGCCGGTGATCAGGATTTCCGATTCGGTCGACTGCTCGGCAAAGGCCGGCGCCTGGGCGTGAATGGGGGCGGACTTCTTGGCGGTGATCGGGCCGCGCTCATCCACCGGCTCGCCTACCACGTTCATGATGCGCCCAAGCGTCTCGGGGCCGACCGGCACGCGGATCGAGGCGCCGGTGTCGCTCGCCTTCTGGCCGCGCACCAGGCCGTCCGTCGTATCCATCGCGACGCAGCGCACCGTGCTCTCGCCGAGATGCTGCGCCACTTCGAGCACGAGGCGCCCGCTCTCGCGCTCGACATGGAGCGCGTTGAGAATTTGCGGCAGCGCGCCGTCGAACTGGACGTCGACCACGGCGCCCATCACCTGGGTGATTCTGCCGATCGTATTCTGCTCCGCCATGAACCAAGCTCCCGTGGGCTAGAATGCTTACCTGCGTCTAGAGCGCCTCGGCGCCCGACACGATTTCGATGAGTTCCTTGGTGATCTGGGCCTGACGCGTGCGGTTGTAGTTGAGCGTCAGCTTGTCGATCATGTCGCCGGCATTGCGAGTGGCGTTGTCCATCGCGCTCATGCGCGCGCCCTGCTCGCTCGCCGCGTTCTCCAACAGCGCGCGAAACACCTGGACCGCAAGGTTGCGCGGCAAGAGCTCGCCCACGATCTCACCCTCGTCGGGCTCGAACTCGTAGCTCGCCGTATCCTTGGGCTGGGCCTCGCCGGCGTTCGCCCCGGCATCGGCCGGCGCAAAGGGAATAAGCCGCTGGAAGGTGACGACCTGGCTGATCACTGAGCGGAAGCGGTTGTACACGATGGTGCAGCTGTCGAACGCGCCTTCGGCATAGAGCGCCGTGAGCCGCTCGGCGATGGCGGCGGCCTCTTCATATTTCGGGCCGCGTCGGCCGATGCCCTGTACCTGCTCGACGATCAGCGTCGCATAATCGCGCGAGATCTGCTCGCGGCCCTTGCGGCCGACGCAGAACAGCTTGACCGCCTTGCCTTCCTTCAGCTCGGCCTGAATGCGCCGCCGGGTCGCGCGCACGATCGAGGAGTTGAAGGCGCCACAGAGGCCGCGATCGGCGGTCGCCAGCACGATCAGATGGGTCTTGTCCTGGCCCGTGCCGACGAGCAGCGGGTTGCCATCCGGCCGTCCGCCCATCGCCTGTGCGAGCGAGGACACCATGCGCTCGAGCCGCTCGGAATAGGGGCGCGCGGCCTCGGCCGCCTCCTGCGCACGGCGCAGCTTCGATGCGGCGACCAGCTTCATCGCCGAGGTGATCTTCCGCGTCTGCTTGACGCTGTTGATCCGGATCCGGAGGTTTTTCAGACTCGGCATCGCCGCTTCCTAATTTGTCGCACGCATCGCTCGACGCCCATTTTCCGTCATGCCCGGGCACAGACCCGGGCATCCAGACTCTTGGGGAAGCACCCGTCGGGCCAGAGGCTGGATGGCCGGGTCAAGCCCGGCCATGACGGCCAGTGGGGATCGGTTCACCATGACTCGACCGACGCTCAACCTCAGCTGAACTTCTTCACGAAGTCGCCGAGCACGCCCTGGAGCTGCTTCTCGACGTCGGCGCTGATTTCCTTCGAGGTGCGGATCGAGTCGAGAATGCCGGCATGGCGTGCCTTGATCTCGCCCATGAACTCCTGCTCGAAGCGGGTGATCTTGTCGACCGGTACGTTGTCAAGATAGCCGCGCACGCCGGCGAAGATCGACACCACCTGTTCCTCGACCGACATCGGCGAGAACTGGTTCTGCTTCAACAGCTCGGTCAGGCGCGCGCCGCGGTTCAGGAGGCGCTGAGTCGCGGCGTCGAGGTCGGAGCCGAACTGGGCGAACGCCGCCATCTCGCGATATTGGGCAAGCTCGAGCTTGATGCGGCCGGCAACCTGCTTCATCGCCTTGATCTGCGCGGCCGAGCCGACGCGGCTGACCGAGAGGCCGACGTTAATCGCTGGCCGAATGCCCTGATAGAAGAGCTCGGACTCAAGGTAGATCTGGCCGTCGGTGATCGAGATCACGTTGGTCGGAATGTAGGCCGACACGTCGCCCGCCTGCGTCTCGATGACGGGCAGCGCGGTCAACGAGCCCGAGCCGTGGTCCTTGTTCATCTTCGCCGCGCGCTCGAGCAGGCGTGAATGCAGATAGAACACGTCGCCCGGATAGGCTTCGCGTCCTGGCGGGCGGCGCAGCAGGAGCGACATCTGGCGATAGGCGACAGCCTGCTTGGAGAGATCATCATAGATGATCAGGGCGTGCATACCGTTGTCGCGGAAGAACTCGCCCATGGTGCAGCCGGCATAGGGCGCGAGGAACTGCATCGGCGCGGGCTCGGACGCGGTCGCGGAGACCACGATCGTGTATTCCATCGCGCCGTACTCTTCGAGCGTCTTGACCACCTTGGCGACGGTGGAGCGCTTCTGGCCGACCGCGACGTAGATGCAGTAAAGCTTCTGCGACTCATCGCCGCCGGCGTTGACCTTCTTCTGGTTGATGATCGTGTCGATCGCGACCGCGGTCTTGCCGGTCTGGCGGTCGCCGATGATCAGCTCGCGCTGGCCGCGGCCGACGGGTACGAGCGAGTCGAGCGCCTTCAGGCCGGTCTGCATCGGCTCGTGCACTGAGCGGCGCGGCACGATGCCTGGCGCCTTGACCTCAACGCGCTGGCGCTTCTTCGCGTTGATCGGGCCCTTGCCGTCGATCGGGTTGCCGAGCGGGTCCACCACGCGGCCGAGCAGCTCCTTGCCGACCGGCACCTCGACGATCGCGCCGGTGCGGCGCACCACATCGCCCTCTTTGATGTCGCGGTCTTCGCCGAAGATCACGACGCCGACATTGTCGGTCTCGAGGTTAAGCGCCATCCCCTTGATGCCGCCCGGAAATTCCACCATCTCGCCGGCCTGGACATTGTCGAGGCCGTAGACGCGGGCGACACCGTCGCCGATTGAGAGCACCTGGCCCACCTCGGCGACGTTCGCCTCGGTGCCGAAATTGGCGATCTGCTCTTTCAGGATTGCCGAAACTTCGGCGGCGCCGATATCCATCGTCACGTCCCCTTCAACGCGAGTTCGAGATTCTGCAGCTTGGTGCGCAGCGAATTGTCGAGCATGCGCGAGCCGACCTTCACGATCAGCCCGCCGATCAGTGCGGGATCGACCTTGGTCTCAAGCGCGACGTCGCGCCCGACCACGCGGCGCACCGATTCGCGCACGGCCTCCATATGCTCAGGCTTCAGCGGAATGGCCGAGGTCACCTCGGCGGTCACCTCGCCCCGATGGCGCGCGAGGCGCTCGCGGAAGGCGGTGATCGTCCGCTCCAGCGCAAACAGGCGCCGGTTCTTCGCCATCAGCCCGGCGACATTGGCCACCAGCGGGTTGACGCCAAGCCGGCCGAGCACGGCGGCAACCGCGCGGCTCTGATCGGCGCGTGAGAGAATGGGGCTGCGCAGAAGCGCTTTCAGGTCCGCGCTCGAGCCGATCAGCGCCTGCAGGCGGCCGAGATCGGCGGCGACGGAGTCGAGTTGCCCGCGCTCATCCGCCAGCGCAAACAAGGCCGCGGCGTAGCGTTCGGCGAGGCCGGATAGGCCTGTGTCCTGTGCTGCCACCCTTCGGGCGCTCCCTAGGTCACGTCTGGCGCGGCCGTTGCGGCGGGCGCCGGCCGACGGTGTTTGATGGGATTCGCGATCACGACAACAGCCCTCGCGCAGCACCGCCCGCCCGAAAGGCGTGCGATTGGTAACACAACGTCAACCCCGGTTCAACGGCCCCGAGAATCAAAAGAAAACCCTATATTTTCAATATATTATGGCTTAGAGGAAGCTGTAGGGGTCGATGTCGACCTGAAGCGTGACGCGGCTTGAGCGCGGTACCAGCGCGAGCCATCGGCGCAAATGCGGCTGAAGCCGGATGTCCTTGCCCGCTTTGAACAGAAGTCGCTGCCGGTAGCGGCCGCGGAGGAGCGCCAGTGGGGCAGGGGCGGGCCCCAGAACCTCAATCTTGGCCGCCTCGCGATCCCCCCGCGCCGTGCGGGCGAGCGTCTGGGCGACCCGGCCTGCTTCGGCCTCGTGGGGCGATGACACGATCACGGCCGCCAGCCGCCCAAAGGGCGGCAGGCCATGCTCCCGGCGGGCTTCGCCTTCGGCCGCCAGGAAGCGGTCGCGCTCGCCCGACATCAGGGCCGTAATCACCGGGTGGGTCGGCATATAGGTCTGCAGCAGCACGCGGCCCGGCCGCTCGGCCCGGCCGGCGCGGCCGGCGACCTGCTGGAGCAGCTGGAAGGTGCGCTCGGCCGCCCTGAGGTCGCCGCCCGCGAGCCCGAGATCGGCGTCGACCACGCCGACCAGCGTCAGCATGGGGAAATGGTGGCCTTTGGCGATGATCTGGGTGCCGATGATGAGGTCAACCTCGTGGCTCGCAATACGCTGGACGAGGTTGTTTGCCTCACCCGGAGTCGTGATCGTGTCACTGGTCGCGAGCGCCAGGCGTCGTTCGGGGAAGAGGGCGGACACCTCCTCGGCCAGGCGCTCGACGCCCGGCCCGCAGGCGGCGAGCTTGCCGAGCGCGCCGCAGGCCGGGCAAGCCTCGGGCAGCGCCGTGCCATAGCCGCAATGGTGGCACGTGAGCCGCCCGGCGAGCCGATGTTCCACCAGCCAGGTCGAGCAATTGGGGCACCCGAGGCGATGGCCACAGGCCCGGCACAAGGTGAGGGGGGCGTAGCCGCGCCGGTTGAGAAAGAGCAGCGCCTGTTCCCCGGCCGCCATGGTCTCGCGGAGGGCCGTGCGCAGCGTGGCCGAAAGCCAAGCCCCGCGCGGCGGCGCTTCGCGCCTGAGATCGATGGCCTGCACGGCGGGGAGCGCGGCATCGCCATGGCGGTCGGGCAGAGCAAGGCGGGCATAGCGGCCGCGCTCGACATTGGCGAGGGTCTCGAGCGAAGGCGTGGCGGAGGACAGCACGATCGGGCAGGGCTCCAGCCGCGCGCGCACCACCGCCATGTCGCGCGCCTGATAGATCACGCCGTCCTCCTGCTTGAAGGCCTGGTCGTGCTCCTCGTCAACGACAATCAGCCCAAGTTTAGGGAAGGGCAGGAACAGGGCGGAGCGCGCGCCGACCACGACTGGGCGCTCGCCGAGCGCCACGCCCCGCCAAGTCTCGCGCCTCAGCTTCGCGCCGAGCTCGGAGTGCCAGGCGGCGGGGGCGACACCAAAACGGGCGCGAAAGCGCTCGATCCATTGCGGCGTGAGCGAGATCTCGGGCACGAGCACCAGCGCCTGCCGACCGGCCTTTAGCGCGGCCGCGACCGCCTCGAAATAGACCTCGGTCTTGCCCGAGCCGGTGACGCCATCGAGCAGCGCGACCGAGAAGCCGCCGGCCGATGTCTTTTTCACGAGGTCCGCCGCTGCGATCGCTTGATCGGGTGTTAAGGTCTGGCCGGGGTGGGCGGGGTTCGGCGCCGTCGGCGGACCCGACCGGGACAGTGGCGCCTCGATCAAGGCGCCGGCCGACGCTAGGCCTTTGATCACCGAAACGCCAACCCCGGCTTCGCGGGCGAGGTCGGCTGCGCTCATTGCGGGCATGTCGGCGATAGCCGCGAGCACCCGCGCACGCGCCGGAGACAGTTTCGGGGGACGGTGCGATCCAAGCACGAAGCCGTGCCGCGCGGCGGGAGGCTCCAGCGCATCGGGTACGCTCATGGCCATGCGCAGCACGGCGCCACGGGGCGCGAGGGTGTAATCGGCCACCCAATCGATCAGCGAACGCAACGCCCCTGACATGGGTGGTACGTCGCGCACCGCCGCTACGTCTTTCAGCTTCTCGGGCGCAACACCGCCCTCGGCCTCGCCCCAGGCGACGCCGACCACCTTGCGCCGGCCGAGTGGCACCTCGACGATCGTGCCGGGCGAAACGGCCAGGCTTGCCGGCACGCGATAGTCATAGGCGGTGTCGAGCGCGAGCGGGATCAGCACGCGAACCACCGGCTCCGAAAGGTTTGGCTGTTCCGAAGGCGCAGTGGGCGTCGTGGCGTGGGGCTCGGCCATCGACTAGACTTTCGCAGACGACTCGGGCGTGTCTCAAGCGTGGTTCTAGCCCCCCTTTTCGTCATGGCCCGACTAGATTGGGCCATCCATCGAGCAGCGTACCGGCTACGTCCATGGACTGCGGGGGCCCGCCCCCGACCCGATCGGGGGTCAAGCCCGGCAATGACGCGGTGGGGCGGGTCGGGTCGCGCAGTCCGCCCAAGCGCAGGGAGCGATTGTCCGTATGAAGTTCTTCGTCGATACCGCCGATCTCGGCGAGATCAGGGAGCTCGCCGCGACCGGGCTTCTGGATGGCGTGACCACCAATCCGAGTCTGGTCGCAAAGTCTGGCGGCAATTTTCTCGATGTGATCGGGAAGATCTGCGCGCTGGTGCCGGGGCCGGTCTCGGCCGAGGTGACGGCGACGCAGGCCGACCAGATGATCGCCGAGGGGCGCAAGCTCGCGGCCATCGCGCCCAACGTCGCGGTCAAGGTGCCGCTCACCTGGGACGGGCTCAAGGCGTGCCGCGCGCTCAGCCAGGCGGGTACCAAGGTCAATGTCACGCTCTGCTTTTCATCGGCCCAGGCGCTGCTCGCGGCCAAGGCCGGCGCGACCTTCATCTCGCCCTTCGTCGGCCGGCTTGATGACATCGCGCAGGATGGCATGCAGCTGATCGCCGACATCTGCGCCATCTACCGAAACTACCCCGACACGATTCGCACCGAGGTGCTGGTCGCCTCGATCCGCCATCCGATCCATCTGGTACAGGCGGCGAAGCTCGGCGCCCATGTCGCGACCATTCCGCCCGACGTGCTGAAGAAGCTCGTGGCCCACCCGCTGACCGACAAGGGTCTTGCGGCCTTCCTCGCCGACTGGGCGAAGACGGGGCAGAACATCCTCGGGAGCTAGGAGTGGGGTGGGGGTGAAGCCGCGAGCCAACGCCGCATGCGCCGCCGCCGACCCCTTGCTGGCTGCCGCGCTCGCCTCATGGCAGCGCTGGCTCGAGCATGAGCGTCGCGCTTCGCCGCACACGGTTGCGGCCTATCTGCGCGACCTTGCGGGCTTCCTCGCCTTTCTCACCGATCATCTCGGCGAGGCGCCGACGCTCGATCGGCTGAGATCGCTCGGGGCCGCGGATTTCCGCGCCTATCTCGCGCACCGCGTGACCGAGGGATTGGCCAAGACCTCGAACGCGCGGGCGCTGTCGAGCCTGCGCGGCTTCGTTCGGCACTTGGCGCGCAACGGGCTGGGAAGCAGCGACGCACTCTCGGTGGTGCGCGGGCCGCGCCTGCCGCGCAGCCTGCCACGGCCGCTCAGCCCGGCCGATGCCCGCGCCGTGATCGACACGGCGTCAAATCAAGAGCGCGCCGGCCAGCCCGCTTGGATCGGCGTGCGCGATACCGCGCTGCTGCTCCTGCTCTATGGCTGTGGGCTCCGCCTCGGCGAAGCGCTTTCGCTCACCCGTGCGCAGGTTGGGCGCGTCGCCGGATCGGGCCTCTCACCCAGCGGGCTCCGCCCGCCACCCTCTCCCCCAGGGGGAGAGGGGGCAAGGCATGGCCGTTCTCCTGAACCCCCTCTCCCCTCCAGGGAGAGGGAGGGACCCATGGCGCAGCCATGGCAGGGTGAGGGGGCGAAACCCACTGCAGTCAGCTCACTCGTCGTGCGCGGCAAGGGCAACAAGGAGCGCGCGGTGCCGGTGCTGCCAATCGTGCGCGAGGCCCTGCGTGATTATCTCGCGGCCTGCCCGCATGGTAGTGACGCGAACGATCCGATCTTCGTCGGCCATCGCGGCGGGCCACTCAACCCAAGGCTTGTCCAGGGCCTCATGGCCCGGCTCCGGATCGCGCTCGGCCTGCCCGAGAGCGCGACGCCGCACGCGCTGCGCCACAGCTTCGCGACGCACCTCTTGGCCGATGGCGGCGATCTGCGCTCGATCCAGGAGCTCTTGGGCCACGCCTCGCTCTCGACCACACAACGCTATACCGGCGTCGCCGATGAAGGTATGCGCGCGCAATATGAGCTCGCGCATCCGCGGGCACGTGCTCAGAAGAACCCTTCCTCCCCTTAAGGGGAGGAAGGGACTGGGATGGTGGGGTAGACCATGTCCGCGGGCCGCTTTGCGTTCTACCCCCAACCCAAACCCTTCCCCCATTCATGGAGGAAGGGTTCGCGTCAAATGTGAATGGCGCGCTTGTCCACCGCGAGCGCGGCTTCCTTGATGATCTCGGAGAGTGTCGGGTGTGCGTGGCTGGTGCGCGCCAGGTCTTCGGCCGAGGCGCCGAGCTCGATCGCGAGCGCGGCTTCCGCGATCATCGTGCCGGCATCGGCACCGACGATGTGCACGCCCAGGATTCGGTCGGTCGTGGCATCGGCCAGGATTTTCGCGAGGCCATCGGTTGCCGACATCGAGCGCGCGCGGCCATTGGCGAGGTAGGGGAAGGAGCCGGCGCGATAGGCGATGCCCGATTCCTTGAGCTGCTCTTCTGTCTTGCCGACCGCGGCAACCTCGGGCGCGGTGTAGACGACGCCCGGTATCGCATCGTAGTTCACGTGCGGCTTCTGGCCCGCGATCAGCTCGGCGACCGCAACGCCCTCATCCTCGGCCTTGTGCGCGAGCATCGGTCCGCGGATCGCATCGCCAATCGCATAGAGGCCGGCGATCTTGGTTTGGAAGTGCTCGTCGACCTCGACGCGGCCGGCCTTGTCAAGCGTCGCACCCAACGCCTCCAGACCGAGGCCTTTCGTAAAGGGGCGCCGACCAACCGCGACCAGCGCGACATCGGCGCTCAAGGTCTCGGCCGCGCCACCCTTCACGGACTCGATGGTGAGCTTGACGCCGTCATTGGTGGCTTCCGCGCCGGTCACCTTGGTGCCGAGGCGGAACTTGAAGCCCTGCTTCATCAGGGCGCGCTGGAACAGCTTCGCGACCTCGCCGTCCATGCCGGGCACGATGCGATCGAGGAACTCCACGACCTCGACCTCGGCGCCGAGCCGCCGCCAGACCGAGCCCATCTCGAGCCCGATATAGCCGGCGCCGATCACGATCAGCTTCTTCGGCACCTCGGCGAGCGCGAGCGCGCCCGTGGAGGACACGATGCGCCGCTCATCGATCGCGACATTCGGGAGGGTCGCGACGTCGCTACCGGTGGCGATGATGATGTTGCGCGCGTCTAGAGTCTTGGTCGTGCCGTCGGCGGCGGTTACCAGCACCTGGCCCGGCTTCGCGATGCTGCCATGGCCGGCGACGTGGGTGACGTTGTTCTTCTTGAACAGCTGCACGATGCCCTTGGTCAGCGTGTCCACCACGCCCGCCTTGTGCGCCATCATGGCCGCGAGGTCGAAGCTCAAGCCCTGCACCTTGATGCCATGTTTCGCGAATCCGTCGCGCGCGTGGGCGAATTCCTCCGACGTGTGAAGCAACGCCTTCGAGGGAATGCAGCCGACGTTCAGGCAGGTGCCGCCGAGCGTCTTGTCCTTCTCGACGCAGGCGACCTTGAGCCCGAGTTGCGCCGCGCGAATCGCCGCGACATAGCCGCCCGGCCCCGCGCCGATCACCACCACGTCAAAGGCTGTGTCGGTCATCGCACCATCTCCTTCGCCCTGTTCCCGAGTCTCAGGCACCCGGTTGTCTCCTTCACGAGCGTCATGCCCGGGCGAAGACCCGGACATCCAGACTCCGCGAAAGACTGGATTGCCGGGTCAAGCCCGGCAATGATGAAAATTGGTGCAGCCCCCAGCGCTAGGACGGAGGCCTGCGCACCGCCCGCCCTACATCTCGAGCAGCAGGCGCTGCGGGTCTTCCAGGCACTCCTTGATGCGGACCAGGAAGGTCACGGCCTCACGCCCGTCGATCAGGCGGTGGTCGTAGGAGAGCGCGAGATACATCATCGGCCGCACCTCAACCTTGCCGGCAATCGCGACCGGCCGCTCCTGGATCTTGTGCATCCCAAGGATGCCGACCTGCGGCGGGTTCAGGATCGGCGTCGAGAGCATCGAGCCGAAAATGCCGCCATTCGTGATGGTAAAGGTGCCGCCGGTCAGATCCTCGATCGCGAGCTTGTTCTCACGCGCCTTGGTGCCGTAGCTGACGATCGCCTTCTCGATGTCGGCGAAGCTCATGCGGTCGGCCTCGCGCAAAACCGGCACGACGAGGCCCTGAGGCGCGCTCAAGGCGACGCCGATGTCGTAGTGCTGTTTGTAGACGATCTCATCTCCGGCGATCTCGGCATTGACCGCTGAAATTTCCCTCAGCGCCTGGATCGAGGCCTTCACGAAAAACGACATGAAACCGAGTTTGACACCGTGCTTTTTCTCGAAGCCGTCCTTATAGGCGTTGCGCGCGGCGATTACCGCGCTCATGTCGGCCTCGTTGAAGGTGGTGAGAATGGCCGCTGTATTCTGCGCCTGTTTCAGGCGCTCGGCCACGCGCTTGCGCAAGCGCGACATCGGCACGCGTTCCTCGCGCGCGCCACCTTCGTGTTTCATGACAACCGGCGGCGTCACGACAGTCGCCACAGGCGTCGGCGCCGGCGTGGGTTTGGCCGGCGCGCGCTTTGCTTCGATCGCGGCCAGCACGTCGCCCTTCAGAATGCGTCCGCCGGGGCCCGTGCCCTTGATGGTCGAGGCATCGAGGCCGTTCTCCTCTATCAGCTTACGCACCGCTGGCATCAGCGCATCGGCCGGCTCGGCCGCAACAACAGGAGCCGCTTTCGAGCTGTCGTGGCCATTGCCGTTGAGCTTGGGCGCGGGTCCGGCCGCGCCATCTGCAATGCGCCCCAGCAGCGCGCCGACCTCGACCGTGTCGCCCTGCTTGGCCAACACCTCGCTGAGCTGCCCGGCCTCGCCGGCGGTGACCTCGAGCGAGATCTTGTCGGTCTCGAGCTCGACCAGCGGCTCATCGCGCTTGACGGCGTCGCCCACCGATTTCAACCAACGGGCGACGGTTGCTTCCGTCACCGATTCGCCGAGGGTGGGCACGCGGATTTCAACGGACATCCGGGAGCTCCTTCGTATCTCGTGGTCTCGCGGCCCGCCGCGCTAGGCGGCGAGCGCTTCGTCAACCAGCGCCGCCTGCTCGCGCTGATGCACCTTGAGGAAGCCGGTGGCGGGCGAAGCCGCCTCGACGCGGCCAACATAGCGAGCCCGCTTCGCCTTGATCGAGAGGCCAGACAGCACGTCTTCGATGCGCCGGTCGACATAGGAGAAGGCGCCCATATTTTGCGGCTCCTCCTGGCACCAGACGATCTCGGCATTCGGGTACTTCGCGAGCTCGACGGTCAGGCTCTTGTTCGGGAACGGCGCGATCTGCTCCAGCCGGACGATCGCCACATCGTCGATCTGGCGCGCCGCGCGCGTCTCGGCGAGGTCGTAATAGACCTTGCCGGAGCACAGCACGACGCGGCGGACCTTCCCGGACGGCGCAGCGCTCGCATCGGCGATGACGCGATGGAACAGGCTGCCCGGGCCGAACTCGTCGAGCGATGAGACGCACGCCTTGTGGCGTAGCAGCGATTTCGGCGTCATCGCGATCAAGGGCTTGCGGAAATTGCGCCGCATCTGGCGCCTGAGCGCGTGGAAGAACGAGGCGGGCGTCGAGCAATTGACCACCTGGATGTTCTGCTCGGCCGCAAGCTGCAAATAGCGCTCGAGGCGGGCCGATGAGTGCTCCGGTCCCTGACCCTCATAGCCGTGCGGCAGCAGCATGACGAGGCCCGACATACGCAGCCATTTGCTCTCGCCCGGCACGATGAACTGATCGATGATCACCTGCGCGCCATTGGCGAAATCGCCAAACTGCGCTTCCCAGAGCACGAGCGTGTTGGGGTCGGCGAGCGAATAGCCATATTCGAAGCCGAGCACGCCGGCTTCGGAGAGGCAGGATTCGATCACCTCGAAATGCCCCTGCGCGCCTGGCCGCAGATGATTGAGCGGCACATGGCGCGCCTCGGTCTCCTGATCAACCAGCGCGGCATGGCGCTGCGAGAACGTGCCGCGCGGTGAATCCTGGCCCGAAAGCCGCACGCGCTTGCCCTCGATGAGCAGCGTGCCGAAGGCGAGCGCCTCACCGGTGGCCCAGTCGATCCCTTGGCCCGACTCGATCGCCTGCCGACGCTCCTCCATGACACGGACGAGGCGCTTATGCGCCTTGACGTCCGCCGGGATCGCCGTCATGGCGCGGCCGACCTCGCGCAGCGTCTCGAGCTCGACCGCGGTTTCGCCCGCGCGATATTCGCCATTGCCAGGCTCGAAGCCGCGCCACTCGCCCTCCAGCCAATCCGCCTTGTTCGGGCGATAGGAGCGCGAGGCCTCAAGGTCCTTGTCGAGGCGCGCGCGGAAGTCGGCGGCGAGCTGGTCGGCCTCCTTCACCGTGATCGTGCCATCGGCGACCAGCTTCTCGGTATAGACCTGACGCGGCGTCGGGCGCCCGCGGATCGCGCGATACATGATCGGCTGGGTGAAAGCCGGCTCATCGCCCTCATTGTGGCCGTGGCGGCGATAGCCAAAGATGTCGAGCACCACGTCCTTGCCGAAGGTCTGGCGGAATTCGGTGGCGAGCCGGCTGACATGCACGACCGCTTCCGGGTCCTCGCCATTGACGTGGAAGATTGGCGCCTGCACCACCTTGGCCACATCCGACGGATAGGGCGAAGACCGCGCCGAGGCCGGTGTCGTGGTGAAGCCGATCTGATTGTTGACGATGATGTGGATCGTGCCGCCGACACGGTAGCCCTTGAGCTCCGAGAGCTCGAGCGTCTCGCCGACTAGGCCCTGGCCGGCGAAAGCGGCGTCGCCATGCAGGAGCACGCTCATGACCTTCTTGCGCGCGGTATCCTGCTTCAGCGTTTGCTTGCCGCGCACCCGGCCGAGCACCACCGGGTTGACCGCTTCGAGGTGGGAAGGATTGGGTGTCAGCGACAGATGGATGCGCAGCCCATTCGGCAGCTCGCGATCGGCCGAGGCACCGAGATGATATTTCACGTCGCCCGAGCCCTGCACGGCATCGACATGCGCGGCCTCGCCCTGGAACTCCGAGAACACGGCGGCGTAGGACTTGCCCATCACACTGGTCAGCACGTTGAGCCGACCGCGATGGGACATGCCGATCACGATCTCTTCCACGCCCTGCTCTGCGGAGCGCGCGATGATCGCTTCCATCGCGGGAATCACCGCCTCGCAGCCTTCGAGCGAGAAGCGCTTGGCACCGCGATATTTGATGTCGACGAAGGTCTCGAAACCCTCGGCCTCGTTTAGATCGCACAGAATGGCCCGCTTCTCGGCGGCGCTTAGGTTGGCGCGGTTGCGCGAGCCTTCGATGCGGCTCTGAATCCAGGCCTTCTCCTCCGGGCTCTGGATGTGCATGAACTCGACGCCGATGCGCGAGCAATAGGTTTCCTTCAGGATCGCGAGCGCTTCGCGCAGCGTGCCCCAAATGAGGCCGAGCACGCCGTCGAAATAGATCGGCCGGTCATAGTCGGACTCGGTGAAGCCATAGGTTGCCGGGTCGAGCTCGGGGTGATGCTTGTCGCCCTCGAGCTGGAGCGGGTCGAGCGCCGCGATCAAATGGCCGCGCACGCGAAAAGCGCGGATCATCATCAGCGCGCGGATTGAATCGCGCGTGGCCTCCGGCACCTCGCCGGGCGAGGGCGCGCGTTGCGCCACGGTCGCAGCAGCGTGGCCGTTGACGGGCGCGGGTGGGGTCCCCGTCGACTCGGCATCGAGGCGGACGAAGAAGTCGCGCCAGGCGGGCTCGACCGACGCCGGGTCGCGGCGATATTGCGCCTCCATGGCCTCGATGAAGGCCGCGTTGGCGCCATTCAGGAATGACGTATCGTACAGGTTCATGGATCTGACCGATTCAGGCCCAATCAGGCGTACCCGGCGGCAAGCTCAGCGCCTATCAGGCCTAGCGCTTCAGCACCTTCTGCATGGTGACGCCGATCTCCGCGGGCGACTCCGCGATCGTGATGCCGGCACGGCGCATCGCCTCGAGCTTGGTCTCCGCGCCGCCCTTGCCGCCGGAGATGATCGCGCCGGCATGGCCCATGCGCCGCCCGGGTGGTGCGGTCCGGCCGGCGATGAATCCCACCACAGGCTTGTTAACTTTCTGCAACCTTAAGAAATCGGCCGCGTCCTCTTCGGCCGACCCACCGATTTCACCAATCATGACAATCGCTTCGGTTTCCGCGTCGGCCAGGAACATGGCCAAACAGTCAACGAAGTTGGTGCCATTGACCGGGTCGCCGCCGATGCCGATGCACGTGCTCTGGCCGAGCCCGACCGCCGTCGTCTGGGCTACCGCCTCATAGGTAAGCGTGCCGGAGCGCGAGACAATACCGATCCGCCCGCGCTTGTGGATGTGGCCGGGCATGATACCGATCTTGCAGCCGCCGGGGGTGATGATGCCGGGGCAATTGGGGCCGATCAGGCGCGAGGTGGAGCCCGTGAGCGCGCGCTTCACCCGCACCATGTCGAGCACCGGGATGCCCTCGGTGATGCACACGATGAGCGGCACTTTGGCGTCGATCGCCTCGAGGATGGCGTCAGCCGCGTAATTGGCCGGCACATAGATCACGCTGGCGGTCGCGCCGGTCTCCCGCACCGCATCCGCCACGGTGTCGAACACCGGCAGGTCGAGGTGCTTGGTGCCGCCCTTGCCGGGTGTCACGCCGCCGACCATGCGGGTGCCATAGGCGATCGCCTGCTCGGTGTGGAACGTGCCCTGCGAGCCGGTCAGGCCCTGGCAGATGACGCGGGTGTCCTTGTCGACCAGAACCGCCATCAGCGACCGCCCTTCACCGCGGCGACGACTTTCCGCGCGGCGTCGCCGAGATCGTTGGCCGCGATCAGGCTGAGGCCCGAGGCGGCCAGAAGCTCGTTCGCCTTCTCGACATTGGTGCCGGCAAGGCGGACGACCAGCGGCACCTCGATGCCGATCTCCTTGGCCGCGGCGATGATGCCCTCGGCGATGATGTCGCAGCGCATGATGCCGCCGAAGATGTTGACCAGGATGCCCTTGACGTTGGGGTCCGACAGGATGATGCGGAAGGCCGCGATCACGCGGTCCTTCTGCGCGCCGCCGCCGACATCGAGGAAATTGGCCGGCGCGCCGCCGTTCAGCTTGATGATGTCCATGGTCGCCATGGCGAGGCCGGCGCCATTGACCATGCAGCCGATCGAGCCGTCGAGCTTGATGTAGTTGAGCTCGTGGCGCGAGGCCTCGAGCTCCTTCGGGTCTTCCTCGCCCTCATCGCGCAGCTCGACCACGTCCTTGTGGCGGTAGAGCGCGTTGTCGTCGAAATTGAGCTTGGCATCGAGCGCAACGAGCTGGCCCTGCTTGGTCACGATCAACGGGTTGATCTCGACCTGGCTCGCATCGAGCGCAACGAACGCCTTGTAGAGCGCGCCAAAGAAGCCCTGCGCCTGTTTCGCGGTCTCGGGCGCGAGCCCCAGCGCGAACGCGATCTTGCGGCCGTGAAAGGGCTGATAGCCGGTCGCGGGGTCGATCGGCACCGTGACAATCTTCTCGGGCGTGTCGTGCGCGACCTTCTCGATCTCGACGCCGCCCTCGGTCGAGGCGATCACCGCGACCCGGCCCGAGCCCCGATCGACGAGGAGGGCGCAATAGAGCTCGCGCGCGATGTCGCTGCCCTTCTCGACATAGACCCGCTTCACCACCCGGCCACCCGGGCCGGTCTGCGGGGTCACGAGCGTCTTGCCGAACATGGCGGTCGCTTCGCGCTTGGCGTCCTCGGCCGTCTTGCACAGCTTGACGCCGCCCGCTTTGCCGCGGCCTCCCGCGTGGATCTGTGCCTTCACCACCCAAAGCGGCCCGCCGGTCGCACCGACCGCGCCCGCCACATCGCCTGGGCTCAATGCGACCGCGCCTTCCGGCACCGGCACGCCGAACCCGGCCAACAGCTTCTTCGCCTGGTATTCGTGGATGTTCATTCAAGACCGCGCGCAGACTCGGGCCCGCGAAAAATCGCGCGAGTTATAGCACCGCGCGACTCGCGCGCAACTGCAAAGCCCTGGGACGTAATTTGAACACCGTCAGTTTCCTGCAGCTTACTCGAGTTTCATGGCATTCATCGCGTCGACCAAATCACGGACGGACTTGACCGACTTGTCGAACCCGGCCTTCTCATCGGCATTCAACGTGATCTCGACGATGCGTTCGACACCGCCCGCGCCGATCACCACCGGCACGCCGACATAGAGACCCTTCACGCCATATTGGCCATCGAGATAGGCGGCGCAGGGCAGCACCCGCTTCTGGTCCTTGAGATAGGATTCGGCCATCTGGATCGCGGACGCCGCCGGTGCGTAGAAGGCCGAGCCGGTCTTGAGCAGATTTACGATCTCGGCGCCGCCGTCGCGCGTGCGCTGCACGATCTGGTCGAGCCGCTCCTGCTTCATCCAGCCCATCTTCACGAGATCGGGCAGTGGAATGCCGGCCACCGTCGAATAGCGCGTGAGCGGCACCATGGTGTCGCCATGGCCGCCGAGCACGAAGGCAGTCACGTCACGCACCGAGACGTTCATCTCGGTCGCCAGGAAATGGCGGAAGCGCGCCGAATCCAGCACGCCCGCCATGCCGACCACCTTGTTGGCGGGGAGGCCCGAGAACTTCTGCAGCGCCATCACCATGGCATCGAGCGGGTTGGTGATGCAGATGACGAACGCGTTGGGCGCGTACTGCTTCAGGCCATCACCAACCGCCTTCATTACTTTCGAATTGATCGAAAGCAGGTCGTCGCGGCTCATGCCCGGCTTGCGCGGCACGCCGGCGGTGACGATCACGACATCGGCACCCTTGATGTCTTCATAGCTCGAAGTGCCGACATAGCTGGCATCGAATCCCTGAACCGGGGCCAATTGCGCGATATCCAGCCCCTTGCCCTTGGCAACGCCTTCGGCCGCGGGGATGTCGAGCACGACGATGTCGCCCAATTCCTTCTGGCCGGCAAGCAAAGCGAGCGTGCCACCGATATTGCCGGCGCCGATCAGCGCGATCTTGTTGCGTGCCATCGTTCTCCTCCGCTTATGGGGCTGGGCCCTGGGCCCTCATGCTTCGACAGGCTCAGCATGAGGGACTCGCCCTGAGCCTGTCGAAGGGCGAGGCCCACGTTCGATTGTCGGCGCACTTCTAGCGCCGGAGCACCATCATCTTCTTGATCTCGGCGATCGCCTTGGCCGGGTTCAGGCCCTTCGGGCAGGTGCGCGCGCAATTCATGATGGTGTGGCAGCGATAGACCCGGAACGGGTCCTCCAGCATGTCGAGCCGATCGCCCTTCGCCTCATCGCGTGAATCCACCAGCCAGCGATAGGCCTGCAGGAGAATTGCGGGGCCGAGATAGCGATCCGAGTTCCACCAATAGCTCGGACAGCTGGTCGAGCAACAGGCGCACAGAATGCACTCGTAGAGCCCGTCGAGCTTGGCGCGATCCTCGGGCGATTGCAGCCGCTCGCTATTGGCCGGCGCCGGCGAATCCGCCTTGAGCCAGGGCTCGATCGAGGCGTATTGCGCATAGAAGTGCGTCATGTCGGGCACGAGATCCTTGATCACCGACATGTGGGGCAACGGGTAGATCTTCACCTCGTCGCCCTTCACCTCTTCGACCGGCTTGATGCAGGCGAGCGTGTTGGTGCCGTCGATGTTCATCGCACAAGAGCCGCAAATGCCCTCGCGGCAGGAGCGGCGGAAGGTGAGCGTCGCGTCCACCTCGTTCTTGATCTTGATCAGCGCGTCCAGAACCATCGGGCCGCACGCACCCATGTCGATCTCGTAGGTGTCGGTGCGCGGGTTCTCGCCCGAGTCTGGATCGTAGCGATAGATCTTGAAGCGCCGCTTCTTCTTAGCGCCGTCGGCCGCGGCGTGGTGCTTGCCGGTCTTGACCCGCGAGTTCTTGGGCAGGACGAACTCTACCATCGTCGGATTCCTTCCTTAGGTCCGCCAGGGCTTAGTAAACGCGCGCCTTGGGCTGAACCACCTGCACTTCATCGGTCAGCGTATAGAGGTGAACCGGGCGATAGCCGATGCGCGGCTTGCCGTCATCGCCGACCCAGGCGATCGAATGCTTCATCCAGTTCGTGTCGTCGCGATTGGGATAGTCCTCGCGCGCCTGGGCGCCACGGCTCTCGGTGCGATTCGCCGCGCAGTGCAGCGTGATCAACGCCTGGCGCATCAGATTGTCGAGCTCGACCGTCTCCGCGAGGTCTGAGTTCCAGATCAGGGAGCGGTCGGACACCCGAACCTCCTGGCGGAAGGTGTTCCAGATCGTGGCGAGCTTGCCCTTGCCCTCTTCCATCAGGGGCCCGGTGCGGAACACGCCGGCATGGGTTTGCATCGCGCGCTGCATGTCCAGGCGGATCGTCGCGGTCGGTGTTTTGCCGGTCGAATGCCTGAGCTGGTCGAACCAGCCGAAGCACTTGTCGATCGGCGCATTCCCGATCGGCTTGTGCGGCGAGTGCGGCTTGATCAGCTCGGCGCAGCGATTGGCCGCGGCGCGGCCGAACACCACGAGGTCCAAGAGCGAGTTCGAGCCCAGGCGATTGGCGCCATGGACCGAGACGCAAGCCGCTTCGCCCACCGCCATCAGTCCGCGCACCACGGTATCCGGGTTGTCATAGGCAAGTGTCACTGCCTCACCGTGATAATTGGTCGGCACGCCGCCCATGTTGTAGTGCACGGTCGGGATCACCGGGATCGGTTCCTTGGTGCAATCGACGCCGGCAAAGATCTTCGAGGTCTCGCTGATGCCGGGCAGCCGCTCATGCAGCACATCGGCGCCCAGATGATCGAGCTTGAGGAAGATGTGGTCCTTGAGTGGCCCGACGCCGCGCCCGGCCCTGATCTCGAGCGTCATCGAGCGGGAGACGACATCGCGCGACGCAAGGTCCTTGGCGCTCGGCGCATAGCGCTCCATGAAGCGCTCGCCCTCGGAGTTCAGCAGATAACCGCCTTCGCCGCGCGCGCCCTCGGTGATCAGGCAGCCCGAGCCGTAGATGCCGGTCGGGTGGAACTGCACGAACTCCATGTCCTGGAGTGGCAGGCCGGCGCGCGCCGCCATGGCGCTGCCATCGCCGGTGCAGGTGTGGGCCGAGGTCGCCGAGAAATAGGCACGGCCATAACCGCCGGTCGCCAGGATCACCATGTGCGAGCGGAACAGATGCATGGAGCCGTCATCGAGGTTCCACGCGATCACACCTCGGCAGGCGCCTTCCTCGTCCATTACGAGGTCGAGCGCGAAATACTCGATGAAGAATTGCGCCGAATGCTTGAGCGACTGTTGATAGAGCGTGTGCAGCATGGCGTGGCCGGTGCGGTCCGCGGCCGCGCAGGTGCGCATGGCCTGGCCTTCGCCAAAATGGGTGGTCATGCCGCCGAACGCGCGCTGATAGATCTTGCCTTCCGGCGTGCGCGAGAACGGCACGCCATAGTGCTCGAGCTCGAGCACGGCCTGGGGCGCGTTCTTGCACATGTATTCGATCGCATCCTGGTCGCCCAGCCAGTCCGACCCCTTGACGGTGTCGTACATGTGCCAGCGCCAATCGTCCTCGCCCATATTGCCGAGCGCGGCCGAGATGCCGCCCTGCGCCGCCACCGTGTGGCTGCGGGTTGGGAACAGCTTCGAGAGGCAGGCCGTCTTGAGTCCATGCTGGGCAAGGCCGAACGTGGCCCTGAGGCCCGCGCCGCCCGCCCCGACCACGACCACGTCGTACCGGTGCTCCGTCAACGGATAGGCTTGAGCCATGGGCTTACCCTCTCAGCGCGATGGCGAGGACGGAATAGACGCAGCTGGCGCCCGCGATGAAGCAACCGAGCGACAGCCCGATCAACATCGTCCATTTCATCTTCTTGTTGTGGACGTAATCCTCGATCACCACCTGCATGCCGAGCTTGAGGTGATAGAAGGTGGTCGCCGCGAACAGGATGAAGAGCGTCGCGGTTACCGGGCCCCTCATCCAGTCGACGACAGCATCGTGACTCGCGCCCTGCATCACCAGCCACCAGATGCCGGAGACGAACCAGAGACCCAAGGGAACCAGGAGGATCGCGGTCAGCCGCTGCATCCACCAGTGCTCGGTGCCTTCCTTGGCCGAGCCGAGGCCGCGGACGCGGGCAAGCGGTGTCTCAATGCGCATGGCTCACCCTCCTCAGCTGAAATAGACCGCGAGGCCGATCGCCCAGGACAGGCCGGTCAACCCCATCGCCGCGCCCACCATGAGCGCACCGGACGCATAGGTCGCGCGCATCGAGAGGCCCATGCCGACATCCCAGAACAGATGCCGGACGCCATTGCACAGGTGGTAGAACAGGCTGAAGGTCCAGGCGAAGAGGAGCGCGTAGCCGACCCAGGAGGTCAGAAACCACATCGCGTCGGCATAGTAGTCAGGCCCGGCCGCGGCGGCGAGCAGCCACCAGCAGAGCATCGCAGCACCACTTGCCAGAAACACGCCGGTCAAGCGGTGAAAGATTGACAACACCGAGGTGAGCTGCGGCCGATACACCTGCAGATGAGGCGACATCGGTCGCGCAGCCTGTCCTCCGGCCTTGGCCTTTGACGGCTTCATGGATTTTGTCTCACTGACTTCGAGGACGAGCGGCCGCTGTTGCCGATAGGCATGCGGCCGCGACGATGCGGAATCGCTCCCGGGAGCCTGGGCCATGGATTTTTACCTCCTCCCCCCGTTAGAGGTGAAACGCGACAAGTCCCAGTCCTCGAACGGTTTTAGTCGCGTCGCCCGGGTCCGTCAATTGGTCCACCGTGTAAAGACAGGAAGTTGCTGATATGTGAACGACCCGTCATCGCCGGTTGACCAAGTCAAGGCGACGGCGTGGCAAATCAGGGGTGCTCAGCGCGCCGCATGGGCCTTGACGAGGTCTGCAAGGGTGTCGGCGAGGCGCCGGAAAACCGGGCTCCAATCGCCAAATGACTCCTGACGGAACAGGCGCATCGAGGGATACCAGGGGCAGTCGTCCCGATCGTGGAGATAGCGCCACTCGCCGCCGAAGGGGAGTGCGACCCAGACCGGCACGCCGAGGGCACCGGCGAGGTGGGCCGGGGCGCTGTCGACCGTGATCACCAGGTCGAGCGACTCGATGAAAGCGGCGCTCACCGCGAAATCGGCAAACTCGGCGGTCAGGTCATCGACCAGGGCGGCGCAGCCCTGCGAAACGAACTCATCGGCCCGCGCACCGACCTGGAGGCTGAACCAGCGGGTGCCCGGAATTCCCAACAGCTCGACAAAAGGGGCGAAGCCGGCGCTGCGATTGTGATCGTTCCTGTGGCTCGGCTTGCCCGCCCAGGCGATGCCGACCTTGAGCGAGGGACTCAGCGCTCCGAGACGGGCCCGATAGGCATCAGCCCGCCCGCTGGGAGCGGCGAGGTAGCGCGTCGCCGCCGGGATCGATTCGAGCGTCGTGCCGAGAATGTAGGGCAGGGAAAGCAGCGGCGCCTCGACGTCGAAGGCGGGCAGCGGGGCGCCGCGCGCCACGACCGTGGGATTCCCTTCGAGGCTTGCGAGCAAAGGCGCGAGCGGCGGCTGACATTCGAGGATGACCTTGCCGCCGCGCGCCACCACCAGCGGCACGTAGCGCGCGAATTGGATGGTGTCGCCGAAGCCCTGTTCGGCATAGAGCAGAATCGTCTGGCCGGCGAGCGGCTCGCCGGCCCAGCGTGGCTTGGCGAAGCTGCGGGGCGCGCCGCTCTCCTTGACGCGCCAGCGCCACTCATATTCGGCGAAGCCGCGCGCGAGATCGCCACTCTGCAAATAGGTCAGCGCGCGGTCGAAATGCGACTCCGCGCTCTCCGGCCTGAGGCGGAGAACGGCGCTCAGGCCCTCGATCGCCTCGGGCCACCTGCCGGCCGCCTTGTGCACCAGCGCGAGATTGTTGAGCGCGTCGACCGAATCGGGCTTCAGCTCGAGCGCGCTGCGGAGCGCCGCCTCGGCCTCATCCAGTCGCCCAAGGCCGCGTAGCGCGTTGCCGAGATTGGCGAGCAGCCCGGCATCGTCCGGCTTGATCGCGAGCGCCCGGCGATAATGTGCGATCGCGGGCGCGAAGCGGTCGAGCGTCTTCAGGATCACGCCGAGATTGTTGAGCGCGCCCAGATGATCAGGGTCGTGCCGCAGCACCTCGCGAAACGCGGCCAGCGCCTCATCGGCTTTGCCGGCCTGGTGGGCCTTGATGCCGTGCTCCATGAGGCGATCGATCTCGGCCGGCCGAGTGCCTCGCGTCGGTACGCCCCGGCTCAGCCCTGCGCTCATGCGCCGGTGGGAACCGCAAGCCCGTCGCGAACCTCGAGCGCGGTCGCGATGTGGCGGAAGGCACTGTCCCAGTCACCGAATCGCGGCTGGCGAAATAGGCGCACGCTCGGATACCACGGGCTGTCGCTGCGCCTGGTCATCCAGCGCCACTCGGCGACAAAAGGCAGCGCGACCCAGATCGGCCGGCCCAACGCGCCTGCGAGGTGAGCGACCGCGCTGTCGATCGAGATGATGAGATCCAGCCGATCCATGGCCGCCGCGGTGTCGGCGAAATCCTTCAGCACCGGCGCGAGATCGGTGATCAGGCCGCGAAAGCCCAGGGCATCGAGATCGGCCCCGCGTGGCCCAATCTGCAGACTGTAAAGCGAGACATTGGGCAGGCCGATCAGGGGTGCAAAGGCGCCAAGGCCAGCGGAACGGGTGGCGTCGTTGGCGTGGATCGGGCGGCCCGCCCAGGCGATGCCCACCTTGATCACGTTCGGCTCGCGCGGCAGCACCCGATCCAACACCCCGCTCGACTCAGGCGGCGGTGCCAGATAACGCGCTGGTGCCGGCAGGGTCTCCAATGTCGTTCCGAGGATCAGGGGCAAAGAGAGCAGCGGGGCCGCGACCTCATAGGGCGGCAAAGGCTGACCGCGCGGCACCACGGTTGTGACGCCCTCAAGGCTCGCCATGAGTCTGACGAGCGGTGGCCGACACTCGAACACGACGCGCCCGCCACGCGCCTCCACCGCCTTGATGAAGCGCGCGAACTGAAGGCTGTCGCCAAAGCCCTGCTCGTCATAGAGAAGGATCGTGCGGCCTTCGAGCGGCTCACCCTGCCAGCGCGGCACGTCGAGCTTGCGCGGGCCGTTCTTCATCCGCCTGAAGCGCTCCTCATAGCCGACAAATCCCTCGTCATAGCGGCCGAGCTGAAGCAAGAGGAGCGCGCGATTCCAGGTGGCCGAATCGAAATTGGGTCCGCGCCGAGTGGTCTCGTCGAACTCGGCCAGCGCTTCCTCGAGGTGTCCGCCTTCACGCAGCGTCTCCGCGAGCGAAAAACGCGCCGACACGTTGTCGGAATCGCGCGCCAGCACCTCACGCTGCAGTGCCTCGGCCTCGGCCAGCCGCCCGAGCTTGCGATAGGCCTCGCCGAGATTGCTTCGCGCGGTTTCATCGCCGCGCGCGAGCGCCATCCGATACCAGGCGGCGGCCGCTTCGTAGCGCCCTCTGACGTAATAGCAGGCGCCGACGTTGTTGTACGGGCCTTCGAGCGAAGGCTTTGCGCTCAGCGCCTGAAGGTAGAGGCCGATCGCCTCGTCGACCCGTCCAGCCTGCTGGGCTTCGGTCGCGCTGCGTACCAACTCGCGCAAATTGACGCGCCGGGGGGTGACGGTGACCCCGCCGGCGGAGCCCGTGGCACCTGGGTCGGCGGGGTCGCTCATCGTGGGTCTAATGGCGCCGGGTCAGATGATCCCGGATCAGATCCTCCGCGATCTGCACGGCATTGAGCGCCGCTCCCTTGCGCAGATTGTCGGAAACGACCCAGAGATTGAGCCCAAACCGCACGGTCGGGTCCTTCCGAATGCGCGAGACGAACGTCGCGTCCTCGCCAGCGCAATCGACCGGCGTGGCATAGCCACCATCCTTGCGCTCATCGAGCACCTCGATGCCGGCAGCATGCTCGAGCGCATCGCGTGCCTCTTCCTCGCTGATCGGGTCGTGAAACTCGACGTTCACCGCCTCGGCATGGCCGATGAAGGTGGGGATGCGCACGCAGGTGGCCGAGACCTCGATCGAGGAATCCAGGATCTTCTTGGTCTCATTGACCATCTTCCACTCTTCCTTGGTCGAGCCGTCGGGCATGAAAACGTCGATATGCGGAATCGCGTTGAAGGCGATCCGCTTGGTGAAGACCTTCGGGTCCTTGTGCTCGTTCATGTAGAGCGCGCGCGTCTGCTCGAAGAGCTCGTCCATCGCGGACTTGCCCTTGCCGGAGGTCGATTGATAGGTCGCGACCACGACGCGCTTGATGCGCGCGATCTCATGCAACGGCTTCAGCGCGACGACCATCTGGATGGTCGAGCAATTGGGATTCGAGATGATGTTGCGCTGGCGGAACTGCGCGATCGCCGCGCGATTGACTTCGGGCACGATCAGGGGCACGTCGGCATCCATGCGGAATTGCGAGGTGTTGTCGATCACAACGCAACCCGCCGCCGCCGCGCGCGGCGCATGGATCTTGGAGATCGAGGCGCCCGGCGAGAACAGGCCGATGTCGACGCCCTTGAAGTCGAAGGTGTCGAGCGCCTTGACCTTGAGCACCGGCCCGTCGCCGAAGGAGATTTCCTTGCCCGCGGAATCCCGGCTGGCGAGCGGAATCACCTCGTCGACCGGAAACTGGCGCTGCCAGAGCACGTTCAGCATCTCACGGCCCACATTGCCCGTGGCGCCCACAACCGCAACCCGATAACCCATGTTCGTCTCTCTACTTCCTCTGGCGTCAACCTGCGCCGAATGTTCCCCCCACCCTCGCCCTCCCCCACAAAGGGGGGAGGGAACGTGAAGCTGTGCACGTCATGCCCCCTCCCCCTCGATGGGGGAGGGTTGGGGTGGGGGTGAGTCGTCTACAACCCTCGCCACCAAGATGTCGCTTCAGCCGAGTTTGTCGAGCTCGGCGAGAATGGCGCTGCCCATCTCAACCGTTGAAACCTTGCGTGCGCCCTCGGTCATGATATCGCCGGTGCGCACGCCTTTGCTCAGCACGTTCTGGATCGCCCCGTCGACGAGGTCGGCGCTCGCCTGATCGTCGAACGAATAGCGCAGCATCATCGACATGCTCAAGATCTGCGCGATCGGATTGGCGAGGCTCTTGCCCGCGATGTCGGGCGCCGAGCCATGCACCGGCTCATAGAGCGCGCGCCGCCGCCCGCTCGAATCGGCAATGCCGAGCGAGGCTGAGGGCAGCATGCCGATCGAGCCGGTGAGCATCGCCGCACAGTCGCTCAGGAGATCGCCGAACAGATTGTCCGTGACGATCACGTCGAACTGCTTCGGATTGCGCACCAGCTCCATCGCGCACGCGTCGGCATACATGTGGCGCAGCTCGACGGTCGGATAGTCCTTTTTGTGGAGGGCCGTCACCAGCGAGCGCCAGAAGACGCCGGTCTCCATCACATTGGCCTTCTCGACCGAATGCAGCTTGTTGCCGCGCTTCTGCGCAAGCTCGAAACCGACCCGCGCGACCCGCTCCACCTCCGGCTGCGTATAGTACTGCGTGTCGATGCAGTAGCGCGTGCCGTCGTGCTTTTTGAGCTCGCCGCGCGGCTCGCCGAAATAGAGGCCGCTCGTCAGCTCGCGGATGATCATGAGGTCGAGCCCCTTGATCACCTCGGGCTTCAGCGTCGAGGAGCCGACCATCGAATCGAACACGATCGCCGGGCGCAGATTGGCGAACAGGTCGAGGTCCTTGCGCAGACGGAGGAGGCCCGCCTCGGGCCGATGCTGCCGGGGCACAGCGTCCCACTTCGGGCCGCCGACCGAGCCGAACAGCACGGCGTCCGATGCCATCGCGTCCGCGACCGTCTCGTCGGTGATCGAGACACCCTTGGCGTCATAGGCCGCGCCGCCGACCAGGCCACGCGACACCTGATAGGAGAAGCTCCGCTTCTTGGCGAGCCAATCCATCACGCGCTCGGTCTCGCGCATCACCTCGGGCCCGATGCCGTCACCGGGCAGAACCAGAATCCTCTTATTGGCGGGCATGTGTCACCGATAGAGCCAGGGTTGGGCGGCGCGCTGCTTGGCCTCGAAACTCGAGATCGCCGACGATTTTTCGAGCGTCAGGCCGATGTCGTCGAGACCATTCAAGAGCCGATGTTTTCGTGCCGCATCGATCTCGAACGCGATGACGCTGCCGTCGGCGCGACGAATCTCCTGCTTCGGCAGATCGACGCTCAGCGTCGCCCTGGCGGGGTCGGCCGCATCGGCCTGCAACGCCTCGACCGTCGCCTGCGGCAGGGTGATCAGGAGAATGCCGTTCTTGACGCAGTTGTTGAAGAAGATGTCGGCGAAGGACGGCGCGATCACGCAGCTGATGCCGAAGTCCATCAGCGCCCAGGGCGCGTGCTCGCGGCTCGAGCCGCAGCCGAAGTTCTCGCCCGCGACCAGGATCTTCGCCTTGTCATAGGGCGCGCGGTTGAGCACGAAGCCCGGTTTGTTCGAGCCGTTGTCCTCATAACGCATCGAATGAAAGAGGCCGCGGCCGAGACCGGTGCGCCCGATGGTCGTGAGGTAGCGCGCCGGGATGATCTGGTCCGTATCGATATTGATGATCGGCAGTGACGCCGCGATGCCGGTCAGGGTCGTGAACTTGTCCATGGTTTCGGGCTCAATTGCCTAGTCTTGGTGAATCACCCCCACCCCAACCCTCCCCCATCGAGGGGGAGGGGGCAGAAGTGGGGTCGTTCGCCCCAAAGTCCCCTCCCCCCTTGTGGGGGAGGGATAGGGTGGGGGGTGAGATACGGTTTTCGACCATTGGTGTGGTTTATCCATTCAGTCGAGCGTGCGCACGTCGGCGAGATGGCCGGCGACCGCCGCCGCCGCGGCCATGGCCGGGCTGACCAGATGGGTGCGTCCGCCCTTGCCCTGGCGCCCCTCGAAATTGCGGTTCGAGGTCGAGGCACAGCGCTCGCCGGGCGCGAGCTTGTCCGGGTTCATGGCGATGCACATCGAGCAGCCGGGCTCACGCCACTCAAAGCCGGCATCGAGAAAGATCTTGTCGAGCCCTTCGGCTTCGGCCGCCTGCTTCACCAGGCCCGACCCCGGCACCACCATCGCGCCGACATGGCTTGCGACCTTCTTGCCCTTCACCACGGCAGCGGCCGCGCGCAAATCCTCGAGGCGGCCATTGGTGCACGAGCCGATGAACACGCGGTCGATCCTGAGCTCGGTTACCTTCTGATTGGGCTTGAGGCCCATATACTCGATCGAGCGCTCGATGGCGCGCCGCTTGCCCGCATCGGGTTCGTTCGCGGGGTCAGGCACGCGGCCATCGATCGGCACGACATCCTGCGGGCTCGTGCCCCAGCTAACCTGCGGCGCGATGGTCGAGGCATCGAGCGTGATCTCGCGGTCATAGCGCGCGCCGGCATCGGAGGGCAGCGTGCGCCAATAGGCCTCGGCTGTTTCCCATTGCGCCCCCTTGGGCGCGCGCGGGCGGCCCTTCAGGAACGCGAACGTCGTCTCGTCCGGCGCGATCAGGCCGGCGCGGGCGCCCGCCTCGATCGTCATGTTGCACACCGTCATGCGCGCCTCCATCGAGAGCGCACGAATGACCGGCCCGGCGTACTCCACGACATGGCCGGTGCCGCCGGCGGTGCCGATCTTGGCGATGATCGCGAGAATGACGTCCTTCGCCGTCACGCCCTTGGGCAAGGTGCCCTCGACCGTGATGCGCATGTTCTTCGGCCGCTTCTGCACCAGCGTCTGGGTCGCGAGCACATGCTCGACCTCGGACGTGCCGATGCCGAAAGCGAGCGCGCCGAACGCACCATGGGTCGCGGTGTGCGAATCGCCGCACACGAGCGTCGTGCCGGGAAGCGTCATGCCCTGCTCAGGGCCAATGATGTGGACGATGCCCTGGCGCACATCCATGAGCGGAATGAGCTCGACGCCGAAGTCCTTGCAGTTCTCGATCAGGGTCTCGACCTGAAGGCGCGCGTCATCCTCCTTGATGCCCTGGGCGCGGTCCTTGGTTGGGATCGCGTGATCGGGCACGGCGAGCGTCGCATCGAGCCGGCGCACGCGCCGGTTCGAGACGCGCAGGCCCTCGAACGCCTGCGGGCTGGTCACCTCATGCACGAGATGACGATCGATGTAGAGGATCGACGTGCCGTCGGCGTTCTCGGCGACGACGTGCCCATCCCAGATCTTGTCAAACAGCGTGCGCGGATGAGTCATGAGATGTTGCCCAAATCCTACCCCCCACCCTGACCCTCCCCCTCAAGGGGGGAGGAACTAGGAGGGGAGCATCCTCAATCTTACCCCCCTCCCCCTTGATGGGGGAGGGAGGGGTGGGGGTGAATGGAGGAGCGGTAAGGCGACTACTCCTTGCTGCCCTGCGCCTCGCCTGTGCCGCTGTCATCGCGGCGCTCCGCGATGCGCGCCGACTTGCCGCGGCGGCCGCGCAGGTAATAGAGCTTGGCGCGCCTGACATCGCCGCGCTTCACCACCTCGATTCCGGCAATCCGCGGCGAATAGAGCGGGAAGACGCGCTCGACGCCCTCGCCATAGGAAATCTTGCGCAGCGTGAAGGCCGAGGCGAGACCGCGATTGCGCCGCGCGATGCACACGCCCTCGAAGGCCTGGATGCGCTCACGCGTGCCTTCGACCACCTTGAGCTTCACCCGCACCGTGTCGCCCGGCTTGAAGGGAGGCATGGGGCGCTCGGCGAGGGCCTTGTCGATGGCTTCTTTCTCGAGCTGTTCGATCATGTTCATGGTTACTTCCCTTCAGGCTCAGGCGCGCGAGGCGCGGGTTTCGGCAAAGCGTGACCAGAGGTCGCTGCGGCGCTCGCGGGTGGTGCGCTCGGCCTCGGCCTGGCGCCACGCGCGAATGCGCTCGTGATTGCCGGAGCGCAGGACCTCCGGCACCGCGCGGCCCTCGAACTCCTGGGGCCGCGTGTAATGGGGATATTCGAGGAGGCCGCTCTCATAGCTCTCCTCGATCAGTGATTCGGTGCGCCCGATCACGCCGGGCAGCAGGCGCACGCAGGCATCCAAGAGCGCGAGCGCCGCGATCTCGCCGCCCGAAAGCACATAGTCGCCGAGCGACACCTCTTCGACCGCACGCGCCTCGAGCACGCGCTGGTCCACGCCCTCGAAGCGCCCACAGATGAGGGTAACGCCGGGGCCGGCGGCCAGCGCGCGCACGCGCGCCTGGGTCAGCAGATGGCCGCGTGCGGACAGATAGATGAGCGGCGTCGGCGCCGGCAGGCGGGCGGCATCGATCGCATCCGCCAGCACGTCGGGGCGCATCACCATGCCGGGGCCGCCGCCAAAGGGGTGATCGTCGACCGAGCCGTGCTTGTCCTTGGCGAAGCGGCGAATATCAAGCGCCTCGAGCGACCACAACTTTTCATTGAGCGCGCGGCCCGCGAGCGCATGGCCGAGCGGCCCGGGGAACATCTCGGGGTAGAGTGTCAGCACGCGCGCCTGCCACGGCGCCGCGTTGCTCGACGGGCTGTTCGCCGGCTCGCTCATGCCTCGACCTCGCCCGGTGGGTCGACCACCAATCGTCGCGCGCGCAGATCGACCGCGGGCACCACGGCGCGCGTGAACGGCAGCATGAGCTCGCCGCCACCTGTCTGCCTGATCTCGAGCACGTCGCCTGCCGGCAGATCGTGCACGGCGGCCACGCGCCCGACCGCGGCACCGTGCGTATCCACCGCCTCGAGCCCGATCAGATCGACATGGTAATAGCTCTCGGGCTCGGGCTCCGGCAGCGCACCACGCCGCACATGTAGCCGCGTACCCTTGAGCGCCTCGGCCGAGTCGCGATCCCGCACGCCATCGATTGTCACGATCAGGGCGCCCCGGGTTTCGCCGATCACGCGGATGTTGAAGTGGCGATCACCACACGCATCAAAGAGCGGTCCGTACGCGGCGATGTCGGCGGGCACCGCGGCGTGGCTCCTGATGCGCACCGCTCCCTTCACGCCATGCGCGCCCGCGACCTCGCCGAGACAGACGAGATCGTTGGCCGCAGGCGACCCGCTATCGGGCCTATGGGAGGCGGCTCGGGCCATCGCCTCAGGCCGCGCCCTCGGCCTTCGGCTGCTCGGCCGCCTTGGCATCCGCGGCGGCCTTCTCGGTGGCGGCCTTCAAGCGCTCCTGCGCCTTGGCCCTGGGGGCGGACTTCTTCGGCGTCTCGCGCCGGGCAGGCGGCGAGGCGAGCGAAACATCGGCCAGGAACTTCTGCACGCGCTCGGAGGGCAGCGCGCCCTTCGAGAGCCAGTGCTTCAGGCGCTCGACATCGAGCTTCACCCGGTTCGGGTTGTCGCGCTGCAGCATCGGGTCATAGGTGCCGACCCGTTCGATGAAGCGGCCATCCCGCGCCATACGCGAGTCGGCAATCACGATGCGATAGAACGGCCGTTTCTTCGCGCCCGCGCGCGACATGCGGATCTTGAGACTCATGCGCTGAAAACCCTTTCTTGAACCGAGTTGTCCCCGTCTGGCGTTGATCGAAAGCCCCGTCGCGCGAAGGCGGCGCTCATGTCATCCCTCCGCGCGGAAATCCTGGCGGCAAGGCGCCGGGCGGCAGACCCCGGAGCAGGCCCTTCGGCCCGAGCTTGCCGATCTTCTTCACCATCTCGCTCATCTGCTGGAACTGCTTCAGCAGGCGGTTGACCTCTTGAATGGTGGTGCCCGAGCCCGACGCAATGCGCCGTCGGCGCGAGGCGTTCAGCACCTTCGGGTTCTTGCGCTCGGCCTTCGTCATCGACTGGATGATCGCAAGCTGACGCGCCAGCATCGAATCGTCGACCTTGGCCTCGGCCAATTGCTTCTTCACCTTGCCGACGCCGGGCAGCAGGCCCATCAGGCCGTCCATGCCGCCCATACGCTTCATCTGCTGGATCTGCTTGGCGAGGTCGTCAAGGTCGAAGGCGCCCTTCTGCACCTTGGCGGCCATGCGCTCGGCTTCCTTCTGGTCGACCGTCGCCTGCGCCTTCTCGACCAGCGAGACGATATCGCCCATGCCGAGGATGCGGGACGCGATGCCTGCCGGGTGAAAGCCTTCGAGCGCTTCCAGCCGCTCGCCGACGCCGATCAGCTTGATCGGGCAGCCGGTGACCGCGCGCATCGAGAGCGCCGCGCCGCCGCGGCCATCGCCATCGACCCGGGTCAGCACGATACCGCTCAAGGGCAACCGCGCCTTGAACTGGCGTGCGACATTGACCGCGTCCTGGCCGGTCAGCGAGTCGACGACCAGCAGCGTCTCCGCCGGCCGGCTGATGTCATGAACCGCGGCCACCTCGTCCATCAGCTCCTGATCGACGTGGAGCCGCCCGGCGGTATCGAGGATCACGACGTCATAGCCCTCGAGCCGCGCGGTCTCGGCCGCGCGCTTGGCGATCGCGACCGCGTTCTGTCCGGCGACGATCGGCAGCACGTCCACCCCAGCCTGTTTGCCGAGCACGGCGAGCTGCTCCATCGCGGCCGGGCGGCGCGTGTCGAGCGAGGCGAGCAAACAGCGCTTCTTGTCGCGTCGGGCGAGTCGCATGGCGAGCTTGGCGCTGGTCGTCGTTTTTCCTGAGCCCTGGAGCCCTGCCATCAGAACCACCGCCGGCGGCTCGACGCTGAGCGACAGCTCGGACTCATCGGCGCCCAGCGTCTCCACCAGATGGTCGTGCACCACCTTGATGAGCTGCTGGCCGGGCGTGATGCTCTTGGTCACCTCCGCGCCGACCGCCTTGTCCTTCACCTGGGCGATGAAGTCCTTGACCACGGGCAGCGCGACGTCCGCCTCGAGAAGCGCGATCCGCACCTCGCGCAGGCCCTCATTGACGTCGGCCTCCGACAGCGCGCCCCGCTTGGTGAGCCGCTCGAAGACCGAGGTGAGCCGAGTGGTGAGGCTGTCGAACACGTCTAATCCATTGACCCAAAACGCAAAAGCGCCAGCGCGCGAGACTCGCGGACTGGCGTGCCCCCTCGGGGACGGTGGCTCTCAGACAGGCAGAGCAGGCGGAATGTAGGCCGGGAAGGGCGAAGCGTCAACCAAGGCCGACCCGCGAACCCCAGGGCAAGGGTTGACCGGCCATCATTATATGACCATAGTCATGCGACCATGGTCATGAAGAAATCCGCGACCACAACCCGTACCATCGGGGCCGGGGAGTTCAAGACCCACTGTCTGCGCCTGCTCGACGAGGTGCATGACAAGCACATCCGCCTGGTCATCACCAAGCGAGGCAAGCCGGTCGCCGTGCTGGAGCCGCCCGAGGCCCCCGCTACCTCCATTTTCGGCACCATGAAG
>Ga0194128_10001155_pt1 | contig 46652 bp, 39 predicted proteins | sample TA2KigCa65mmetaG_FD_148650 | JGI IMG/M metagenome (GOLD analysis project Ga0194128, IMG submission 148650) | Freshwater microbial communities from Lake Tanganyika, Tanzania - TA2015037 Kigoma Deep Cast 65m | ecosystem: Environmental > Aquatic > Freshwater > Lake | place: Tanzania: Lake...
AGGTGTAGGCAAACGGCCGGAGCGCGTCCCGCCCGTAGAGGAGGACCAGGTCCTTGGTGTCGGCGTAGCGGGCGACGTCCAGCCAGTGTCGTCCCCAGCGTTCCCCGTAGCGCGGGTTGGCCAGCAGCTCATCGATCACCCGTGCGCGGGTCACCGGCGAGTCCTCGGCCTGGAATCGCTGGATCTGCTCGAAGGTGGGTGGAAGGCCGATGAGGTCGAGCGACACACGTCGGAGCCAGGTCCTGGAATCGACGGCGGGGGCCAGGGACTGTCCCCGGGCCTCCAGGGAGGCCTGGATGAAGGCGTCGACCGGCGTGGCAAGGCGGTCGGTGGCCCGGACGGAGGGGGGCGTCGCCGAGCGGAGGGGCTGGTAGGCCCAATGGGGTTCCGAAGCCTTCGGAGGTGTCGGCGAGGGCGATGTGGTCTCGGCGGTCGTGGGCCACGCGACCCCTCCAAGCGCCATCATGCCGGCGCACAGGACCCCGACGCACCGCGCGGAACGCCATGGGCTGGGGACGGTGGCGAATGCTTTGGTGTGCAGGGTCACGGTGCGGGCGAGGGGGAGTCCTTCGGGGTGCGGGTCGGACGCCTCGGCACCTTCGGTGATTCAGGGGCGTTGGTTTTGTAGGCGGAACGGAACAACCAGTGGCGCTTGAACAGCGTCTCGAGTGTCGAGGCCAACGAGGCCACGTTCGAGCTGACGAGACTCGTGTCCCGGAGCAGGTTGGTGTTGCTCTGGAGCTGCTGGTTGACGTTGCTGAGGGTCATCCCGACGTCCGCCATCCGCAGGTTGAGGTTGCTGAGGGTGAGCCCGATCAGGCCGGTGCCTGGATTGAGATTCGACAGCGTGGTGGTGAGCTGGGTGTTGAGGTTGGTGGGGACCAGGAGGTCGCCGATCCCGCCGGGCGTCCGAAGCAGGGGATCAACGGATTTCAGCGTGCCCCGGACGTCGGCCATGAGTCCCTCGACCTTGGGAAGGGTGTCGCGGAGCGAGACCATGAGGAGGTCGAGATTCCTGAGGGAGCTGCCCACCTGGTTGGTCAGGCCGAAGATGCCCGGCAGGGCGGCGTTCACCGAGTTGGCGATGTCGGTCAGGCGCTGCTGGATGGGGAACGCCTCCTCCGCCGACAGCCAGAAACCGTTCTTGGCCCGTTCGAGGGACACATAGGTGCGGTTGGTGAGGCTGGGCTCGTAGCGGAAGGCGTCCGAGAGCATCAGCAGGGGCTGGTCCTTGGCCATCTTCACGGTGGGCAGACCGGCCCGCCCTCGTGTGACCTCCAGGCTTCGGGCCCCCAGCAGATCCCCGGCCCCGACCCGGACCACCGAGTCGGTCAGGATGTAGCCCTCGTACGGATCGCGGACCTTGAAGCCGATGAAGACGTTGTAGTTGTTGGTGAGGTACCAGGCATCCATCGGCATCTGGTCCACCAGGGTGACCTCGCCGATGTTGAATCCCATCATGGTGACCGGTGTGCCGACCTTGAGGCCGGTGGCGTCCCCCACATAGGTGTAGTAGGGAACCTTGGTGAGGAACCATCCCCTCTCGACGGCGGTGTGCCGCAGGAAGTAGGCGAAGACTCCCAGCATGAGGATCCCGGTGGTGAGAAGGAAGATGCCGACGAGCCGCTCGACGCGTCCGAGACGGGTCCGCAGTTGGGGGGTCAGGTCATTCAGTGCCATGGGAATCGGGGTGGGTATGGGTCAGGGATGCTCCCGTCGTTGCAATGCGGTTGCTTTTGCTGGGGTCTCAGGCGGGTTCGGTCCGGGGTTGAAGCAGGAGGAGACGGCCATTCTCGAGGTGGGCCTGTCGCGGCGGGGGTTGCATGCCGGCCCTGGGAGCGTCGGTCGTCTCGATGAGGGTCATGGGACGCCCCTGCAGGAGAGGGTGTCCCTTGTGGAGCTGGACCAGGAACCCCTGCCACCAGGTCGAATGGGCCGGGTCCATCCCTGCGGTGGGATTGTCCAGGAGCAGGATCTCAGGACCGAGGCTGAGGGCGCGCGCGAGGGCAATCCGTTGGGCCCAGACCCGTCCCACCCGGCCGGCTGGGGCATCGGCGAGGCGCTCGAGGTCGAGGGCCTCCAGCCAAGGCCAGACCCGATCGACCGCCTCGGGCAGTGAACAGTTGTGATGGTATCCCAGGGGCAGCGCGATGTTCTCGGCCACCCTCAGATCCCTCAGCAGCCGTCCTCCACCCTCGAACACCAGTCCCATCCTCGGTATCCAGCCGGAGGGCTTGGGCGCTCCCAATATCACCGGCTCGCCAAAAGCCGTGAGCGTTCCTCCGGTTGTTGGAACGAGTCCGGCCAAGGCGAGGAGGAGCGCGGACTTGCCAGCACCATGCGCCCCTGTGAGTTCCCACCAGTCGCACGCCATCACCGTCCAGTGGACGTCCTCGATCAGAGGGACGTTACGGTCCGAACGACGGATGCCGACGCCGTCCAGCTGGATGACAGGAATCACCTTCATCCGGGCAGGAGCAGGGTGATGACGAGGAACAGGGCATCGAGGAGCAGGAACGCCACGACGCTGTGGGCGACGGTCCGGGTCGTAGCCCCGGGGACCTCCTCGAGTCGCAGCGGACGGGACAGCCCCTGGTAGCAGGCGATCATGGATCCGCAGGCACCGAAGGCGAGGGTCTTGAGCACGAGAGCCGGAAAGTCGAACCAGTGCAAGGCACCGGCGATGCGTCCCAGGTAGTCGCCGGCACCGACTGGGAGGTTGGCGGCGAAGCAGAACACCCAACCGCTCAGGGCCGCGAAAAGCTGGATGTAGACCGTGAGCAAGACCACGGCGAGGGTGATGCCCACGACTCGGGGGACCACCAGGTAGTGCACCGGGTCGATGCCCAGCGCCTCGAGCGCCTCGACTTCCCCGAGGGCCCTGGAGGTGCCAAGCTCGACGACGGTCGGGGTGCCGACCCGGGCGAGGACGACGAGGGCTGCCCCGAGAGGGGCCAGTTCCCTGAAGATGACGGTCACGAAAAGGCTTCCGATGAGTGAGGTTTGCCCCACCTGGGTCAGGATCGAGAGGGTCTGTCCGACGATGGCGAATCCGAGGGCCATTCCCACCAAGGCCACGATAGGGAGCAGCAGGATCCCGGCCTGTACCAGCTGGTTCCGTACGAGGGGATGGATGACCCGGTGTGCGGTGCCGGCCCGGGTGGCGAGCACGCCCATGGTGATCAGCGTGAACGCGGCGAGCCGCCGCGTCGTGTCGAGGATTGAGAGCGCCCGGAGACCGAGGGTTTCCATCAGCAGCTGGAGGTCTCGCCCGGCCTGGAGCATGTTCGAGCTTAGGAAGCCCGTGGCCCGGCGGCAATGCCGTCGAACTGGGAGGATCGGGTTCTCGAAGCTCCGAGACCTCGGGTTGAAGCCGGCATGGGACTCGCTAGCTTGAAGGGGTGATCCCGAGACTCGTTCTGATCCTCCTGCTGGTCGGGTCCGCGGTGTCGGGTTGGACCCAAACCCCGAAACCCATCCGACTCCGGACCGAGACCCTCCTCCCTCCGGCCCGTGGGAAGGTGGCTCCGGCTGCAATGCCGTCAGATCCCGATCCTGCGTCCTCGGGCCTCTTCCTGGTTCAGTTCCGGTCCACCCCCAACCCCGAGACCCGGGATCGTCTCTCGAGGCTCGGGGTGTCCCTTCTCCAGTATGTCCCGGAGGATGCCTTCCTCGCCCGGCTGATCTCTGTTCCGGTGGCCACACTCCGTCGGGATCCAGAGGTGGTGGCCGTCTCGGACTACCTTCCACGGCATCGGGTGGATCCCCGGCTCCTGCAGGAGTTCGAGGCGAACCCGATCGGCACCAGGCCGGCACAGGTCCTGGTCCTGAATGGGGCTCCCGTGGAGGACCGCGCCCTGATCGCCCGGCATCTTCGGAATGCCCGCGCCCGCTCGGTCCTGGAGATGGGTGCGGTCCATCATGGGTGGGTCGATGCCGCAGGACTTCAGGTCCTCTCCCGCAGCGGCTCGGTCCTGTGGATCGAACCGGCCCCCCGCATGCGGCTGGTCGACCAGGTCGCCACGGAGATCGTCGCCGGGGAATCCCGCGGCAATGAAGGTCTCGCGGCGCTGCATGAGCTGGGTTTCGACGGCCGGGGTGTCACCGTTGCGGTGGCCGACTCGGGGATCGATTCCGGGGACGCCGACCTCATTCACCCCGATCTCGAGGGACGCGTGGAGGCCTTGTTCGCGTACGACAACCTGCCGGACGGTTCCGACGAGCACAGCCACGGCACCCACTGCGCGGGCATCGTGCTGGGCAACGGAGCGACCGGAGAGGAGGACGATGCGGGATACCTGTACGGTCTGGGTGTCGCCCCGGGGTCGCGCCTGGTGGGACAGCGGATCTTCGATGGCGGCGGAGACTATCGTCCTCCACCGAGCTTCTCCCGGATGGTCCAGGACGCGTTGCGCAGCGGGGCGTCGGTGGGTTCCAATTCCTGGGGGGATGCGACCGGTGGGCAATATGATCTGAGTGCCGCGGAATTCGACGCCCTCGCACGTGATGCCGACCCGGATTTCCCCGGGGAACAGCCCTACGTCCTCGAGTTCAGCGCCGGGAATTCGGGTCCGGCAGGGCAGACCATCATGAGCCCCGCCGTGGCGAAGAATGTGATCGCGACCGGAGCCACGCAGAACAACCGGTTCGAGTTCCCGCTCTACGGGGAAGGGCAGGAGGTCATGGCCGATTTCTCCTCGCGGGGGCCGGCAGCGGATGGGCGGATCAAGCCCGACCTCACCGCGCCGGGTACCTGGATCGCCTCGCTCCGCTCGGTCTTCGCCAACGACAACAATGCATGGGGTCCGATCAGCGACTACTACCTCTACCAGGGGGGGACGTCGCAGGCCGGACCGCACGTCTCAGGGGGCGCGGCCGTCGCCATCCAGTGGTACCGAGGGCGTCATGGCGGCGTCTCCCCTTCCCCGGCGCTGGTCAAGGCGATGCTGATCAACTCGGCAGAGGACATGTCGACCGCCGTCATTCCCGACTCGGGGGACATCCTTGGCGGCACACCTGACGAGACCGGGGAGGGGATCGTTGTGGGAGACACAGGGCCGATCCCCAACAATGACGAGGGATGGGGTCGGATGAACCTGGTGACGCTCCTCGATTCCGACCGTCGGCATGAGTTCACCGAGCAGGGTGCTGGTCTGACGAATGGAGCGACCTTCGAACGGACCGTCGTGGTGGGTTCCGGGGACGTGTTGAAGGTGACACTGGTCTACACGGACGTTCCGGCGCTCCCTGCCACGCTCCCGGCGTTGGTCAACGACCTGGATCTGGAGGTCATCGCACCCAACGGCGACCGGTTTCGTGGCAACGCCTTCGCGGAGGGCGAAAGCGTTCCGGGGACGCCGGACGGGGACCGGGTCAACAACGTCGAGGCGGTCCACATCGCCGAGCCCGCCGCGGGGGAGTGGATCGTGAGGGTCCGCGCCCACCGGGTCGTCCAGGACGTCCATCAGGGAAACCGGAACAACCCGGAACAGGACTTCGCCCTCGTGGTGTCCGGTCAGCTGCCGGCGCCAGGCGAGGCGGTCGTCTCGTGGGACCGTGCCGCCTACCGTCCCGATGTCGTCGCAATCCTGCGGGTGACGGACGCGGACCTCCGTCTGCAGTCCGCGATCACGGCCCGCGTGACCAGCGACACCGAGCCGGCTGGGCTGTCGGTAACGCTGGATCGCGTGGGCAACTCTGGAACCTTTCAGGGAAGAGTACCGTTGGTCGCGGGACCCGGGGTGGGTGGGGATGGACGGCTGTCGGTGGCTGACGGCGACGAGCTGATCGCGCTCTTCCAGGATCTCTCCCCCTTGGGCGAGCGCACCGCGACAGCGCGGGTCGACACCCGACCGCCGCTTATCTCTGAAGTGGTGACGACCTCCGAGTTCGGACGGACCACGGTGCGTTGGTTGACCAGCAAGCCGGCCTCCTCGGTGGTCCGGTTCGGGACCACCAACCAGGTCCAGCAGACGGTGACCGACCTGGGGTTGCGTTCGCAGCATGCGATGGTCTTCCCGCCGCTCATCGCGGGTGACACGTATTTCTTCGAGGTGGTGGCGACCGATGCCGCGGGCAACGTGTCGACCAACAACAACGAGGGACGCTACTTCCGTTTCGTCGCCCCGCGGCCCGCCAAGGCCCTGCTCGTCTACTGCCCAGAGTCGCTGTTCGCCGAGGGAGGATTGTTGTCGGAGACGCCGTATCCTGGAATCGAGACCTGGACGGGGCCCCTTGGCGAACTGGCGCTGGACTATGAGGTGTGGGATGTGAGTGCGATAGGGCGAACCCCGACGGCGGCGGAGCTGATGGCCTACCGTGTCGTGCTCTGGCGTCCCGAGGAGCTCCAGCCTCCGGCTCCCGGATTCCCGGCGGCCCTGACGACCTACGTCAATGCGGGCGGCAATCTCTTCGTCGCCTCCTTCGATCTCCTGACCCGTCTGACAGAGGTTCAGGCCAGTGCCTTTGCTGCCAACGTCCTCCATGTTGTCGGGCAACAGGAGGATGGGGGTGCCGTCTCTGTGGTGGGGGTTCCGGGAGATCCGGTCGGCGGCGGAAAGGCTTTCGACCTGAACTACGACGAGTTTCCGAGCGGGTTCCTCATCGACATCCTCGGGATCGTCTGGGCAGACGGACCCGACCACTTGAATGCGGCGACCAACGCCTCGCCGACGTTTCTGCAGGAGGGGGGGAGGCCCGTGGGGGTGAGGTTCCCCAGGACCGGCCAGGATGCGGCGGGAGGACGGGTCGTGTTCCAATCCGTTGCGCTGGAGTCCATCCCCGTGGCGACGGAGTCGCCGAACAACCGCAGGACCGTTCTGGCCGACGCACTGCGGTTCCTGTCGCCGGAGCTCGTTGCAGGCTCGACGATCGCCTTCGACCAGTCGTCGTACACCATCCCGGGCAACGCGGTTGTCGAGGTGACCGACAGCCAGCGGGCCGGCCAGGGTCGGGTGAGGATCACGGTGGCTGCCGATGCCGCCCCGGTGGAGTTGGATCTGGTGGAGACAGTACGCCGGGGTGTCTTCCGAGGGCGGTTCACGGTGTCGCCTTCGGAGGTCACACCGTCGGTGGACCGGATCCCAGCCCGGAACGGGTCGAGGATCGTGGCCAGGTATTTGGATGCCGGATCGCAGTTGGGCACGGCTGATGCTGTGGTCGACACCAGGATTCCGGTGATCTCCGGGGTCGCCAACGAGGCGGCCTACAACGAGGCCTACATCTACTGGACGACGGACAAGCCCACCGATGCGCTCGTCCGATTTGGGGAATCCGGTGGTGACGACTCATTCCTCTCACGAACGGCCTACAGCGCCGAGCTGTCGACGGAGCATGAGGTCTTGATCCGTGGGCTGCTCCCGGATCGTGACTACTACTTCCAGGTGTTGAGCCGGGATGCGGCGGGGAACTGGACCCGGGACAACAATAAGGGAGCCCAGTATGTCGTGCGCACGTTGACCCCCCTCAAGGCGCCCTGGACCGACGACCTCGAGGTGGAGCGACCCGGCTGGGCGGTCTACAACGACGACGGTGGGACAGGTGCGGTATTCCCCGGTGATGACGAGGAAGGTGGTGGCGATCTCCGGGGCACTGGATGGAGCTGGGGCGTGCCCCGGAATGCCGTGCCGACGGGAGCCCACAGTGGCAGCCGTGTCTGGGCGACCAACCTCAACGGCGACGACGTGGACTTCGGCATCAGCGACCTCATCAGTCCGGCCATCAGCCTGGTCGGTGGGAACCGTGCGACGCTGCGGTTCTGGCAGTACTACGACTTCTCGGTGTCGGGAGGCACGGAAGACGATCCCTTTGGCGACTTCGTCCTTGAGGCGGCCCAGGTGGCGGTGTCGACCGACAACGGGGCGACCTGGAAGGACCTGTACCTCGTGGACGGGGAGGTTTCTCCGGGCTGGGAGGAGGTCGAGGTGGATCTGACCAAGTTCCTTGGGTCAGTTGTCCGGCTCCGTTTCAACTACCAGCTTTTCTCGTTCAACCCGGCTCCGAGACTCGGGTGGTTACTGGATGACATTGCGGTCGAGATGACGACGTTGCCAGAGGGTACCGTGACTGTGGCCAACAACCTGGCCCAGGCTTCCTTCACTCTCCGGGGACCGGTGACCGTGTTGGGTGAGGGACTCACTCTCACGACCAACATCCCGCCTGGACAATACGTGGTCACTTGGCAGTCCATTCCCTTCCATGAGACACCGCCCCCACAGACAAACAACCTCGTCATGGGCGTGCCGTTGGTGGTGCGGGGGGATTACCGCATCGCCGATGCAAATGGGAACGGGATCAGCGATACTTGGGAGACACGGTACTTTGGTGCGGTTAGGGCCGGCTATTCCGGTCGCGAGGACACGGATGGGGATGGGGTTTCGGACGGGGTGGAATGGCAGATGGGCACGGTGCCGACAGATCCGTCGAGCCGACTCGTCCTGGGCGCTCCCGAGGTGTTATTGGACGGCCGGGTCCGGTTCCAGTGGCCGACCGTTGCCGGCTACGAGTACCGGTTCGAGACCAGCAGCGATCTGACGCGATGGCTCCCGGCGAGTGGCGCGGCTCGTGGGACCGGGGTACCGCTGGGTGTCACGCTTCCTGCGCTGGATCCGCGGATCCCGTTCTTCTTCAGAATCCTCGTGATCCAATAGTCCAGATCGAAGGAGTCTCCCCATCGGTTCCGCTGTCGGGAATCAGCGGTCGATCGCAGAAAGAATCATCTGCACCGTCTTCTCGAGGCCACCCTGGTTGGACTGGACGACCTCAGCGGCCCGTTGGCCCATGAGTCGGCGGCGTGCTGGGTCCTCGAGCAGCTCGCCGATCCGCTGTTGTAGTTCGGACTCATCTGCAACCTGAAGTGCTCCACCCCGATCAAGGAACTGCGGGATGATCTGGGCGAAGTTTTCCATGTGGGGACCGAACAGGACCGCCTTGGCGAGCGTGGCGGGTTCGATCGGATTCTGTCCGCCCTGTGCGGTGAGGGATTTTCCGACGAAGACGAGGTCGGCAACCTCATAGAAGTGGCGGAGCTCCCCGGTGGTGTTCACGAGGAGGCAGTGGACCGTTCCGGCGGCCTTCCGGGTCTTCGACGTGATCTCGCTTCGGTAGACGAACGGGATCCTGAGTCGTCCCAGCTCCTTGCCAACTTCCCCGCCGCGCTCGTGATGACGAGGCACGAGGACCAGGAACAGGTCGGGGAAGCGCTCCTTCAACCGTTCCACGATGGCGGCCAGGATGGATTCCTCGCCCGCATGGGTGCTTCCGGCGACCAGGATCGGCGCTGTTTCGGGAACCCCGATCTGGTCCAGCAGGGCGCGGGCATCCAGCCGGGCATGACCCACGGCGCCCCCCTCGAACTTCAGGCTGCCCACCACGTGGATGGACTCCGCTCGTGCCCCAAGGTTCCTCAGCCGTTCCGCGTCTGCCTGATTCTGGGCGCCGATCCCGGCAAATCCGCGGAAGAAGGGTTCGAACAGTCCCCGGGCCCAGCGATACCCCCGATAGGAGCGATCCGAGATCCGTGCATTGACCAGAAAGTATGGGATGCCCCGCCGCTGCAGTCCCCAGACCATGTTCGGCCAGATTTCAGCCTCCACGAAGACCATGGCCTCTGGGTTGATCATTCCGAGTGCCCGCTGGACGTGCTTCCTGCGGTCGATGGGGTAGTAGATCTTGGAGACCTCCGCTGGAAGGCGTCGCCGCAGTTCGGCCATGCCGGTGGAGGTCGTTGTGGAAACGATGAATTTGTGGTTTGGAAGGCGTGCGGAGAGGGCTTCGATCAAGCGGACGCAGAGTGCCGCCTCTCCGACGCTCACGGCATGAACCCAGATCGTCCGACGGTTGGTCAGGGCCTGCTTGAGCTTCGCGCTGTACTGCCCGAACCGTTCCCAGAAGCCATCCGCCCAGCTTCCCCGCCGATGCATCTTGAGGAAGTAGAACGGCGCGCTGAGTAGGAAACCAATATCGAAGAGAACGTTGTAGATCAGACGCATCGAACCTGGTTGCAGTCGCCAAGACTACCTCGGAAGACGTTGATGGCCAACCTGTTGTTTTGATCCAATGGGCGCTGGCCACCTTGAGACCGAACCGTGGGATCGAGGGATGACTTCGGGATGGACGGCTTGGTTCTGGGGGGTGGTGGAGCCGAGGGGATTCGAACCCCTGACCTTCTCATTGCGAACGAGACGCTCTACCAACTGAGCTACGACCCCGTTCCCCGGAAAAACGACGGCGTAGATCGCAGAGCGGTGGACCGAAGGCAAGTTCCTTTCACGCCAACAGGCGCTCCAGGGCCTTCCGGATCGGGGTGGAAGGTTTTTGGGATGGGGCCTTCGGGTTCCATGGCACCCTGTGGATCCGGGCTGGGGGGATATGTTCGGCGAGCACCAGCGCATTGGATGCCGTTGATTCGTCAGGTGACGCTGGATCCATGAGGATCAGATGCCCACGACGTGCAGACCTTTTGGGCAACGCAGCGAACACAAGTCGGGATTGGTTGATGGCCCCGAGCCGGTTGGGGCAGACGACCAGCGGGATGGCGTCGAGACCTACGATCAGCTCACGGGCGCTGAATCCCACCCCAAGAGGGCTCAGGATTCCGCCGGCGCCCTCGATGAGCAGCTTTGGAGTGGCCTCCGAGGCGCGACGGAGGAATGTGAGGGTTTGCCGGAGTGTAATCCTGCGTCCCTCTTTCCGAGCTGCCAGGCTTGGCGTGAGCGGGTGGGGGAAATGCCAGGGGTTGATCGCATCCAGGTCGAGCCGCCCCAGTTGGGCCTGTTGGATCAATTCTGCATCGGAGCGGTCTCCCGAGCAGAATGGCTTCACCGCCAGGAAGTCAGCCCGTCGCCGCTCCAGGTGGTTGGCTAGCAGGACGGTGAGGAAGGTCTTCCCGACCTGTGTGTCGGAGCCCGTGATGAACCAGATTCGGGGGGGCATGATCAGTCGGGTGCTTGCGTAGTGACGATGTTGCCGCCACGATAATCGGGGGCGGACGGGCAGCTTTATGTACCTCTTTCCGCGGAACAAAAGGCGTTGACTTTACGGACCTCCTGCCTAGGCTCAGTTTATTACGTAATCAATCCCCAAAGGGCTTCCCAATGAACTATTTTGGACATTTTTCTCGGACGGTCTGCCTCGGAGCCATGGTCTCCTTGGCAGTCAACCTTGCGGTCGCTGCTCCTCAGGCTGGACGTGCGAAGGTTGTGCAGGTGAGCGGCTCCGCCTACGTCGGCTCGGCTGCTGCCGCGGTTGGCAATGAAGTCGGTGCCGGTTCGATCATCAAGGCTGGACCTGCTGCGGAAGTGGTCCTGAACTTGGGATCGAACGGTGGTTTGACGCGCATCATGGAGGACAGCGTCGTCACCATCGACCAGCTGACGGTGGACGGCACGGGATCCGAGAAGGTGGTCAACACGGTGATGACCCTCAAGTCCGGCAAGCTTGAATCCCAGGTCAGCCGGCTGTCCAAGAATTCAAAGTATATTGTCCAGACCCCTTCGGGCTCGATCTCGGTCAAGGGTACTCTGTTCACAGCGTACGCGACCGGGGCCGTCCTTGTCTGGGAGGGCTGTGTGGAAGTCACTGTCAAAGATCCTCAGACGGGACGTGAGACCAAATACACGGTTTGCGCCAACCAGTTGTTCGACCCAAACATCCCTGGCGTCGCTTTGATTCCTGCCGGCACGGGAGCCCCTGCTTTTGCCGCGTCTCGCTTGGGTGGTATGGGGCCTGGCGCAGGTGCGGGTTCCGGTGGTGGCTTGGCCGCGGGCTCTGTTGGAGTCGCGGTGTTCGTTTCTCCGACCCAACCCGCTCCTCCGACCCAACCAACTCCTCCGACCCAACCCGCTCCTTGATCCTCTGAGGATCTCTTATAGGCCCGAGGGTTTTCCCTCGGGCCTTTTTGTTTTTTCCGGCTTCCACTTGTCGAATGAGCCCGAGGGCTATCCAGCCTTCTTCCTCCAGCAACCACCGAGAGTCGTGACTGCACCGTTCAACAGGTCTTTTCCTCCTTTTGGAGTCCTGTCCCTGGAAACCCGAATGGCTTAGGCCACAGCCGGACTGCGAAGAAGGACTGCCTTCAGCCTCCCTGGCTTAGGGCTCCTCAGCAATCTGATGGATCACGTATCCAGCCGCTGCGAATCCAAAGACACCCGTGACGAAGGTGGCGGAGCCGTAGCCTTGCTGGCAGTTCATGCGCGGTGGGGATCCACGGGATGGGGTTCCAGGTTCCTTAAGAGTCCCACCGTCGGATTCACACGTCCGGGGATTGGAGTGCTGAGGCTGGGGTGTCTCGGGGGAATGAACTGTCGGCAACCCCCAGACCTTGCGGTCACCGTTGAATCCAGAGGCACGTCGAAGCCTTCCCCGAAGGTCCGCAAGAAGACGGTCGTGAGTGACTTCCGCAAGGTCCGTGATCCGGATCCGGGTCGGATCCTTCCGCCCCCCGGCAGCCCCGGAGATGACCAGCCCAAGGGCGCGGTCCTGGCAACCCAGGATCAGTCGACACTTGTTGGGTGAGGAATCGATGGCGTCGACGACCCAGTGTCCGTGACGCCCGTGGAATTCATCCAGGATGCGGTCGGTAGACGCTTCGGTCAGAAATTCCTGAAAACAATGGACCGTGCACTCTGGCTGGATCGACCGCACGCGTTCGGCCATGACCTCCACCTTTGGCCTCCCAATCGTCTCCTGGAGCGCGGGGACCTGACGATTGATGTTGCTGATACAGATGTCATCGAGATCGACGAGCGTCAGGGTCCCGACGCCGGACCGGGCGAGCGCCTCAACAGCCCACGAGCCTACCCCACCGATACCGATGACGGCGACGTGGGCTTGTCTCAACCGAAGCAGGGTCTCGGCTCCATAAAGCCGTCCCAAGCTGCCGAACCGGAAGTCGTAGTCGCTCACAGCCCTGCGAATCTACGTGGATCTCCCATCCTGTGAAGGCTTGTGGTTCCTCGGGTCCGATCCCTTGGCGCACAAGGTCCGGCCTGCTTGAATGCCCACGGTGCTGGTCATGTTCCACAAACCCTATGGGGTCCTTTCTCAGTTCACACCGGATGGATCCGTCAACCGGACCCTTGCGGACTTTGACCTGCCGTCGCGGGTCTATCCGTTGGGAAGGCTGGACGCGGATTCAGAGGGGTTGTTGTTGTTGACGGATGAGACAGGCCTGAATTCCCGTCTCCTGTTACCAAAGCACTGTCATCGACGGACCTATTGGGCACAGGTCGAAAGGATTCCGTCGGTGGAGGCGTTGGGTCGCCTCTCTGGTGGGTTGAGGATTCAGGGCTACTTCACGCTCCCTGCCAACGTCTCCATCCCGGATCCCCAGCCGGTTCTGCCGCCCCGGGATCCCCCGATTCGGTTCCGGAGGAGCGTCTCCGACTGCTGGATCGCCCTTGAACTGGTCGAGGGTAAGAACCGTCAGGTCCGGCGGATGACGGCCGCGATCGGACATCCGACGCTCCGCCTGATCCGGGTTCGCATCGGGGATTTTCCGCTGGGAGATCTCCCGGCCGGTTCGTGGAGGCAGCTCACGCCGGCCGAGCGCTCGGCGGTGTTTGCATCCGGCTCCCGATGAGTCGGAGTTTCCGGATGGTTGGGGCTCCAGCGGACCTTCCCTACTGCCCGTTGCCAAGGTCCATGGGTGGGCCCTTGAACCTCCGGCGTTCGACGGCGAACCACAGCACCAACATCAACCCAAGCGTTCCTCCCAGGATCGGCAGAGCCTGCTGGTTGGGCGGCTGCACCCCGAGCACCAGGAGGAACAGACACCCAGCCGCGGAAATGAAAGCGAGTGGCCGGTAGGCGGCTCCCAGCTCCCAGGGACCAAATCGTGTCCAGGTCCGCTCGTGGGCCCAGAATCCTGCGGCAATCGGAAGGGCGTACGAACAGTACAGGAACACCGTGCCAATCGCGGCGATGGTTTCATAGCGGAGCAGCACGACGAGGAGTGCGGACAGCATGCCGGAAGACCATACGGCAATCGAGGGTGACTGGGTCGCTGGATCGACCTTCCGCAGCCAGCGCGAAAGGGGTAGTCCACCATCTCTGGCGAAGGCGAACGTCATTCGGGAAATCGATGTGAGGGCTGCCAGCCCACAGAGGTATTGGGCCAGGACGATCCCGATGAGGAAAGCCGTGCCCAGCGGCGCGGGCAGGGTCTTGCGCAGGATCCAGGGTACCACGGAGGAACCCTGATCGGCCGCCTCCTGCAGGTTCGGAATCGCGAGCAGGAGAGCCACGATCATGAACCAGCCGAATGCGGCGGAAATCACCACCGATCTGACGATTCCGCGGGGCACGTTGACGGCCGCGCTCACGGTTTCCTCCGACGTGTGGGCCGAGGCGTCGAAGCCCGTGATGGTGTAGGCCGGGAGCAGGAATCCGAGGCAGAAGAGCCATGGAAGATTCTCCTGTCGCGCAAAGACCGGCGCATCAGCCGGTAGCCCGCTGAGGTTGGTGAACGTCCAGAGACGGGCCCATTCAAACCGAGGGGTGGCAAGGAACAGCGAAACGGTGAGGACCGTCGCCACGGCGAGGATCAGCCACCCGCTGAAATCCGTGAGGAGCGTTGTCAGGCGGATGCCACGGTGGTTGAGCAGGGCCTGTGACAGGGTCATGGCGACGATGGCGATGACCTTGACCATCGCGGGATTGGATCCGGCGGGGAGCCCGAGGGCGGCGACGGCGAAATCGAAAGTCCCGGCGTTGATGGCGGCGAGCACCGTGAGAAGTCCCCCGAGGTTCAGCCAGGCCGTGACCCAGCCGCAGGCCCGACCGCCGAGGATGCTGCCCCAGTGGTAAAGCCCGCCAGCGGTCGGGAATGCCGATGCGATCTGTCCCATGGTAAGGGCGACTGCGAGGGAGAACAGCGATACCAGTGGCCAGCCAATCCCGATGCTCGCCCCGCCGGCGCTGTTGAGTCCGACGTGGAACGAGGTGATTCCTCCGGCCAGAATGCAGATGATCGCGAAGGAAATCGCGAAATTCGAGAAGGCTCCCATCCGTCGGGCGAGCTCCTGGCGGTAGCCCAACCGATTGAGCACCGATTCATCCGATGGGATCTGCGGATCACCAGGCATGCTTGGTGGGGTCAGGGATGAACGTCACCAACACTCCTGATAGAGGTCACGGAGGTCGGCCTGTGTGACCGGGATTGCGTTCGTCCGGTGGCATGGATCCTCCCAGGCCAGGGAGGCGAGTTCATCCAGCTGGTCTGAACGCACCCCGTGCTCGCGGAGTTTCGAATTCAGACCCAGGTCGGCGAGGAACTGGGACACGAAGCCCACGGTCTGGCAGTCGGCTTCACCGTTGGTGCAGCGCACGATATCCAAACCACAGGCGATGCCCACGCGGCGATAGAGACCCGGCTTCCGCCGCGCGTTGAAGTTCATCACCGCGTCCAGACAGAGGGCATTGGCGAGTCCGTGATGCATTCCGCAGAGGGTCGACAAGGGATGGGCCAGCGAATGGACAGCCCCTAGATCCTTTTGGAAGGCAACAGCACCCATGGCTGCTGCCACCAGCATCCTGCCCCGGGCGTCCAGATCCGACCCGTCTCGGAAGGCCCGTGGCAGGGCCTCCACCACGAGGCGGATGCCCTCCAACGCAATGCCGTCGCACATCGGGTGGAAATCAGGGCAGGTGAAGCTCTCGATGCAGTGGGTCAGGGCATCGGCACCTGTCGCCGCCGTAAGCTTCGGCGGAAGTCCCGTGGTGAGCTCCGGATCGAGGATCACGAGTTTCGCGAGCAGCTCGGGATGGAACAGCACGGCCTTCCGACGGGTTGCATCGAGCGTGATGACGGAGCTGCGTCCCACCTCGCTGCCGGTGCCAGCGGTCGTGGGGATCGCAATCAGTGGGGCGAGGCCCGACCAGTCGACCGGCTGGTCATAGAACTTCGCGAGCGGGAACGTGGGATGCTTGGCTAGGAGCCGTGCGGCCTTGCCGGCATCGAGCGGGCTGCCCCCTCCGATGGCGATCACCCCGTCACACCCATGTTCGCGGAACAGGGCGGCCGGAATCCGCACATCGTCCTCGATGGGATTCGGGTGGACGCCGTCGAAGACGAACCATTCCCGGCCGCGTCCGGAGTCACCGAGAGTCGTTGTCAGTCGACGGAAGGCATCGGTCTTGGCGAGACCGGAGTCGGTCACCACCAGCGGGCGGCGGATTCCCAGGCTGGCGAGGGAGTCGGGCAGTTCAGCCAGGGTTCCGGCCCCGAACCGTGTCTTGGTTGGGAACGAGAAGGTCTTGGGACTCATTGTGGAAGGATCCTAGGCAGGGGGGTGGGGGCGGGCGAGGCGCAAGTCGGCACTCCCAGACTCGTATTGCGGCGCCCTACCTGCCCGGGCAGGAGGGTCCAGTAGCAATGGCTTTGGTAACATCCTCGTGGCACCATGACTCAGAGCGTCGGGCAACCGTGAGTTCTGGAGGATGGCGATGGGTGCGACGGTCGGGAAACGACTTCGGTTGGCGCAAGTGGGAGTCCCTCGGGTGAGCGAAAGGCTTTACCTCCGGGTGATCCTCCGGTTCGAATGGAGGAATTGACGGCAATCCTCGGGATTTCGGCGTTCTACCATGACAGCGCTGCGGCCTTGGTGGTCGATGGCGAGATCGTGGCTGCGTCGCAGGAGGAGCGGTACACCCGTCGACGTCACGACGCCGACTTCCCGGATCACGCCATTGAGCAGTGCCTCCGTCAGGCCGGCCTCCGACGTGACCAGCTGGACTACGTCGCCTACTACGAAAAACCGCTGACGAAGTTCGATCGCTTGCTCCAGACCTATCTGGCCTACGCCCCGGCGGGCTTCCCGAGCTTCCGGGTTGCCATGCCGGTGTGGATGAGGACCAAGGTCCACCTTCGCCGACTGCTGCGGTCGAAATTCCGGGACGCATCGAAGGTCCGCCTGGTCTTCACCGACCATCACGAAAGCCATGCTGCGAGTGCCTTCTTCCCAAGCCCTTTCGATCGGGCGGCGTTCCTCACCCTTGATGGAGTGGGTGAGTGGAGCTGCACGACCTTCGGATCGGGTTCTGGGAATCGGATCGAGTTCGGCGGGCAGATGAGGTTCCCGCACTCGTTGGGGCTCCTTTATTCCGCTTTCACCTACTACTGCGGTTTCAAGGTCAACAGTGGGGAGTATAAGCTCATGGGGCTCGCGCCCTACGGGAAACCCATCTATGCGGATCTGATTCAGCGTGAGCTGATTAATCTGCGGCCAGACGGGAGCTTCCGACTGGACCTGCGCTACTTCAAGTTCTGTGAGGGCCTGCGGATGGTGAACGGGAGGTTCGAGGCCCTCTTCGGTGGGGCCGCCCGACATCCTGAATCGAACCTCGAGCAGCGGCACATGGATCTTGCTGCCAGCATTCAGATGGTCCTCGAGGACATCGTGCTGAGGATCGTGCGCGAGGTGCATCGCCGGACCGGTATGGACCGGCTGGTGCTGGCTGGCGGCGTAGCGCTGAACTGTGTCGCTAATGGCCGGATCCTCCGGGAGGGGCCCTTCAGGGACATCTGGGTCCAGCCGGCCGCGGGCGATGCAGGAGGAGCCCTAGGGGCGGCGTTGTTCGTCTGGCACCAACTGCTGGGTCGGCCCCGCAACCCGGCTGGAGGTGATATTCAGAAGGGAAGCCTGCTGGGGCCCTCCTTCACCTCCGATGAGGTGGCTCGTGTCCTCGAGTCCAAGGGCCGGGCCGGCCGTCGTTTCACCGACGAGAAGGCTCTTCTGGAGGAGGTCTCGAGGCACCTCGCCGATGGCAAGATCGTCGGGTGGTTCCACGGCCGCATGGAATTTGGTCCGAGAGCGTTGGGTGCCCGGAGCATCCTTGGGGATCCGAGGAATCCCGCCTCCCAGACGACCATGAACCTCAAGATCAAGTTCCGGGAGAGCTTCCGGCCCTTCGCGCCTTGTGTGCTCCGGGAGCGTGCCTCCGAACATTTCGACATCGCTCCGGAGCACGAGAGCCCCTACATGCTTGTCGTGGCCCCCGTCCATGAGCGGCACCGGATCCAGCTCAACGAATCGGACCGAAAGACGATGGAGAGTTCCCCCGACCTTCGGGAGCGCGTGCGCATGTCGAGGTCCCATCTACCGGCCATCACCCATGTCGACTACAGCGCCCGAATACAGACAGTCGACGCGGAGCGGCATGGCCGCTTTTACCGCCTCCTCAGGACCTTTGAGCGTTTGACCGGCTGTCCTGTCGTGGTGAACACGAGCTTCAACGTCCGAGGCGAGCCTATTGTGTGCACGCCGGAGGAGGCACTCCGTTGCTTCCTGGCCACCGAGATGGATGTGTTGGTCCTGGAAGACTTCGTACTGGTGAAGACCGAGGCGGAGCGTCATGCGGCCGCAAAGGAGCGCGAGGAACACCTGTCCAAGTTCGACCTCGACTAAACTCGTACCGAAACACCCTATGGATTGGTCAATCGTCAAAGCTGAGCCTAGCCAGAAGGTGCTGCGCCAGTTTGCGGGTATATGGCTCGTGCTGTTTCTTGGAATTGCCGCTCAGAACCAGTTTCTGAAGTCGAGGCCGATGGTAGCATTGGCGTGTACTGTTGTGGCGCTGGTTGTAGGCCTTCCTGGTCTCCTTCACCCTCCACTCGTCCGGTGGATCTATTCCGGATCCATGGTTTTGGCGTTCCCCTTTGGCTGGTGTGTCTCGAACCTCCTCTTGGCCGCCATGTACTTTGGGGTAATAACCCCTATCGGTCTTGTTCGGAGGTGGCTGGGTCGAGACGAGTTGGGCCTCCGTTCCGGATGCGGCCGGCAGAGTTTTTGGGATCCGAAACCGGCTCCCAATGATGTTTCCTCCTATTTTCGACAGTACTGAACCCTCACCTGAAAGCCCATGAATCAGGATCCAAGCGAGTTTGAAAAATCCGCATTAAAAGCCGGCCGTACGGGCCTGTTCGGTGAACTGTGGGGCTTCATGAAGGAGAACAAGCGGTGGTGGTTGTTGCCAATACTGGTGTTCCTCCTGATTTTTGGAACGTTTCTCATACTCGGTGGAACCGGGGCGGCACCGTTCATCTACACTCTTTTCTGACAGATCGCCCTCTCCGATGTCAGCGGCTCGTTCCTCGGCATGGAAGAAATTGGTCCTTCTTTCGAGCACCCTCTTCATCTGCATGGTGCTGACAGAGGTTGGCCTGAGGGTTGTTTCGCCGATTCGATCGTTTGTAAACCTTATGACATCCTTCCATCGGACCGACCCGTTGTTAGGTTGGCTTGGTGTGTCGGATCTCGATGCCCGTTTTCACCAGATTGATTTTGATGTGCGAGTGCGCCATGGGAAGGGTGGTTTCAGGCTTCGTGAGGGAAATGTGGCCCCCCTCCCTCGAAGCCCTGTGATCGCCTTTTTGGGGGATTCCTTCACATGGGGTTGGGGTGTGACCGGAGGCCGGCAATTTACCGACCTCGTCCAGGAGCGGCTTGGCGACGGTTTCGACATCCGCAATCTCGGGGTCAACAATTACTCTACCGTTCAGGAGTGGCTCCTTCTCCGGCGCGAAATGTCCAACGGGCTCCATCCGCGTTTTGTGGTCGTTATGCTCTTCAACAACGACTACCAGGAAAACCTGGATCCCGATGTCCGTCGTCCCCGGGTGGTGCTGGAGGCCCAGGATTCTCAGCCGAGGTTTGCTACTGCCACTGAGACCGCGTTGAAGCCGTGGCGGCTCTAGATGAAGAAATCGGCCCTGTTCTCGACGATCGCCTATGTGGTTGATCTCGAGAAGAACAAGCGCAAGGCGAGACGTCTCGCCGAGTCAACTCATGTCGGAGGCCGTCTTTCGGAGGATTCGCGTCGTGCGATGCGCTGGGCACTTGAACGTATCAGAGACACATGCGCGTCTGAGGCTGCCTCGCTCGCCTGTACTTATGTTGCGAGCTTCGAGGATGTTCGAACTGACTTTGATGGCGGAGCACACACCGTGACCCGTGAACTATGTTCCGAACTGGGAATTCCATTCCTCGATCTGACGCCAGCTCTTCGGCATCGGGGTGGCGGCACTCCGGGAAAGTTTTATTTCGAGCACGATATGCATTGGACCGACCAGGGAAACGCAGCCGTTGGTGAGGAGCTTTCCATCTTCCTGAAAAAGCTCCTCTCCCCCCCCGAATTCGACTCGTTAGATGGCATTTTTTACCGCAGATCCTCCGGTCTTGCTGACCGGTTTGTTGCGGTGACTCAGATCAGGTTTCGGATCATCCTAGGCTTGTGGAGCGACTACCCCTATCGGCCTGTCTCATCTCGGGTGCCGAGGCCGCCCGGATCGGGCGCGCCCTCGAAAGCGTCTGCGGTCTTGTCTCGGAAATCGTGGTGGTCCTCAACGAGGAGACCAAGGATGGCACGGAGGAGATCTGTCTGCGGCATGGCGCGAGGGTCCACCGGATGCCGTGGAAGGGGTTCCGGGACCAGAAGAACGCGGTCCAGGACCTGGCCGCGCAGCCCTGGATCCTGCAGCTGGATGCCGACGAGGAACTGTCCCCAGAAATCCGCGATCAGATCCGGGGGTTCTTCCGGGGAGACCAGGAACGCTTCGTGGGGGCACGGTTTCCCCGCAAGGTCTGGTTCCTCGGGCGCTGGATCACCCACGGAGACTGGTATCCGGACCGTGTGCTTCGCCTGTACCGTCGGGACTCCGGGTCCTGGGGCGGGGCGGAGGAGCATTGTCGCGTCGAGCTCAACGGGTCCGTGAAGGACCTCACGGCGGACCTGCACCACTACACGAACCCGACGATCACCGCCTACCTTAACAAGGTCCCCTACTACGCCGACCTCTATCTGAAGCGCCAGCTGGAGTCCGAGGCCCGGTGGTCTTCGATGGGGGTGATTGTCCGATCCCTGTGGCGGTTCGTCCGAGCCTATGTGTTCCGGCGTGGCTTTCTGGACGGCTACCCGGGGTTTTTCATCGCCTTCTCGACCGCCTACTCGACGCTGTTCCGTCACACCCGTCTCTACGAACACCGGCAATTGTCATCCCCGCCTCCTGTGCCTCTTGAGGGACCTCCGCTTGACTCCTGATCGAGGGCCACGCCAACGTCGCCGCTGTGATGGGAAGTTCCTTGACGCAGGGTCTCGAAAAGCGTCTGAAGTTCTATTGGAGGTCCGGATCACTTCAATTTGCGATGCGCTGGGATCAGCTCCCATCGGAGCGGAGGCAGTTCCGGTTCGGGGGTTATCCCTTCCACTACAGGACTGGAAGCGACGATGCAGCCGCACTCAACGAGGTGCTCTTCCGCAAGGGGCGTCGGGCCGAGTATCATTTCCCTATCGAGGGGGAGCCCGAGGTGTTGTTCGATATCGGGGGCCACATCGGCTCGGCTTCGGTCTATTTCGCCCGAAGGTTTCCCAAGGCAAGGATCTTCACGTTCGAGCCGGCTCCGGACAACTTCGAGTTGCTCAAGCTGAACACCGCTCCCTACCCAAACATCAAGGTCTTCAATTTTGGCTTGGGCTCCCAGAACGGAACCTTCCGGATGAAGGGGCTTGAACATGGCCTCGACACAGGTGGGCGCAGCCTTATCCCAGAGGCAGGGCTTGGGGGCGATCGAATGCTGGAGGTCCAGATCCGATCCGTCGGGGATTTCCTGAGGGAGAACGCCATCACGAAGGTCGACTTCATCAAGATCGACACCGAGGGAGCCGAATACGACATCCTCACCGCCTTCCCGGAACCGATTCTCAGAGAGGTCAAATGGATGATCGGGGAGCTCCATGATGTCCGGGATTTCGATCTCCTCGCCCACCTGAGCCCCTGGTTCCACATCGGACTCGACAAGGCCAAGGTCCGTTTCCGGTACAGCTGTTTTCGGGCGGTCAATCGGGAGATGGTGGCCCGGTTGAACACCTACGAGTGACAGGTCCGGCTGAGGGCGGCCCGTGACTCGCCCGGGGTATCCATGCCAGTCTGGAGCCCATGATGGACTTCAGAATCCGTGGACTCGTCTTCGTTGGATTGTTGTCCGGTCTTTTTGGCGGGAGGGATGTCGTGGGGGATGCCCAATACACCAACGGTCTAGCCGGGATGGCGATCCTGCGCGCTGCAGTTGCCGTCCCGACGCTGGACATCCCGTCCGACCCCGGATCCTGGGCACGCCGACGGGATGAAATCCGTTCCAATCTCTGGCAGAGCCTTGGAGACCTGCCGCCTCGGTCAAAGGCGTCAACCGTGCGTGTCGTTGAGGCTCACGACCGTGGGGACTGGACCGAGGAGCGATTCGAGTTCGACAACAGTGCCGGCTCCCGGGTTCCCGGAGTCCTGCTGTTGCCCAAGAAGCGATCGGGCAAGATCCCGGGAATCCTCTATTGCCACTGGCACGGGGGTGAATACGACGGCGGCAAGTCCGAGCTGTTCCAGGCTCGGCACACGCCCCTGGAACCCGGGCCTGAGTTGGTGCGTCGAGGCTACGCGGTGGTCGCCATCGATGCGCCCTGCTTTGGGGAGCGACAGGGTAGGGGTCCGGACGGGCTCAAGGGTTCGGCCGGTGAGCTGAGCGCCTCGAAGCTCGAGCTGTGGCTGGGACGATCCCTTTGGGGGATGATGCTCCGGGACGATCTCATCGCCCTCGACTACCTCTGCAGTCGACCTGAGGTCGACGCCTCGCGCATCGGCGCCACGGGCATCAGCATGGGAGCCACCCGGACGTGGTGGCTGATGGCCTTGGATGACCGGATCCGCTCGGGCGTGGCGGTGGCCTGCCTGACGCGGTACCAGGATCTGATTGCCGCAGGAGGGCTGAAGTACCACGGGATCTACTACTACGTTGCAGGTCTGCTCCGTCATTTCGACACCGAGGCGGTGGTTGCCTGCGTTGCTCCGCGCTCACTGCTGTGTCTGAACGGGGATCAGGACGTCGGCTCCCCGATCTCCGGCATCCGTACGATCGAACGGCTTGTGGCTCCGGCCTGGGATGCGACCGGGGCTCCCGGGGAATTCCGGAGCGTGGTCTATCCCGGTGTCGGGCATGCCTACACTCCGGAGATGTGGTCCGAGATGCTGGGCTGGTTCCGGCGAACGCTGGGCGGACGCTGAAGTCGGTGCTGCGAGGGCTCTTCGAAACTTCCCCCTTGTTCGACCTTGGTCCGGGCCGCGATAACTCCGACTTCGATGAACATCCTCGATGATCTGGAGTGGCGTGGGCTCATCGCCGACTGCACGGATTTCCCGGAGCTCCCCAAGCGGCTCTTGTCGGGAGCCATCACGCTGTACTGCGGATTTGATCCCACGGCCGACTCCCTCCATGTCGGTCACCTGGTACCGCTCATCTGTCTGCGACGTTTCCAGAACGCAGGACACGTCCCGATCGCGGTGGCCGGTGGTGCGACGGGAAGCGTCGGGGATCCCAGCGGAAAGTCCGCCGAGCGGGGGCTGCTCACGAAGGACCAGATCGCGGCGAATGTCGACGCGGTGAAGCCCCAGCTCGCCCGCCTGCTGGACTTCCGGATCACCCCCAACACCGCCCGGCTGGTCGACAATGCGGAATGGACCGACCGGATCTCGTTCATCGATTTCCTCCGCGACATCGGCAAGCACTTCACGGTCAACCAGATGGTTACCAAGGAGTCCGTCCGATCCCGGATGGAGGACCGCGAGGTGGGCATCAGCTTCACGGAATTCAGCTACATGCTGCTCCAGGCACATGACTTCTATGTGCTGGCCCGGGACCACGACTGCGAGCTGCAGATCGGTGGTTCGGATCAGTGGGGCAACATCACGATGGGCATCGACCTCGTCCGGAAGAAGCTAGGACGGCCCTCGTTCGGACTCACGCTGCCGCTCATCACCAAGTCGGACGGCACCAAGTTCGGCAAGACGGAGTCCGGTGCGGTCTGGCTCGATCCGAAGCGGACCAGTCCATACCGGTTCTTCCAGTTCTGGCTGAATGCCGACGACCGGGATGTCATCCGCTACCTGAAGTTCTTCACCTTCCTGGGCCGGGACGAGATTTCGGCCCTAGGGGCACAGCATCAGGCCGATCCCGGCAAGCGGGCGGCCCATCGGGCTCTGGCCCGGGCGATGACCGAGCTGATCCATGGAGCCGAGGCACTGGAGGAGGCGGTCCGTGCCAGCGAGATCCTGTTCTCCGGCGGCACACTCGAGGGGCTGAGCGAGGGGACCTTCAACGAGCTGGTCGGTGAGATTCCCACCCGGCGCCTGGAGACCCCGTTCCCGGCGGAGGGAGGCATCCCGGTGGTGGACATCTTCGTCGCCTCGGGCCTTTGTCCCAGCAAGGGGCAGGGTCGCAAGGATCTGGAGGGTGGTGGGCTCTACCTGAACAACCATCGGGTCGCCGAGGTGGGGCGGCTGGTGACGTCTCAGGATCTCCTGTTCGGCCGGCACCTGCTCCTCCGGAAGGGACGGAAGAATTATGTGGTGATGACGATTGGCGGATAGCGTGACCTGAAAGGAGCGAATGATGAATCTGTTCGATCTGGGGGGTGAAGTGGCGGTGGTGGTCGGGGGGACGGGAGTCCTCGGAGGGGCCCTGGCGGAGGGACTCGCCGCGGCGGGAGCCTCCGTGGCCCTTGTCGGGCGCAATGCCGAGCGCGGGGAAGCCCGTGCCGAGGGAATCCGATCCCGGGGTGGTAAGGCACTGTTTCTGGCGTGCGACGCCCTCGACCGGGACGGGCTGCAGCGGGTTCAGGGCACGGTTTCCGAGCGGTTGGGCCCGCCGACGATCCTGCTCAACGCCGCGGGTGGCAACGATCCGAAGGCCACGGTGACCGACCAGCAGGCGTTTGAAGACCTTCCCATCGAGGCCTGGCGTGGGAATTTCGATCTGAACCTGGTGGGCGGCGTGCTCCTGCCCTGTCAGGTGTTTGGCCCCTCCATGGCCAAGGCCGGCAGGGGCAGCGTCATCAACATCGCCAGTGTCTCGGCTCATATCCCGCTCTCCCGAGTGGTCAGCTATTCCGCCGCCAAGGCCGCTGTCCTGAGCCTCACCCAGTTCCTGGCGCGGGAGTGGGCACCGAAGGGGGTCCGGGTGAATTCCATCACGCCGGGCTTCTTCCCGGCCGAGCAGAATCGGAAGCTGCTGTTCAACGAAGACGGCTCACCGACGGCTCGGACCCGATCCATTCTCGGACATACCCCCATGGGCCGATTCGGACGTCCGGAGGAGCTGGTTGGTGCTGCCGTCTTCTTGGCCAGCCGCGAGGCCAGCGGGTTCGTCACGGGCACCGACATTCGGGTCGACGGAGGGTTCCTGAGCCAGACGATCTGATCTGGCTCCCCGCCGTCGCTTGAGCGTGATGCTTTACAGGGTGTGTCCGGAACGTAGCTTTCGCGGGTGCAGCTCACGGTCGACACCTTTGCCTCTGAGATGGCCGCCGCCTTGGCGGGCTATGATCGTCATGTGGTCTGTCTCGACAAGGTGCCGGAGGAGTGCGCGGCGACCCTGCAGTCCCTCATGGGCAAGGCGATCCACGCCTATCTGAACCGGGCTCCGGAGATGAGGCACGGCATCGCGCTCGACCGGCACGTGACCATCATCCTCAGCCAGTCGGAGGGAGACCGACCATTGTGTGGGATCTATTTCAATCTGCACTCGCCCTACACGAAGAAACCTTCGCCGCGGGCCAAGGCGCGAAAGGTCTGAGCCGGTCCGCGTGGATCCGTCCCGGGGATCCGCTTGCGGTGTCCGGCGGGAGCCGGCTTCATCCCGACATGCCCCGTTTCCTCCTTCGGGTACTTCTTCTCGTCGGCCTGTTGCCAGCCCTCTCCGCGGTTCCGGAGGCCTGGCCTGGATTCCGGGGACCTGGAGGGCAGGGGATCGCAGCCCTGGAGGCTCGCCCACCGGTCCGGTTCTCACCCACGGAGAACGTGGCCTGGTCCACTGATGTCGCCCTTGGCAATTCGTCGCCCATCGTCTGGGGTGACAGGATCTTCCTGACCGCCTTTGCCGAAGGCCAATGTTTCGTGCTCTGCATGGATCGGCAGACCGGACGCCAACGATGGCGTCGTGGATTTCCAGCCACTGAGGTCGAGGAGGTCCACCGATCCCTTGGCAGTCCCGCCTCGGCGACGCCGGTCACAGATGGACGCCACCTCATTGCCTATTTCGGATCCCTCGGACTTCTGGCCCTCGATCTCGAAGGTCAGGAGCTGTGGCGTCACCCGTTGCCGCTGCCTCAGACGGAATATGGCTCGAGCTCGTCCCCTGTCCTCCATGGGAATCGGGTCTATCAGCTTCTCGACCAGGATGGTGCCTCCCGCCTGGTGGCGGTCGATCTGCGGACCGGCAGGAATGTCTGGACCGTGGAGCGTCCCGAGATGCGTCGGGGCTTCGGCACTCCGGTCCTCTGGGAGCGACCGGGTATCACGGATCTGGTGGTGCCGGGGACCTTCTGGTTGATCGGTTACCATCCCGACACTGGCGAGGAACGCTGGCGGGTCAGCGGGCTCTCACGGATCACCTGCACCTCCCCGGTGATCGGCGATGGACTCCTGCTGACCTCGAGCTGGACCACGGGAGGGGATCGGACGGCCGATCGGATCACGATGCCGCGATTCGACGAGATCCTTGCCTCCTGTGATGCCGACCGAGACGGCATGCTGACCTTCGAGGAGCTTCCAGAGGGAGCGGTGAAGCAGCGGTTCAAGCACCTGGATGGGAACAGAAACCGTCTCGTTGAACGGGCGGAATGGGAGTCCATGGCCTTGATCTTCTCGAAGGTGGAAAACCAGTCGTTTGCCGTGGCTCCAGATGCGGAGGGCCGGATCTCGGACTCCGGCGTCCTCTGGCGGTTCAAGAAGGGCCTTCCCTACGTGGCCTCTCCGCTCCTGTACCGCGGGAGGTTCTACCAAGTGAAGAACGGCGGACTGTTGACCTGCCTCAATCCGAGGACGGGCTTTCCCTTCTTCCAGGAGGAGCGGTTGGACGCACCCGGAGACTACTACGCGAGCCTGGTCGCCGCGGATGGCCGGATCTATGCGGTTTCCCAGCATGGGGTGGTCACCGTCTTGAAGGCGGGGGATGCGTTCGAGATCCTCGCCCGGAACGTCCTGGGGGAATCGGTCCATGCGACCCCGGTGCCGGTTGCGGACCAGCTTCTCATCCGGACGGCCTCGAGACTCCAGGTGTTCCGGGAATCGACCTCGATCCGGCCTTGAACCGGGTGGGGTCGACCGACTCTCTGCGTTTGGCTTCGTCTTCAAATAGGGTCATGGTCGTCGCATGAACCCAAGGCGACGCCTCCTGCTCGTCTCGGTCGCCGTCCTGGCGATCGCTTGGGCCGTGGCGCTGGGCGGGTTCCTGTGGTCGCGTGCCGCGAAGGTGACCCCGGAACGCATCGCCGCCTACCTGAGGTCTCTCGACTGGAAATCGCTGAGCCCGGACCAGAGAGCCGCCGCCATTCGTAAGCTGGCCGACTGGCTGAACACGCTGTCTCCAGAGGATCGACGGAAAGCCCGCATGGATCCGAGGTTTCGGGATCTCTTCCGTGATTTCTCGATGGAGGACAAGGAGGCCTTCCTCGAGCTCGCGATTCCGACCGGATTGAACCAGATGCTCGCCGCCTTCGAGCAGATGCCGGAGGAGAAACGGCGTCGGGCGATTGGGGAATCGATCCGTCGGCTCCGCGAGGCCCGGGAGCGTGGCGAGGGGATGGAGGGGGCGGGAGGGCTGGGTGGTCCAGGTGGCCCTGGCGGACCGCCCGATGTCAGTCCGGAGCTCCAGGAGAAGGTGGTGAAGATGGGCCTCAAGAGCTTCTACGAGAACAGTTCCGCGGATCTCAAGGTGGAGGTCTCGCCGCTGCTGGAGGAGATCCAGCGGTCGATGGAGAACGGTCGGATCTTCCGCCCTCGTCGCGGAGGGGGCCGGGAATGAGGCCGGACGCCTTCACACTGGTGGAGTTGATGGTGGTGGTCGCCGTCATCGGCATCCTCGCCACGCTTGCCGTACCGGCGATGGGTTCCGCCGGGGAACGGGCCCGGTCCACCGCCTGTCAGAGCAACCTCCGACAGATGGGGCTCCTTCTCAGGCTGTATCTCGACGAGAATGGGAACCGGTTCCCGACCCTCCAGAATCGCGGACGGGACACCAATGAGGTTGATCTTCGGACGGCGGACTCGGTGTTGACCCCGAGGGGGCCCGCCCGGCTTTGGAAGTGTCCGTCCGACCGCAAGAATCTCTTCGAGGACACCGGTTCCAGCTACTTCTGGAACAATCTCCTCAACGGCCAGGTGGCTGACCGGATCCGACTCCTGGGAATCCCGATGCAGGAGGCGGGGTTTCCGGTGATCAGCGACAAGTCCGGGTTCCATGCGGTGCTTGGCCCCGGGCGTGCCGCCAACCACCTCTACTCGGATGGTGCGGTGAAACAGTTCTTCGTGCTGAAGCCCAATCCATGATCCGGCTCAAGGACCTCACCAAACGGTTTGGCCAGCGGCTGGCCGTCGATGCCCTCACCCTCGAGGTGCGTCGTGGCGACGTATTCGGCCTGCTGGGTCACAACGGCGCGGGCAAGAGCACTAGCATCGGGATGCTGCTGGGACAGGTCTGGCCCAGCTCCGGTGAGGCGTGGATCGGTGACCATGAGGTTTCGCGTGACCGGTCCCGGGCGTTAGCCCGCGTCGGTGCCATCTTCGAGGCCCCGGCGTTCTACGACTACCTGAGCGGCTGGCGAAACGTCGAGATCCTGGCGGGGTACTCGAGTCCGTTAAGCCAACATCGCCTCGCCGAGGTGTTCGAGTGGGTTGGACTGTCCGGTCGGGAGCATCAGGTCGTGCGGACCTACTCCCACGGCATGCGGGCTCGCCTCGCTTTGGCGCAGGCCCTGGTTCCGGATCCGGAGCTGCTGATCCTCGACGAGCCCACGAATGGACTCGACCCGGAGGGCATCCATGAGATGCGGGCGACGATCCGGCGGCTCCACGCCGAGCTGGGTCTCACGCTCCTGTTGTCGTCGCACCTCCTCACCGAGGTTGAGCAGCTCTGCAACCGCATCGCGGTCCTCAACAAGGGGCGGAAGGTCTTCGAGGGTGGGCTCGAGGAGGTCCAGCGGGGACAGGACTGGGTCTTCCTTCAGACGGACGCCTTCGACCTTGTCGTGACCCGTCTGACGGCGGAGGGGCTGGTGGTGGGAGCCCGGGACGGTCGTCGCATCGCATTGGCGTCCGGGGTGGCGGTCAGTGACGTGGTCCGCCGGCTCGTGGAACTGGGGCATCCGGTCCATGGGATCGGCCGTGAGACCCTCACCCTGGAGGAGTTCTATCTGTCCCTCATGAAGGAGGCGCCATGTTCCTGATCCAGCTGCGGCATGAGCTCTGGAAGCTCTTCGGCAAGAAACGCACCTACATGGGCTTCGCGATGTTCTTCGTCGCCCAGGTGGTGATCCTGATGGTGTTCCGTTTCTCCCGTGCCTCGCGCGGCATGGGGGATCTGCTCGAGAACAATGGCTACGACATCACGGCGTTCCTGTCCCCCCTGACGGCCGCATGCTTCACCAACTTCTGGCTCGCCTACCTCCTGCTGCCCCTCTACGGGTCGCTGGTCGGTGGCGATCTGGTCGCCAAGGAGGCGGAGGATGGGACGCTGCGGATGATCCTCGCCCGGCCGGTGTCCCGGACACGCCTTCTCCTGCTGAAATGGTTGGCCGGTGCGGTCTTCTCGGTGGTGCTGAGCCTGCTGCTGGGACTCACGGGACTTCTCATCGGGCTTCCGTTCTTTCCGTGGGGTGGTTTGTTCGCCTTCGTGCCCGGAGAGCTCTTTGCGGTGTTTCCTGCCGATGTCGGACTCTGGCGCTATGCGGCGGCCCACCTGTTGATGTCGGTGAAGGCGACGACCGTGATGGGCCTGGCGTTCTTCTTCGGATGTCTGCCGATCAAGCCGGCGGCGGCGACCATCATGGCGCTCTCGTTCATCTTCCTGAACTTCATCCTGATGAACATCCCGTGGTTCGCCGATCTGAAGCCGTGGTTCCTGACCTACCATCTGAACCTCTGGCAGCAGATGTACGAGTCGCCGATCCGGTGGACCCGGATGGGCGAGTCCCTGAGTCTCCTGCTCGGGTTCAACGCGACCTTCTTCGCACTCGGTGCCGCGGTCTTCGGTCTGAGGGATCTGAAGTCCTGAGGCCGATGGGCCGGGAAGAAAAAATGCCCACACGGCATTCCGCCAAGGTGGGCCTTGTGGTTGGAAAACGGATCAGCCGGGCTCAGATGTCGCCTTTACCCAGCTCCTCGTTGGTCATGGCATTGACGATCCGCCACTGCTCGGTGTGGAAACCGGTCTCAGGACGGAAGGTCAGCTTGGCGTAGAACCGCTTCTCGAGCTCGATCAGGAGGCGCTCGTCCTGGGAGCGCATCCGCTCCAGGATGCTGGGGTGGGTGTGGATGCGGATCTGGAAGTCGCTGTCGTCGCGAGGCCGGGCCTTCATGATAGCCATCAGCTTCCGCTGGATCTCCACGCTCAGACTCTCAGGGCTCTTCACCACGCCGCGACCGCGGCAGTGTGGGCAGTCGACATACATCGCCGCCGCGATGGATTCCGTATGGCGCTGCCGTGTCATCTCCATCAGGCCCAGCTGTGATAGGGGAAGCACGTGGGTCTTGGCCCGGTCGCGCTTCAGATGCTGGCGCATCCTCTGGTAGATCTGCTGCTGGTCCTTCCGGGACTTCATGTCGATGAAGTCGAGCACGATGATCCCGCCCATGTTCCGCAGACGGAGCTGGCGGCAGATCTCGTCGGCCGCCTCGAGGTTCACCTTCAGCAGGTTCTGGTCGTGGTCCCGGGTGCCCTTGTGGCGTCCGGTGTTCACATCGATCGCGACCAGCGCCTCCGTCTCATCAATGATCAGGTAGCCACCGCTCTTCAGGGTGACCTGACGTCCGAATGCCTGCTCGAGCTGGCGGCTGATGTTGTAGCGGTCGAACAGCGGCTCCGCCTCGTTGTAGAATGCAATCTTCTTGGCCGAGCGCTGGCTGATCTTGCCGATGAGCTCCTGTACCCGCTGGAACTGCCGGTTGTCGTCGATGATGATGCGCGTGACGTCCTCGGTGAGGAAGTCCCGGACGGTTCGCTCGATGAGATCGGGCTCCTGGAACACGCAGCATGGCGCGCGCCCGTCCTTGATCTTGTCCTGCACCGCCTTCCATTCCTCGAGGAGGAGGGCGAGGTCGCGGATGAAGTAGCGCTTGAGCTTGCCCTCGCCTGCGGTGCGGATGATGACGCCCATGCCCTCGGGCAGGGTCAGCTCGCGGAGGATCTTCTTCAGCCGCTGGCGTTCGGCGGGGTCCTCGATCTTGCGACTGATGCCGCATTGTTCCGAGTTCGGCAGCAGGACCAGGTAGCGTCCAGGCAGGGAGAGGTTCGTGGTGATGCGGGGGCCCTTGGTGCCGATGGGGCCTTTGGTGACCTGGACGATGATCTCACTCCCGACCGGGTAGAGCTTCGGGACATCCTTCGTGGTGATCTTGGGCTTGTCCTTGCCCTTCTTCTTGCGGTCTTCCCGCTCCACCAGCTCGACGCTGGAGTCGAAGGTGCTGGGAATGATGTCCCAGTAGTGCAGGAAGGCGTTCTTCTCGAAGCCGATGTCGACAAACGCCGCCTTCAGGCCGTCCTCCAGGTTGCGGACCTTGCCCTTGTAGACGGAGCCGACGAGGCGCTCGGCGTTGGTCCGCTCGACGGTGAAGTCGTCGAGCCGGGAGTCGACCAGCACACAGACCCGAGTCTCCAGGGGCTCGGCATTGATGATGACCTCGATGGTCGACTTCTCCTCGGGCTTGATGAGCTTGCGGACCTTCCTGACCACGTCGGTGACGGTCTGCTTGGCCCGCTCGATGAAGCCCTTTGGGACCCTCGAGGGCGTGGGTGCGGCTGTGGACGGGGACTCGTCGTCGCCCTCGTCCTCGGTCTGGGTGTAGACGGGGGAGCGGTAGCGCTGGTCGCGTCCAGCGGCCTGGACCTCCTCGGTGCCCTCCGGTGTGTCCTCGGGAAGGCCGGCGGCGAGGTTCTCGGCGCGTCGGACCTCGGCTTCCCGACGGCGCCTGTCGAATGGCTTCTCCTCCGGGGCGAGATCCTCGAGCTGGCCGGGCTTGGCTTCGATGAGGACCGTTGGGGTGTCGGCGGATCGGCCGGGTTTTGGGGTGCTCAGGCCACGGGTGGGCTTGAACCGCATCGGCCCGCGGCCGCGTTTGAAGGTGTGTTGACTCATGGTTGAGAAACTGTGTGGGACGTCAGTAGTGGCGTCGGTGAAGGTGGATGTTCTGCAGGATCCCGATCGCGATCAGTGAGCATATCACCGAGGTTCCCCCGGCACTGAGCAGGGGCAGTGGGATGCCGGTCACGGGAACCAGCCGGATGTTCATTCCGATGTTGATGAAGATGTGGGTAAACAGGAGGGTCACAATCCCCGCTGCGAGCAGCCGGCCCAGGCGATCGCGGGCCTGGGAGGCGATCCGGATGCCGGAGAAAAGGACGACGGCATACAGGATCAGGACGAGGAGGCTGCCGAGGAACCCGCGTTCCTCGGCGATGACCGAGAAGATGAAGTCGTTGTGGGCAACGGCCCGCGGGAGGTAGCCCAGTGCGCTCTGTGTCCCCTCCCGCCATCCCTTTCCGAGGAGGCCACCGCTTCCGACCGAGATCAGGGACTGACGGACGTTGTAGCTCTTGCTTTCTTGCTGCGCCCTCGCCGCGAGCTGCTCCGCCGGGGTGGCGTCGGGCTTCGCGAAGTCCATTCCGAAGTACACCAGAAGCCGTTGCTTCTGGTAGTCCTCGAGCTGCAGGAAATGCCAGCCCGGCGGTGCGTACAGCACATCCACCAGCAGCAGCGTCGCCACCAGCGCGGTCCCGGTGAGGAAACGGACGAGGAATCGCTGCGGCACGCCGGCGACGAGCATCATCACCAGGGCTATCGGCAGGAACACCAGGGCCGATCCGAGGTCGGGCTGCTTCAGGATCAGCAGGAACGGCAGCAGGGCCATCCCAAGGGCCTGGGCGAAAAGCAGTGGTGAATCCAACTCGTTCGCGGGACGGGTCAGGAAGGTCCCGAGGGCAAACAGGAATGCCAGCTTGGCCAGCTCACTGGGCTGGAACTGGAACACGCCGAAGTCGAGCCAGCGCTTCGCCCCTAGCCGGGACACACCGAACAGGGCAACTCCGACCAGGAGCACAATGGAGGCCCAGTAGGCGACCAGCGACCAGCGTGCGAGCCGGGCGTAGTCGACCAGACACAAAACGGCGACGAGGCCTAGGCCGATCACATCGGCACCGATCTGGCCAACAACCCGATACCGCCACCAGGGTCGGTGGGCTGCCTCGTCGGCCATGCCCGTGGCCGACAGGATGAACGCCGCACCCACGGCCATGAGGCCCAAGACGGCCAACCAGAGTCCCCAATCGACGAGACCTTCGCGTCGGGGCTTCCGTGGAATCCCGCCGATCATCGGGGTCCTCTTTCCATGGCGAACTGACGTTCGGGCCGCCGTTCGCGCTGGTGGACATGCTCGTAGATCCGACGTGCGACCGGCGCACAGGTTCCCCCGCCGGAGGCCCCGCTCTCAACCATCACAATCACGACATAGCGGGGTGCCTCGAAGGGCGCGAAGCTTGCGAACCAGGTGACCTTGTCCTTGCGCCCGTTGCCCTTGATCTCAGCAGTGCCGGTCTTGCCGCAGATGTCAAAGCCCTCGATCCGGGCGGCCTTCCCGGTTCCTTCCGGGTCCAGCACGTCGTCCCGCATCGCGGATCGGATCACGTCGAACGTTTCCGGCCGCGCCCGGATCTGGGTTCGGACCTGACGGGCGGGGAAGTTGATGATGGGGGTCGGGTCGAGCGGATTCTGGGGCTCCAGCCGGTCCACCAGCCTGGGCCAGTAGACCGTGCCTCCGTTTGCGACGGCACCGACCGCCACCGCAAGCTGCAGGGGCGTCAGTGTGATCTCCTGTCCAATGCTGACGTTGGCGAGGTTGCCAGAGCTCCATCCCCGTTCCTCGATGGTCTCGAGGGTTGTCGGGAAATTGCCTGATTCCTCGGCGATCCCGATCCCCGTCTTCTGTCCAAGGCCAAACCGTGCCCCCCATGAGATGAGACGTTCCCAGCCGAGTCTGAGGCTGTGGTCGATGAAGTAGCTGTTGCTCGAGCGGATGAAGGCTCTCCGGAAGTCGTAGATTCCGGGAGGGGCAAGGTCCCGGATGGAACGCCTGCCGAGGAGGTATCGGCCCTTCAAGGGATTCTCGGGATCGGGTTGGACCGACAGCGTTGCACGTGGGTCGAGTCCGGCCTCGAGGAGCGCCACGGCGTCGATGATCTTGAAGGTCGAGCCCGGCGCATACTGGCCCAGGGTGGCCCGGTTCATGGTGGGTCGGGCAGGTTCAGCAAGGTAGAAGTCCTTCCAGCGCTGCGTCGGCACCCCCTCGATGAACTCTGCTGCGTCGAACCGGGGGGCGGAGGCCATCGCCAGAAGGTCCCCGGTCCGTGGATCAAGCACCACGACGGCTCCCCGTTCATCTCCGGCGACCGTGCCGAGCCCCTGTTCCACCGCGACCTGCAGGTCCAGGTCGAGTGTCGTGACGAGGTCGAGCCCCGGCTGGGGCTGCGCGATCATGCGCTCGCCCAGCCGCTGTCGGTATCCCGCGGAATTCACGAGGATGCTCCGGGCTCCCGGAATACCCCGCAGTTCCTTGTCGAAGGCCGCCTCCAACCCAAGGCCACCTCGGTAGTCCCGGAGCCGGTAGTTGAAACGCCCATCCTCCTCGTCGTGGTCGTCATCCCGCTTCAGGTGTCCCACCACATGGACCGCCAATCCTGGGTTCGGATACTGTCGGACCGGCACTTGGTCCAGCTCGACTCCGGGCAGGTTCCACGACTGCTCGATGATGAGGGCAACCTGTTCCGGGGTGCAGTTGGACAGGATCGGCAGAGGAAGGGCCCTCTTGGTCAGGTAGTGGTTCTGAAGGGCCTGCTCACTGACCTGAAGGGGAATCCGCAGGCGTCGTCCGACCTCGGCAACCACGTTGCTCACCACGGCAAAACGACTCTGTCGTCGCAGCAGCTCCAGTTCCCCGGAGGTGAGCCTCACCCCGGAGCCGCTTCGGCGGAAATGGCCGGGAAGAAAATCCCAGAAGGAGGTCGTCGACGCGCTCGGTGCGGGGTGCCTCGAGGCGATCAGGGCCTTCCGGCCGTCGGTATACTGCCGATCGAATTGGGGCCGGAGCTCGTCGAGGTAGAGGTCCAGCCGATATCGGGGCGTGTTCCGTGCGAACTCCTGTCCGGAACGGTCCAGGATGCGTCCCCGGATCGCAGGCACACGGACGTTCCGAAAGCTCTGTGTCTCCTGCTGTTCCCGGTATCTGGCCCCTGACAGCACCTGGACCTTCCAGAGTCCTCCGGCCAGCACGAGCAACCCGGCTAGGACGCCCCAGGCCAGCAGCCGAAGCGAGTGGTCGCCCTTGTTGAGTTGGTCGAGGATAAGCATGTTAGAAGCCCGTTCAGGTGCGTCCGCGCTTGATCTCCCGATCCGAGCGGAAACCCATCTCGGCAATCGGTTTGTACTCGAAGGCGTCACGCAGCCCGTCGAAAAGGACAAAGAACGCTGGGCAGGCTGCTGCGTTCAAGATTCCCAGAAGGACGATCCGGAAAAGGAGGTTGAATCCCATCGGTTGGGGTTGTGTCTCCATCTGAAGGAGGCTCCACGTCAGCAGGGGCACGGCGATGCCTGTCGAGAGGCCGAGCCAGACCTGGGCGAACCGCTGTTCCCGGAGCAGGAGATGACGCTGCAGGTTCAGGACGACCCCGGGCAAGAAGCTCGGGATGAGCGAGATGCCAATCGGGTTTGCCGAGAGGGCGTCGGTGCCGAGGCTGGATACCACGACGATGCCGAGCAGTGTCGGCATCCCGTGGGTCAGGGCGGCGTACACGATCAGCGCAGGTCGAATGTCGAGCGGGATCCCCAGGGTCGGAAACTGGGTCTGACCGAAGACCGCCAGCCATGTGGCCAGGAACAGCAGGGTGATGGGGACGCGGTTCATGGGCTTTTCTGTGTGAGGACCCAGACCTCCTCAAGGCGGTTGAGTCGTGCCGCGAGTCGGACCCGGACCTCGGTGTAGAGCCCGCCCTCGGCCGACCGGGTGTCCACGACCTGGCCGACGGGGATACCCGGAGGAAAGACTCCCCCAAAACCGCTGGTGACCACGGTGTGGCCGGCGAGGATACCAGGACTGTGCTGCAGGGTGCGCAGGAGGACGACCCCCTCCCCAATCGGATCAGAGGCGGTCGACTGGATGAGTCCCTGGTCCCGCGTCTCCCGAACCAGCGTGGACACGCCGCACTCAGTGTCCCCGATGAGCACGACCTGGCAGGTCAAGGGGTAGACTTCCCGGATCCTGCCGACGAGTCCGTCGCTGGTGAGGACGGGTTGTCCCACCCGCGCTCCGTGGCGTCCCCCGAAGTCGAGGGTGAGGGTCCGCCACCAGGTCGTAGGTTCGCGCCCGATCACCCGTGCGGCTTTGTGGGTCCAGCGGACCTGGGGCTGCCATCCCAGAAGCGATCGGAGTCGGGCGTTTTCCTCGAGCGCGGCACGTCCCTGCATGTCCGACAGCTGGAGCTGCTGCTGGGTCAGGCGGAGTCGTTCGATCTCGGCGATCAGGGTGCTCCGGGTCAGGGGGGTGAAGGCGGCCTGGTCGGCCAGCGACTGGAAGGATCCTGCCAGTCCGAACAGGGGGAGGAACAGGGAAGACACCGCGACGCGCAGCCTTCCTGCCGCCATGGGGGGCAGGTTCAGCAGCACCACGGCGAGGGCGATCACGAGGCCCAGCGCCCAATGGAAGGATCGAGAAGGCACGTTGTCCGGCGGATCAAGGCCGGCGAGACCGCACCCTCGAGGGATCAGGCCGTGGAGCTCGAGGCCACCCGTTTCAGGAAGCGCAGTTCCTGAAGGACCTTGCCCGTCCCCTCGGCGACAGCGCTCAGGGGATCGTCGGCAATGTGAACGGGCAACCCGGTTTCCCTGGCCAGGAGCTTGTCGATGTTCCGCAGCAACGCCCCACCCCCCGCCATCATGATCCCACGGTCGACAAGATCGGCCGAGAGCTCGGGCGGGCAGCGTTCAAGCGTGATGCGGACGGATTCCAGGATGCTGGAAAGAGGCTCCTGCAGGGCCTCGCGGATCTCCTCGGACCGGATGACGACCGTCTTCGGGAGGCCCGCGGAAAGATCGCGGCCCTTCACCTCCATGGTCAGCTCCTGGTCCAGGACATGCGCGGACCCGATGCGAATCTTGATCTCCTCGGCGGTACGTTCGCCGATCATCAAATTGTGTGCGCGCTTCAGGTGCGCGACGATCGTCTCGTCGAACTCATCGCCCCCCACCCGCACGCTGCGGCTGAAGACGATGCCGGCCAGCGAGATGATCGCGATCTCGCAGGTGCCGCCGCCGATGTCGACGATCATGTTGCCCGCCGGTTCGTGGACGGGAAGACCGACGCCGATGGCCGAGGCCATCGGCTGTTCGATCAGGTAGACCTCCCGGGCGCCGGCGTGGGTTGCCGAATCCTTGACCGCCCGCTTCTCCACCTCGGTGATGCCAGATGGCACCGCGACGACAACCCGGGGCTGGACGAGCTTCCGGTGATGCACCTTCTGGATGAAGTGGCGAAGCATCGCCTCCGTGATCTCGAAATCCGCGATCACACCGTCCTTCATGGGACGGATGGCAACGATGTTCCCCGGGGTGCGGCCAAGCATCTTCTTCGCCTCGTCTCCGACCGCCAGCACGTTGGTCGTGCCGGCCTGTATGGCGACGACCGACGGCTCACGCAGGACAATCCCGTGATCCCGCACGAAGACGAGCGAGTTGGCGGTGCCCAGATCGATGCCGATATCGTTCGAGAAGAGGCTCTTGAGATGCGCTAGCATGATGCGTGCTCCACACGCATGACGCCGACGTTGGGGACGCGCACCGGAGGAATCAAGGACGGATCGTGGATCGATGAGAGAAACTGCTCGAAGTGTCCCGGTGATCCGTCCGGAATCCCCTCACAAGGCGTGGGTCAGGACATCGTGAAGTTCCGAGTCGCTGAGCTCGATGGGATTTCCCTTCATGCTGCTGGATTCCTGCGCCTTCCGGACGACCTCCGGGAGTTCAGCCTGGGTGATGCCCCAGCTCGAAAGGCGCGGGATCCTGAGCCGGGATGCCAGTTCTTCAAGACGGTGGACGAGGTTTTCGGCACCCTTTCCGTCGATGGATCCAAGCCACCGGGAGACCTCGACGTATCGCTCGAGTGCGGGGCTCCCAGGAGACCGCCGGCGGAGGGCTGCAATGTTGGCCTCGGTCACGGGGGCCAGGAGGGCGGCGCACAGGGCGCCGTGGGGAGCACCCGACTGTCCGCCGAGCGGACCTGCCAGGCCATGAACGGCACCGAGGCCGGCATTGGCGAGCGCGAGGCCACTGTGGAGGGCTCCCAGCGCAAGATCACTACGGGCGGCCAGGCAGTCCCCGTCCTCGAACGCCCGAGGCAGGGCCGACGCGACCCTGGGCAGCGAGTGCCGACACAGGATGTCCGTCATGGCATTCGATCGGACCGAGACGAACGCCTCGAGGAGCTGTGTCAACGCATCCAGTCCGGTTGACGCGGTCAGATGGGGCGGCAGACCGAGCGCCAGCGCAGGGTCGATGATGGCCAGCCTGGGACACATCCTGGGGCTCCTCAGGCTGACCTTCACGCGGTGTTGCGGTGCGGACAGGACGGCATTCCGGGTGGCTTCCGACCCGGTCCCTGCCGTCGTGGGCACCGCCGCGAAGGGCAGTGGATCCGTTTTAAGGGGCGCGGCTTTCCCGATGACCTCAAGATGGTCCGCGGGATCCCCAGGATTGGGCGCCAAGGCAGAAATCGCTTTTCCGCTATCGATAACGCTGCCACCGCCGATTCCAAGGACCCATTCCGCCTGGATCTGCCTCGCCAGCTCGGCTCCCTGCCTCATCTGCTCGACCGTGGGTTCTCCGGCGATCTGGAACCGTGTGATCTGCATCCCGATGCGGGACAGGTGGGAGAGGCAAGGTTCGGAGCGTTGAAGGGATCGGCCGACAACCATCAGACCGCGTCTTCCCCAAGGCCGGATCAGGTCCGGGAGCTGCAAGAGAGATCCGGTTCCGAACAGGATTTGGTCGGGGCTGCAGAAATCGAAGCTCACAGGATTTTCGATAACGATATAGATGGTTCAAAAACGAGAACTCCGTCGTGGACTACCACTCGCCCGCCGGGGGGAAGACCTCCTTGAACTTCACGCTGCGTCTGGGTTCAGCCATCCAGGGCGCAACGGCATCCCTCCAGGCGGCGTAATGGGGTGTTTCCTTGTGTCGGGCGGGCGCTTCGACGTCCCGGTAGGCCTCGACCAGAGTGAATCGGGTGTGGTCCTCGAGTTCCTGGACCACGTCGAACCGGGCGATGCCGGGTTCCTGGAGCGAGGCTGCGGCATTGGCGAGCGTGGCCTCGATGAAGGCGGCGATGTGTTCGGGCAGGACCCGGACCTGGACATGGACGATCAACATGGGTGCTAGGGGAGGTTCGTGGCCCCGTTGACTGGACCAACTCGTGTGCCGGGTCAACACCCGGGATTTGTCCCCGGGGACAAGTCCGGCCTAGACTGACCCACGTCATGACCCAGACATCGCCGCCCGACCCGTCCCGGTTTGCCCTCGAATATCAGACCCATCGGGGCCTGCCGCCTTTGGCAGGCCTGGGCGGTTTTGTGGAGGCGGTGCGTCCTGGATTGTCGGTCGAGGAATCGGTGCGTCGGCTGAAACGTCACCATTACGTGTTCCGGAGGCTCCACCAGATCCTGATTGGCAGGCTCACCTCCGAGCCGGTGTACGAGTTCAAGATGGCCTTCAGCTACCACGGGTACCTGGCCGCCGAGGCGGTCACCCAGCTGAGGACCCGGGTCGGGGAGATGCGCGAGCCTCCGTTGGGGCTCGAGCAGGTTCCCCATCCTGCATTGGCCCTGGTTTTCAACGAGGTGCTCTGCGCACCGAGCACGGAGGAGCTTCTGATGGGAATCCATGAGGTGGTGCTGCCCGGATTGGAGGAGGCTCTGATCCGCCATGAGCGGGACACCCATCTGCTGGCGGATCAGCCGACCCGCCGGGTGTGTCGACACCTTCTGCAGGACGTTCGGGAGATGCTTGGATATGGGCACAAGGCCCTATCCGCTCTGGTGACCCCGGAGCAGCGGGTTGGGGCGCAGGCGGCTCTCGCGACAATCCGGTCCGCCTTGGCTGCTGCCGGGGGGCTCGACGGAACACAATCCGTGGGCGAAGTGCCTCGGCCATTCCGCTCCGCAGCGCCGTGGCGGTTCGATCCGAGGCCACGGCGGGACGAGCGGTTCCGTGACCCCTACAACATGGGAGTCAACGCGGAGGTGTTTCTCTATGACGAGAACCGGCCGGCCGATGCCAAGGTTCTCATGATGTTCTACAAGCGTCTCCGCGAGATCGACGTTCCCGAGATGATGGCCAGCATCCTTGCGGAGACCCCCGACCGCCCCTGGGGCTACTACCGGGACATGACCCGTCAGCTCTGGGACGAGGCCCGACACGCCATGATGGGTGAGGTGGGTTTTGTCAGCGTGGGTGTCGACTGGGCCCGCAACGTCAGGGTCAATTTCACGTGGTCGCTGGGACTCAACACCCAGCTCTCCCCCGTCGAGCGGCATGCGGTCCTCTATTTCATCGAACAGGGGCTGATGCCTCGGACCGGCAAGCGGCATGAATGGGAGGTTGGGCTCCGGTCGGGAAACGCCATGGCGGCGACATTCCAGGATTTCGACTGGGCGGATGAGGTCCTGCATGCCCGGGTGGGCCGCGACTGGTATGTCAGCCAGATGCCAAGTCCCCATGAGGCGGTGGCCTACGGTGACCAGTGCTGGAGCCGGGTTCTGATGGGTTGGACCTCTTGGCGCGACCAGGGACTGACCCATCATGAGAACTGGTGGCCCGGGGCGTATCGCCAGTACTGTGAGAGACGGGGGATCGAGCCGGATCCGCAGGCGCTTGCCTACGCTGTCACCTATGAGACAACCCGCGCCGACCTCCGGGATGTCTCCGCATCCGGCTGAAGGGGTTCTCCGGAGTTTCTATCGGGCCCCTGTGCCCGATGTTTCCGGATCGATCCGGATCGCCCATGGTCCAGAGGCATTCTCAAAGCAGAAAATCCGAGGGTGGCCCCGATCCTGCAATTGCCGGAGATGTGAAACGGGGGTTCTCCCTTGATTGCAGGAAACTTGGATCTGTCCGGGCATCGACCTTGTGCCGGCAGATCCTGTTTCGCCATGAAGGGCCCCAGCAAGCATGAGTCGGGTGCTCTTGATTGGCTGGGAGGCGGCGGATTGGCGCCTGCTCCGTCCTTTAATGGATCGGGGGCTGATGCCGCATCTCCAGGCGATGGTGAGAACCGGGGTTTCCGGCGACCTTGCCATCCCGCTTCCCTGGGTGACCTCCAGCTTCTGGACCTCTGTCGCCACGGGAAAGAGGGCCCACCAACATGGAATCCTGCAACCGTGCCCACGTCCGGGACACGGAGGGAATCCCGTCGTGTCGCGCCAGTGTGCCGCCCTGTGGGACATCCTTGGTCGATCCGGATTCTCATCGGTGGTCGTGGGTTGGCCTGCCACCGATCCCGTGGAGCCGATTCGGGGCGCCATGATTTCGGATGCTTTCATCCGGCGCGGTATCCCTGGGGACCCGGGTTCAACACCGGACGGTGTGCATCCGTCCCGACTCCTCGGGTCGGTGTCGGATCTGCGGATCTCCCCGGATCGGATCGAACCGGAGCTCTTGCGGGCTCTGTTGCCCATGGATCCGGCTCTGGCCTCCGCGCCGCCGGTCTTCTTCGATCGAATCCATCGCGGAGCCGTCGAGCTCTCCACGGTTCACGCCGTGGCGACCGCTCTCGTCCAATGGGAGCCCTGGGACTTCATAGCGGTACGGTATTCCGGACTCCTGCCATTCGGGTGTGCGGGACTGGACTCCGACCTGCAGGGAGGGATCGGTCCACTCGAGAACACCGTCCTGTTGTCCCACTCCCTCGCGTGCCTCGACCGGATGCTCGGCACCCTGATCCATCTTGTGGGTCCTGAGACCCGGATCCTCGTGGTGGCTGGGGGGGTGAGGCGTCCGGATCAATTCCAGTTTCTGCCCTGGCTGGATGGCTTCCCCGCCGCTCAAGTTTCGCTGCGGGAACGGGGGGCGTTTGCCATGTCAGGCCCCGGTATCCGGATGGGTTCAACAGCAGTGGGGACTTCCATTCTCGATATCACCCCCACGATTCTCCAGGCGTTCGGGCTTCCGATGGGTGAAGACATGGATGGCTCGGTCATGCCGGTCTTCTCCCAGCGGAAACGGCTTGCCTCCGTTCCGGGTTGGGATCCCCCCCGGACGGGATCTGTCGCGAAGGCGGACCCTTCAAGGGTCGACCCGGTGGCCTCGCTGCTTTCTGTGACCGGGGCCGACGAGCGATTCCACCTCGCGTGTGGCCTCATGGATTGCGGTCGCGTGTCGGATGCCGCCTTGTGTTTGGAGAATCTATGGAACGAACGGCCTGCCGACTTCCGTTCGGCACTTCTCCTCCTGCGGTGCCGGCTGTTGTTGCGGGAACATGGGCAGGCCCGACAGACCTTCGAGGAGCTGCTGCGACGTCTTCGGTTTGGACCTTCCGGGGAGACGGCTGTGGAACGATCGACCGAGCTCGAAGGGGGACTGGACCAGAACGCGCTGTGGTTCCTAGAGGCGGAGCTGCTGGAGCGGGAGGATCGCCTTGGTTTGGCGATGAGAATGTATCGTCAGTTGATGACGACCGCCCCCCTTCAGTCACGGCGGGATCTCCATCTGCGTCTTGCGGAGGGACATCTCCGCCTCGGTGAACGCGCTGCCGCCATCAACCAGTTCGCGACGGCGTGTTCAATCGATACCTCGCATGTTCCCTCCATCAATGGGTTGAGCCGTGCCTACATTCTGGCCCGGCATTTTCAGGAGGCCGTGGCCGAGGCCCGTCGGGCGGTCGAGCTCGATCCGGCGAATCCGGTCGCCCATTTTCTCCAGGGCGTGGCCCTTGTTCGGTGTGGTTACCCCGACTGGGCGGCCAGCTCGCTCGAGGAGGCTGTCCGACAGAACCCAATGTTCCCACAGGCCCACCGGAGGCTGGCACGGATCTACCGCGTCCACCTCAACAACCCGGCGAAGGCCCGCCAGCACCTCCGCTCGTTTCTGAAGACCCGTCCGCCCGGGTCCATGACCCTGCCGATGCGGTCGCGATCCCGGACGGATCGGATTCAGGGCAGGATTGCAAAGGCGCGGACGGGGAATCCCAGTCCCCTTTCGGGCTTGGGCCAGGCGACGACGATCAGCGAGCCGGTTGCCGGGACCTGATCGAGGTGTGTCATCACCTCGATCTGCCAGTGCCCGTTCCGCAGGAGCCAGGCCTCGGACTCGAGGGTTTCTGTGGTGTCGGTGTCCATCGCCTCGTGCCCATTGGCTGTGATGCCCCGCTGCTCGTATAGGAACCGGATCGCCTCCAGCGTCCACCCCGGGAAGGGAGATCTTTAGAAACGTCGGGGATCCGACTCCCAGTCCTTCGACAGGTCGGTCCGCAGCGCCGCGAATGCGCCCTGAGGCACCCTCCCGTGGGCGGATTCCCATTCGAGGATGTCGGTCACCGTGAGCGCGTGGTTCGGGTCCTGCCTCAGCCGTGGCGTCAGGTCGAACACCACAAGGCGCAGGGTCATGTTGGTCACCGAGAGCTGGTCGAGGGTCTGTCCCTGCGCCGAGAAATGGGCCGGTGGATCGACATGGGTCCCGTATTGTCCGACCAGGGAAGAGTTCAGGGTCCGGAATCCATCGGTTCCGATCGCAAACGGTCTTCCCGTGCTGCGGTTGGTGGCGGGCGTGAACAGGGCTGGATCGAATCCAGACCAGACCGGAGTGCCGGGGCCGAAGGTGTGGGTGAGGTCCACCCATCGCCGAGTCGACAGGATCTGCCACGCGTGCTCGAGGGTTCCGGCCGCGGGCTCCGGCCTGCCCTTAGAACATCCGGTGTGGACCCCACCCAGGGTAGCGATGATGGCACTGGTTGCACACCCGCGGAGGACGCCGTTCATGGCGTCAGGGGAGCACCCAACAGAAGGCCCCTCAAGTCTTGGCGGAGTCACTGTGCGTGCGCGTTTCTGGAAAAAACGTCTTGAGGGTTCGATCCGGCTTCGCGTTTATTGCCGCCCCGCTGCAAGCCAGCGGACTCGATGGTTGGGGTGGGATACCCAAGTGGCCAACGGGGGCAGACTGTAAATCTGCTGGCTATGCCTTCACTGGTTCGAATCCAGTTCCCACCACCATCGACTGCCTCCGGGAGGAACGGTGCTCTTCACGGCCTTTCGATGTCTCTCCCTGTGCCTTAGGTGCCCCGCCAAGGGATCCTCAGGCACCCCTCTGTAACCTCGTTGTCACCTCCGGGTCTGAGGTCGGATGCAACGCCTCTGGAAATCCGTAGCCGTCGCCTGCCTTTGTGGTGAGGTCTGGTCGGCAGACCTACCCACGACTTCGACTGAACTGTTCCGGCTCGACCGGCTCTGGTCGACCCGACTCTCCTTCTCGGCCGAGCAGTGGAAGGAACTCCAGCCGGATCAGCCTGCGGGTGGCTTCCCGTTTGGACCTTCCGGAGGCGGGGGCGGCCCCGGCCGCCGTGGCGGCTTTGGTCCTGGGACGTTTCTCGCTGGACCCCTGGTTGCCAAACTGGACCTCGACCAGAGCGGTTCGGTGTCCAAGGAGGAGTTTTCCAAATGCTTCGAGGCCTTCTTCGTCTCCTGGGATGCCAACAAAGGGGGATCTCTCGACGAGGCCGCAATCCGGGCCGGTCTCAACAAGGACCTTGCGCCCCAGTTTCCACCTCCGGGTGGGGGTCCCGGGGCGCCTGGAGGGGGTGGCCCGAGGCCTGGCGGACCTGGCGGACCTGGCGGAGGTCCTCGCCCTGGAGGTCCGGGAGGCCCCGGGAGCTTCAGTCTTCAGGGTCGCGAGGGCGGACGCAATGGGCTCAGCGCGGCCCAAGGCATCGTGTTCGACTACGTCCATGCCCGGTTGCAGTTCGAGTCCAAGAGCCTCGACGACGTCGCGGTCCGCTACAAAGGCAACGGGACCTTCATGGATGCCCGACGGTCCGACAAAAAGTCCTTCAAGGTGGACCTCAACGAGTTCGTCAAAGGCCAGAAGTTTGCCGGGGTCTCGAAGCTGAACCTCCACAACAACATCACGGATGCCGGGCTCATGAATGAGCCCTTGGCGCATGCGCTGTATCGCGATGCCGGGGTTCCTGCACCGCGCTCGACTTATGTCCGGATGACAGTCGACGCCCAAGGTACCCACACCGACCGCTATCTCGGGGTCTACTCGATTGTTGAGAATCCTGACAACAATTGGGCGGAGGATCGGTTCGGCACCAAGAAAGGTCTGATCCTGAAGCCTGTGACCCGTGAGCTGTTCAAGTATTTGGGCGACGACTGGAGGGCGTATCAGCAGGCGTACGATCCCAAGACCGACATGACGCCCGCGCAGCGGCAGCGGGTCATCGAGTTTGCGAAGCTGGTCACCGACGGCAGCGACGAGGAGTTGGCCCGGCGTCTGCCGGAGTTCCTCGACGTCGACGAGTTCGCCCGGTTCATGGCGGTGACCGTCTGGCTGAGCAACACGGATTCCATCCTGATGGTGGGGCAGAACTACGTAGTATACCTGCATCCCAAGACCCAGAAGTTCCTGTTTGTGCCCTGGGACCTCGACCGGGCCTTTGGCAATTTCTTCACCCCATCCCCGACGGAGATGAGCATTCGGAACGCCTGGGCGGAGGACAACCGCTTCCTGAAACGCGTGATGGCCGTCGAAGCGGTCAAATCCGCCTATCTGGCGCGGATGGAGGAATTCCAGAAGACGATTTTCAAACCGGAGCGCCTGAAGGCCCAGGTGGACGAACTGGCGAAGATGCTCCGTCCGGCGGTGGAAGCCGAGAAAGACGCTTCCAAGCTCGAGCGGTTCGACAAGGTCGTGGCGGGCGAGACCCCACCGCAGCAAGGGTTCGGATTCGGCAGCGGTCAGACCATCAAGGGATTCGTCACGGCCCGACACCAGTCGGTCGCCGACCAGTTGGCGGGGAAGAGCGAGGGCATCGAGCTGGTCGGAGGACCGGGAGGTCTTGGCGGTCCGGGAGGACGTCGCGGCCCCGGCAGACCGGGCGGACCCGGTGGGCCCCGTGGCGGCGGGTTCCCTGGACCCGGCGATTTCTGGACCGGAATCGTGCTCAAGGAATCCGATGGCAACTCGGACGGAAAGGTGACCGTGGTGGAGTTTCGCCAGCTCGCCGAGAAATGGTTCAAGGCCTGGGATACTTCCGGAAGCGGATCGCTGAAGCAGGACGACGTGGCGGCAGGACTCAACACGCTGATGCCGGAGTTTCGGCCGCCAGGTGGGGGCTAGGTCTCCCTGACCGCGGGATCAGGATGGCATCGGGTCTGGCCTTGTTGAGGCTCGCATACTAGAATGTCAGTCTGGCCATAAAGTCGCCTTCTTGTAGCAGGCAATGATGATGGTTCGGTGGCGGCGCATTCGACGAAGGGCTGCCGTCGCGGCAAAGCTCAGTTCCCACGCCTGAGTAGCGACAAGGTTGG
>Ga0194128_10001156_pt1 | contig 46556 bp, 29 predicted proteins | sample TA2KigCa65mmetaG_FD_148650 | JGI IMG/M metagenome (GOLD analysis project Ga0194128, IMG submission 148650) | Freshwater microbial communities from Lake Tanganyika, Tanzania - TA2015037 Kigoma Deep Cast 65m | ecosystem: Environmental > Aquatic > Freshwater > Lake | place: Tanzania: Lake...
GGCGCGCACGGCTTTGCGCAGCGCCTTGGAGCCATCGAGGATCACAAGCAGACTGCGGTCCGTGCGCAGCCCGCGACTCTGGAGATTCGCGAGCAGGCCCTGGCACACGGTGGCGTTCTCGGTCGATGACGATAGACCGTATTAGCGGCCTCAACTGTTAACGGAACCCTTGTTCTCAGACCCTGGCGCGGGACGAGCGATGTCGTGCTGCAGTCGGCGATTCCACTGTCGCCCTCCGCGCTCCCCGCCGGCACGCTCACCGCGCCGCTGGTCTACGTCGGCTACGCCAGCCCCGCGGTCGTGGAGCACATCTGACCTGGACCCGGATGCGCGCCGGCGAAATCTCAGCGGCAGGAGGCAGCCACCGTCTCCAGCTCGCTGATCGTCATGCGCTGCTCGTTCGATGCGCCCATGATCAGCCCCCGGAGACGAATGAGGTGACCGCGATGCCGCTCCGGCTCGTAGGCCATTGCATCTACGAGCTGGATGCGCCGGCCGTCGACGGGCCGAACGGCGGCCGGCGCGGCGTGCGGCGCGCCGGCGTTGAGGCGCGGAGTGATCGCGACTGGATCGCCGGCTCGTTCGAGGATCCATCCCGCATCCTGATCCCGCGCCAGGCATCCGGTCACCTCGACGTACGAGAACTCTCCCACCGGCGGCAGCGGCCTTGCTCGCGTCGGCAAGACCTCCACGGACTCCAGCGTGTCAGCCGTGAGTTCGTGCGCGCCGGCGGCGAAACCGTTTTCGCGAAGCAAGTGCGTCACGATGTCCATGTAAACCGCGTCGGGGAGGCTGCCGGGCGCGGCTCTGGGCATCGTTCTCGAAATGCGATCGAAGATCGCCGACAGCGGGCGCGCTGCGAATGTTCGAGTGAAGCGTTCGTCCTTGAGGGCGGGCCCGTCGGCGCCGCCAAGATCGGCGCGGTGGCAACTCGCGCACGACGCACTGTAGGCGGCGGCGCCACGGGTCGCCTGCCTGTCGGTGAACACACCATCGGCCACGGTGCGGCCCGGCTGCTGCGCGCGCGCGTATGGCTGGGCCATCGCGATCAGCGCCGCGAGAGCGCACATGAGCTGGCTGGCCGCGCGGGCTGATCGCACCATCATCGCTGCGAGGGTATCTTCGGCGTCTTGCCGGATTTGATGATGAGCGACGTCAACAAGGCCACCGCCTTGTCGATGGGCGGCCCATCGGCAATGCTGAGCGCGGTTCGCCCGCTCGCATCCAGTTCATCGAGCGCAGCGCCCTTGTCGGCGAGGAATTGAATCACCTCGCACACCTGGGCCTGCGTGCGTGGCACCGCGCCGCTGATGGCGCCGTGCATGGGAGTCTGCCCGAGAGACGTGACGCCGTCCACGCGCGGGTCGATCTCGTACGCGAAGGCCGCTGTCTCGATGGTGCCGCCGGCGGCAAACATCAACAGCGTGCCACCGATGTCCGACGTCAACGTGGCGTCGGCGCCCGCTTCCACCAGGGCGCGCATCACCGGCAGTTGATTGGCCTGGGCCGCCTGCATCAGCGGAGTCTGCATGCCGCCACCTACGAATACCCGACCCGCGTTTCGATCGCGATTCACGGCGGTTCTCGCCGGTGGCGTCCGGGCGTTGACACTGGCTCCACGCGCCAGCAGCGCTTTCACCACACTGACATCGCCGGCCTGGGCCGCGACATGCAACGGACTCAGGCCGGCGCGGTCGACCGTCCTGATGTCGGCGCCCCCCTCGATCAACGCCAGCGTCGTCGCCGTCTGTTTGGCGGTCATCGCCATCCGCAGCAGCGAGTTGCCTGACGGCAGCACGAGGTTGGGATCGAGCCCCGACGCCAGCAGCAGTCGAACGGAGTCGACGTCCCCCTTCCCGACCGCAAATGCCAGCGGCGTAAAACCAGAATTGGAGGTGACCTCGAGATCGGCGCCAAGGTCGACGAGCGCCTTGACGACGGCGCTGTGACCCTCGGCGGCAGCCCACGCGAGGGCGGTTTGACCGCGGCGCGGTTCGCGGGCGTTGAGCTCCGCGCCGTGTCGGGCGAGAAGCTGGACCGCGTCGACACTACCGGCGCCGGCCGCGATCATCAGGGGCGTCTCGCCGTTCCATCGCGCGGCGTTGGGACGGGCGCCCAACTCCAGCAGGCGATACATGATCGCCACGTCACCGTTTGCCGCCGCCAACGTCAGCGGCGTCTCGCCGTATTCATCCGCCACGTTGACGCGCGCGCCGGCTCCCAACAGCGTCTCGGCCATCCGGCGTTCGCCCAGGTGAATCGCCCAGGCGAGCGCGGTGGCGCCGTCCGGCTGCGCACGATTGATGTCGGCCTGGGCGCGAATCAGCGCGGCCAAGGCGCGTTCATCGCGACGGCGGACCGCGTCGATCACGGTATCGCCGACCTGCCGCGCCGCTGCCGGCGCCGACACGGTGATGGCCGCCAACAGAGCGCCGCCGACGATCGCGAGTCTCGTGCGCATGCGAATCACAGATCGCTGAGCCGCCCCGTGCTGTCGCCAAAGGCGGCCACGCCAGCAACGTTGGCCGCATCGAACATGTTGAGGAACAGGTTGTTGAGCGGCGTCTCGGTTGCGTACGCCAGATGACGGTTCCCCTTGATGCGACCGCCGGCGCTGCCGGCCAGCACGATCGGCAGCTCGTCGTGGGTATGCAGGTTCGATTCGCTCAGGCTGCTGCCGAACACCGTCACTGAATGATCGAGCAGCGTGCCGTCACCGTCCGGCGTCGTCCGCAGCTTCTCGAGCAGGTAGGCGAACAGGCCGACGTGCAGTTCGTCGATCTTCATCAGCTTGTCGAGGCGCTCGGCGTCGCCCTGGTGGTGCGAGATGGCGTGATGGCCGTCGGAGATGCCGATCTCGCGGTAGGCACGATTGCTGCCGTCGCGCCCCATCGTGAACGACACGATGCGCGTCATGTCGGTCTGCCAGGCCAGCACCTGCAGGTCCATCATCAGCCGCGAGTACTCGAGGTAGTCGTCAGGGACGGCGCTGGGCCGATCGATGGTCGGCACCTCACCCAGTCCGCTGCTGTGTTCGGTCACCTGAATGCGGCGCTCGACGTCACGGACTGACTCGAGGTACTCGTCCAGCTTGCGGCGGTCGCCGACGCCGACGCGCCGCTGCAACCGCGCCAGGCTGCCCGACACGTAGTCGAGCACGCTCCGCTGATTCGCCAGCCGTTCGCGACGAATCGCGGCGTCGGTGGTCTCGTCATCGCCGAACAGCCGTTCGAAGACCAGTCGCGGGTTGGTCTCGGCTGGCAGGGGGCTCGTCTCCGAGCGCCACGACATGGCCATGTAGGCGCAGGTGTAGCCGGAGTCGCAGTTGCCGGCCAGCGGCGGCTGCTCGAGCCCCAGCTCCAATGAGGCCAGCGGCGTCTCGGCACCAAGGGCCTTGGCCGCGATCTGATCGGCGGAGACGCCAAGGCGGAAGTCCGCGCCGCCAGTCTTGTATGGGTGCACGCCGGTGAGGAACGTCGCGGTGGCCCTGGCGTGATCGCCTGGGCCGTCGCCGAGCGCGCGGCCATTGGCCTGCGCCAGGCCGCTGAACACGACCAGGTCGCCGCGATAGGGTTCGAGTGGCTTCATCGTCGGGCTGAACTCGACATTCGCGCCGACGCGGCGTGGCGTCCACATGAAGGGCCGAGGGCTCTTGCTCGAGCAACCGACGATCCCATTGGGCGTGTAGACGTATCCGAGCCGAATGGGCGGCGGCGCCAGTCGCGACGCGTTGGAGAAGGCGAGCGTCGGGCCCATTGAATCAAGCAGCGGCAATGCCATGCCTGCCCCCAGGCCTCGGAGGAACGTCCGGCGCGGCAACGGAGCGGCGGTAAGCATCATGGCTGAGCTCTCCTCATCTGAAACGGTCGACTCTTGATGACGGCAGACACGAGCGACGAGAACCGGTAGTCGTTCACGGCGGCGTCGCGCACGATGGCACGAATGGCAGGCTGGTCGTAGTACTCAACGCCGCGGCCGAGCGCATAGGTCAACAACTTTTCCGTGGCGGTTCGCACGAAGTCGTCGCGGTATCGCGTCAACAGCAGATCGGTCAGGCCGGCGCCGCCCTGAAAGGCGGTGCCGTCGGGCAGCGTGCCTCGCGAATCGATGGAGGCGCCGGCGTCCGTGGTGCGCCACCGCCCCACGCCGTCGAAGTTCTCGAGCGCAAAGCCGATCGGATCCATCCGCGCGTGGCACGCCGAACACGCTGGATTCGCGCGATGCTGCTCCATCTGCGCACGCAGCGTCAACGCCTGGCCGTTGTGCGTTGGCTGCAGCGCGGGCACGTCGGGCGGCGGCGGCGGCGGAGGCGCGGCCAGGAGATTTTCGAGTATCCACTTGCCGCGCTGCACCACCGACGTGCGATTCGGATAGGACGTCAACGTGAGGATGCTGCCGTGCCCGAGCAAGCCGCGGCGATTCGGATCGGCCACCGGCACGCGGCGGAACTGCGATCCGTGCACGCCAGGCACGCCGTAATGTTCGGCGAGCCGCTGATTCAGGTATGTGTAGTCGGCGCTCAGGAGATCGAGCAGGCTGCGGTCTTCACGCACCACGCTCGTAAAGAGGAGCGTCGTCTCTCCGATGAACGCCTGGCGCAACTGTTCGTCGAACGGGAAGATCACCGGATTGGGTTGAACCAACTCGACGTTGCGCAGGTGCAGCCACTGCCCCGCAAAGTTCGCGATCAACGCGTCGCCGCGTCGATCGCCCAGCATACGCCGCACCTGGCGGTCGAGCACCGCGGGGTCGCGCAGGCGGCCGGCCACCGCCACCTCCAGCAGCTCGTCGTCCGGGATGCTGCTCCATAAGAAAAATGACAGCCGCGAGGCGAGCTCGACGTCGCTGATGCGGTACGCCTCGCCGGCCACCGCTCCGGCCGGATCCTGCTCGATGCGGAACAGGAAATCCGGTGAGACGAGCAACCCCTGCAGGGCGTTCTGGATCCCCGCTGCAAAGTCGCGACCCGAGCGGCCGCTCGCGTAGAGCGACATCAGCGGATCGACATCAGTATTGGTGACAGGGCGCCGAAACGCGCGCCGCGACAGGTTGGCCAGGATCGTGCGGGCGCACGCATCGTTGGGCGACACGCACGTGAAGATGCGAGCGCGGCTCGGCGTGTCGCCTCGCCCTGTCGCATCGAACGGCCCACGAACCGCCAGCTGGCCGATCTCGAGCGTATCCGCCGGCACGTCGAAGCGCTTCACGCGACGGCCGTCGACCCGCACGTCGACAGGAATCGGCGCGCGCAGCGCCGGCACGCGAGCGCCGGATCCCTCGATCTCCGCTTTGGTGTTGTCGCGTGGAGAGGTGACGCCGACGGCGCGCAGGCCGGCCTTCACCGGCAAACGGACTTCGAAGGCATTGGGGTCCGGGATCTCGGTGCTCGGCAGCATCCCGCGGAATCGAACCTTGAACACGTAGTCGGCATCGACCGGGAAGTAATGCTCCACGGCGAGGCCCGCGCGTGAGTCGAATGGCAGGGCATCGCTCACGCGTTCGTTGCGAACGCCCTTGAACGGATCGCGCGGCGCCTCGTAGATGCTTTCGTACGGTTTCTGCGTCAAGTCGCCGACCGCAAGCCGGCTGATTCGGCGCGCGGCCGACAAGTACCGCTCGAGCAGGACCGGCGAACTCGACAGCACCTCGCCGATGTTGTCGAAGCCATAGCCGGAATCGTCGACCGGAAGTCCGTTGCCTGGCTTGACGTCGACGGCGAGCAGATCGCGGACCGCGTTGCTGTACTCGGCGCGATTGAGGCGATGCACTGTCGGGCGTCCGGGGTTCGGGCGCGCAAGCGCGGAGGCATCGAGCGTCGCCTCGAGGTACGACGCGACCGACAGGGCCTCGGCACGCGCCGGGCGGACGCGCACACTCGCGGGCGGCATCTCGTCCGAGTGGAGCTTAAGCAACGCCTTTTCCCAGATGTCCGCCTTCTCGGGTATGCGGTCCAGCGCCAGGCCCTGCAGGGACAAACCGGCAGTGCGGCTCTTTTCGTTGTGGCAGGCGAAACAGTATTTCTGGACGAATGCCGCGGACTCCGTCGCCGTGGCCGGCGCTGGCTGACGCGCGAAGATGAGCGCCGGTAGGCCGAGGACCATGGTGGCCGCCAATACCCCGGTCCAGCCCCAGGTCCGCTTGACGGACACGCCGCTGATTCTACGCTGATTCGCGGGGCACGATGACGATAAGCCGTATTAGCAGCCTCCCTTACCTGGGGTGGGTTCCCCGAGGGGCTGAGAAGGCCGGGGTAGGTCCCCCAGCGGGTCTCCGCGCACGGACCCAGGGTGGGGCAGCCTGGCCTCACTCGCCCTCGGTTGTGACAGCAGCGTCGATGATCTTGGGCGGCTGCACGTCGAGCGGCCGCTCCGGCGTACCGATGCAGAGCGCGATACGCGTGGCGCCACCGTCGTCCCCAACAGGGTCGATGGCGCCGGGTCCCAGTTGAGATCCGGGAACCAGCAGCACCGCGGACGTCAGAAGTCCACTCTGAATCCGAGCTGCACCCGCCGCGTCATTTCGCCGTTGGCGGGCCGGCCGAACGTGGTCGACCGCTGGTTACCGTCGAAGTTGGTCCAGTTCTTCTGATTGGTGAGGTTGAAGGCCTCGCCAATCACCTCGAAGTCCAATTCCCGCAGCTGCATCCGCTTGGTGAGGCGAAGGTCGGCCTGGAACAGATTGGCGCCGCGCCCGGCGTTGCGGCCTACGCCGGCCGGCCGGTCGTTGGTCTGAGTGTCGCGGTTGTCGTCGGCGCCGGTGGTGATGCTGTAGGGCAGCTTGGTTCGCGCCGCGATCAGCGTGCTGGCCTGAATCTGCCACGGCAGCTGGTAGCTGACCGCCGCCGACACGCGGTGGCGGGCATCGTTGTTGGCCGGGCCGCGCTCGGCGTGATAGACGCGCTGATCGACCGGGAAGAAGTTGAAGTCCTCGGTGTCCCGCTCGGTTTGCCCCAGCGTGTAGGCGATGGTGTAGCTGTGCCGGTTCGAGAACCGCTTCTCGACGCCCATTTGCAGCGCGGTGTACCAGGAGTTGCCCTTGGTCTGGACCACGGTGATGCGCTGGAAGGCCGGGTTGGGCCGGCGGCGGAGCGGATCGTCGAGGTCGGGGTAGTTCGCGTCGATCGATCGCAGCAGCCCCTGGCCACGCGCGGACACGACGTCGGCCGAGATCGAGAACGTCGAGCCGATCTGCCGCTGAATGCCGGCCGTGACCTGCCGTGTATAGGGCGTCCTGTTGTCGGGCGAGAACTGCGTGGTGCTGGGAATGGGCGTGATCGGCCCGCCGGTGCGATTCGGGTTCGGCCCGTTCGGGTCGGGGAATCCCGGATTGGTGATCAGGGTCTGCACGAACTTCTTCGCGTTCTCGGCGTTGAGCGGAATGTTCAGGAAGATCTGGTCGTAGTAGATGCCGGTGTTGGCGCGCAGCACGGTTCTGCCGCTGCCGGTGATATCCCACACCAGCCCGAGGCGCGGCGCGATGTTGTTCTTGTCATGGGCGATGCCGACCACGTCTTCATAGTCCCAGCGCACGCCGTAGTTGATCGTCAGCCGGCTGACCGGCTTCCACTGATCCTGGGCGAACAGGGCGTAGATATTGTTGTTGAGGCGGACGATCGGATCGCCGACGTTCTGCGTGTATTGCGTCGGATAGGTCGCACCCACCGCCGGGTTGAACGGCGTCGAGGTGGTGAACGTAAAGGTGCCGTAGAGGTTGTTGTGGAACTCGGAGAACAGGTCGATGAAGCTGGCGTCGACGCCGACCTTGAACGCGTGATCGCCCCAGCTCGCCGGCGCGAGCCAGCTGAAGGTGTTGGCCAGCTGGATGCGATCCTCGGTGCGGCCCTGCGGCATGTTGCTGGCCTTGCCGAGATTGAGCCCCGGGCGATTGATCGTCGGGCATCCCGGGCAGTAGCGAGACACGTCCCAGTTGAAGTAGCGGCGCGCGAACTGCATCCGGAACTCGTTGAGGCCGCGGCTGCCCACCACCCAGTTGTCGTGCACGGCGAAGTCCTGGTCGCGGCGGTCGCGGTCCTGTCCGCGCTCGCGCGTGCTGTTGCCGCCGATGCCGGTGCCGACAATCCGATCGGTGTCGATGCGGTAGCGCAGCGCCAGCGTGTTCGACGACGCCAGGGCCATGTCGACCTTACCCAGCACTTGGGGATTGGTGGTCGGCTGCTCGAACACGATCGGATCGTTGGGCAGGAAGATTCGGGCGGTCGGCGAGGTCACCAGATTCTCGGACAGCTGCCTGGTGTATTCGACCGATCCGAAGAAGAACGCCCGGTTCCGGCGAATCGGGCCGCCGAAGAATCCGCCCACGATCTTCTGTTCGAGCCGCGACTTGGGCGGCGCCGGCGTCACCAGCTTCGACGCCGCGGTCGACGCGTCCCACGAGTCGTCGCGATGGTAGTAGAAGCCGCGCCCGTCGAATTTGTTGGTGCCCGAGCGCGTCACCACGCTGATGATCGCGCCCGACGACTGGCCGTACTCGGCGTTGAACGCGTTGGCGACGACGATGAACTCCTTGATGGCGTCCACCGAGAAGCCGCCGCGCTGTCCGGCCACCGAGTCGTCGTCGTTGCTGAGGCCATCGATCAGGAACGTGGTGTTGCGCGTCAGCTGGCCAGCCGACGAGATGCCGGTGCCGGCCGTGCTGGTCACGCCCGGGGTCAGCTGGGCGAGGTTGGCGAAGTTACGGTTGGCAATCGGCAGTGCCTCGATCTCGCCGGTGGTAATCGTGGTGCCGAGCGCCGAGCGCGTGGTTTCGACGAGCGGCAATTCCGCCGTCACCGTCACTGCTTCCTCCAGCGCCGCCAGCCGCATCGACAGGCCGACCGTCAGCTCCTGGGCGACGCTGAGCGAGACGTCCGGCTGGACCAGCCGCGCGAAGCCGGACAGCTCCGCGGTCAGCCCGTAGCGGCCCGGCGGCAGCCCGACGATGCGGAACGAGCCGCGCTCGTCGCTGGTCGTCGATCGGACCTGCCCGCTGTCGGTATTGCGCACGGTGATGACGGCGCCGGGCAGCGCGGATTTCTGCTCGTCGACGACGGTGCCGGCCAAGGTGGCGGCAGTGGATTGGGCGAAGGCAACGGTCGACAGGAACAACGAGGTGGCCAGCGCGGTGGCGAGGGTCAAAGCGCCCATCACATCCTCCAGCGGTGAGAGTTGTTTCAACAGGTCCGGACCTACAAGACACGGTGACGAACGACAAATGGTCTGCCGGTTTGACGGATGCGTCAAGTGGCCCGCAGACCGGCCCTCAACGACGCCAAATCAGCCGCGCGCCGCCAAGCGTCAAGCGGCGCGTCGGCTGCATTTGGAGGTTGGGCAGACTCATTCTTCGGAATCCGCAGATTCTGGAAGGCCTGTTCTCAGACCCAGAGCCGACTGGGCCAGCGCAGATCAGCTCACATTAGGCCACGCAAAGCGCATTCCCTGCGTCGTGAGACCGATACGGCAGCACCAAGCCGGCACCCGACGAACCGACATCGGCACCCCTGAGCGGGGCGTCTCGGGATTGGCGATCGCGGCGGCCTCGGCCGAATCGAGGTCGAGCCTGAGCCGGGCGGCCGCGTCGCCGGGATGCTCGCGCGGGAACGTTCGGAACGCGGGATCGGCCTGGCACCGCTCCCCCAGGCGTTTCATGTGGCCGTCATGAGTCGGGCGTTTCATAGGACTCATGCGGAGCAGGGCGCCGGCGAACTCTTCATCCGGGGACTCGCGAATCCACGACATCGTGCGGCCGGTCGACTCGTACATCAACGCCCGGAGCGATGCGAGGTCGGTGAGCGCCTGGGTCACGCGTTCGATTGCGAACGTGGCGCGGCTAATGGGCTGGGCGGTCGCGGTCACCAGGGTGGGAAGCTGCCGGGGAAGCGGGCGGGGGACTACGAACTGGCGCGGCGATGATGCGGCCGCGCCCGGTCGGCTACAGGCTGCAGCAAGAGCGTGGTGCGTGCCGGCTCCGCCGGCACGCCGAGCAGGCGAAGCAGCCCGATGTCCTTCCTGTAGCCTGTAGCCTGTAGCCGGCTCTCCCTACCAGTTGAATCGCAGCCCGAAGCTGGTGATTCGTCCGCCGGCGTCCTGTGACGCGTTCAGATCGCGGGCGGACGAGGTCACCTCCCAGCTGCTCAGTCCGCTGCCGCCGATGCCGACCGGCGTGAAGTTGATGTTGTCGAACACGTTGTAGAGGTCGATCCGGGCTTCGATACTGCGGGTCTTCCACAGGGTGAAGCGCTTCACGAAGCTGAAGTCGGTCTTGCCGTACCAGGGTGCCGTGATGATCCGCGTGAGCGGCGCGCACTGGCCGGCCAGGTATCGCACGCAGTCGGCGCTGTCGGCCGGCGCGAGGTAGCGTCCGGTCGGGAGCGTGCCCGTGTAGCCCGTGGGTGACGTGGCTGACCAGTTGTTGAGGGCGATGCGCGAGTTCTCGATGACGTCCAGGGGCAGCATGTAGATGCGCGTCACACCGTTGGCGTCGGGCACCTTGTAGAACTTGAACATGTCCTGCAGGTCGTCGTCGGTCATGCCGACGAGCCGCGTGCCCCCGAAGTCGAACTTCGGTCCGCTCTGGAACCGCGCGACGCCGCTGAACTCCCAGCCGCCGATGAGCGCGTCCTTCCACCGACCCGCGCCGCCGCCGAAGCGGCGGCCGGTACCGAACGGCAGCTGGTAGACCCAGTTGAACTTCAGCGCCTGGTCCGGACCTGTCGTGCTCTCGATGGTGATGAACTCGTCGCGCAGGGACGGCCGCGTCCAGGTGTTGCGCCTGCCGAAGACGTAGCTGCCTTGCAGGAGCAGGCCCTGGCTCAGGCGCCGCCCCAGCTCGATCTGGACCGCGTCGTAGCGGGTCGTGCCGCCGTTGGCGCGGATGTTGGCGCTGCCCTGGAACACGGAGGGGTTGGCGATGAAGAAGTTGGCTGGAAGGCCGGCCGCCGTGGCATTGGCCGCAAACGTCGCGTTCTGCAGGCCGCTCGTGCCGGTACCGGCCATCGTCCCGATCGTGGCGTTGAAGATCGCGAGCTGGTTGTACCAGGCGGAGTTCGTGAAATTGGCGCTCGTGTACGTGGCCGGGTTCTGGTTCCGGGGGTCGTTGAGCGGCACCCCGTGGAAGTACGCCGCGAAGATCGGCAGCGGCGCGGTGCCAGCGGCGCCCGTGAAGGCGAACGTGTTGCCACGGCCAGCCGAGATGTTGGCCTGAAGGTTGCGCTGGGCGCGGCGGAACTCGTCGTAGAACCCGTTCTCCATGATGCTGTAGTTGGCGGTGGCGTTCAGGTTGTAGGTCGTCCAGCCGCCCTTGTTCTGGTTGCCGATGTAGCGGACTTCGAGCGCCGTGCTCTTCCCGATCTGGCGCGACCACCCGAAGCTGTACTGGTGCGTGTACGGCACCTTGATGTTCGGATCGAAGATGTTGACGCTCTCGTTCGTCGCCGGGTTGAACGGGTAGGTCAGCGTCGGCACGACCGGAGGGCCGAGCCGGGACGCGTCGCGCAACAGCACTGGCAGCGGACCGTCGGTGCCGAGGTTGCCGAGCGCGAGGGTCCGATTGGCGTTCCGCGTGGCGCCGGCGTTTGCGCCGAACCGATCGATGAAGTCCTGCGTGCCGTACCGATCGTAGGACACCGAGTAGCCGCCGCGGAGCACCGGCTCCGAGCTGAGGAGCGTCGCGAGGAAGCCGTTCATGCGGGGCCGCCAGGCCACGCCGATGCTCGGCGCGAGGTTGTTCCAGTCGGTCTTGTACGCCGGTTCCCCTGCTTGGTAGCGGACGAACACCGGCCGCGCGCCGGTCAGCGTGCCCGGTTTGAAGAGGTTGCCAGGGCCCGACAGGCCGTAGATCTGGTCGGTGTTCTCAAGCCGCGAGAAGCTGCTGGCGTCGGGCTGGAAGGGCAGCTGGATCTCCCAGCGCAGGCCGCCGGTCACCGTCAGGTTGGGGCGCATCTGCCACGAGTCGCTGATGAACACGCCGATCTCTTTCATGTTGCCCAGCGTCCAGCGGTCGCCGAGGTAGCTGTAGTTGCCGTCGGAGCCGAGGACGAACGTGCCGTTGACGGCCGTCACGCGGCCCGTGAGCAGCGCGTACAGGTTGCGTGCGTAGCCGGCCTGCGTCGCGTTGATACCGCCCGGGTAGTTACCCGACGTTTCGCCGAGCAGGTTGAAGGCCGGATCGTTGGAGTTCGTGCCCAGCGTGATGCCGGGCACCAGCCCGCCCGGCACGTCGTAGTTCTCGAACTTCACCTTGGTGTAGGTGGCCCCCATGCTGATGGTGTGGCGGCCCTTCAGCCAGTTGAGTGTGTTCTCGTAGACGGTATCGGGTACGTAGCGCGTGCTCGGCGAGGTCGTATTGGTCGCCGACGTGAGGTCGTTGCCGCCGCCGCCGACCCGCAGGTTGATGCCCAGGTTGTACGGCCCCTGGCAGCCCGGCTCCGAGCACTCGAACTGCGACCGCGTAACGTTGGTGAAGAACTGCGTCGTCCCGCCCGCGAAGCCGTACCGCGCCTCGTTGACGAGATTGCTGCCGAACGTCGACCGCAGGCTGGCCTGCCACATGTATCGATGCGAGTACTGGCCGCCGACGTTTACGAAGCCCGGGAAGCGTGGCTCGCGGCCATTGAGGATGTCGGGGTTGGACTCGAAGCGGTTGTAGCGCGCCGTCCCCGACAGGCGATGATTCTTCGCCAGGTTGTAGTCGATGCGACCGGTGGGGAAGTGCCGGAACTGTTCGCCGCCGGGACTGTAGTCGAACTTGTCGGTGTTCAAGTCCCAACTGGCGATCGAGCCGCCCGTCATCAGGCCGGCGGCCGCCGACCGGATCTCGCCGAGCAGGCGTGCAATCACCGGGTCCACGGTGGAGGTCTGGCCGTTCTGCGCGGCGAGCGACAGGAGGTTGATCGATCGCGTGCTGGCGTCGTTGGCCGTGTAGGAGAAGAGGCCGGTCTGCGCCTGCGGATTCACGAGGTAGCGCGTGCGCGCGACCTGGTTCGGCCACTTGAACCATTCCCAGTTGAAGAAATAGAACATCCTGTCGGGCAGCACGGGGCCGCCCACGCGGAAGCCCGGCGTTTCGAGGCGGACGTCGTCGATGAAGTCGTCGCCGGCCGCGGTCTTCGGACGATCGCGCTTGTTGAAGAAGTACGGCGTGTTCAGCCGCCACAGCCAACCCCGCTTCTGCGTGCGGCCCGACACGTCGTCGGCAGTGGTGCCGGCCTGGTTGCGCCACGTGTCGTACGCCGACCCCGAGAATCGGTTGGAGCCCGCGCGGGTCGTCATGCGGATCTGCGCCGCCCCCTGCGCCGAGCTCTCGGCGCCTGGGGTCGAGGTCGACACGGTGATCTCCTCGACCGAGTCCATCAGCGGCCGGATGTACATGAAGAAGCCGTCACCGGTCCGATTGTTGTTGTCCTGGACGTTCACGCCGTCGAGCGTGATGTTGATCGAGACCGTGGGGAGGCCGTTGATGGTGGTGCCGCGGCTGTTGCTGCCGGTCGTCATCGCGCCAGGCAGCGCCGTGACGTAGTCGAGCGCGGTGCGCGTGACGAGCGGCAGCTTCGAGATCTGCTTGACGTCGATCGTCGTCTGGACGGCCGCGGTCTGCGTCTGCAGGATCTCGCTGGCGCCCGTGACGACGAGCGATTCCTCGAGCGCGCCGATCTCCATCCTGACGGTCACCGAGGCCGGCGTCGCCGTCAGCAGCTGCACGTCGGGCAGGACAACGGTCTTGAACCCCGACAGCGAAACCGTGACGGTGTAGGTGCCCGGCGGCAGCGCCGGGACCGTGAATCGTCCAATCGCGTCGGTCACCGTGCGGGTTTCGGCGACCGTCGCGTTGTTCTTCACGACGACGTCGGCGCCCGGCAGGATGCCGCCCGATGTATCCGAAACGAGTCCTGAGAGCGATGTCGATCCGCCGCCCTGGGCGAATCCGGTGCCGGCGCCGACGAGCCACGCCATCAGGCAGATCCCGACCGGGCGCAACCAAGTCCTGGGTGCCATCGATCCTCCTCCGTGCAGTCCCATCAAGGTGATACAAAGAACCCGTCCGGCGCGCGCGTTCATCACGCGGGGTCCAACGCCGTGATGAATCAGGTGCTTGCAGTGACGAACAACCAGCCTCCTGGTGTCAGCTGTTGCGCGCCGGATGCGGACAGTATCCACGGGTCGGAGGATTCGTCAATACAGAAAGTCCCCGCCAGTGCCGGACCGGGTTCCCGTCCCCCTGCCGTCGGCCGTCAAAACCGGCTGATCTGCGCTGGCTCAGTCGGCTCTGGGCCTGAGAACAGGCCTTCCGTTAACAAGGGAGGCCGCTAATACGGCCTATCGTCCGAATGTCGCGCTGAAGATCAGATACCCGGCGCTGATGCCGGCAAGAATCCCGCACGCGTAGATCGCCATGTGCGGCGCCGACCCGAAAGTGTCGCGGCCGATCGATCGATGCCACGAGATATCCCAGTAGCCGCCGATGTACGCCGATGTGACGGCCAAGGTCGCGCACCACAGGCATCACGGGATGCGGCCGTGGGCCGCCGCCTGCCCGGAAGCCACGCCGGACGCGCTGGTCAAGGCCGCTTGGGCTCCTGCTCGGCAATGAACGCGCGCGCCTCGCGAATCACATCGTCGGTGATGCCCATGTGGCCCTTATCGGTGAAGTGCACGTAGCGATGCGGAACCCCCGCGGCCTTCAATGTCTCGACGAAGTCGGCAGCCTGCTGCACCGGCACCGACTTGTCATCGTCTGAGTGAATCACGAGGATCGGCTTGGTTGTTGGGCTCACGTGATTAATCGGCGATGCGTGCCGGCGCGCTTGCTCCAGCTTGGCGCCTTCGAAGGCCTTGCCCTGAGCAGAATCAAAGGGCGTCCACAGATTGCCCCACGACAATGTCGTCAGCTCGTAGGTCGCCGCCACGCTGATCACGGCGCGCACGTCGCTGCGTGCTTTCTCCCAGCCGCCGACGCGCGGCAATCCCGCTTCGCCAGCGGTGGCGATCAACGACACCATTTGTCCGCCGGCCGACTGGCCGATCAGATAGATGCGCTCCGGATCGACGTTGTAGTCAGCGGCGTGAGCGTGGAGCCAGCGGATCGCGCAGAGCAGATCGAGTTGCGGCGCCGGCGCCGGCGAGCCGCCAACGAGCCGGTAGTCGATCGACATCGCGAAGAACCCGAACTCGGCCCATTGCGCGACCTTGATGCTGCTGGCGTCGGTGCGATTGCCCGCGCGCCAGCGACCGCCGTGGACAGAAATGATTGCCGGTTTGAGTGACGGCCCATCGGGATACGCAATGTTGGCGAGCAGCGCCGAGCCTTCGACGCGGCCGTAGACCACATCGGTCCTGGTTACGACCGGCGCGCTCGGCTGAGCAAGGACTGCGACCGGTACAACTACCGAACACGCCGCCGCAAGCAGCATCGTCCGCATGGCTCCTCCTGAGGTCGGGCCAGATTACACCAAGCCACCGGCCATTCGAGGCGCGTTACGCTGACGGTCGCGAAGGGAGCAGCGGCCGCAATGCATCGGCAAGAAAGTGCGCGCCTTGCCGGTGCCCCTCCACGCCGAAATGCGATTCATCGTCAAAGAGTGTCTCCCGGTCATGAAACGCACCGAAGACGTCGATCACCGGTACCTTTTCGGCCGCGCCGACCTCGACAGTGGCGGCGTTGTACTGCGGCGCATAGGTCTTCCACGACTTGGGGTCATCCGAGACGCCGATGAAGGGTCTTGTCAGCAACACGACGATGGTGCCCCGAGCGCGGCCCAGCGCGATCATCTCGCTGAGATGCGAGCGATAGTCGTCGAGCGACACCCGCGGGACCATCGCACGCGAAGAAGCCGCGGCCGTGCCGACCAGATCCCAACCGGCCACGGCGAGCTGCGCCACCCTCAGGTTGCGCGACGCCCGCGTGATTCGCTCGATGCGATCGTGGCCGCGAACATAGTCGACATCCGGGGCCTGGACCTGATGCGCATCGTTGCCGCCGAAGCTGACCAGCACCATATCGGGCTCAAAGGTCAGCAGCTCCTTGAAGCGCGCCAGGCCCTGGAACGAGGTGTAGCCCCACACGCCGGCGTTGACGACCTCGACACGCGGGCCGGCCTCTTGATCGAACAGCGTTTGCAGTTGTGCCGGCCAATTGGCGCCGTCATCCACATCCCAGCCGAAGGTGTTGGAATCACCAAGCGCAATGATGCGGAAGGTGCCGGCCGGCTTTGGCGTGAGAATCGGCAGGCCTCGAAAGCCCTGTGGATTGAACGGCGAGAACTGCCCGCTGAGCGGGCGCCAGATCAGCGTTGGATCGTAGACGAGGTTCCGATCGCGAAACGCATGCTCTTCTCGAAAGTCGCCGGCCACACCGGCGCCGATCTTGACGGGCGAATAGTGATAGTCGATCAGGCGTAGCGCACCCTCGACGACGAGCAGCGCGAATACGAACGCGCCAGTCGCAAAGAGGATCCGCGTCATGCTACGGGTAGAGGGCACGGGGCGGCGTCAGGTCACCGATTTGCCGCACGAATCGCTGTTCGGCAGCGGGCTCGATCAATTCTCGCAGCAGTCTACATTCACCCGAGCCCAGAAGGTCCCGTAGCGTGTCTGTCACAGACACTTCGCTTACCCCTCAGGATTTGCTGTTTATCCAATCCACCACCAGACAGATATATCCGAGGATCGCGCACCCCACCAATGTGCCCACGAGCAGTCCGATGATCTCAAGGGCGTAGGTCAGGGGATAGCCGATTATGCTGGCGACGGCATCTTCCATCACTCACGTCTCTCTCACACCGAGATACGCTGCCTCCACTCCGAGTAAGCCTTGGCGCGGTATGGGCAGACGCACCCTCACCGACACTCACGCCCATAGGCGGCATGATAGCCCTTCTGCCGCGCCTCGTCCTGCGTGAGATACACGCCGGCGGCGACCTGCTGCAGGGCCGACGTGACCTGCTCGACCGAAAATCGCTTCTTCGTCACGGCACACCCTCCTGGCCCGCGCAGGGCTGATTGTGCCGCAAAACTCACTGATCGACCGGTCTGAAAAACCGGAGCCCCTCATGTGAGGCAAAACTCACTCATCGGCCGGTCTGAAAAACCCGAAACCCATCAACTGACAGCAAAACTGATTCCTGTGTGCCTGAAGCGAGACCGCAGATCCTGCGACGCGACGCCACAAAAGGCTGGGTCTGCGAACCGCCGTTCGGTGAACCAGAGGCCGCTCATACGGCGTATCGTCGGCTGGATTCGCTAGACAATTGCCACGCTGTGTCATTACGATCCGACTGACCGACAGACGGGTGTTCGCCGGTCTTGTTTTGGACTATGGTCTGGAGGAACAGGAATGGGCCAACAATTCGTGCTGTGGATGCTCACATTCGTGCTGGCCGCGGCGGGGGCGGCCGAGGCGCAGACTGGTCAGGGAAGCCTCCGCGGCACCGTACGGGATCAACAGGGCGGCGCGCTGCCTGGCGTCACGATCACCGCGACGGGCCCCGACCTGGTGCGTCCCGTCACAACGGTGTCCACTGACGAGGGAAACTACCGCCTGTTGAACCTGCCGCCGGGCACCTACACCATCACGGCGGAGCTGCAGGGGTTCTCGACCTTCAAGCGTGAGGAGATCCTCCTCCGCGCGGGCGCCACCTTTGCGGTGGACGTCGTCATGTCGCTCGGCACGCTCACCGAGACGGTGACGGTAGCCGGCGAATCGCCGATGATCGAGGTATCGAAGCCCTCGAACGTGCTGAATGTGGACGGCGAGTTCCAGAAGCAGATGCCGCTCGCGGCGCGGAAGAACTGGACCGACTTTCTCGAGATGACGCCGGGCGTGCACTCGCGGCCGTTCGACGACGGATCGGGCCGGATGGTGTATTTCGGCCACGCCACCGAGCACTTCGCCCACGTCGCGAACCTCGAAGGTATGCAGGCGGGCAACTACAACGACTTCCAGCTCACCTACGTGCAGATGGGCACGGACATGATCCAGGACATCCAGACCAAGACGGGCGGCGTCGACGCGTCGACCCCGATGGGCACGGGCCTGGCGATCAACGTCATCACCAAGAGCGGCGGCAACTCGTTCCGCGGCACGGCAGGCTACGCGTATCAGCCGCTCAAGTGGAACGGGGACAACACGTCGGCGCGGACGGTGTTCACGCTGCCGTCGGAGATCCTGCAGCTGTCGCCCACCTCGTGCGGCGGCAGGCGCGAGTGCGTGTCGACGGGCGGCGTGCCGGTGCAGGCTGGCGTGAACCAGTTCGATGGGTCGTTGGGCGGACCGATTGTAAAGGATCGCGTATGGTTCTTCGGGTCGTATCGCTGGTCGAACGTCGAGACGGCCATCAGCCGCATCGATAAGCAGGTAAAAGATATCCAGGCGTTCTTCCCCGGCCGCGAGCTCTTCAACCAGAACATCGAAGGCACGCAGCCGTACGTGAAAGTCACCTCGCGCCTTGGACAGGGCCACGAGCTGACGGCCTTCCACCAGAACGACCGTACTAACGGCCAGTCGAACTGGGAGTACTTCTACGACCAGATTAACGGCTACAGCAACGGCGGCGGCCTGTACAGCGCAAAGCTGTCGTCGGTGTGGGGCGGGAGCGTCACGACCACGTTCCTGGCGGGCTACAACAACAAGGGAGCCAACAGCGAGGACACGTTCACCTGGCTGAATGGCATCTACCAGGGGCAGGGGCCGAACATCCAGATTTTCGATGCGACGCGCATCTCAGGTGGCCTCATCACGGGTAACTCGAAGATTCTCGAAGGCGGCAACCGCGGCGCCGAGGCGATCTCGCCGGCGTCGGTGACGCTGCTCCGCGGTGACATCACCTGGTACAAAGAAGGCTGGAAGGGCACACACGAGTTCCAGACGGGCTTCTTTATTCAGCCGAACAACACGTACAACACGACGACGCGCTACACCAACGACGGGTTCTACCAGGAGTTCCGCGTCCCGGTGAACATCAACCAGCCGTCGCTTGGAACCATCCCGTTCCGGCGCGACTACGCGACGCCGACGCAGATCACGACGCGTGAAGCTGCGGACCGCAACGTCGCGCTGTACGTGCAGGACAGCTGGAAGCCCAGCAACCGGCTGACGATGAACATCGGGCTGCGCGCCGACTGGGTCAAGCGGCAGGACAAGATCTTCAACATCACGCGCCAGAACTCGTGGACCATCCAGCCGCGCGTCGGCGTCTCGTACCTCATGACCGAGGACGGCAAGAACCTGCTCCGCGGCACGTTCGTGCGGGTCGGCGAGCAGATGATGGGCCGAGACTCGATCACCAGCTTCGGCGGGAGCGGCACAGTGACCATCCGCACTGAGTACGACAATAACCTGAACGGCATCTGGGGCGAGCCGGGCGAAACGCGCATCTCGGCGGCGGCGACGCCGAGGCTGGCCGGCCAGGAGTTCGACCCGAACAACCACCAACCATGGGTGGACGAGTGGATCGTCGGCTACCGCCGCCAGTTCCCATGGCAGACGAGCCTGGACGTCGGCTTCATCTCTCGCAGCTACAAGCACATGTGGGCGCTGCGGGAGATCAACGGCTTCTGGCCGTCGGCGCCGGGCCAGCCCTTTGGCGGCTTCGGCAGAGTCGACCCGGAGCGAGGCGAAATTGAGCAGCAGACCAATAACACCTGGTCAACGCTCGAGTATCGCGCCCTTGAAGTTACGGTCGCCAAGAACATGGCGCGGGGCTTCCAGCTCATGGCCGGCCTCAATCGGCAGTGGCACCACATGTCGGGCACGTGGAACCCGACCGACAGGGCGGCGTTCATCGCGCCAAACGCGTTCGCTAACGACGCGAACCTGTATATGCCGCGCGGCAACAACGACGGCAACAGCCTGCCAGAGACCGGCAACGCGCTGAGCTACGGGCCGACGTGGATGAAGTATCGCTTCAACGCGGCAGCGCTCTTTGAGGTGCCGTTCGGCATCTCGGTGGCCACTAGCTACACGCTGCAGGCGGGGCCGTGGTCAGGCGCCATTCTCTACCAGCTGCCGACCGGCGACCCGGATATCGCGCGCTTCGGCCCGACGACGTTCCGCTCGCCGGGCGGGCTGACCTTCTCGAACCCGCTCTCGACCCGCAACCGCTACGTGTACAGCACGCGCGGCGAGGGCCAGGTCCAGGCGCCCGGCATCCACACGGTGGGCGTCAAGATCGGCAAGCGCGTCAACCTGGGGGGCGGCCGTAATGTCGAGATCGCCGGCAACATCCTCAACCTGCTGAACGGTGGCGACTACACGCAGTTCAGCTACAACAGCGCCTACCAGAGCTGGAGCGGCAACTTCCTGCAGATGCGCAACCAGCAGCCTGCGCGCGCGTTCCAGCTGGTAATCGTCACGCGATTCTAAGAAGGGCGACGCTGTCCGCCGCCACCGGATCCCTCAGGGATCCGGCGGCGGTTGTCGCTGTTCCGGCTGCCGCACGGTGTGTAGGTGACGCCGAGCATCTCGCGCGCCTCGGGATGGGCGGACTCGGCCAGCAGGCGTCAGTAGGCGGAGTGGCACCACGTGGAGGCGGTGTCGATCCGGCCAGCAAACCGGCCCTCAACGACGCCAAATCAGCCGCGCGCCGCCAAGCGTCAAGCGGTGCGTCGGTTGCATTTGGAGGTTAGGCAGACTCGTTCTTCGGAATCCGCAGATTCGCGTGCGACTTTTGTTCCTTGTCTTTCGTTTCCTTGAATACACAATCCCTACAAACCACCCAGACAGCAACGGTAGAGCCAACTGCACCAGCGTCCAGATGGTGGCGGACTTCTACGACCAGGCGCACCCTGAACAAGTGGCGGAACGGGTGGCGGGGTTTCGGCGGGGCGGAGGGGGAGGGGTCGTTTCGGAGTTGCGGGGCTTCAAAAACCGCCTACAATCTGGACACCGAATGTCCGAGCCTGAATTGCGTATTCTTCTGGCGGACGCCACAACGTTTTCACCTGATCAGCTCAGGTCGTGGCGAAAGCACATGGAGCTGTCCGAAACGGACGTGGCAGACGCGTTACTGCTGTCTGTGGCACAGGTCCGTGGTCTGGAATCAGGTTCGTTCTCACCCTTCTACAACCAGAGTTTTTATGAACGTGCCAGAGGGAAGTACATCACGCTGCTGAGCGCACATCGTGCTCCATCGAGACAGCCTCCTTCGCCGAAGAGTGTGGAAGCAACACCAGCCCTGCGACTCACCGTGAATGACGTGGCAGACAGTTGACCACCCAATGTCGCTACTGTCGCTCTTCCTCGTACGGCCGTGGGTGCTCCTACTCCCCGCACGGGGCGCACGAACACGCCGGCACCGCTGACCGCTGCGAGTTCTGTGGTGCCAGCTCTGCTATGGGCGGAGCTGCTCCTACTCGCCAACCCGCACACATCGGCACGGGCAGGACGGGCGGAAGTGTCGGTGGTGCGCGAGTGCGTCCGTGGGGCGGGGGGGCGTATGCGCCGACGGGAGCGCACGAACGCTGATGGCGCACCATGCGAACCGTCCCACGAAAGTCTGTGCGGTCTGTGGGCGACCGTTCCAGTGGCGGAAGAAGTGGAAGACGGTCTGGGACGAGGTGAAGTACTGCTCGGAGCGGTGTCGTCGACAACGAAACCGAGCGGCTTCGCATCCCGACAAGCGGTAAGGGTGCGCACTGCGATGGCTGCTACTTGGGCACGACTACACACACCGCAAACGGTCTAACGGTAGATTGGATGTCGGTTTGCAGTAGGAAGGGATCCCCAGCCTTTGCAAACCATTCCCCCTGACTTGTCCAATCTCCCGAATGCGCGTTGTGCGTCGCCAGGGTGCCGTACCGACACCATGGCTGCACGGGGCGTTGTGGCGGGTGCGCGCGGTGGTGTCGCAGTGTCTTCCCCAGGCCGTGCCGATCTTCCTGCTCATCTGTGCGATGTTCACCTTCTATCCTCAGAGGACGAGGAGTGTCGCGACGCTCTTCAGCCGATCCCACGGGTTGCCAGACTTCAGATGGTCGAACACGATCCGGCGCCCGGCCGGATAGACGAGCACCCGTGTGCGCTGGCGCTCGATCACCAGCAGCAGACGCTCGGCGTCAAGGATCAGCGCCGACGTGGTCAGTTGCTCGGCCGCGGCGTGGCGGCTGAGTCCACCATCAAGATAGGCACGCGCCACCCTTGCGACGTGCAGGTCGAGTTCGATCACCGCGCGCTGCACGGCCACGAGTTCGGCCACGTGGCCGGCGGCGATCGCCGCCGACTCCGCCACCTCCCGGCACACGTCTGCGAACACGTCGCCGGCGAGCAGCAGCGCCGCACCTGCTTCGGCGGCGCCCTCGGCGAACAGCAGGTGTCCCCCAAACGACGGATGGAGCGCTCGTTCCTGCCAGCCCAGACGTTGCACGAGTTCGCTGTCGGCCAGGACGTGTTGCACGTGGTGCCCCGGATACGTTTCGTGTGCGACGAGCCATACGAGGCGGGCCAGATCCAAACGGCTCGCCTGTTCCACGAACACAGACGTCCGGAGCGCGCCTTCATAGGTCGCCTGGCCTTCAACGCCAAGCGTGGCCGACGTGCCGGTTCGAACGGACTCGCCCGGTGGAAGCGCCAGGTGCGCCGCCAGTCGCCGCCTGCACGCAGACGACGCGGCCTCGACCGCGGCCGCTACCCGGTCCGCGGGGATGACGTGCCGTGCGCGAAATGCTGCATAGCGCTCCTGCAGGACGCTCCTGCCAGGGAGCAGCCACTCCACGGCGAGGCGCGCCTCGTGCCATGACGCCTGCCGTGCCTCGGACGCCAGCGCGGTCAGAACGCCCACCACCGGCGCACCGAACGCCAATGCCGCCTCGTCGTCGAAGGTAAGCGCCTCGCCGGCCAGACGACGGCAAGCGAGCACCAGCGCGCCGACTTGCTGGTGCAGGTAGCGCGCCCGTGGATCGCCGGATCCGCTGGCCAGGACCGCGTTCGCCGCGCGATGCGCGTCGTCGAGACGATGGCGAATCTGCGCGACGGGTTCCCGCGGGCCCGGCCGCCAGGCGTCGGGACCGTGCCAGGCTTCCACCAGTGTGGGTTGATGCTGCGCCAGCGCCAGCGCGGCCCTGACGTAGTGTTCCGCGAGGGCGTCGAGCGAGGCATCGCTCCGGCGGCCGATGCCGCACGCCGTGCCCGCAGCCGCGGCCGCGAGCGCGGCCACCGCCGACCTGCGAGACATGCCACTGACATGCGGAGACATCTCTGGGTGTCATCATCACATGTAATGCCTTGACTTACCCCGTCGTCTGAGCACCACAATGCGCAGCAACCCACGGAGGCTCCATGACCCGGTTCTCACTTGCACTTGTCGTAACCTTGGCGCTGCACGCGGCCTGCGCGCGCGCCACGCCCGATGACCAGGCCACACCGGGCACGGCGCCAACACCCAATCTGGGTGTTCGACCGGCGGGCGACGAGGAGATTCAGCCCGACATGGGCCAGGTGCCTCCGGACCTGCAGAAGGTCTATGCGCACATCGATACGAACATCGACGCCCATGTTCACAATCTGCAGAAGTGGATTCAGCAGCCGAGCATCTCCAACTCCGGCGAGGGCATCCCAGAGTCGGCCGAGATGGTGAAGGGGTTCTTCGATGAACTCGGCTGTCAGCAGTCGCAGGTTTACGACGTCGGCGTGACAGAGTACGGCACCCCGGGCAATCCTGTCGTCTACGCCAAGTGCGACGAGGGGGCGGAGAAGACCCTGATGATCTACTGGATGTACGACACCATGCCCATCACGCAGCCCGACGCCTGGCACAATCCGCCGTTTGAGGCGCGGCTCGTCGAACAAGCACCGTTTAAGAAGGTTCTGATTGGCCGCGGCGCGACCAATTCGAAGGGCCCGCAGATGGCGCAGCTCAACGCCTTCCGCGCCATCAAGGCGGTGCACGGTAAGCTCCCCGTCAATTTGATAATCGTCGCCGAAGGCGACGAGGAGCGCATGGATATCGGCCTCCGCAAGTGGGTGAAAGACCATCCCGAACTGCTCGAAGGCGCCGACGCGATGTACTTGTTCGGCGGCCAGTCGCAGAGCGGCGGCGGCGGCTACGGTGGTGGTTCCGAAGGGTGCGTCTACGTGGAACTCACCACCAGCGGCAAGTCATGGGGCCGGGGTCCCACCGATTCCGACATCCACGGCAGCAACAAGCGCAGCGTCGACAGTCCGGCGTGGCGCCACATGAAGATGCTGGCCTCGCTGGTGTCGGACGACGGCAACACGCCGTTGATCGACGGCTTCTACGAGAACATGCAGCCGCTGTCAGCGGAGGAGACGGCATCGCTCAAGACCGCAGCCGCGAACGTCGACCTCGAGATCGCCGCGACCAATGTGGGAGTCGCAAGATTTATTGCTGACGATCCGTTCACGATGTTGAGAATGCAGCGCCACGGCACGTCCTTCAACATCGATGGCATCTGGGGCGGCAACATGTATGCCGGCGGCGCCGGCGCCATTCTGCCGAATAAGATCACCTCCAAGCACAACTTCCGCTACGTGCCCAACATGACCGGCCCCGGCATCGTCAAGAAACTCCGCGCCCAGCTCGACAAGAACGGCTACGCAGACGTTGAGATCAAGGTGATCGGCGACGTGCCGTGGGCGAAGATGAAATCGGCGACGCCGATTGGCGAAGCGATGAAGCGCACCTACGAAATAATGAACATCCCACACGGGCAACTGCGCGCCGACTGGGGTATCGGCGGGGGCGGCGGCGGCGCCGGCGGCTACTGGCCGGCCTACATGTTCGGCGATGGCGAGATCGGTGAGCGGATCTCGCCCTTCAAGGGTGTGCCCATCGTCAGCGGCGGCGCCGGGTTGGGCGGTCGCGCTCATGCCGCCAACGAGTATTACGTCATTGAAGGCGCGGGCAAGGTCTACGGCATGGCAGGAGCCGAAAAGGCCGTGGCCACGCTGCTCTATGCGTTCGCCGGCAGGATCCCCGCGAAGGGAGCGGCCACCCCTTGATCGCGGTTCGCGACCTGGAAAAGGAGTACCACGTCGGCGATCACGTGATTCACGCTTTGCGCGGCATCACGCTGGATATCGCGGCGCGTGAGTTTGTGACCGTAGTCGGTCCGTCCGGTTCCGGGAAGTCCACGTTCATGCACATTCTTGGCTGTCTCGATCGGCCGACCCGGGGTCATTACCTCCTTGACAGCCGCGACGTGTCCAATCTGCCCGCCGACGAACTCGCTCGCGTGCGGAACGAAACGATTGGCTTCGTGTTTCAGGGTTTCAACCTGCTGGCGCGAGCGTCGGCGCTCGAAAACGTCGAACTGCCGCTGCTCTACACGCGCGGTGGCGCACTGCGCGCTGCAGAACGGCGCGACCGGGCGCGGCGTGCCCTGGCGATCGTCGGGCTGTCGGATCGCGAAGAACACCATCCCAACCAGCTCTCCGGCGGCCAGCAGCAGCGCGTGGCCATCGCGCGGGCGCTGGTCAACCACCCAAAGCTGTTGCTGGCGGACGAACCCACCGGCAACCTGGACACCGACACCAGCCACGAAGTCATGGAGGTCTTTGCACGGTTGCGCGACGCGCATGGGCTGACGCTACTGGTCATCACGCACGAACGCGATATTGCGGCCTGGGGCACGCGAACCATCGATTTCAAGGATGGCCGCGTGAACCTTGACCGAGAGGGCGAGCGCGTAGCAGCGCCGACGACATGCGCATCGTGACACGCCTGCGCGGCGTGCATCCGTCTGTAGCTATCGCCGTGAACGCGTTGACGCGGAACCGTCTGCAGACGGGGCTGACTCTGCTGGGGATCGCGGTTGGTGTCGCCACCGTGTTGACCATGCTGGCGGTCGGCGCCGGTGCACAGCGTTCCATCGAGCAGCAGGTCCGCGCCGCGGGCCTGAACCAGATCACGGTCACCGCCGGCAATTGGAAGCCGAAGGTGGACGACACCGGCGCCGCCGTGGCCCACCAAGCCGATGCCCGCCGCCTGCTGGCGGCGCCAAGGCCCCGGCGGGTATTGCTACCCCAGGTGGTGGACGACATCGTGCTGGCCAGCCATCCGGAAGACGATCCCATGGAGAAGCATGACCATCCGCTCGCGTGGCAGCGGCTGGGTGATCTCGAAGCCGGCCTCGGCGCCGCGGCCACGCTGACATTCGCGGACGCCGAAGCCATCCGCCGCCTCGACGGCGTTCAGTACGTGGCGTGCGGTGTACACGCCAACGCGCGGGTATTTCACGATGATAAACGCTGGTTCACTCGCATGCACGGCACCGACCGGCAACTGCTGGACATCAAGCGCACCTGGACGCTGAAGCACGGCCGGTTCTTCTCAGATGGCGAGCAGGACGACGCCGAGCAGGTGATGGTGCTCGGCCAGGTGGTGGCGGAGAAGCTGTTCGGCGCCATCGATCCGGTCGGGCAGACGATCACGCTATGGAAGCAGCCCTTCCGCATCGTCGGTGTGGTCACCAGCGCCAGCTGGGTTGTCCGTCCTGCCCCCGGAGACGACGAGTTCGACGCGGTCTACATGCCGTACACCACGACGCATCGTCTGTTGAACCTGAGCAAGCTCAACGACATTACGGTCACCGCCGCTTCCACCGGCGAGGTCAGCGCGCTCTCCAAGCGCATTGCCGCGCTGCTCAGGCAGCGGCATGGCATTACCGATACGCAGCCGGATGACTTCACCATCGCGACACAAGCCACCCGGGCCATTACGACGGGCGGACTCCCCCCGAACGTCGCCGCGGCCATTGCCGGCAACGTGCGCGAACTCGAGCGGGTGACGCTCGAGCAGCTGGCCGGCACGCTGGAGCGCGCGAGCCGGACCATGCGGTGGCTGCTCGCCGCCGTGGCGGCGGTATCGTTGCTGGTCGGCGGCATTGGCATCATGAACATCACCCTGCTGTCGGTCACCGAGCGCACCCGCGAGATCGGCCTGCGGCTCGCAGTCGGCGCGCGTGCACGCGATGTGATGCGACAATTCCTGATTGAAGCCACTGCCATCAGCCTGGCCGGCGGCATAGTCGGGATCGTGGCCGGGATCGTCACGTCTTTGACAATCTCGAGCACGCTGCAGTGGGCGACGGTTGTGACGCCAGGTGCCGTCCTGATCGCCTTCGGTGTGGCGGCGGCGGTCGGCGTATTCTTCGGCTGGTATCCGGCGCGCCGCGCGGCGTCGCTCGATCCAATTGCGGCATTGCGCTACGAGTGATCCGCTTCCTGCTGGCCTCCGCGCACATCGCCTGGCGCGCGCTCGGGCGACACCGGCTGCGCACCGTGCTTACAGCGCTGGGCGTAGTCATTGGCGTCGCGGCGGTCATCGCCATGCTGGCCCTCGGCAAGGGCGCGCGTGCGTCGATGGAGCGGACGCTGCGCTCGGCCGGGACCAGCATCGTGCAGGTCAGTGCCGGGAACTTCATCCGCGGCGGCGAAAGCGTCAACATCGCCTCGGGGCTCGGAGCCGCGACCACGCTGACGCGCGAGGATGCCGCCGCGATCGCGGAGATACCAGAGGTCCTGCATGTCGCCGCCGAGCTGCGATCCCGAACGTGGGTGACCGCCAGTGCACAGGCGCGTGCCTTCGCCGTCGTGCTCGGCACTGAGCCGGCGAGCGCCGATATTCACGGCTGGATCTTTCTCAGCGGCCGACCGTTGTCGCGTGACGCTGTCGAGAGCGGTCGTGCGACGGCGGTCATTGGCCGCGTGCTGGGTGCGCGATTGTTTGGCGATGGCGTGGATCCGGTGGGCCGGCGCGTGCAGATCCACGAGCAGCCGTTCGAGATTGTCGGGTGGATCCGCGCCGTGTCCCGAGACCACGACGAGGGCATCTTCGTTCCGGTCACGACACTGGGACGGTTGACCGCACGCACGCATCTGCAGCAGATCACCGTCGGCGTCACCGAAGCGGGAGTGGCCACGCGCGTCGCCGATCAGGTCACAACGCTGCTGCGGTCCCGCCACGCCAAGTCTATTGCCACGAGCGCCGCACGCGCGTCCGGGGCTCTCGGCGGATTGCAGGGACCAAATAGCGGCGCGGCTGGCGGCGGGGCGCAGCCGGACGATTTCGTGGTGCGGACCCTGGCCGCGCAGCAGATGACGAAAGGGCTCTACACGGAGGTGGCGGCCTTTGCGCTGGCCAACATGCCCAAGCTCGATTCCGTCACGACGGAAGAGATGGCGGGCACGTTGAACCGGGCCGGGACGACCATGACGGCTCTGCTCGGCAGCATTGCCGGCATCTCCTTAATTGTCGGCGGCATCGGCATCATGAACGTGATGTTGATCTCGGTGACCGAACGCACGCGCGAGATCGGACTGCGGCTGGCGGTGGGTGCCACGCGCAGCGAGGTGCTGCTGCAGTTCCTCGTCGAAGCGACGGTCCTCAGTCTGCTGGGCGGAATCGCGGGCATCTTCGCGGGCGTCGCCGCGGCGAGAGGATTGACGGCGTTTCTGGAATGGCCGACCGAAATTTCGCCCGATTCCGTCGCGCTGGCGTTCGTGATTGCCGCGGCGGTCGGCGTGCTGTTCGGTTACTACCCGGCGCGGCGAGCGTCACAGCTCGACCCCATCAACGCACTGCGACACGAATAGGCGCCGCTACTTCGGGGTGGCAACGTACGGAATCTCGATCTCGTGCGGTTCACCTTGCAGCTTGTAGCGCAGTTTCACGAAGATGCCCTCGCCGTCGAGCGGCCGCGCGCTTGCCACCCACGCCTCGCCCGCATCGTCGATGGTCAAAGCGACGGCCTCGGCGGCGGCGCCGGGACGCAGCACGTCCATGGCAACGCCGCTGGCTACGGAGGCCGGCAGTTCGTTGCGCACGGCATCGCTGAACCACACTTCATGCCGGCCGGAGGGTGCGAGTACGATTTCGTAGTGCACGTCGCCCTGCATGAGAACCATGCCACCATGATGCGGCGAGTGATCGCCGTGCGGCTCGGTCACGCCCTGGTGCTGCGCGTCGCGCGGCGCGGAGGACGCCGTCACCTGCGGTGCTGCCGTGCGCTGGCCGTCGACGCAGGAGCCAGACAGCGCGATCGAGACGAGAAATCCGACAATTCGCAAGGCTCGATTATGCGACAGGATGACGACGAAGTGAAGTCACGCCGGTCCAGATCCTGTCGCCGAGCGTCACGTGGCGCACCGCGTCCGCCGCTTCCATGCCCGCATCTTCGTGAGCGAGCCGGCAATGGCAGGCATCGCCGCGGCCGGTGGCAGCCTCTCGGCGATGTGTGACAGTCGTCGAGGTGTTCGGGATGTAGGACAATAGGTCAAAGGGTGGCGCGCACCGTGCGTGCCCCGCCAGACCATTCGATGAACATCGGGTTCGACACGATTGGCAACGCCACGCTCATTGCCTACGACGGGGGTCGCCCCGTCCTCATCACCGATCCGTGGATTGCCGGGGCGCCGTATTTCGGCAGCTGGACGTTCTCTCACGAGATTCCGGCGGAGCAGATGGCGGCGATTGAGGGCAGCGAATTCGTGTGGCTGTCGCACGGCCATCCTGACCACCTGAACCAGGAATCGTTGTCGCGGCTGAAAGACAAGACGATCCTGCTGCCGAATCACGTCGGGCAGATCATCTGGGAAGGGCTGCGCGACCGCGGCTACGACGTCCGGATCCTCCAGGACAACGTCTGGACCAGGCTGTCCGACCACATCCGCATCCTGTGCATCTCGGACATGAACCAGGACGGCGTGCTGCTGGTCGACGTCAACGGCCGGCTGATCGTCGACCTCAACGACGGTGGCGCGCTCGGCTGGCAGTGGTATCTCAAGAAACTGATCCGGCACGCGCCGGTGTCGTTCCTGCTGAAGCTGTTTGCCGGCGAAGCCGACATGCGGAACTTCTTCGACGAGCAGGGCAACCGCATTCCGCTGGTGCCGAAGTCCCGGCGGGCGCCGCTCGGAGGAATTATTCAGCACGAGGCCGAGCACCTCGGTGTGTCGTACGTGATCCCGTTCAGTTCGTTTCACAAGATGCAGCGCGCCGACAGCGTGTGGGTGCAGGAGTTCATCCACGAGCTCGAGGAGTACGCGGCCGGATTCGCGTCGGAGCGCGCCAGGCTGCTGCCGGCGTTCGTGCGCTTTGATTGCGTCACCGACACCTGGACGCCGATCGATGCCCAGCGGACCGCCGATGCGATCGTGCCGCCGGAGGCGTTCGGCGACAACTGGAGCGAGCCACTGTCGAGCGACGAGGTGACGCGCGCGCGAAAGTACTTCCAGTCGATCGAGCATCTCTCCGAGCGTTTCGATTTCATCAACCTGCGCGTCGGCGGAACGGATCATGCGATCGATCTGGCCCGCAAGAAGTTCAATCGCGGCGTGACGTTCGAGGCGCCCCGCGGATCGCTGATGTGCGCCGTCGACAACGAGATCTTCGACGACATGCTGATTGGCAACTTCATGAAGACCACGCTGCACGGCGATTGGGGTCCGGGAGGCCTGTATCCAGACTTCTGCCCCTACGTGCCGAAGTATGCGGACAACGGCCGCGCCAGGACGCAAGCAGAGCTGGATGCCTATTTCGCCGAATACCGCCGCCGCATGGGGTGGAGAGGCGCGATCGACCTGATGCGGGACCAGATTGAGGCGCGGTCGAAGAACCTGCTGCGCTCTTACGTGTCGCGCGAGTCAGCGGTCTACAAGGCGACCGAACACATCTACCATCGCCTGCGCCGCCTCTAACGGCGCCGCGGCGACGGCGTCAGGGTGGTGCGCACCGTCATGCGGTTCTCGGTGGCCGGGCTGAAGAACGCCGGGAACTCCTCCCGCATGCGCGCCAGCGAACGCAGATCGCGCCGCCGCAGCTGCTCGATGTTCGACGGGCGGATGATGGAGATGTAGGCCTGGCGAATCTGCCGCGGCGCATCAGCCGCCGCGGGCACACGCGGTCCCATGGCGTCGAGACCTTGCGCAGCTGGACTTCGCGCCATTGGCCGCGCTCGCCGGTGCCGCGCTCGATAACGCCTATCGCGACGGCGGCTGGACGGCCCGTCAGGTCGTGCATCACCTGGCCGAGCTCATAGGAAGCCCTCCGACTTTCCAGGTCCGGTTCAGTTCGGTCTTGACACACCCATGACAAGGGGAGACAATCCAACCGCGTCTGCTGTCTTGGCTGGGAGTCTGCCGACTCCTCCGGGGCGTGTGGGGGGGGTACATGCGTTCTCGACTGGCATGGATGTTTGCGATCGCGGCCTTGTTGGTCGGGCCGCCGACACTGCTCTAGCGCAAAGAACCACCGGCGACATTCGTGGTGTCGTCACCGACGAGTCCGGCGCCGTCTTGCCGGGCGTCACCGTGACGCTGCGCGGCTCTGCCGTGCAGGGCACTCCAACCGCGGTGACGAACGAGTCGGGTGTGTACCGCTTCCCGAACCTCGCGCCTGGGACCTACGAAATCACGGCAGAGCTCGCCAGCTTCGCCACCAAGACGCAGACGGGTATTGCCGTGGCGCTCGGGGCCACCCAGGAAGTGCCCGTACAGTTGAACGTCAGCACCCAGCAGGAGACCGTCACGGTCACGGCGGAAGCGCCCGTGGTCGACTCGGCCTCCACGCAGGTGGCGACCAACTACACGCGCGAGTGGGTCGAGAACATCCCGGTGCGACGCTTCACCTTCTTCGACCTCATCAACGCCTCGCCCGGCGTCGCGCCGTCCACGCAGACCAGTTCGCGCTCGCAGGCCTTCGGCTCGGCGACCAACGAGAACCTCTACCTGCTCGACGGTACCGACTTCACCGCCCCGTACACCGGTGCCGCGTGGCCCTGGCCCAACACCGATGCCATCGAAGAAGTGCAGGTGCTGTCGCTTGGCGCCAATGCCGAGTATGGCAACGTGGCCGGTGCGGTCTTCAACATCGTCACCCGCCAGGGCGGCAACACCTTCCATGGCGACACGAATTTCTACTTCCAAACCTCGGGCCTGACCGGCCGCAACACCACTGAGAAGCAGGACGACGGCTCGCCCTACAACCGCGCGAGGTTTCGCGATACCACGACGCAGCTCGGTGGCCCCATCCTGCGGGACAAGCTGTGGTTCTTCGGCTCGTTCCAGTTCCAGGAAGACTGGGAGTCCCAGCCCGGAACACCCAAAGCGTTCCCGGCCAAGTCGAACGCCAAGCGCTACTTCTGGAAGTTGAACTACGGCATCAACCAGAACCACCGCCTGCAGGCGCAGACGCACGACGACTTCTATGAGATTCCGGAGCGTGCCACCGCGCGGAGCGCACCGAGCACGATCTCGCTCAACAGCGGGCACAACCCCTCGCCCGGTGTGTTCTACACCGCCGTCATCAATCCCACGACCGTGCTCGAAGCCCGCTACTCGGGCTTCTACGGCACCGCCGACACCTTGCCTCTCAACGGCGGGCCGAAGATTGCCCGGCGCTTCCAGGACCTCGATACCGGGAACGTCACCGGCGGCATTTCCTACTGGTATGAAGGCAACAGCTTCAAGACGGCGTTTACCGGCAAGGTCACCAAGTACGCCGATAACTTCCTGGGCGCCCAGCACGACTTCAAGGTGGGCGTGCAGTACAACAGCGGCGGTGGCGAAAACCTCAACGGCCCGAACGACTACATCTACACCTACGGGAGCACGCCGTCCTATGGATACACGCAGAACCCCTACTGGCAGGGCGGGCGTTTACGCGGGCTGGGCGTCTACGTGGATGACACGGTTCGTGCGGGACGTCTGACGCTGAACCTCGGGGTGCGCTACGACTACAACAAGGGCTACTTCAACGCCTTCGACCTGCTCGATCGCAACGCGAACAAGATCGGCCGTTCGCAGGCCGTTGGTAAGCTGTTCGACTGGAGCGTGATCTCGCCGCGTGTGGGCGCGACGATCAGGCTCAACGACGATGGCACGACGCTGCTCAAGGGCAGCGTGGGGCGCTACCACCGCGGCGTCGTCACGAGCGAGTTCGACAACGCTACCCCGTCGATTGCACCCCGCTACGAGTTCAGCGGCCTGTACTCGGCGGCGGGCGCGCCGCTCGGTCTGAGCCTCGTCAGCGACAACTCGAACGTCCGGATCGACCCGGGCTTCGAGAACCCCTACACCGACCAGTTCATCGTCAGCTTCGAGCATCAGCTGACCAGCCGGGTGGGCGTGGCCGTGAGCGGCGTCTACAAGAACGGCGACAACCAGTCGGCTTGGCTTGACATCGGCGGTACCTACAGCCGTGTGCAGCGCACGACCGAAGGCAAGACATTCGATCTCCAGGAGCTCACGAGCGGAGGGGCCAGCCGTATCTTCCAGCTCACCAATCCGGGCAACATGTCGAGCACCTATCGCGGCGTGCACTTCCAGGTGAACAAGCGCATGTCGAACCGTTGGCTGGCCACGGCCGGCGTCACGCTGTCGCGCAGCGAAGGTCGGCTCGGTTCGAGCCACGCGCGAAGCTCGGCGACGACCAATGCCAACAGCACGGCGGGTTCGTTCGGTCAGAATCCGAACGACTTAATCAACTCCGACGGACTGTTGATCGGCGACCGCCCGATCGTTTTCAAGGCCAGCGGTGTCTACGAGCTCGGGTGGGGGACGACCATCGCCGGAAACTACGGCTTCCAGTCGGGCCGGCCCTGGGGCCGCGAAGTTCGGTTCACCGGCCTCGTGCCTGGCTCCACTCGTGTGCTGTATGAGCCGCTTAGTGGCGACCGCCGGGTCGATCCCCTCAACCAATTGGACCTGCGGCTCGAGAAGGCCCTCAGCTTCTCTGGCGGCAAGGTCGAAGGCGCGGTCTTTGGTGACCTGCTGAACGTGCTCAACAACGGCGCGGCGCAGAGTGTTCTGGACCGCCGTTCGACCAGTAGCAACTTCGGCGTCAAGTCGGCGTTCGTGCTGCCGCGCCGCCTGATGCTTGGCGCGAAGTTCCGGTTCTGAAAATTCGGGGACCGGGGATCAGGGGCTGGGGGCCAGGGCCCACCAGAACCAGACAGTGACATAGCGACGGGCGACCTCTCAAGGTCGCCCGTCGTCTGTACGGCGAGAGCCTCGCGGCGTGCTGCGGAAGGAGAGAGGCGTAACTAGCGCGGCAGCGCGGCGCGGCGTTGGTCGAAGGCCGCGGCCAGCGCCGCATCCCCGGCGTCGCGGGCGAGCGTCGCGGCCACGCCGAGTGCCTCGGCCGCATCACGCGTGCGTCCAGTGGCGGCCAGAGCCAGCGCCAGCGTGTCGAGCACCCGCACATCACTTCCGCCCGTACGGTCGTTCAATTGGGCGGCGAGGGCGAGTGCCTCCTCGGGGTTGCGGAGCGTGGCAGGCTCGGCAGTGACGAGCAGCCGCGCCAGATTACCCGTGAGCGCGAGATCGCCGGGAGCGAGGCGCAGGCTGTCGCGCAGGAGATCCAGTGCGGCGGCGTGTTTGCCCTGGCTGCTCCAGGCGAAAGCCAGCGCGCCGGCCACCGACGGATCGCGATCACCGGCCTCCCGGGCCGCGGCCAGGTCCGCGGCGGCCTCATCCATCCGCCCGGTCTCCATCAGCGCTATGCCGCGCTTTCGACGGACCCGCACACGGGCAGCATCGGACGCCAGCGCGCGCGAGTAGGCCGACACCGCCGCGACGAAGCGCCGCTCGCCGGCGGCGGCGTTGCCCGCGGCTTCTTCGCGATCGGCGACGAGCGTATTCAGCTGGGCTCGGCCGGGGCCGTGATCCGGCACGAGCACGAGCAGGCGTTCCAACTCCGGAATGGCGGCCCCCGGCTGGCCGGCCTCGATCCGGGCCAGCGCGAGATTGTAGAGCGCCACGTCGTTATTGGCGTCGAACCTGACCGCTGTCGACCACAGCGTCAGCGAATCGCGCCAGTCGCCGGCTCGGAGCATGCTCGCCTGGGCGAAGAATATGGTCGCGCCGCCGGCGGCCACAATCACCCACCGCCGCACGAGCGGTCCGGAGGGGGCGAGGGCGGCGGCCAGGCCCAGCGACAGCACCATGGCCGGACCGTAGGTATAGCGGTCGGCCGTGACTTGCAGGCCCGACGGCAGCAGGCCCACGACCGGCACCAGCAGGGCGAGATAGCTCCCCCACATGGCCACTGACACTCGCCGCGACCGGAGGGAGCTGGTAGCGGTGACGACAACGGCCGTGGCGACCGTGGCCACGAGCGCCACGCCCCAGTTGGACACGGGCACGCGCGGCAGCACGTCGAGTGGGGACGCCATACCTGGCGCGATCGAGCGCCAGACGTAGAGCGCCGGGTGCGTGAGGGCCCAGGCCAGTCTTGGCGCAAAGCCGATATCGGCGAGTGTCTCGGCCTGGCGTGCCGCGGCTTCCATCGCGGCCAGCGGCAGCGCGATGACGGCAAACGGCCACGTGGCCCGCCAGACCTCCGCCGGGCGGCGCGGCGGGGCCATGCGGGAGGCGAGCGCCACGACACCAAGCACAAGTGGGAAGAGCGGCGCGGTCACGCGGGCCAGCTGTGAGACGGCATACAACCCGACGGCGAGCCAGCGTTGTTGTTCGTCGCCCTCGTGCACCCACCGCAGCCAGCAGCCCATGGCGACGAGCAGCGGCCCGTACGAGAGCAGGTAAGGAAGCGCGCTGGTCCAGGCCACGGTTTCGACCCGCAGGGGATGGACGGCGAAGAGCAGCGTGGTGGCTGCCGCGAGCCACCAGCGGTCGCGGTCGGCATGGATCAGCCGGGCTGTCAGCCACAACAGGCACCCCGCGTTCAGGGCGTGCAGGACGAGCGCCAGCGTGTGGATGCGCGCGGCCGACAGCGGCACACCGGTGGCCCTGTAGGCCAGCCACGACAGTGGCTGGTAGTGGTCCATGTGCGTGGTCGTGAACGCCCAGCGCACCACCTCGGGCCATGACGCCACCAGCGCCTGATTGTTGACGAGTGCGTCGTGGTCGTCCCAATTGAGGAAACCGAAACCCGTCACTGACTGGAACGTGACAACGGTGGCCGCGACCACGACGACGAGCACCAGCGCTCGCGTCATCGGGCGAGTTCGGCGAGCCTGTCGCGGGCTGGCCGGAAGGTGGGATCGAGCGTGAGTGTGCGGCGGAACCACTCGGCTGCCTCCGGCTGTCCGCTGCGCTGCAGCACGAGCCCGAGGTTATAGGTATAGCGGGCGTTGGCCGAGTCCCGTGTCACCGCCTCACGAAAGGCCTGTGCGGCTTCGCCGTGCTGCCCGCCGCCGCCGAGCACCATGCCGAGTGAGTTCCAGAAGTCTGCTACGGTCGGGTCGAGGGTGGTCGCCTCGCGGAAGCGGCCCAGCGCGGCATCGGGCTGGCCGGTCGAGAGCAGCAACTCGCCCATCCGCCAGCGCACGAGCGCGTCGGTGGGCGCGAGCGCCGCGACACGTTCGAATGCCGCCATCGCGCGTGTACGATCCCCGAGGGTCTGCCACACCTGCCCTTCGCGGTCGTAGAGCAGCGGCTCGTTGGGGGCGTCCTTCTGTCCCTGCTGGAGCGCCGCGATCGCCCCGGTAAGGTCTGTACGCGCGATACGCGCGTTGGCGAGGCTCACGTGGGCGGCAGTGAAGGCCGGCATGATCGCCAGGCTGCGGCTGAAGCTGGCTTCGGCATCCCGATGCCGGCCGAGGCCAGCGAGGGCCTCGCCGAGATAGAAGTGGAGCTGGAAGGAGTCGGCACCTTCTTCACGCAGCCGGCCGAATCGCGACACGCTCTCGGCGTATCGCTTCTCCTTCAGCAGCGCGAGGCCTTCGCGCATCAGACCGCTCAGCAGGCTGAACTCGGCGATCTTGTCCTTCGGATCGGCCCCCTGCGCGACGGAGTCCTTCGGTGCGCCGGGGCTGACGTAGCCGAGTGCCCCGAGCTTCTGCAACGTCTCGGCCGACACCGCCGGCCGGCTGGCGGGATCGAGCGCGCGCGCCCGCTCGGCCTTCAGGAGGCCCTCGAGCGCGGCCCTGAGGCGTCGGGCGGTGGCGGTGTTGCTGGTGGAGAGATCCCGGGTCTCACCAGGGTCGGCGCCGAGGTCGTAGAGTTCGGGCCGCGGCGCCAGGATGTACTTCCACGGGCCATCGCGCAGGACACGCAGGTCGCTCCACTGGTAATGCACGAGCGGGGTGAGCGACTCGGCGTAAGTCGTGACAGGTTCGGGCGCGGCTCCCTGTGTCAGGGCCGAGGCCAGGCTGCGGCCGGTGACGCCGGCAATACCCGGCACTCCCAGAAGCTCCAGCACCGTGGGCGTGACGTCGACGAGTCGGAAGGTGGGCGCCAGTGTCTGACCGGCACCAATGCCCGGGCCTCGCACCACGAGCGGCACGCGCAGCGTGGTTTCGTACGCAAAGAAGCCGTGGCCCGTTTCCCCGTGCTCGCCAAGCGATTCACCGTGATCAGCCGTAATGAGCACGAGGGTATCGTTCCAGAGTCCGCGGGCTTCCAGGCTGCTGCGCAGGCGCCCGAGCAGGGTATCGGTCCACGCCACCTCACCGTCGTAGGGACGGCCTGCGTACTGCGATGCGAACGGCTCCGGCGGCTCGTACGGATCGTGCGGGTCGTAGAGATGCACCCACAGGGCCGTGCGCGACGTCTGCTTAGCCGGCGCGTGTGCATCGAGCCACTGCTCGAGCCGCTGCAGGGTGATGTCGCCGCGTCGCTGCGCCTGGGCGATCGAGGGCGGGCCGGCTGCGCCTGCCGCGTCCACATCATCGTCGTAGTGGTCGAAGCCGCGATCGAGGCCCGATGACGAGGCCAGCACGAAGCTCGACACGAATGCGGCGGTGGTGAAGCCCGCCGCCTTGAGCGACGCGGCGAGGGTGGGCACGTCACTTGCGAGTGGCAGCGAGATGTTATCGCGAACGCCGTGTTCGGCCGGGTATCGTGCCGTGAACATCGTCGCGTGAGATGGCCGCGTGATCGGCACATGGGTCGTGGCATCGAGGGCCCGCACACCTTCACGGGCCAGCCGGTCGAAGTTCGGCGTGGGCACGCTGGTGCTGCCGTAGGCGCCGAGGCGGTCGGCCCGCAGCGTATCGAGCGTGACAATCACGAGATGCCGCGCGGTGGCGGCCGTGACCGCAGGCGCCGTGGATTCGCGTCCGCAGCCGGCGAGTGCCAAGAGGGCAAGTGGGGCGACGACGCCCCTGACCGCGCCCGCCATCATCGGCGCTGCTCCAGACGGCGAGCCAGGGCTACCTGCCGCGCGGCCTCGTTCTCCCGGCCCAGCCGGGAGTAGACATCCGCCAGCACATAATGGCCGAGCGGTGCGATGCTGGCCGCTGGCCGCCGGTCGAGGCCGTCGCGCGCTGCCTGCGCGGCGCCCGCCAGATTGCCGGTGTCGAGCAGGGCCTTGGCCAGATACAAGTAGCCTTCGGCAAACTCCGGCCGTGCGTCGACGGCGGCCCGGAATCGGCTCGTGGCGTCGGCCAGCCGGCCTGCCTTCTGCAAGAGCTTGCCGAGGTTGAACTGCGCCCCGTAGTTCTTCGGGTTGGCGGCGACCTCGGCCTCGTACGCCGCGCGTGCGGCGCCGGCGTTGCCGTGTTGCTCGGCCACCAGTGCGAGGTTGTAGTGGCCGCGTGGCACGTCGGCTCGGAGGGCCACCGCCTCCCGCAGCACCTTCTCGGCCGCGTCGAACTGCTTGAGTTCGAGATGCGCTTCGCCGAGCTTCACCAGAAACGGCGGCCGATCGACCTCCAGGTTCAGGCCGCTGGTCAGCACCTCGACGGCTCTGGCCGGTTCCCCCCGCTGCAGGTAGATGTCGCCCAGCTGGAAGTGTGCACGTCCGCTGCGCGGATCGAGCTGCTGGGTGCGCTCGAAGCCGACGATGGCGTCGTCGACCTTGCCGGCGGCGCGGTAGGCGAGTGCGAGGTTGAAGGCGGAGAGCCGGTGCTCCGGATCCAGCGCCAGGGCCCGCTGGTAGGCGGCAATCGCGTTGGTGTGCCGCCCGGCCTTCGTCTCGATGTTGCCGAGGCGCGAGTAGCCCTCGATGATCTCCGGGTCGACCGCGAGCGCTTCGCGCACCTTGCTGATGGCCGCGTCGTAGCGGCCGGCCTCCGAGTCGGTGCCCGCCTGGAGCAGAAGGTTGTAGAGCGAGATCGTGTCTTTGGGATCCCGGCGCGGGCGTTCCTCAAGGTTGCGCGCGCTGCTGCCGCCCACATAGCCCAGGGCGCGCAGCCGCTGTTCGGTTGCCTCGTCCACGGCCTGCGGTGCCTTCGGCGCGGCGTTGCGAGAGGTCTGGGCGACGAGCGCCCGCAGGGCCCGTTCGAGCGTGTCGGCGCGGGCGCTGTCGGCGGCGGCCAGGTTCTTCGTTTCTCCGGGGTCCGCGCTCACGTCGTAGAGCTCGCGCGTGGGCGCCAGGATGAACTTGTAGCGTCCGTCGCGCACCGCCTTCAGTTCACTCCAGCCGTAGTGGAAACGTGGATACCAGGACTCCGAGAAGGCGAGCAACGACTGGCGCTCGCCCTCGAGCGCCGGACGCAGCGACGTGCCCTGTACGGCTGCCGGGGCGGTCACACCGAGCAGGTCGAGCACGGTCGGCATGACGTCGACGATGCGCACCTGATCGGGGACGACGCGGGCGGCGATGCCGGGCCCGGCGACGATCAGCGGTACCTGCACCGAAGCGTCGTAGACGAAGAAGCCATGCGACTGCTCCTGATGTTCACCCAGTTGCTCCCCGTGGTCGGCCAGCACCACTACCAGCGTGTTGTCGAGGCGTCCGCCGGCCTCGAGCGAAGCCAGCAGCCGGCCGACCTGCGCGTCGGTGTAGGCGACTTCCGCGTCATAGGCGCCGTCGCGCGTGGCGGGGAAGCGCGAGGCGAACTCCGCCGGCGCGTCGTACGGCGTGTGCGGGTCGTAGAGGTGCACCCAGGCGAAGAAGGGCTCGGTCGAGGCCTGTCCGAGCCACGCCGTGGCCTGGTCCACGACCTCGGCGCCACGCCGCTGAATCGCATCGAGGCCGGGGCCGACGTCCTCCGACAGGTCGAAGTTGTCGAAGAAGTGATCGAACCCCTGCGCGATGCCCCACCGCCTGTCGAGCACGAACGCCCCGACGAATCCGCCCGTGCGGAAGCCGCGGCCCTTGAGCACCTCGGCCAGCGTGATGGCGGCCTCGTCCACGTAGAAGCCGGTGTTGTCGCGCACGCCGTGCGCCATGGGCCACGTGCCCGTGAAGAGACTCGCGTGGGCCGACAGCGTGAGCGGCGTCGTGGTGGTGGCGTTCGCGAAGCGGGCGCCGCGCGCCGCCAGCGCGTCGAGCGCCGGCGTCTGCGCCGCAGCGTGTCCGTACGCCCCGACACGGTCGGCCCGCAGCGTGTCGAGGCTGATGACCAGGACGTTGGCCGGCGTGCTGGCCGTCCGGCCGCAGGCGCCGATGGCGGCCAGGCCGGTCAGGAGAGCCAGCGCGGGCCAGTCCCATCGCCGCTCGCGTCGCAAGAGCATGCGGGCATTGTACCAAGCGCCCGTGCACCGGCGTATCCGCCGCTCCCGTTGACGACTGGACGACAGGTCAGATCACGACGCCGAGCGGCTTTCGCAGCAGCAGCACGAAGGCAAACGTGAGCGCCAGGTAGACGTAGAGCCAGTGCACGGCCTGGCCCGCCACTGGCAGCAGGCGCTCGGGGTAGGGGAGGCGGATGGCCGTCACGCCGGCGCTGGCGTCGAGCGGCGGCTCGGAGGGATAAAGAAGCTGGCCCACGAAAGACGGCTGCTCGCGCAGCGGGGAGCGACGGGCGATGTCGTCCCCCGTGGCCACGTGAAGCTGCTTCTCGATCACGGTCCCGCCGGCGGTCACGAGCCGAAGTGTGGTGGGGCCGGGCGCGCGGGGCACGATCCGCCACGTCATCTCGCCGAGCGTCGGGAAGTAGCGCGGTGGTCCCGTCACCTCGACGCCGGCGCCTTCGAGGCGCGGCATTGTCGCCGCGGCGCCGCGCTCGACCGCGGCCGTCACCACGACCGGCGTGCCGGGCGTGAGCCCCGTGTAGCCGTACCACGCCTGGAGCTGTGCGATGGCCAGCGTCAGTGGCACGGCCGTGATGACGAGCGGCACGAGTGACAGACCCACGTACGAAAGGTTGTGCCGCAGCACCTCGCCCTGCGCCCGCAGCAGTGCCCGCAGATCGTCGTTGTAGAGGCGCATCTCGAGCAGGGCGGCGTGGATGCGCCGCTTCACCAGGCCAAGTGCGACCTGGTTCGAGGTGAACCGCATGACACCCAGCACCGCCAGCGCCGAACCGAGCGCGCAGCCGGCCACCACCGCGAGCGGCGGCAGTCCGGCGAGCGGCGCGAGCAGGGCATCGGCCAGCCGCACGAGCAGGGCGTTCACGAGAGTCATCGGGCTACGACAGGTATCCGAGACCCTTGAGGCGCTTCTTGAGCTCCTCTTCAGAGCCCGCGCTCTCCAGTTGCGCGAGTTCCTTCTCGAGGGTGTGCGTGATGAACTCTTCGACCGACGAGTAGCCGGCCAGATCCGAAATGCGCTTGACGCGGGCGATGAGCGCCTTGTCGAGTTTGACGCCTGAACCGAAGATCACGGGGTGGACCTCACTTTCGGGAAACCGGTGACGCCGAACTCCGCGAGAATCGATGCGGCGAGCTCCTGCAGCCGATCCGCGGGCACCTTCAGCGGCCGGCTGGTGAAGAGCACGCCGGGCACGTGCGCGGGATCCATGCTGTGGTCGCCGCTCCACGGCTCGCGGTTGTCGCTGAACACGTCCGGCCCGACGATGCCGAGGGCCGAGTCGCTCGCGACACGGGTGCCGCGGGCGTAGCCGACGACGATGTCGGGCTCGATGCGCGGATAGGCGCGGCCGGCGAAGGCCGCCGCCGTCACAAACGCCTTCGTGATGGCCGGTGTGTTCGTGGCCGGGTCGACCGTGCCTTCCATCGCCGCCGCGATTTCGGCCGACAGGCGGGACGCCTCTGCGGGTGGCACGATCCCTTTCGATTCGCGACCCTGCAGGTTCAGATACACGCCGTTCAGGCCCACGGCGTAGGCGCGGGTCTTCGTCCAGTCCACGCCGGCCAGTCCCGGAGCCGTGGCCGCACGGGCGTCGGTCACGGCGAGATAGCCGTGGTCGCGCAGCCAGCTGTTCACGTTCACGGCGCGGCGCCACGGCGCGAACCCGTGGTCCGACATCACGACCAGCAGGTCGTTGGGGCCCAGGGCCGCCATCGCCTGGCCCACGACAGCGTCCATCTCCACGTAGAGGTCGCCGATGACTGCGCGATACCGCGCGTCAGCCTCCGTGTAGGCGGGATGGCCCGGATCCAGCGATCGCCACATCACGTGCGATACCTGATCCACATGACCGAAGTAGTAGAAGAGCAGGCCGTCGCGGAACTGGTCGAGCACGTAGCGGAACTGCCGCCGGGTCTCGTCGGCGGTGAGGCGCGCCTGCGCGAGGAGTTCATCGGCCGTGAGCGCCTCGACATTCCGCGCCCGCGTGTCCTCGGGCATGCCCTGCGTGTAGAAGCGGCCCTCGGCGTCTGCCAGTTCCGCAGCGTAGTATCCGGGCGTCGAAATCGGGAGGGCCGGCGCATACGGATCGAGGTTGATCGGACTGACGTAGAGCTCGAAGTACGGCGTCAGGCTCTTGAGCAGGAAGCGCACTTCGCCGGGCAGCGTCTGGAAGGGCAGGAGCGGCAGGCCCACGGGCACCCACGAGCTCCATTCGCCCACCTCGAGCACACGCGTCTCGTCGCCGACGACGATCTGCACCGCCTCGCCGCTCGCGTCCACATGCGCGGCGAAGTCCACTGCCATCGGTGTCGGGGTGATTCGGTAGGGATGCGAGGGCCCTTCGATCGTGCCGCGCGCGACGCCGTCGATGACGTCGATCGGCTGGATTACGCCGCCCGACACGTCGCGACGTTCGAAGACGTCGGGCTTGGACGAGAAGAGCGTGAAGATGCCGTAGGTGCCGAGCATGTCGGGCGTGCCCATGCCGCTCAGCTCCCGCGTGGCCTTGCCCGAGGGCGGGAAGTTCGCCGGCATGCGTACGATGGTGGTCTCGATGCCTCGGGCTTCGAGCACTTCCCAGAAGGCCTCGCCGCCGCGCAGCAGCTCCACCCGTCCCGACGACAGCGGAAACTGCCACGGCCCGAGCGTGAGGATTTTACCCGGCGGCACCGTGCGCGAGGTGGAGAGGAACGACGCGAGCGTGTCGGGCTCACGATGGATGAAGTCGAAGATGCCGTGGGCGCCCGGGTCGAGTCCGGTGATGAACGTCGACCACGCCACGGGACTGAGCGGAGGCGTGGAGGTGGCCAGCGGCGTGAATCCGCCCTGCTGCGCCAGCCGGGCGAGGTTCGGCAACCGCCCCGCGGCCAGCAGGTCGCGCGTGAGCTGGTGGTCGAAGCCGTCGATGCCGAGCACGATGACCTTCTGCCCGGCGACGACATGCGCGCCGCCACCGCAGCCCGCGGCGAGCGCGACCGCACACGCTGCCAGCAGCATGGCGCCAGCCGTGCGGGTCCGCGCGGGCAGCGGCGTCACGACGCCACCGCCCACGGCCGGCCGTCCATATGCGGCGGCGGCTCGAGACCGAAGAGCCTGAGCGCCGTCGGCGCAATGTCCACAATCGACAGGTCGCGCGTGTCTTCGATCTTCCGGTTGCAGAAGAGCACGCCGGGCACGAGCCGCGGATCGATGCAGTGGTCGCCGCTCCACGCCTTCGTGTTGTCTTCGAAGACGGGTCCCGCGACCATACCCGACGCGCAGTCCCACGAGGTGCGGTAGCCGGCGTTGTAGCCGATGACGAGGTCCGGCGCGTTCTCGGAGTACGGCCCCTCGTACAAGGCGCGGGTATCGAAGGCCTCGCGCACGCCGATGTCGCCGCCGGCCTCATCGCGCAGTCCCGCGAGCCTGGCGATGAGTTCCGCCTTGAGCGCGCGGGCCTTGTCGCCATGCTCCACGATGCCGCCGGCTTCGCGGCCGCGCAGGTTGAGGTACAGGCCCGAGAGTCCGAGGCAATATGCGCGCGTCTTCGTCCAGTCCACATCGCGCAGCCATTCGGTGGAGCCGTCGGCGCCGTCCTTGAGCGTGAGATAACCTTCGCGGTGCAGCCAGGCGTTGAGATTTACGCCGCGGCGGAACGAGCTGAAGCCGTGGTCGGAGATGACCATCAGCAGGTCCTTCGGGCCGAGCGTGGCCATGACCTGACCGACCAGCGCGTCGTTCTTCCGGTAGAGCGCCTTGATGGCCTCGCGGTATTCGGCCGGGACGTCCCTGCGGTGCGCGGGATGGTTCTGGTCGAGGTAGCGCCAGAACATGTGCTGGATGCGGTCGGTGGCATCGAACACACACACGAGGGCGCCACGACGCAGCTTCTCGAGCGAGGTCAGGAACATCGCGCGCCGCTCGTCGTCGATGTCGTGCGCCTGCTTGAGGAACGTGGCGTCGTCGGTCACGCCCTCGTTGAGCGCCCAGGTGTCTTCGGCCAGGCCGAGTGTGGCGTAGGGGCCGTGGCGCTTGGCGAGGTACCCGGCGTAGTAGTCGGGATGCGAGATCGGCATCGCCGGCGCCTCGGGGTCGAGGTTGATGGGCGACATGTAGAGCGAGACATGCTCGCCGAGTTCGAGGAGTTGCACGCGGGTGATGCCGGCCACGGTCACACCCGGCGCGGCGGGGAAGGGCAGCGAGAGCCAGCCGCTCAGTTCCCCGACGGCGAGGGTCACCGTCTCGCTGCCGATCGTGACCGTGGTTCGGCGCTCGGCGCGATCGAGTGTCAGGGTAAGCGGGCAGGTGAGCGGCGGGTGTCCCACCACGAAGGTGTTCTCGGGACCGGTGACCACCGTGTCGATGCGGTCGCCGGTGAGCGTCACCTGTACACGCTGCCCGCCTTCCTTGAAGCGGGCGGCCGGCGGACGCGTGGTGAAGAGCAGGAACGTGCCCTGCGTGCCGAGCAGATCGGGCACACACATGGCGCTCAGTTCGGCGCCGTGGAAACGATCGGGCGGGAACGTGATCGGCACGCGCAGGATCGTGCTCCAGATGTGCCGTTCACCGAGGATCGTCCAGAACGGCTTCGACCGCCGCAGGTTCGTGAGCGCCGGGCGTTCGCGCGGGATGAGGTACTTGCCGAGCCGGAAGAACTTCTCGACGGCGCCGATACGCGTGGACGACAGGAGCGGCAGGTAGGTGCGGCGATCGCGATCGAGGAAGTCGAAGATGTTGTGGCGGGCCGGGTGGGTGCCGGTGCTGAACGACGACCAGGCGACCGGCGACAGCGCCGGGTAGGTGGTCTGCAGTCGGCGATAGGTGCCCTGCGCCTTGAGCGCCGCGAAGTTCGGCAGCAGCCCTTCTTGCAGGAACTGGTCGGTGAGGGCCGGGTCCTGGCCGTCGAAGCCGACGACGATGAAGCGGCCGATGGAGGCGGGCGGCGGCCCCGTGCGCCTCACGACGCGCCAGAGCGCCCGGAACGGCCAGGCGAAGACCGAGGCCAGCACCACGATCATCGTGACGAAGATCGCGAGGAATGACGACATCACGGCGAAGCCCGCGCCGGGCCCGATGTAGGCATCGGCGGCGGCGGCCGGCGCGACGAGCGCCACGGCCGTCGCGGCGAGCGCGACGCGGGGGTGTGGTACAAGTCTGGCCATGCCGGAATGCATCGAGATCTGCTGGCGAACGCCAGCCATTGTACCGCGCAGGGCGCCGGTCCAGTCGTGGGCGCGATGATCGGCCGGCTGCTGCGCCGCCTGTGGTACGGCGCGCCAATCGTGGTCGTGTCCGGGCTGCCCCGCTCGGGCACGTCGATGATGATGCGGATGCTCGAGGCCGGCGGCGTCAGGCCGCTCGAGTCCGGCGGCCGCGCCGCCGACGTCAGCAATCCGAAGGGCTACTTCGAGTTCGAGCCGGTGAAGGACCTTGAGGCGGCGCGCGGCGACGTACCCTGGTTGCCCGAGGCACGCGGCAAGGCCGTCAAGATCATCTCGTTCCTGCTCACGTGGCTGCCCGAAGACTTCAACTACCAGGTCATCTTCATGGAGCGCGATCTCGACGAGGTGCTGGCCTCGCAGCAGCAGATGCTGGCGCGCCGCGGTGAGGCGACGGCGGCATCAGGCACCTCGAGGGAGGTCTTCGAGGCGCATCTGGCGCAGGTCGAACGATTCATGGCAGCGCGGCCGTGTTTCGAGACGCTCCACGTGCCGTATCGCGAGGCCGTCGCGGCTCCCGAGGCGACCGCCGTGGCCGTGGCGCGTTTCCTGCGCCGCCCGATGGACACGGCCGCGATGGCCAGGGCCGTGGAGGCGTCACTCTACCGGAACCGCGCCTGACCTCCGAAGTTACAACTGACCCTGTCAGACCCTGTCATAAACGCCGGCCCCGCACGGTGAGGAGCGTCGGCCGTTAAACCTTCGAGAGCGACGGGCGGTCTGACGTCAGTAGGAGGACCCCATGCGCATGGTTACCGCCTGCTGTCTTGCCGCCGCCGTGCAGCTCCCCCAACCCGCGCCGCCGCCCGGCGGGTCGCCCAAGGTTCCGCCTGCCCCCCAGGGCGGGCCGTACTTCCACCAGGTGATGGGCGCGACGAGCCCCGATGGTCTCAGCTGGACGCACGACGGCCGCGTGCTCCTCGAGCACGCCTCGGTTCCGGCCGCGATCGTGACGCCGGATGGGCGCGTCCGCGTCTACTACGTGGACGCGACGCAACGCCCCGAGACCGTGAACTGCGCGGAAGCCACGGCGG
>Ga0194128_10001158_pt1 | contig 46544 bp, 38 predicted proteins | sample TA2KigCa65mmetaG_FD_148650 | JGI IMG/M metagenome (GOLD analysis project Ga0194128, IMG submission 148650) | Freshwater microbial communities from Lake Tanganyika, Tanzania - TA2015037 Kigoma Deep Cast 65m | ecosystem: Environmental > Aquatic > Freshwater > Lake | place: Tanzania: Lake...
AGGTCAATCCGCAGCAAAACAGCTTCGATCTCTGGGAGCTCACGCAGCTCTATCTCGAGGTCATCGGCTCGGCGTTTTGGCTGCTTGACCTCGATCCGGCGCTCAACGTTCCCAGCACAATCTGGATTCTGCCCGCTCATCTCGTGACGCCGAAGCGAGCGCCGGATAGCCCGCGCGTGGTGGATTACTACGAGTATCGCGGGCAGACGATTCAGCAGTTGCCGGTGAGCCGAGTGATCCATTTCCGTTTTCCCGATCCGCGCGATCCGTATGTCGCCGGCCTGAGCCCGCTGCGGGCGTGCTTCGAGCAGGTCGCGCTCGTTTCCGAATACTCCGCGATGAAGCGAAATGTCTACGAGAACACCGGCGTGCCGAGCGTGGTGCTCACGCCAAGCGAGCCGATATTGCCGGAAGACCGCGATCGTCTGGAAAAACTCTGGGAGCAGAAGTTTGCTCAAGGCGGACAAGGCAAGGCGCTCGTGGCGGACTCCTCCCTGGGCGTCACGCTTCTTTCGCATTCGATGGGGGACCTGGCCGCCCTGGCTGACATGAAAGCGACGAAGGCCGACATCGCCAACGCGTTTCACGTGCCGTTGCCATTCCTGTCGGGCGAGACGAACCTGGCGAACATGCAGGCGTCGGATCATCTGCACAAGACGCTGGCGATCTTGCCGCGCTTGCGCCGCCGCGATGAGAAGTTGAACGAGCAGATGATCCCGTTGTTCGATCCGAGTGGCCGATTGTTCTTCCATTCCCCGGACCCAACGCCGGCCAACCAGCAGTTTTTGCTCGATCAGGAGCAATCCGATCTGCGCTACGGCGTCCGCACGATCAACGAAATCCGCGCCTCGCGCGGCCTCGCGCCGGTAGCGTGGGGAGACAAACCGAACTAACGTCTTGCCGCTTGCGGCTTCGCGCTCACGTTGCGCAACGTGAGCGCGAAGCCGCAAGCGGCGAATTCTGGAGATACTCAATGACCCCATTCATGAGATCCCATTTTGACACCGAAGGTCCGTTCGGGTTGCCGATGAAGGACGCGCAAGCCAAAGCGCTCGAGGAACGGCTCCGATCGTTGCCTCACGATGACGCGTACGGCTTACGGCGTTGCGCGTTCACGCGCGGCGTGTCGGAGCTACAGCCGGGCGAACGGGCCGACGTGTCGTGGATCACCGAGGAATCGCCCGATCGGCTCGGCGACGTCGTGCTGGCGAGCGGCATGGATGATTCCCACTATCAGCACAATCCGATCGTCACGCTCAATCACGCGTACGATCAGCCGCCGGTGGGCCGATCGCTCTGGCGCCGCAAGGCGCGTGACGGCGCGTTGCGAGGCGTCAAGGCCAAAACGCACTATCCGCCTCGCCCCGCCGGCTGGACGCTCGCCGATTGGCCTCCGGACATCGCGTTCGAGCTTGTCAAGGCGGGCCTGTTACGCGGCAAGAGCATCGGCTTCATCCCGCTCAAATTGCGTATGCCGAGCGAGGACGAGATCAAGCAGAATCCTGCACTGGCGAACGTGCGCTACATCATCGAAGAATGGCTGCTGGCAGAGTACGCGTGCTGTTATCTGCCGATGCAGCCGAACGCCGTCGTGGAGACAGTGTCGAAGTCGGCGCCGGCGGAGTGGGTGGAGTTGTTGGGGCTGCCGGCGCCGCCGAGCATCGCGTTTACGTCGATGGAATCCATGGTGTCGATGGCGAAGCGCCTCTTAGACTCGCCGCGACTGGAGCATTGGATGGAGGCGGCGATGGAGCGAGCGTTGCAGACGGCGCGAGGGCGAGTGTAGTGAATCCTCGGATGGCCCGACAACCGTGGACCCCAGGGCTTCGGAGTACCTCAGCCCTGGGCTTCTTTTGGTTCTTCGCCACGTCGCATCCAGCGCGCAATGCCTACGCCGGCGCGACGAAGCCACTCGACCACACAACTCCGTGCGACTCGCACCTGCACCAAGGGCCGAATCTGCTGCGTCAGTTGCAGTTTATAGTGAACCGCGTCGGCGAGCATGTCGAACTCGCGTCGGCCTTGCTCGATGGCTCGGCGAATGGCCCAGGCGAAAATCACGCTGCCGGGACTGAGGTTCTGCGGTAGGTCGGGGCGTCGGCCGGTTTGGTAGGCCGTCACCTTGTCGGCCCAGACGTAGGTTTGCAGCGCCGCCACCGGTTCGCCGCGAGCGCGCAGGACGAGAATTTCCAGTACACCGCGCTCAGCCAAGTCGTACATCGTGGCGTCGTGGAACGCACTGAACAACGGGCTGCGAAAGACACCCGACTGCGCCTCGCTGGCCCACCGTGCCTGATGAAGATCGACGAGAATCTTCTTGCCTCGCTCCAGGTCGCCGACGGTGCTGACGCTCTCCAACTCGGTCGTGCCGCCGCTCCACTCGTCGAACAGGCGAAGTTGCCTCTTGAGATTCTTGCGTTCCTTCCCAGGCAACTTGGCAAGGTACTCGTCCCAGGTTGCTGGCAGCGTGATGAACGGTGCGCCGGCGGTTTCCATCGACTCGGCCGAATACCCAGCGGCGCGAAACGCTGCGATGAGCAATTCCGGCATCGCGGTGTCGCCCGACATCATCGGCAGCACGATTTCATCCCAGCTGCCGAAGGCGCCGTCTGCGAGTGCATCGACGAATCGGCGCGCGACGGTCGCCTCCGCGCCGCGTTCGGCAATGATGCCGATGTGATTGGATACGATGGCGTCGCCTTCCACTTCGCCGGACGCAAGCAGTTCGAGCCTACGGAACGGAAGGAACCCGCGATACCAGTGACGCCGCCAGAGGAGCGGCGCAAGTCCGATGAGTCGATCGCCGTCACGAAACAACCCAATACGCAGCCGGCGGCCGTCCAGGTCGCCGAACACACGCCACCACGGGAGAAGCCAGTCCGGCGCTTGCGTCAGTTCGTTGCGCACAGACCGTTCGAGGAGATCATGCCATTCCGGGCGCCGCGCCTCGGCATCGTCGAAGTTGTCGATGATTTGCAACGACGGGGCGGCGTTGAGGGGAATGGGCGCGAGAACGTCCGTAGCCATGGCGTTTCTGATCCTTGAGAAACAAGTCTATTGCAAGTATAGATCACGTTCTCGCCGCTTGCGGCTTCGCGCTCGCACGGCGCCTTGCGAACGCGAAGCCGCAAGCGGCGAAAAAAAAATCCACAACCGACATCGAAATCTGAGAAAACCGCAGCTAATATACAAAAATACACTATCAATCATGTCGCGACTCGCGGCAGGAGATTGAAGCGAAAAACACAGCGCGAACAACGCTCCGCGAGTGTTCCGCCACGGTCATTAAACCTCATCATCCACCTTTTGTGAGAACCATCCATGTTCGTGCAACTGTGCAAAGAATTCCTCGGCAAGCCCGTCGGCGAACGGATCGATGTCGCCGACGCTGACGCTGCCGAGTTGATCCGTCAGGGCTGGGCGCAACCAATCGACCATGACGTTCTGACCCCGGCCATCACGCGGGCGGTGCAGGGCAGTCTCGACGATGTCGTCGACCGCGCGATGCAAAATTGGCTCCGCCGGCAACCCGGCCGCTCGCGCGACTCGGCTCACCTTCCGTTCGCGGGGCTCGGCAACTCGGCGCTCGACGATCCGCGCGCCGGCTTCCGCCACTTTGGGGAATTCGCACTTGCCGTCCGCGACGCCTGTCAGCCGGGCAAACGACCCGACGATCGTCTCGCCCTCATCACCAAGACGGCGTCCGGCATGGGCGAAGTCACCGGCAGCGACGGCGGGTTCCTCGTCCCAGCCGAGTTCGTGCAGAAAATCCTCGAACGCTTGTACGCCAAGGGCAACCTGCTGGCCATGACCGACTCGTACACCGTTGGGTCGAACGTCATTGCGTTCCCGCGCAGTGCCGAGACCTCGCGGGCCAACGGGTCGCGCTGGGGCGGCGTGCGCGCTTACTGGCGCGACGAGGGCGAGCAGGGGACCGCGACCAAGGCCACTTTCGGCCGGCTGCAACTCAACCTGCGTAAGCTCTTCGTCATGATCAACGCGTCGGATGAACTGCTCAGCGACACCCAGGGCATTGCGCTGGAGCAATATCTCTTCCGCGTCGCTTCCGAGGAAATCAGCTTCGTCGTCAGCGATGCCATCATCAATGGCAACGGGGCAGGGCAGCCGCTTGGCATCCTCAACAGCGATTGCCTGGTCACAGTGGCCAAGGAGAGCGGTCAGACCGCGGCGACGGTGAACTCGACGAATGTCATGAAGATGTGGTCGCGCATGTGGGCGCCGTGCCGGCAGAACGCGGTGTGGCTCATTCACCAGGACGTCGAGCCGCAGCTGCAAGCGATGACAATAAGTTCCGGCGCGTCCAACCTGGTCGCCTACCTGCCTCCGGGCGGACTGTCGGCCAATCCCTACGCGACGCTGATGGGCAGGCCGGTCGTCCCCGTCGAGTGGTGTGCGACGCTTGGCACCGTGGGCGACATCATCCTGGCCGATCTGCGGCATTACGTGACCGCGACGCGCGGCGGCGTCGAGCCGGCCATGTCGATCCATCTGCGCTTCGACTACGACGAGTCGGTTTTCCGCTTCATCTTCCGCATCGACGGCGCCCCGTGGTGGTCGTCGGCGCTCACCCCATACAAGGGGAGCAACACGCAGTCCTGCTTCGTCGCCTTGGCGACGCGAGCGTAACCATTCCCCCCTCTCCCTCCGGGAGAGGGGCAGGGGGTGAGGGTCGCGCCATCCACGACTCCGCCCCCTCACCCCCGACCCCTCTCCCGGACGGAGAGGGGAGAAGTTCATGATCCTTTCAACCATCGAGGTTTTCCATGCTTGATCTCATGCAATGCGCGATGGGCTTTGCGCCCGTCAATCTGGCTGCCGGCGCCAACAATTCCGACTGGGTCCTTCTTAGGAAGTATCGCCGGCTTGTGATCCTGTTCTTCAAGTCTGCCGCGGGGGCAGGTACGGAGGACCCGACCATCACTGTCTTGCAGGCGCAGGACAACGCCGGAACGGGGAGCAAGGCGCTCACGATCCCATCCGGCCGATCCTGGACGAAAACCGACGCCGATCTGACGACCATCGGCACATTCACCGCGGGGTCGCCTTCGACCAACACGTTGACCGTGGCGTCGAGCGCTCAGAAACAAGCGATCTGGATGATCGAGATCGACGCCGCGGACCTGGACGTCAACAACGGCTTCTGTGCCGTCCAGGCCAACGTCGCCGACGTCGGCACGGAGTCGCAACTCGGGTCGCTCGTGTACCTTCTGGGCGAGCCGCGTTCCGCCAAGAACCTGGGCGAAAACCCGTCGGCGATCGCGTAACCACCCCTGCCGCTTGCGGCTTCGCGCTCGCACGACGCCGCGCGGTCGCATCGTCGCAAGCGGCGACCTTGGATTCCTGGAGCCACACCCATGTCCAACCTCATCACCCGCGGTCGCGCTATTCAGAACCTCAACGATCGCGCTACCACGAGCAACGAAAACGCCACGCTCGATGTGCTGATTCCGGCCGTCAGCCGGGCCATCGAAAACTACTGTTGGCGGACCTTCGCCATTACCAGTTACGACGAGCTTTATCCGGGGCACAATCGCCTGGAACTCGTGCTGCGCCACTACCCGATCGCCAGCGTCGAGCGCCTTGCGTACGCACCGTCGCCGGTCATGCGCGTCACGAACAATTCCGCGAGCAATCAGCGAGCGACGGTCAAGGTGACCTCGACCGGGCTGGAACTCATCCGCGTCGCGTCCGGGACTTCGACGACCAACACCATCAACTTCAGCGATCAGGCGACGCTGTCAGCCCTCGCGACAGCCGTCACTGCGCTGGGCAACGGCTGGTCGGCGAGCGTCATCGACTCAGTGCACAATCTCCGCGCCTCGGCCGATTTGCGCGCCCTCCAAGGCGCGCTTCATGCCAAGGATGTCGACGCCGAACTGAAGTTGCACACGCAGGAGCTATCGAGCTTCCACGTCGACGCGGACCGCGGGCTGCTGACGCGCGGCGATGGCGCCGGCTTCGACGGAGGCTTGCATTCATGGCGCATCGTCTATCGAGCCGGGTACAGCAGCGTTCCCGACGAAATTCAAGAAGCATGTGCCCAGTGGGTCGCCCAACTCTTCTGGCTCACGAAACGCGATCCCGGCCTGGCATCCGAGGCAATCCCAGGCTCCGTGTCGCGTACGCCGACGCGCGACATGCCGACCACCGTCAAAATCCTCTTGGGCCCCTACCGCAACTGGCGCGTATGATCTCTGACTTCTGACTGCTGACCCCTGACTCCTGGTGCTCTATGGCCATTCCCGTTGCTCCCAACACCACGTGCGATATTTACCGTTCCGGCAATGCGCCGCCAGCCGCCCCGGACGTCGCCGGCGTAGCGTGCTTTCTGAAAAGCGAATGGCTCGGCTCCAACGAGGCGGGGGATCGCGGCGTTCCCTTGTACACCTGGACCCACATCATGCTCATCGACGTGTCCGTGGACATCCGCGACGGATACCTCGGCGCCAACGCCTTCGCGGCCCAGGACAACGTCTACATTCCCGACAAGAACGGCACGCGCTTCGTCGTCACCTTTATCGAACGCGTCCAGCGCGGCACGCTCCAGGAACACAAACGCGTCTTCCTCGATCGGCAAACGCCGAATTGGCCGAGCAATGATCTTTAGCCGCTTGCAGCTTCGTGCTCACCATGCGCTCTGCGAGCGCGAAGCCGCAAGCGGCGAACATTGGAGAACCTCAATGCCCGCCGTCCGTAACCGCATCGTACGCCATGTTCGCGTTCGCGCCGGCGACTTGGTGCCGCACGAGCTGAACCCGCGCGTTCACTCCGAAGCACAACGGCGCGCACTCGAAGCCATCTACGAGGAGATCGGCTTCGCCCGCAGCTTGCTCGCCTATCCGCTCGCCGACGGTCGGCTCAAGCTGATCGACGGCCACTTGCGCGCGTCGATGAATCCGGATCAGCAGGTCGATGTCGAAGTGCTCGATGTCTCCGACGCCGAGGCCCGCGCCCTGTTGCTCGCCATCGATCCGCTCGCTCAGCTCGCCGGTTACGATTCCGACACCCTCGACCGCCTGCGCCAATCGGTCGAGAACGACTCGGCTGCGATCAAGTCGCTCTGGGACGTGCTGCAAGCAGCCAGTGAGCGCACAAAAACCGCGGTCAGGCGCAAGGACGCAGACACATTGCCGGAACAGTACTTCGTTCTGATCGAATGCGAGGACGACGTGCACCAGCGCGAGTTGTTGGCTCGTTTTCACGCGGAAGGATTGAAGTGCCAAGCGAAGATGTCGTGATCCGATGCACTTTCTCCCTCTCCCTCCGGGAGAGGGTTGGGTGAGGGCGGCCAGACGTTTGCAAACCTCAACGTGAGTTCGCCGACACAGAGCGGCCCTCACCCCCGGCCCCTCACCCGGAGGGAGAGGGGAGAAAAGGAGAACACACCATGCACATAACCGTGGAAACGCCGATCATTGATTCGCCGCGTGTCCAGCAGATTCGCGGCATGTTCGACCTGCCGGCCGAGACGACCAGCCGAATCGATTGGGACGTGCATTTGCCGATCACCGACCTTCCGTGGCACATCGGCCTGATCGTCGGTCCATCGGGCTGCGGCAAGACGACGATCGCGCGTCGCCTTTTTCGCGACTGCTTCTCGCCCGCGCATCGGCTTCCGGCGCCGGACAATGACGTGACCGCCCTGGATCTTTTCCCGGCTGAGCTGCCGACGCGCGAGGTTGTCGAATTCTTGAGCGCCGTCGGGTTCGCGTCACCGCCGGCCTGGCTTCGGCCCTTTCACGTGCTGTCGACCGGCCAGCAGTTTCGCGTCTCGTTGGCATTGCTCCTGGCGAGCGAACTGCCGCGAATCGTCTGCGATGAGTATACAAGCGTAGTCGATCGCACGGTGGCGCAGATCGGCAGCGCGGCCATGGCGAAAATCGTCAGGCAGCGCGGCCGGCAGTTTGTCGCGGTGACGTGTCACGAGGATGTCGAAACCTGGCTGCAACCGGACTGGGTTTATCGCCCGGCCGAGAACCTGTTTGCCTGGAGGCGGCTTCGGCGACGCCCTGCGCTTGTACTCGACATCGTTCGCTGCCAGGCATCGGCGTGGCCGCTCTTCGCACCGCATCACTATCTGAATCACGCGCTGGCCCGCAGCGCCACCTGCTTTTTGGCGTCGTGGCACGATCGCCCCGTCGCGTTCTCCGCCTGGCTCCCGTTTGTGGGCCAAGGTCCGAAATCGCGCCGTGAACATCGCACCGTGACGCTGCCCGATTATCAGGGAGTCGGCATCGGCAACGCGCTCAGCGATTTCGTTGCCTCGCTTTGGGTCGGCCTCGGCTATCGCGCCATCTCGACGACGACCCACCCTGCAATGATCCGCGCCCGCTTGCGTTCGCCGAATTGGCACATGCACCGGGCGCCGAGTTTCGCCGCCAGTCACGAAGGTCGAATGCGTCACGCGACGACTCGGCTCACGGCTGGTTTTCGCTACATCAGCCCCGCTTTACCGCCCGCCGCCGCCCGAGCGATGTTGGAGACGTGACCACGCCTCTTCGTTGAGCGCTCGCGTCGCGCCGCGCAAAACCGAAACGAGATGGGAGATTCAAAATGTCGAAGCGATTTCGCATGACGCCGGCGCTGCGAAGCCAAATCGTCGCCAGCATTCGCGCCGGCGGCTATCCCCACGTCGCCGCCGAAGCCTGGGGCGTGTCGAAAGATGTCTTCGACGACTGGATGAAGCGCGGTTTGGCGGCCGACAGTCGGGAGCCGTACAAGTCGTTCGCGATCGAAGTGCGCGAAGCACGCGCCCAGGCGCGGTTGCGTGCCGAGATGGCTGTGTTCGAAAAGGACGCGAAGACCTGGCTCACGCAAGGTCCTGGCCGCGAAGCCGACGACAATCCAGGCTGGAGCGTATCGGTCAAGCCCGCCGAGGGAATCGGCAAGCCGCGTAATCCCCTGCTCGATCCGGAGTTGCTGGCATTGTTCCGCAGCGTGCTGGATGCGCTCGCGCCTTACCCCGAAGCCCTCGATCGCGTCACCCAGGTCTTGTTAACCACGCAAGCCCAGGGGTGAGGTACTCCGAACCCCTGGGATTCATAATCATCATCGGGAGTAATCTAATGTATCGTCGCGTTTCATCGTCACTACGTGATGTTCACCTACCGCACCGGTCGCCCGTGACGCGGCGCGAAACCACATCCATTCGCATGGCCCAGGATGAACTCGGCACACCACGCTGTCCGTTGTGTCGATCGGTTCTCGTGGCGCGGCAAGGGCGTTGCGGGCCGTATTTTTTTTGCCAGTGTCGGCCACGGTCAAACGCTGGATGAACAAAACGCTATCGGATCATCTCGCGAAAAGTGGGATCCTCACGCAACTGCCGAGCGAGCATCTCATAACCGGCGGCGAACGGATGGCTGGCGTCGCCGTAGACCTCGCTTGGCAAGACGGTCGCCACGATATGTGGAACCTGCTTTTCCGCAAGCCAGGCCGAGATGGTTGCCTTGACTTTCTGGTACCGGCCAAGGCTCGCGGGGGTCATCATGTGCTCATTGAGCGGACCGACAATCACGAACACTCGATTGCCGCGCCCTTTCAGAATCTCGACGGCACGCTGAAACGCCGGCCATTGCAGCGAAGTGCCCATGTCCACCCAAGGATAATCCTCACGTTTGCGGTCCTTGTACCAGGGCCGAACTTCGTAGCGGCGTTTTTCGTTCTCCACGGGCAAGCCGCGGGTCATTGGCTCAAGCGGATTATCGTACGGGTGCTGCAGCGTCCATGAGGGAATCGATTCGCCTCCGTAGTAGGCGTGCTGCAGATGCCGCGTCCATTTATTGAACGGCACGCGCTGTTCGACAACGATGCCGAGCCGCTGCGATATCTTCTGCTTGTCATCGGGATTATCCGGGAACCAGGGAACGGGATAGGGCGGCAGGTGAGGCCAAAACTGCGGCACCAAGTCCGGGTGGGCGAACTCTTTGAATTCGGGATCCTGCAAATCCGCTTTCGGATTGCTCAACCACAACGGGTTGCAATGCAAGATGACCGTCGCATTGCGAACGCCGCTTGAATAATGCTCGATTAATCCCGCCAACGCGAGTGGATGTGCCGCCCCGAGTCCGAGATTCGCGAACTGCGGCTTGCCGGCTTGCTGATTGAGATAATGCGACAGCGTTTCGCCGCGCAGCACATATTCGCCCCACATTACCGAGTCGCCAAGGATCACCGCTTCGTATTCACGCGCCGCCAGGCCGGCGTAGCGCTCGAACAGCCAATAATCTTGCCGAAGCTTGAGCGGGATGCGGTAGTCGGCATCGGGCGTGAACTCCTCGTATCGGTTCCACAACGACGGCGCGGCAACGACGAACGCGATGGCGAAGATCGCGATGCCAAGCCACTGCCCGGCACTCAGCCGCACCGCATTGGAAAACGCAAGCGGTTCGTTCGAGTTGTTCATTTTGTCATCCCTTCGGAGCCGGGCACTGAGAGTGGGCTGTGCCAAGGACCCGAATGATCGGAAAGTCCATCGGTCTTCCTCCCCCAGGGACGGCTGAGAATAGCCCACCACTTTAGTGCTGGGGCCGGCGGCAGCAAAATCCACTCAGTCCCGTAGGGACGACTGATTCAGTCGTCCCTACGGGACTCTAATATTCCTGGAACCAAATCCACCCAGCACAAATGTGCTGGGCTATTCTCAGCCGTCCCTACGAGACGAAGAAAAGTTTCCGCATCTTGCGAGGATTTTGAGCGAATATCAACGAAGTAAGCAGCGCCGTCGAGCATCCTGGCCGCTTACTTCGTGCGCGGCTCCTTGAGCGCCGCTTGCAACTCGCGGGCGGCGAGACGCGGCGATTCCTCATCGACATCGACTCGCAGGTTGGCTCGCTCCATCCGCTCTTGCGTAACGCGTTCGATCAAGGGCAACAACGCCTCGCGCAACTTCGCGTTCTGCGAGCCCTTGCGGGACAACAGCAAGACGGCATCGTAGCTCGGCAACACTTTGCGAGGGTCCTTCAGTAGCCGCAACTTGTTCGCCTCGATTCGGCCATCGCTCGAATACGCGCAGATGACCTGCACCTGATCGTCCTGAATGGCGCCGTAAATCAGCCCGGGGTCCATTTGCTTGATCTCGCGAAAATGGAGCCCGTACTGGTCGCGCACCCAGCGCCATTCGGGGCGATCGAAGAACTGCTCGTCGCCGGCAATAATGAGCTTGCGACTGTGCCGTTTCAAGTCGTCGATCGATTCGATGCCGAGCTTGCGAGCGTGATCGTCGCGCATGGCCAGGACGTACGCGTTCTCGAAACCGAGCTTGCCCAAACACTCGACGTCGTACTTTTCCTTCATGAAACGAACCGTTTCGTTGTAGGTCGTCTTGGGATCGGCGACATGCTTCTTGTGCATGAGCGTCACCCAGATATTGCCGGTGTAATTGATGCAGCAATCGATTTGGTTGTGCATCAGCGCGTAGAACTGAATCGTCTCGCCCATGCCCTGGCGTTGATCGACGGTGAGTCCGACGGCTTCGAGATTGCCTTTCATCACGTCGGAGAGGATGTATTGTTCCGTGAATGGAGCGCTGGCGACGACGGTCGGCGGCGCGGAGAAGACGCGTGCCACCGGCGGGTACAAGCCGACAACGAGCACCACGCCGAAGCCAACAATCGCGCACCACGCCAGCTCCCGGCTGTGACGCTCGACCGCCAGCTCAACGAGGTGAACGAGTTGATCCATGGCGATAGCCAAGAGCGCCGTGAAGATGCAGCCAAAGACGGTGGCGGTGATGTTGTTCATCGACAGCCCGGAGAAGATGTAGTTGCCGAGGCTCAGGCCGCCGACAGGCAGCGCCAGCGTCGCCGTGCCGACGACGAGCACGGTGGCGGTGCGAACGCCGGATAGAATGACGGGAGCGGCGAGGGGAAGCTGCACGCGGTAGAGCATCTGCCAATCGTCCATGCCGAGGCCGCGTGCCGCTTCGGTGAGCGTTGGATCGACGGCGCGAATGCCGGTGATGGTGTTGGCGAGAATGGGCAGGATGCTGTAGAGCGTCAGGGCGATGAAGGCGGGCACGAAGCCGATCATGCCGCCCAGGAGTGGGACCATCAGCGCAAGAAGCGCCAGGGTCGGCACGGTTTGCAAGATTCCCGCAATGCCGAGCAGGTACTCGGCGAGGGTCGGCCGGCTGCTCGCGATGACGCCAAGCGGAATGCCGATGACGAGCCCGACGACCAAGGCGGCGATCGACAAGAGGATGTGCCCGCCGAGGTAGTCGGGGAGCTTGAGGAGCAGATAGTAGATTTCCTCGTTCATTGCCAGGCTCCGGTTCGCGCTCGCCAAAGGCGAGCGGCTATTGAAAATCAGAATGCGAATGGCATTTCTGCTCCCTCCCGCCTTGTGGGGGAGGGGGCGGCAATTGCCAAAGCCAATTTCTGTCTGACTGCCAATACACATCACGCATGCGCGGTCAGCGCCTGCAGCTTCTCCGTTTGGTGTTTCGGGCTCGCCATCAGCGCCGCAACGAAATCATCCGCGGGATTGGCAAGTAGTTCGTGCGGGGTGCCGAGTTGCAGCAGCTTGCCGGCGTTCATCACGGCTATCAGGTCGGCCGACAGGAGCGCCTCGATCATGTCGTGCGTGACCATGACTGCCGTCAGTCCGAGCCGATGGCGCAGATCGAGAAATTCGGCTCGCAACTCATCGCGCGTGACCGGGTCGAGGGCGCCGAACGGCTCGTCCAGGAGCATCACCTCCGGCCCGGCCGCCAACGCTCGCGCGAAACCGACACGTTGTTGCTGTCCGCCGGAGAGTTGGCGCGGATAGCGCTCGCGATATTCACCCGCCGGGAGATTGACCATGGCCAAAAGCTCGTCAACGCGCGCCACGATGCGATCCGTCGGCCAACTCAAAAGATTGGGTACGACCGCAATGTTCTCGGCCACGGTCAAGTGAGGAAACAGGCCGCTCCCTTGAAAGACATAGCCGATGCCTCGGCGCAGCTGCACCGGATCGGCCTGGCGGACATCTTGACCGTTGACGACAATGCGTCCGGAGGAGGGGTCGATGAGGCGGTTGATCATTTTGAGCGTGGTAGTTTTGCCGCAACCGGAGCCGCCTAAAAGCGCGAGCAGCTTGCCGCGCGGAACGTGCAGGCTGATATTCTGCACGGAATAGGTTGTGCCGCCGTCGAAGGATTTGCTGACGTTTTCCAAAACGATCATGCGGGCTTCCTCTCCTCAATCACCGTGCCCGATTTTGCAGCGGAAGCCCTGGGTTGACCGAACCCTGGGGTTCGGAGTTCATCACCCAAGGGCTTCTCGGAAGACTGCGATCACTCCACCGTGATCCCCGTGAGCCAGGCGGTTTCCTTGGCGAGATCGTCGTCGCTCAAACCGCTGGAACGATGGATTTGAGTTTGCGCCGACTTGCCGCTCGTTTGATCGATCGCGGTCACGTCGATCAGCCCGTTGGCGCCGACGACGCAACGCACCTGGATCGGCGAGTTTTTCGGCAAGTTCGGCGGCAAGCCCTCGACCCAGCATTCGCCGATGCTGATGCAGGCGTCGGCTTGCGGCGCATCGCCTTGCAAAACCTTCACACGCACGCGCGGCTGATTGTCGACGATCGTGCGGTAGACACGCGTCGCCTCGGTCGGCAGTTGGGTGTTCTTCGGGATCAGGATGTCGTTGAGGCGCTCCTTGTCCTTGCGAATCTCGATGCCGAGGCTGTGCGAGTTGACGTTGATCTCGACGACATCGCCCAGCAGGTCGAGGACATCTTCGCCCAGGTCTTCGGCGGAGGATTCGCCGAGGCGGGAAGCAACGATGCCGGCGTGCAGCGCGGCGCCGCGGGCGACGACCTCGCTGACGGCAAGCGATTTGTCCGGCGTCTTGCCGCTGAGTTCTGCGATCATGCGACCCGTCATCGGCATGTGCGTGGAGCCGCCGACGAGCAGGATGCGATCGATCTGATCCCACGTTCGCTTCGCTTGTTTTAGCACTTGCTGCGTCGTGAGACGTGTTCGTGTCAGCAGGTCCTTCGTGATGTTCTCGAATTCCGCGCGCGTTAACGTCACGGTGATGACCTTGCCGCCATGCGAGCAAGTGATGTTGGTCGTTTGCAGCTTGCTCAGCGTGCGCTTGGCGCGCTCGGCGGCGGCATTGAGGCCGGCCAGCGTGATTGGGTCGACGCGCGGGTCCTCGCCGAATCGGCTCTTGAACTGCTGGGCGACATGCTCGACGATGCGATCATCCCAGTCCTTGCCTCCCAAGCGCACGTCTCCTTCGATCGCCAGTGTCTCGAAGCGGTGCTTTCCCAGGCGGACCATCGAAACGTCAAACGTGCCGCCGCCCAGGTCGTACACGAGCACCGTTTGTTCCTCGATCGGCAACGGATCGGCTGGCTTCATCGCCCCAGCACTTTGCGTTTGTTGAAAGGCATAAGCGAGTGCCGCGGCGGTCGGTTCATCGAGGATATCCAGTACTTCCAGGCCGGCGATTCGGCCCGCATCCTTGGTGGCCTTGCGGCGCGTGTCGTCGAAGTACGCCGGCACCGTGATCACCGCCTTGCTCACCTTGCCGATGCGCCGCTCCGCGTCCGCCACCAGCTTTCTCAGAATAATAGCCGACAGCGTCTCAGGCCGAAAGTCGCGGCCGGCTACGGCATGTTCGTATTTGGCATGGCCCATCGACCGCTTGATGATCATGGCGACGTGCTCGGGCCGTTCCAGGGCGACATCGCGCGCCGCCTGGCCGACGACGGCGCTGCCTTCTTCGATCAGCACCGCGCTGGGCGTGAGCATCTCGCCGTCGAGGTTCGGCAACGTGATTGCTTGCCCGCGTTCGTCGAGCGTGGCGATGGCCGAGAATGTCGTGCCCAGATCGATGCCGACCAGCTTGCCTGCCGTTGACATGGATTTCATCTCCGATGGGTCTATTGTATCTAAGGTTCATCCGGCAATCCGCGCGTTGTCGTGTTTACGTTTAACGCTCGCACGGCGCGCTGCGAGCGCTCAACGTAAACACCCGGAACATCACGATGGTCGAGCTGGGCCTCTATCGTACGATGCTGGTGATTCACCGCACCGAGGCGCAACTCGTCAAGTCGCATGCGCGCGGTCTGATCCACGGCGCTTGTCATACGCACGTCGGTCAGGAAGCGATCGCGGCGGGCGTGTGCGCGCATTTGAGCAAGGACGACGTCGTCTTCAGCACGCATCGCGGACATGGCCACGCGCTTGCCAACGGAGTCACGCCTGAACAACTGATGGCCGAGCTTTATGGGTGAAAGACCGGCGTGTCGCACGGCCGAGGCGGTAGCTTCATGCTGCTCAAAGGCCAGCGCGTCGCTGTCGCATTCTTCGACGACGGCGCAGCCAACAACGGCGCCTTCCACGAGGGCCTGAACCTGGCCAGCATCCAGAAGCTGCCGGTGCTCTTCATGTGCGAGAACAATCAGTTCGCCACCGAAGGTTCCTTCGAGTCGGTCGCCGGAAATCCGAGCGTGGCGGCGCCTACGGCATGGCGAGTATCGAAGTCGATGGCAACGACGCCCGCGCGATCCACGAAGTCGCCGGCGCCGCCATTGCCCGAGCGCGCGCCGGCGGCGGACCAACGCTGCTCGAATGCGAAACCTATCGCACGCGCCCGCATGCCGAGGGGATGGGGAACTTTACCTACCGGACGAAGGATGACGTCGAAGCGTGGAAGACGCGCTGTCCGATTCAGCTGTTGCGAAAAACGCTGGTCGAGCGCCGCCTCGCCACCGACGTTGCCCTAGACGCCATCGCTCGTGACATTACCGCCAGCGTTTCCGCCGCCCATGAGCGAGCCGAGCAAAAGGCGCTATGCCGGCCGAGCCGTATGAGATTCCGTTCGGTCAGGCAGCGGTTGTGCGCGAAGGGACAGACCTGACCGTCGTCGCATTGTGTCACATGGTGCATCAAGCCCTCAAAGCGATCGGGCAACTCGGCAGTGCTGCATCGGTTGAATTGATCGATCCACGCACCGGGGCGGCGCGAGGCATCGGGCAATCGATCGCCAACCGTTTTGCCGCCAACGGCAGCCAGGTCGTGTTCAACGATGTCGACGGCGATGGCGCCAGTGATGCCGCAGCGCAAGTCAAAGGCAGCGTCGCAATGAAGGTGGATGTCACGAAGCCGGACGAGATCAACGCCGCCATCGACAAGTTCGTCGCGCAGTTCGGCCGACTTGACATCGTCGTCAACAACGCCGATCCGGAAAATAGCTACATGAACGGCCACATCCTAACCGTCGACGGCGGCTGGACGGCGGGATATACGCGCGACTTTTGACGTTTCATCTGGCGCCGCAAGATGGACTCACGAGCTGGAAGCACAGGGGGTGCACGACATGGTTTGCAAACGGCACGGGAGGGCGAGGCTCCTGCCGAGCCGCGAGCCCGCGAATAATCTGAGTTGACATTACGATGCTGACGCTTCCGGCTCGGCAGGAGCCTCGCCCTCCCAAAGGGGGCCGCGCAGACCGTGTCGTGCACCCAAGCATAGGCGACGGATTCTGCGTGGACCGTCGCTAACGCTTCCGGCTCGTATGGGAATTTCACGCGTTCGTGAGTCGTTTGGCAGGCTGCGCAAGCTGGGAAATGGCAGAGTTCACTCGCCGTCGGAATGTTAAACTTTGACGCCTCGATTGGCCGATTCTGATAGAGCGCCGCCAAAATGCGATCTCGGCCTGGGGGAGTCGGTTCGATGTACGAAAAACACTTCGGCCTCAATCGTCGGCCGTTCGCGCCGACGCCGGACACGGCCCTCTACTATCCCGCGACGAGTCACGAGTCCGCCATCGTCGCCTTGACGCGCGGCATGGCAGAAGACGAGAGCATCGTGTTACTCACTAGCGAAGCTGGCCTGGGCAAGACGCTGGTCGGCTACACGCTTCTGGAGCGGATGCCGGAGAACGTCGTCAACGCCTTCTTGACGAACTGCCACCTTTCCGATCGTTCGGCGTTGCTGCAAGCGATTCTCTATGACCTCGGCCTGCCGTTCGATCAAGGCACGGAACAGACACTGCGCTTGCGCCTGACAGATCAACTCTTGAAGACATGTTCGGAGCGGAAACGAACCATCCTGGTGATCGACGAAGCGCATCTGTTGCACGCCGACCTGCTCGAAGAACTTCGTCTGCTGGCCAACCTCGAAGCGGGGGGCAACAAGGCGATACAGATCGTACTCCTGGCCCAGCCGAGCATCGTGACGACGCTCCGCCAGCCCGGCCTAGAGTCATTGCAGCAACGCATTGCCGTGCGCCCGGTGCTGCATCGGTTGGAGGTCGAGGAAGCCTACGACTATTTGCTGCACCACGTGCGGCTCGCCGGAGGCAAGCCGGAGAAGATATTCGACGACACCGCTCTGGAGACGATCGCTCGCGGCGCGCAGGGTATCCCGCGCTGCCTCAATCAGGCGGCGCATCAGGCCATGGTGTTAGCCGCCGAGGGGGAATTGGCCAAGGTCGATGCCGAGGCGGCGCTCGAAGCGTTGGCCCAACTTGGCCTGTCCGCCGGTGATGAAGCGGAGACCGACGCGGAAGGCCATCCTAGCATTCAACGCTTTCAACAATCAGCATGACGATCTAAGAGAACCACGGATGGAAACAGATGAACACGGATGAGAGATAACAAGCAAACTCCCGGTCTGGCGGCGGACAACATCCTCGGGCTCAAATTCCATCTGTGTTTTTCTGTGTTCATCTGTGGTTGATTCGTTGAGACAAGGTGATCATTCATGGGCAGAATGCTCGAAACACTTAAGCTCGGCGACACGCGCAAGGCGACGGCGCCGGTGAGCGGGCCTGGCGATGCGTCGCCGGTTGTGGATTGCGTCGTCGATTGGGAGATCGGCGCGGAGGTTCCGTTCGTCGAGGTCGGTGCTCCTGGGAAGAAGATGGAGTTGTCGGCGAGCTTGATGCAGCATCCGCCGCAGCCCACCCCGCAGCCGCCGCACTTGGCCGTCGAGCCGACGCCGACGCCGACGCCGGTCGCTCGCCTCACGCCGGTCGAACCGATGAAAGCGGCATTCGAGCCGTGGCCGGCGTCCGCTGCATTCGCGTTTGGGCCGGAAATCGTCGCCTACCATCACCCCGAACATCCCGTGAGCCGGGAGTATGTCGCCCTATTGGACGCCTTGCTCGACAACGTCACGATGGCAGGGCCTCGCGTGCTGTTGCTTGCCGGCGGATGGTCCAACGTCGGCACGAGCACGGTGTTGCTGAATCTCGCCGTATGCGCCGCGCGGATGCGAAAGCTCCGTACGCTTGTCGTCGAAACGAAAGCCGGTGATCCCAAAATCAGGACGAGCGGCGGATTCGGCGCGGTGTTGAATGGCTCACTGGCACTGGAGCAGGCCGTAGTGCAGACGGGGCTGCCGTTGCTCGATCTGCTGTCGGCCGGCACGGGTACGACCATGCCCATGGAGGCAGTAAGCTGGCTGGCGAATTGGCTGCGCAGCCGTTATGAGTTGATTCTGATCGACGGCGCCGGCAAGAATGATTCGGCCGTCACCAACTTGCTGACTCATGCCGACGGCGTTTATCTCGTGCTTCCGCAAGGCGAGTCGGCGGCGGCGCATCAGGATTTCGTTCGTGGGGTCGCGACTGCCGGCGGGCGTTTGCGCGGCTTGATCCACACCCGTGTCGACGTGTGACCCTTCTTCGCCGCTTGCGGCTTCGCGCTCGCTCGGCGCCTCACTTTCACACCACCTACCGCACCGAGCGCGCCAGGCCAATCGTTGCCCATGCGGTCCCCCAATAGAGTGATAGATCGGATCGAGCTTCTTGACGCGCGCGTCATTCGATTTCGGATCGGTCACTGCCTTTGGGGACACGGCCCAGTAACCTTCCTTGTTCTGCGTGCTCAGCAGATACTGCTGCGCTTTGCCGATGGCTGAACGGTCGGCGACCTTCGTTTTCATCGCGTGGAGGGCGTAGAGCGTCTGCCCGGTTGCGAACGCATCGCTGGGGTTGCCAGGAATCCAGCCCCAGCCGCCGTCGGCGTTTTGCCTCTTGAGCACATCGGCCATCAGCCGTCCGACGTCGTCTGCCTTGCCGAACCGATCGTCGATGAGCATGTCGACGAGCAATCGCTCGTGGCTCTTGCTCGCCTTTGTTTTTCTGTAGAACGCCAGGCCGGCTTCGATTGTTTTCTTCGTGGCCGCATCGGTGTTTTTCAATGCGTCAAGGCCAAGGATGGCCCAGCCGGTAGTGATCGCATCGGATTCGGGTGCCGATCGGTTCTGGCGAGGCAGCTGGCCGGTGCCGCGGAATGCTCCCGATGGTTCTTGCCATTTGCGCATCATTTCCGGTGCCGCCTGGAGAAACGGGTCTACGTGAGCATTCTTGACGCCTACGTGACCGACGAGAAGTTGCCCGATCGTCGCCATGCTGCCGCCGTCGTTTTTCCCTTCCTGCCGGCTCATCTGTGCTCTTTTGACGAGCGCGGATTTGTGCTTGTCGATCTCGTCCGCCTTGAGCATTGGGCTGAGCGCCTTCACGAATTCCTGGTCCGTGCTGAACGCTTTGTCGAGGATCGGCTTTACTTTCTCAAGGGTGGCATCGTCGACGCCGTCGGTGCGGAGCTGCTTTACCGCTGCGCCCGTGAGCTTGTACCATTGGCGCAACTTTAGCGAGGCGTCGACCGATCAGGTCGTCCATTCGTCGAGCTTCTTGGCGTCGACTTTGACGCCGATGGCCTTGGCCTCGTTGTGGCTCCACAGCATGAACGGCACGACGTGACATGACATGCAGTTGCGGTCATTGATCCAGTCGACGCCTTCCCGCTCCAGGTACGGCAGGCTGCGCTCGACGGCTTGCCGCAGCTTGGCCGGCGCCGGAACCTCTGTCGCCTGCGATGATGCCAGCGACGGCACAAGAAACACGGCAAGAATCGACGGCGTCATGGCTTACACTCATGGAAAGAAGCTTAGCTTGGCGGGATTGAACTCCAACTCTCTCGAATGTATCCGATCTTGCCGCCGTAAGCAATCACATGTTACAAAAATCCGCGCAAGCCGCTTCCTTTGTGCGCCGCTCTTTTTTCGGGCGCAACCTATAATTGCCGCATGAGCGACGCCGCCAACCATCCCACGCCGAGACAGACGCAATCGTACTTGCGCAACCTTTTTCACTCGAATCGCCTGCATCCGAAGAATCGGCTCGGCCAAAATTTCCTGATCGATCTCAATCTCATCGACTTCATCGTCAACGCCGCCGAGTTGACGCGTGCCGACCTCGTGCTGGAAATCGGCTCCGGCACGGGCGGCCTGACTACCCGGCTGGCGGAACATGCCGGCGCGGTTTTGTCGGTTGAAATCGATCCCTCGTTTTTTGCCCTGGCCACGGAAGCCGTGCGCGGGTTCTCGAACGTCCGCCTCCTGCAAGGCGACGTGCTCAAGAACAAGAATCAACTCAATCCCGACGTGCTGACGGCACTCGAAGCGACCAGAGAGCAGTATCGACCGCAGCGCGTGAAACTGATTGCGAACTTGCCCTACGCGGTCGCCACGCCGGTGATCTCGAATCTCCTGATCGCGGGCATCGCTGTGGAACGAATGATTGTCATGGTGCAGTGGGAGATTGCCCAGAAGCTCATTGCCAAGCCGGGCACGAAGGATTATGGCGCGTTGGCGATCTTGATGCAAAGCCTGGCCGACGTCGAGGTGTTGCGCAAGCTGCCGCCGAGCGTTTTCTGGCCCAGGCCGAAAGTCGATTCCGCGATCGTCAAGATCGTGCCGAACGCCCAGAAGCGAAGCCTCATTCCGGACGTGCAGCGATTTCGGATTTTCTTGCGCGATCTTTACGCGCATCGCCGCAAAAACCTGCGCGGGGCGCTGGTGGGGATGACGAGTGAAGGGAAAGCACAATCCGAGCGGAAGGCGTTCGTTGACGCGATGCTGGGCAAGCTTGGTTACACAGGGACGGAGCGAGCGGAGACGCTGTCGATTGAAAAACATGGCGCGCTGTGCGAGGCAATGGGGTCGCTTGCGGATCAACTGGACCTATGACGAATCCGATAATTCGTTTAGCGCCCGCATGGCGCGGCGCGAACGCTAAACGAATTGCACATCACGCCACCGTCACTTCCTTGCACAGGTACACATCCTGAATCGCGTGCAGCATCGCCCTGCCTTCTTCCAGCGGGCGCTGAAACGCCTTGCGGCCCGAGATCAGGCCCATGCCGCCGGCGCGCTTGTTGACGACGGCGGTGTAGACAGCTTCCGCGAGGTCGCCAGCACCGCTTGACTCGCCGCCCGAATTGATCAACCCGCAGCGGCCCATGTAACAATTGGCGACTTGGTAGCGCGTCAGATCGATCTCGTTCTCGCTGCACAGGTCCGTGTACATCTTTCGCTTCTTGTCGACTTTGGCGAATTTGAGCGCCTCGAAGCCGAAATTCGTGTGCGGCAGCTTTTGCTTGATGATGTCGGCGCCAATCGTCACGCCCAGATGGTTCGCTTGCCCCGTGATGTCCGCCGCGAAGTGATAGTCCTTCATCTTGTCATCTTTGTCGGCCTTGAAGGCGTTGTTGCGCGCGTAGCACCAGAGGATTGTGAACATGCCGAGCTCGTGGGCTTGCTGGAAGGCGTGCGAGATTTCTTGAATCTGCCGCTTCGATTCCGCCGAGCCGAAGTAGACCGTCGCGCCGACGCCGACGGCGCCCATGTCGAAGGCTTGCTTGACGCTGGCGAAAAGAATCTGGTCGTGGCTGTTGGGATACGACAGGAATTCGTTATGGTTGAATTTGAGGACGAACGGAATCTTGTGGGCGTACTTGCGCGCCACGGCTCCCATGACGCCGAGGGTCGAAGCAACCGCATTGCAATCGCCTTCGATGGCGAGCTTGCAAATATTCGCCGGATCAAAATAATCGGGATTAGGGGCAAAACTGGCGCCGGCGGAATGCTCGATGCCCTGATCGACCGGCAAGATCGAGACGTATCCGGACTTCGCGAGTCGGCCGGTATTGAACAAAAGCTGCAAGTTGCGCAGCACGTTCGGCGATCGATCCGACATTGTCCACACGCGATCGACAAAATCGGGGCCCGGCAAGTGCAGCCGATCTTGCGAAATCTTGGCCTTGTAGCTGAGCAGCGATCTCTTTTCGCCCAGGAGTTCTTCAATCTTGCGAATGTCCATAACATGCTCCCAATTGAGGCGGACGACAAAGACGTTATACGGTTCCGTGGCGCACGTTTCCAATGTGCGGCATTCGTGCGGGTAATCCATCATGAGCGATTTCAGCAACCTGGCGTCGCGGTTTCAGTTCGGCAGTACGCGCTGGTCGATGGTGCTCGACGCGGGGAAGGTTCAAGGCGATTCGGCTGCGGCGGCGCGTAACGAACTGCTCGTGCATTATCACGACGCGGTTTATCGCTACCTCGTCGTCAAACTTGGCGACCCCGATGCCGCCGGCGAATTATTCAGCCGCTTTGCCGAGCGGGTACTGGAAATCCATCCGTTTTTGCAGCGTGCCGATCCGGAAAAGGGCCGATTCCGCGATTACCTGCGGGCGGTGTTGAGCCGAATGGTCATCGACTGGTATCGGCAACAAGCGAAGGCTCCGCAGTCGCTTCCGGACGAGGCGGATCCCACCCAGCCGGAGACCTCGGCGACTGAGGAAGCAGAGTTCCGCAAGCTGTGGACGGAAGAACTCATGAACCACGCCTGGAGAGGCTTGGAAGAGATCGAGCGAACGAAAGGTCGGCCTTATCATTCGCTGCTCTTGTACAAGGCGCAGAATCCGAAGGTACGATCCGAAGCGATGGCGCGCCACTTCACGACCGTGCTCGGCCAGCAATTCACGGCCGACAATATTCGCAAGCTTTTGCAGCGTGGCCATGAGTTGCTCAACGACCTGCTGGTCGAGGAAGTGGCGCGGTCGCTGAAGCGCGAGCCAAACGAGATCGTCACTATCGATCGCATCGAAGAGGAGATGGTCGAACTGCAGCTTCTGGACGCGCCGCGCCGTGCCGCCCTGGATCGCTACCGGCAGCAATGATTCCATTAGCCGCAAGAAAACGCAAAAACACAAGCATTTGCACGTTGTGAGTGCTGTCGATCCCGGCAATGATCTCCGTAGGACGGATCTCCAGAACCGTCCCTGACGGGCTTTATCGCCAAACGACGGCTCTGGAGAGCCGTCCTACAGTCCAGCTTCTACACACGTTCCTGTTCTTTCTCTTCTTATCGCGTCTTTTGCGTTTTTTGTGGCTATCCCGCCTGCGGTCGTGGGTGTTTCGGGCTGACGTGTTCTACCGCAAACGCCAACCGCTCAGGCCGCTCCAGCATGACGAAATCCCGGCAGCGCATGCGAATTGCAACGGCGTGGCGCTGTGCTTCGAAAACGATGGCGCTCTCGAGAGGCACCGTCGCCTCCAGCAACGTCCGGAAGCCATAGAGTTGGCCAAACGGCATAAGGGCCCCCGATTCGCAGTCTGGGAAATGATCTCGCAATTCGTCTTCGCTGGCGATGCGAACCACGCCGCCGAGTGCTTTGCTTAGTTTTGATAGGTCGATCCGCATCGCCGCTGGTAGCACGGCGAGCAGATGCACCCGCGGTCCCTGGAGAAGGACGCTCTTCATCACCAGCCGGCCCGACAGATGCAGGGTCTTGGCCAGCTTCTGAGCCGTGAACGCCGGCGCATGTACGAGTTCTTCGAAAGCGACTTGTTGATCGGCAAGGTATTGGGATACGCGCATCGATCGCTCGAATCACGGGGTATCGCTGAGAGTCCCCATTGAAGCATGTTTCCGTCGGCATTTCGCGATCAGATTGCCTGGATTCCCAAGAGTGCGTGTTGCCGATGGTCCGGGCGTGCTGAGAATAACGACTGTAACGGCGCCGCTTGCGGCTTCGCGCTCGCGAGGCGCCGGGTGAGCGCGGAGCCGTACGCGGACGAGGAACTGGCCATGACCGATCTCGAGATCATCAACCCATCGATCCCGCGCGGCCGATTTCGCTTCGTGCTCTTCGATTTCGACGGCACCCTCTCACTCATCCGCGAAGGCTGGCCGCAGGTCATGATTCCGATGATGGTCGAGGTGCTCGCCGACACCGGCACGCGCGAGGACGACGCCACGTTGACCGCAATCGTCGAAGACTTCGTGATGCGGCTCAACGGCCGGCAGACGATCTACCAGATGATCCAGCTCGCCGAGGAAGTCAAGAAACGCGGCGGCACACCGCTCGAACCGCTTGCCTACAAGCATGAATATCATGGGCGGCTCATGCTGCGCATTCAGGGGCGCATCGACGCCCTCGCGTCGGGCCATGCCACCTGCGACGACTGGACCGTCCCCGGCAGCCACGCGATCCTGTCGCTCCTGCGCGAACGCGGGTTGCAGCTTTACCTCGCCAGCGGCACCGATATCGCATTCGTCAAGCGCGAAGCCGAGCTGCTTGGCCTGACGCCGTTCTTCGGCTCGCACATCTACGGCGCGCTCGACGATTATCAGAACTTCTCGAAAAAAATGATCGTCGAACGCATTATCCAGGAGAATAATCTTCGCGGGGAGGAACTGCTTGGCTTCGGAGATGGGTTTGTCGAGATCGAAGAGGTCAAGCGCGTCGGAGGCGTCGCCGTCGCGGTCGCCAGCGATGAGGCGAACCGCCGCGGCATCCACGCCTGGAAGCGCGACCGCCTGGTGCGCGCCGGGGCCGACCTCGTGATCGGCGACTACCGGCAAACCGACGAGTTGATGCGTTTTCTGTTCGGCTAATAGAGAATCCACGGCATCGTAGGGTGCGTGAAACGCACCGTGCCCTAACGTTGATGTCACGGTCCGCGTGAGGAATCCGTCACGCGGAGCGTGACGCCTACCGTGTGGTGCGTTTCACGCACCCTACAGGAGGCCCGCCGCTTGCAACGCACCGCGCATCTTTTGCATTTTGTCAGGCGGCAAGGGCGCGACCGGCGAACGACACGGACCGATCGACAAGCCCAAGCAATCCAGCGCTGCCTTGACGCCTCCTGGCGCCGTGCCCAGCGTCAACGCCATGCGGACCGGATGCAGCTTGCGCTGCGCCGCCAACGAACCGGCCAGGTCTCCACGCACGAAACAGCCGTAGATGTCGGCCAGAAGCCGCGGCGCAATGTTGCCCGTTGCGGGCACCGCGCCGCGAGCGCCGAGCACCATGGCCGAATAGATCAGCGTGTCGCGCCCCATCAACACGCTGAAACGGTCCGGCGTCACGCGGACGTATTCAATCGTGTTCGTCAAATCGCCCGACGAATCCTTCACGCCCAAGATGTTCGGAATCTCCGCCAGTCGGCCCACGGTGTCTGGCTCAATCTTGACCCCCCCGCACGTCGCCGGATTGTTGTACAGCACCACCGGCAGCTTCGTTGCCTCGGCGATGCGGCGGTAGTGATCGTAAATCTCCTGCTGACTCGGCAGGACAAAGTACGGCGTGATGACCGACACCCCGTCGGCGCCTTCCTTCTCGGCCATCTTGGTCAGGCGCACGGCCTCGCGCGTTGTCTCCGCCCCCGTCCCGGCGAATACCGGAACCCGGTGCTTCACATGCTCGACGGCCGTGGCCACAACTAATTGCTTCTCCGCCTCGTCTAAGGCATAGAACTCGCTGTTCGTGCCCAGGACGAACACGCCGTGAACTCCGTTGGCGATGAGATGGTCAAGAAACCACTTGAGTCGAGGAATGTCGAGGTCCTCATTGGCCTTCATCGGCGTGGCGACAGGGGGAATGATACCGCGAATTTGCATGGATGGTCCTTTTCCCGCTCGCAGGTGAGCGCTAAGCCGCAAGCGGCGTGCGGGGTTCAATATCACGTATATTATGGGAATCAGCTCGCCCGTTTGGGAGTCCCACTATGATGCGTGTCGGCATCGCCTTTGCACTTCTCCTGGCTCTCGTCTGCCCCGCTTCGGCGCAGAAAAAAAAGCCCGCCACGGAGCGTTGGTCTCCGGAGAAGGCGAACGCATGGTACAAAGAGCAACCCTGGCCCGTCGGGTGCAACTACATCCCGTCCACGGCGATCAATCAACTCGAAATGTGGCAAGCCGACACGTGGGACCTCAAGACTATCGACCGCGAACTGGGCTGGGCGGCGGACCTCGGCTTCACCAGCGTGCGCGTGTTTCTGCACGATCTCGCCTGGCAGAAGGAACGCAACCAGTTCATCAATCGCATGGACTATTTTCTGCGCGCCGCCGACAAGCATCGTCTCAAGGTCATCTTCGTCCTCTTCGATAGTTGCTGGCATCCCGAGCCCAAGGCCGGCAAGCAGCCCGAGCCGACGCCGCACCGCCACAACTCCGGCTGGGTGCAATCGCCGGGCGTCGCTGTGCTGAAAGATCACGCCAAATGGGCAGCCATGGCAGAATACGTTCACGAAGTCATGCGAGCGTTTCAGCATCGCAAAGAAATTCTCTGCTGGGACCTGTGGAACGAACCGGAAAACAACAACGCCTCGTCCTATGGCGATCGCGATTTGAAAAACAAGGAGAAGGTCGTCTTGCCTCTGGTCAAGCAGGTGTTTGCCTGGGCGCGCGACGTCAATCCAACGCAACCGATCACGGCCGCCCCGTGGATCGGCGACTGGTCCGACGAATCCAAGCTCAGCCCACTCAATCGTTTCTTGTTCGACAACTCCGACATCATCACGTTCCATCGCTACGAGAACCTGGAAGCGACCAAGAAATCGGTCGAATCGCTCAAACGCTACAATCGTCCGATCCTCTGCACCGAGTTTATGGCTCGGCCGCTCGGTAGCCGATTCGAGACGCATCTTCCGTACTTTCACGAGCACAAAATCGGCGCGTACTGCTGGGGCTTCGTCGCCGGCAAGTCGCAGACGATCTATCCTTGGGACTCCTGGCAGAAGCAATACACTGCGGAGCCAAAGGTCTGGTTCCACGACATCCTGCGGTCCAATGGCAAGCCCTACGACGAAATCGAAGTGAAGAAGATCAAGGACGTTACCAACAAGAAAGTCAGCGTGCGCTTGCGGTTCTCGGTCGATAGCCTCGACCCGCGCAAACCGGAAAAAAGCTATGCCGAGTGCATCATTCGCAACGGGACCGACAAGCCGATCGTCGTGCCATCCAACTACTCCGGGGGTTGGCGTTCCGATTTGTTCATTCACGCGCACACGATCTATGGCAAGGAGAGTGGGCGGGCGCACACCCTGACCTTGGTGCGCTGGGTCGACAAGACAGACAATGAAACCAAGATGCTCAAGCCCGGAGAGGAGTTCTCGGTCTTCAAGAATGATCTCAGGGCGGTGCTGGTGCTTGACTCGGACTTCAAGTATCCGCGTCTGAAGTCGAGTGAGCCGCGTTATTACTGGTCCTGGATGGCCTGACCGATGCCGCCGCCGAGTCCGGTCTGGACTGAACATTACGTCAAGAAAAAAGTCGTGTTTTTTGACGCCGAATTCTGGGCAACGGTCCGTATCGACGGAATCGTGCATCAATCAAAGGTCGTCGTACTCAAGGTGAAAGGAGCGGGGGAATAAGCCTTTAGCGTTTCGTACGGTTCACCATAATCTGGAATTCCGGGTTACTGCAACTGAGCCGAGCCATCAGACCGGCACGTCTTTCTGGGAATAATCGCTGCCCGTGCGGATCATTTCATTGGTCCATTCGCCGGCGCCTTTCCGAGGAGCGAGCCATGAACCGCATCGGGTTTTTCGGGATGTTGATGGCATTTTCGTTGTGCGTGGTCGGTTGCGGGCCTTTGCGTTCGCCGATGGCGCCGCGGCCCACGGAAGAAGGGCAGAAGAAGCTCGCCGAGTCGTGGGAAAAGGCGTTTGCCGAGCTCGACAAGATCGATCATCAGCAGCTGCTCGACATCTATGTCGGCACGAATGCGTTTCAACTCGGCGTCGACAAGCTCTATTTCCGCAGCGAAAAACGCACGTCGCGCGGCCTCGTCGTCATGGAGATTCACTACGACTTCGCAAAACCGAGCGATGATCGCTTTGAGGTCATCGTGTTCGATTCGGACAATAAGGTGCTTCGCAAGGAACGCTATGGCCGCGAAGAGGTGGAAACCACCCGCTCCGAGCTCTTCGATGGCAAGCGGGAGTTCTACGGCGACGAGAAAAAGGACTCGCCCGAATTGGCCGAGCGCCGGGCTAAACACAAAGCTCGCTGGGAGAGAATCACGAGCTATTTCCCCAAGGACGAAGAAAAACAAGCCGAGGCGAAGAAGGAGAAATAGTCTACCGTGGCCCTCGCCCTGCTCACGGACGATAGCGAAACACCTTTACGCCCGGCCAATCGGCACGAAACGGGATGCCCAGGGTTCGTATGTACGAAAGGTAAATCAGGTCGCCGTGCATCGATAGGCCCCAGGTCGCTTTGGTATCGTCCACGTCGCCGATGCTGCCAACCTGGCGCGGCTTGGCCGGATCAGACACATTAACGGCGACCAGGTCGCTGCGGCCCGCCGACATTAACACCGTCTTGCTCCGCGCATCGTACACGATCTCGTTGGCGTGCCCAGGGCTCGTGAACCAGCGCAGCCCGTCGAGCTTCGGGTTCCACGGGTTCCACCACGAAACGAGCTTGATCGCGCGCGGATTGGAGATGTCGAGAACCTCCAGACCCACGTAATCAGCGGTCACGTAGGCCAGATTGCCGTTGAGGGCGATGTTGTTGTAGGCGCGAGGCTTGCCGTTCATGGCGGGGTTGGAGTAGCGTCCGATCTCGGTGGGCTTCTTCGGGTTGCCGACATCGATGACGCGAAGGCCGCCGGCGTCGTAGCAAAGGAAGAGCAGGTTCTTCCGCAGCGCCAGACCGCGGGCGTTGATCTTGCCGCGATCGGGCCGTGCGTCGGGGAAGGCGAGCTCGGGCAGGAGGCGTGCGCTTGGGCGAATGGCCGCCGGATTGCCGACTTCCAACACGACAAGCCCGTTGCCCATGGCCGCCAGATATGCGGATTCCCGTCAACAACGACCGCGCCCCCCCGCGCCGTTGAGTTCCGAGTCCTTCCATACCCCCGTGACGCTCGCCTCGGCCGGCTTGGCAACATCGATGATTGCCAGTCCCGCATTCCCGCGCTTGCCCCAATGGTTTCCAAGCGCCAGGTAGAGGCGCGTGCCAGCCTGCGACAGGCTTATGACGTTCAGCGACGCAAGTTTCGAGGCGGGAATCGTCCGCACAAGCCGCGGCGCCGCCTTCATGTCATAGACCAGCAGCCCGGCTTCGTTGGCCACGACGTACAGAAAGGGCCGATCGGCGGCGTCGCGGATCATCGTCATTGGCACGCCTTCGCCTTTGTGCGGGATGTCGTGGAGATGTTCAAATCGCGGCTTGGCCGGCTTGCCTGCCTGAGCAAGCGCGCGTTCGCCCGCGCCGTCGGTGCAAACGAGCCAAACGAGGCCGCAGACCAAAGGAGCGCCCCATTTCATTCTTGATCCTCCCCGTCGATCATCGGATGTCCGATGCGCGCACATGGAGCGACACGGCTCACATAGAGCATCTTAGCTTTTTCTGGCGCACCTCGTAAAACAGTTCGCCTTGACGCCGAGGCGGCGCACGCACACAATGTAAGTGGTGCATCATGCGATTATTGCGCAGAACAGCCATGGCGGCTTTGGTGTGGGCGACGGCGGCGGCGATGCTGCTGGCGGCCAGCCCGCATTACGCTTGCCGATGCCCCGACGGCTCGATCAAGAACGACGGCTTCGCGTCCACAGCTCCATCATCGTGCTGCACGTCGCCGAACGGTTTCCAAAAAAGGAAGAAATCGTGCTGCAAGGCGACAAAAGAACCAGCGAAACGAAGCTGCTGCAACAACGCCGAAATTCCGACGGCGAAACAAGCCTCCGACGCGGGTCCAACCATTGAGCAAACCCATTGCCAGCGAACTCTGGTGAAGCCCGAAGATCGCTCTTTCTGCCGCGTTGAAGTCAAGCCGAATGGCAATACCCAGGACACGTCGGCGGTGAGGGTCGATGTCGCCATCGCCCCCGACGCCAATGCTGCTCACAGCGCCACTCCCTGGCGATTCGACACTATTCCACCACCTACCGACCTGGTCACCGTTCTTCATCGCTTGACCATTTGACACCTCTCCCTTGAGCCGGCGCAGATTCCCTGCGCACAGCGCACTATGCGGCATTCCGCGTCGTCCAACGCACCGATCTCCCAAAGCTCTCGCACTCTTCGCCTGTTTTCTTTCCCATGGAGTAACTTCCGATGCGAAGTGGTCTATTTGGTTCGACCTCGTTCGTCGCCATTCTGTTTCTCATCGTTGGCTGCCAACAGAAGGCATCCGACGGTAACGTGCCAGCAGCATCCAAGACTAAACAGGTGCTCGTCGAAGTCACCGGAATGTCCTGAGCGCAAGGATGCGCACCGCGAGCGCGCGAAGCGCTAGCGACTTTGCCGTGGGCAAAGGACGTGAAGGTTGACTTCGACAAGAAACAAGCATCGTTCACCGCCGAGACCGAACGCTACGACGAAGCCGCCATCGTCGCAGCACTCGAGAAGGAAGGCTTCGGCGGCAAGGTTCTGAAGTAAGCGTGAATCCCAGGGGTGAGCGCAGCGAACCCCTGGGTTGGAGAATCCCATGACCGAAAGCAATGCACACAACCCATCGTCACCTCTGCCGAAGCCGGAGGACGAAGGCGGACTCTGGCCGCCCGACGATCTCGGCTTCTGGGGCAAGGCCTGGTGGTGGTTTGATTTTCTCATTCTCGTCAAGTTGGCCCGTTTGCGCTTCATCGCCATCCTCTTGGTGATCGGCGTGATCATCGTCAAATGGGACCTGCTGACCGCCTACTACGACAAGTGGACACGTCCGGGGAGCGCGCGCACGGCGAGCGCCGATTTTGAGTTCTTCTGCCCGATGCACCCGACGGTGGTCCGCGACAATGCGAAGGAGAAATGCCCCATCTGCTTCATGCCGCTCTCCAAACGCAAGAAGGGGGACAGCACGGAGGAAGCCCTGCCGCCCGGCATCGTCAACCGAGTTCAGCTCTCGCCTTACCGTGTGGTGCTTGCCGGCATCGAAACCTGGCCCGTCGCGTATCTGTCACTGAGCAAGGAAATCGCGACCGTCGGCTTCGTCGAGTTCAACGAAGCCGAGATGAAGCAGGTGGCCGCACGCGTCAAGGGCCGGCTCGACAAGTTGTTCGTCGACAAGACCGGCCAATTCGTTCATGCCAACGAAGAACTCGCCTCGCTATACAGTCCTGAACTCGTCGTCACCGTCCAGAACCTGCTCGACGCCGCCAAGCCCACCGGCAATCCGACGCTGTTGCAAAACGCCAAGGATCGCTTGAAGCTCTGGGGCATCAGCGACGATCAGGTCATGAAGATCATCGATACCGGCAAGGCGAACACGCATCTGAAAATCCGCTCGCCCATCAAGGGGCACGTGCTGAAAAAGTACGTCAAGGAAGGCCAGTACGTCGATGAAGGAACACCGCTTTATGACATCGTCGATATTTCGAAGGTCTGGATTCAGGGGCAGGTCTACGAAGACGACATGATCTTCCTGCCGCCGCAAAGCGCTTTTCACAAAGACGGGGATCGGCCCAAACTACCGGTGATGGCGTTCACGCGGGCCAATCCGAACGATAAGTTCGAAGGCAACCTGACGTTTATCCATCCGCACGTCGATCAAGACACGCGCACCGTCGTCGTCCGCTTCGAGATTCCAAATCCGGACCACAAGCTGCGGCCCGGAACGTCGGCGACGATCAAACTGAAGGTAGAGCCCAAGCAGGTCGAATTGTTCCGGCGCAGTTTAGCCGACGATTGGCTCGCCGATGCGGCCGGCGACGGCATTTCGCAGGCCTGGCAGGCGCCGTTCCGCCCAGCGAGTTTTCAGCCGCTCTGGCGTCATTGGACGCGCATGTCCGCGCTCGAGCAAGGGCTTCTACTCGCGATCCCCGAGTCGGCAGTGATCGACACGGGCAACCTGACCATCGTGTATCGCGAAGTCGCCGCCGGCGAATACGAAGGCGTTCGCGTCGAGCTCGGGCCTCGCCTCGTCGGCGCCGACGACAAACATTATTTCCCGGTGCTCCGTGGTCTTGAACTCGGCGATCGCATCGTCACCGCCGGATCGTTCCTGCTCGATGCCGAGACTCGTCTCAATCCTGCTGCCGGTTCGATATACTTCGGCGGCGGCTCGGCCGGAAAGTCCGCGGGCGCGTCCAGCGTTCGCCCCTCCACGCCGGAAGATCTCGAAGCCAAGATCGCCGCTGCTCTCGCCAAGCTTAGCGAACCGGACCGCAAATTGGCCGACGCGCAAAAGTACTGCCCGATCCTCAAGGGCAGCCCGCTCGGCTCCATGGGCGCACCGACCAAGCTCACGATCCTCGGACAGCCGATTTATGTCTGCTGCGCCGGCTGTGAGAAAGGCGCTCGCGTCAATCCCCAGCGCACACTCGACGAAGTCGCCCGGCTCAAGGCCAAGGCGGCGAAATGATCCCGTTTTCGTTTAGCGCTCCCGTGGCGCTACGCGAGCGCTAAACGAAGACAGGCCGGTACCGCACCATGATCGAAAAAATCATCGAACTATCGATTCGCAATCGCTTCCTCGTCATCTTTCTGGCGGCGGCGCTGACGGTGTTCGGCATTTACGCCACGCTGAACACGCCCGTCGATGCTATCCCCGATCTCAGCGAAAACCAGGTCATCGTCTTTACCGACTGGATGGGACGCAGCCCAAAGGAGATCGAAGAGCAGGTTACCTATCCCCTGTCGCGCAAGCTGCAAGGCCTGGCCGGCATCAAGGCGGTCCGCTCGTCGTCGGAGTTCAACTTCTCGATGATCACCATCATCTTCGAGGACAAGGTTAACTTCTACTTCGCCCGCCAGCGCGTCACCGAAAAGCTGACCCAGGCGACGAACTACCTTCCCGCCGGCGTCGTTCCCTATCTCGCGCCCGACACGACCGCTTTGGGCCAAATCTTCTTCTACACGCTCGAGGCAAGTAGGGCGCAGCCGCTCGACCCGGCCAAGCTCTGGGCCCTGAATAAATTCCAGGTCGTGCCGGTGCTCAACTCGGCCGCCGGCGTCGCCGACGTCGCCACGCTCGGCGGCATGCCCGTCGAGTACCAGATCGACGTTCGCCCCGAATCGCTGCGCGCTTACAACATCACGCTCGGCGAACTCTACAACTCCGTCGCCAAAAGCAATCTCGCCGTCGGCGGCGGCGTCGTGCAGAAGAATAACGCCGAATTCCTCGTCCGCGGCGTCGGCTGGATTCGCGACAAGAAGGATATCGAAAACACCGTCATCAAGGAGGCCAACGGCGCCCCCATCTATGTCAAGAACGTCGCCATCGTACAGATGGGCACGCAGTTTCGCCGCGGCGTCTACGAGAAGAACGGCAATGAGGTTGTCGGCGGCATCGTTATGATGCGCCACGGCGAGAACCCTCTCGCAGTCACGCAGCGCGTCAAGGAAAAGATCCAAGAGTTGCAGCCCGCGTTGCCGACAGGCGTGCGCATCATCCCGGCCTACGATCGCACCCAACTCATCACCGGCGCCATCCACACACTCACCGAAGTCATGTGGCACGAGATGGTCATCGCCTCGATCGCGATCCTGCTCATTCTCATGCACATCCGTAGCGTCTTCGTGATCTGCGTCACATTGCCCTTGTCGGTGCTGTTCTCATTTTTGGTGATGTGGATTCTGCGGCAGCTCGGCATCATTGACATCCAGGCCAACATCATGTCGCTGGCGGGCATCACCATTTCCATCGGCATCCTCGTCGATCAAGCGATCGTCATGGTCGAAAACGCCACGCATCATCTGACGGAGAAATTCGGCGACGAGCCGGTGACGGGCGACACGACCGAACTCGTCATCCCCGCCTGTCAGCAAGTCGGCCGGCCGATTTTCTTTTCCGTCATGATCATGCTCATTTCGTTCATTCCAGTGTTCATGCTGTCAGGCCGGGAGGGGAAGCTGTTTCATCCGCTGGCGTACACCAAGACGTTCGTGTTGATCGGCACGGCGATCATTTCGGTGACCGTGGTGCCGGCGCTCATTCCGACGTTTCTGAAGGGGAAGCTGAAACGGGAAGAAGACAACTGGATCGTCCACAGCTTCATCATGATCTACAAGCCGCTCTTGACATGGTTTCTGCCGCGGCTGAATCTTGTCATGTGGATGTTCGCCGCCCTCTTGGTTTTGGCGGCGGGAATGTTTCCGCTGCAAGCGATCATCGGCCTCGGCGCGTCGGAGACGGCTTGGCGCACGACGTTTCTCCTGGTGTTCTTTATCGTCACCGCCGTCACCGTGATCGCGACCGACGGCTTGCTGTGGCAAGGGGTCGCCTTGGTGACGCTGACGGCGCTGGCGCTCTGGGCGTATCACTTCCCAAAGATCGGCGTCTCGTTCATGCCGGCGCTCGACGAAGGCACGACGCTCGACATGCCGACCAGCGTGCCGAGGGTCAGCGTTACGCAAGCGGCCGACGATCTCAAGCATCGCAATGGCCTTCTGCGCAGTTTCCCCGAAGTCGAATCGGTCGTCGGCAAAGCGGGCCGGGCCGACACGCCGACCGACCCGGCGCCGCTCGACATGTTCGAGACGATCGTCAACTTTCGCCCCAAGGCGCATTGGCCCAAGCGCGTGCTCAAGTTCAACGATGCCGTCCAGCAGACACGAGCCGTGCTATCCACATTGGAGGACGAAGGCTACGTCCAGCGCGCGAAGTACGACGATGATCGCGACAGCGTGATCAATGACGCCACGCAGAAAGCACTGACGCGATTCGATGAAACGATGCGCGAGCTGGCCCTGCAACGCTATCGCGAGTTCGAGAATGAGCTCGGGCCGACGTTGACGCGCTTCATCGTCGACGAAACACTGGGCCGCTTCGAGAGGGGGCGTGATTTACGCATTTCTGCCGATCAAAAGAACAAGCTTGGCGCCGACTTCACCAACGACCTGGCCGCCGAATTCGGCGCCTGGCTCGCAAAGTATCCATCACTCGAAGACGTGACGCGGATCACCCAGCACGTTTCGACGGACCTCGCCAGGCAAAAGCTGTTTCGCAGAGGCCTAAAGGCGGGCGATGCGTTGGCGGTGAAGGAAGGAATCTTCGGCCGCTCGTGGTCGCTGCTGGGCGAGTTTTTCGGCGGATCGCCGAAGACGTTCGCCGGCGAAGTTCTCGCCGCCACCGAGGCGCAGCGGCAGGCGCTCTGGCGCGAACGCGTGCACAAGATCAACGGCGAACTCTTCGACCGCGGCATCGAGGCGTACACCTGGTACGCCATACAGGAATCAGTCAAAAGTGCCAAGGACATCCGCCTGCTGGCCGACAGCGCCAAGGGCGACGCCGCGGGCCGGTTCACCACCGAGGCGATTCGAGCGCAACTCAACAAAGCGCACGACAAAAGGGCGTTCGAGCCGTTCCTGGCGTTACGGCCCAAGCTGGAAGAGCCGTTCAAGGATCGCGTGTTCTTTTGGCCAAGACAAGGCGGGCCGAAGGGAGATCTGGTCGACGACGAGATGACTCGCGTCATTCAGGTTCCCGGCTGGGGCAACATCTTCACGCAGCCGATCATCAATCGCATCGAGATGCTCTCGACCGGCGTGCGCACCGATATCGGCATCAAGGTGTTCGGCCCGGACCAGGTCGTCATTGAAAAGGTCTGCAAGGAGATCGAAGCCGTTGTCAAGCCGATCCCGGGCGCCCGTGACGTTCTGGCCGCTCCGATCATGGGCAAGGGCTACCTCGAAATCGACATCGATCGCGAGAAGGCTGCTCGCTATGGCATCACGGTCGAAGACATTCAGAACGAAATCGAAGTCGCGCTCGGCGGGCGCATCATCACGTACACGGTTGAGAAACGCGATCGCTATCCGGTGCGGATTCGCTATGCCCGCAACAACCGCGAGGATGAGGAGTCGGTCAAGCGGCTCTTGGTGAGTCCAGGCAGCATGGCCGCTCCCGCCGCGATGGCGTTGCCCGGCGCGCCGGCGGACTCCGTGCCGCCGCCGACCGGCGATCGCGTGCATCAGGCCGCTCCGGAGCATGGATCGCGAGGGAAGAAATCGCCCATTCCGCTCAGCGCCCTTGCCAACGTCAGAATTGTCGAAGGTCCGTCGATGATCAAGAGCGAGAATGGGCAACTGCTCAACTACGTCACCCTCATGGTGCGTGGCCGGGACATGGTCGGTTTTGTCGACGAGGCCAAACGCATCGTCGCTGAGAAGGTGCGTTTGCCCGAGGGAGTGCACATCGAATGGAGCGGCGAGTTCGAGCACCAAATGCGGGCGGCGCAGACGTTGCGCTTCGTTTTTCCCGCGGTCATCGTGCTGATCTTCGTGATCCTTTATCTGACGTACCGGGATCTCGAAGACGCCTCGCTGATGATGCTGGCCGTGCCCGAAGCGCTCGCGGGCGGAGCGTTCTTCATGTACCTGTTCCCCAAGATCATGAACGGCTGGGACGCGCCCCCCATGGACTTCAGCGTCGCCGTTTGGGTCGGCTTCATCGCCTGTTTCGGCATGGCGACCGAGACCGGCATCATCATGCTCGTCTACCTGCGCGAGGCGATCGACAAGCGCGGCGGCCTGGAGAACATTCAATCGCTCGACGAGCTTCGCCAGGCCGTCATCGAAGGCGCGATCCATCGCCTGAGGCCCAAGCTTCTCACCGAAGGCGTCGCCATCATCGCCATCTTCCCAATGGTGTTCGCGTCAGGCGTCGGCGGCGAGATACTAGCGCCGATGGCCCTGCCGGTGCTGGGCGGGTTGTTGATATCGGATGAGGTGGTGGATATCTTCCTGCCGGTGCGTTTTTACTGGGTGCGGCGAGCGCGCTGGCTGGAGATTCAGGAGGAGAAGAAACGCGCGGCGAATGGGTCCCCAGCAGCCGAGGCGAGCGTCGAGGCGTAAGCCCGACGTGCCTCGCTGAGAAAACAAGTCGGGCTTACGCCTCGACGCTCGCCAGAACGGCCTGTGGCCAGTGGACCTACACGGACACCTTGACGCGTGGACGGCCGTTCTTCACTTGGCCTTCGTAAGAACCTTCCGTTCCTTCAAATCATACCGCCCGCCCGCGGAGATCGCCTCAGAGTCGGGATCGCCCTTTGCAAACTTTCGGGTCGAGTCGTAGAAGTGGACCTTGCCCTTGCCGATCACGTCGGCGGTCGAACCCTGAACGACGATGGCGGTGGCTTCGTCGATGCCGATGCCGAGGTATTGCGGATAGAGCTTCATGAGCTCGGTCATGTCCTTTTGGCGTTTGCGCTGGGTGAAGTGCTGATCGATGGCGACGCCCTTGAGGAAGCCGAGGCCGCGTTCGTAGCCTTCGTAGCGGATGTCGAAGTTGTTGAAGACGCCGCCGCGGCAGAGGTAATCGCCCTGAATGGTGGCGCCGGCGCTGGTTCCGCCGATGACGCCGCCTCGCTTGAGCACGTCGAACATGAGGGGGAGCGCCTTGGTTTGTTCATAGCAATCGACAAAGCGCCACTGGCGACCGCCGTCGAACCAGATACCCGTGGCTTCCTTGAGCGTATCGAGAAACTCCTTGCTTTCGACCTCGGCCTGCGTCTTGCCGTAAAGGACAGTGGCTCTCTTGGCGCCGGACTTTCGAAATAGGTCGGCAAGAAAGTCGCGCTTGGGGATCGGATCGCTGGCGGTTGGAAAGATGACGATGTTCGCCTTGCCTTCACCGCCGGCGTACTCGACGAACTTCTTATAGAGGCCGGGCGGCGTGCCGCCCCCGCCAACGATGACCAGTGTGCCCTTCTCGACGCTCGGTTGTTCAACCATCTTGGGCGGGAAGCCGGCGACGCGGTCGATGGCATGACGCCGCAGCGCCGTCAGATCCTGCTGCTTCTTGCCCTGGGCGACGAACGATTGCACCGACGGATTGCCGGCTACGAGCAAGGTGACTTTTTTCTCGCCGATCGCGCTGATGGTTCGGCCCCTGAGCAGCATCGCGGCGCCGGGGTCAATCTGATAGCCGACGAAGCCCGGCATTTTCTTGAGGCGATCGGCGAGCATTGGCGTTGCCTCGGCCGCGGGCGTTTCGACGACGCCGGCAGGCAGGAGCTTGAGTTCATTGCCGATCAACTCCGCGCCGATGCCGGCCGCGCCGATGAGCCCGCCGCGATTGAGGACTGCCTGGCATTGCTCAATGAGGCGATGCTGCTTGATCACGTCGCGCCAGTCGCCTGCCGACTCGACCATGAGCCAGACGGCCGTGGCGTCGCGCAGCGGATCGGCGGCGTTCTTGGCCAGGACGACGCGCAGCCTCTCGCCGGATTGGGCCAGACCGGCTGGGAGCTTCGTCTTTTCGTTGGCAGCCAGGACGACGATCTTCGCCTTGTCGCCACCGGCCAGCTCCAGGAGCTTTTCGAGCGCCGTCGTCGACACATCGCCCTGGCCGCACAAGAGGAGCGCCCCGCTGATGCCGGCCGGATCTATGCGCGGCGCTTGGGCCTGCGTCGTCCCTGTAAATAGGAAGGCTGTGACGGCAACTACAAACAAGCGGTAGATCGGTCTCATCGATGTCCCCTTTTCGTTGAGCGCCCGCATGGCGCACGCTGAACGCTAAACGTAAACAGCGCTAGCGCATCGCCAGCAACCGCTTCGCCTCATTCAGCACAAACGTCGCGTCCATGAACGGATCGTAGCCGATGTCGTGCCAGCGGACCAGGCCCCGTTCGTCGATCAGGAACGTGCCGTGCAGGGGCAGCCCTTCAAAGTCATCGTAGGCGCGGAAGCGCTGGAATGCGACGTGCTTTGCGTCGGACGCCACCGGGAACGGGATCGTCTTGCCGCCGCTGAGCGCCGCCTTAAGCGCCTCGGTCGTGTCCGTGCTGATTGCGACGATCGCGATGCCGGCGGCTTCGAACGCCTTCTTCTGCTCGCCGAACTTTTGGAGTTGCTCCATGCAGTGCGAGCAGCCGTAACCGAGGTAGAAGATCGCCAGCACCGGCTTGCCGGAGTACGCCTTGCTCGACATCGCGTTGCCGTTTGCGTCGGGCAAGGTCCACTCCGGCGCCGGCGTCGGCTGCCAGACAAGCGGGCCGATCGACTCGATGGGCGGTCGCTTGCCGAAATCGGCGGGGAACGGCGTCTTGACGCGCCAGTCGGCCGGCAGCTTTAACTCCTTGGCGATTGGCGTCAGACGCTTGAACATCGGCGTCTCGAGCGAGTCGATCGTGCCGGAGATTTTTCGCAACCGGTCGAATGCGTCAGCGCATTCTTTGGTCTTGCCGACGGCGTGCAGGCATTCAACGTAGAGCGCCAGCGGCGCAACCTGGTTCTTGCCGGAATCAGACGCTTGCTTGGCGAATTGCTCGGCCTTCACTTTGTCGCCGGCGAGAAGGTAGTAGCGTGCTTGCCGCGATTGGCTCGCATTTTTGAGCGCCTTGATGTCGTCAAGCGCCGATTTCGGATCGTCGGCAAGGAGCTTTTGCAGCATCTGAAGCTCCTTGACAGCGTTGTCGCGTGCGGCAATTCCGTCGAGGCCGGGAGGGCCTTTGCCTTTGCCTTTGAACTCGGGCGGCTTCTTAGGATTGGCTGCCGGGGAAACGTGGAGTGGGGTTGCCAGACTCACCCACGCTACATACCCCCCACCCCCACCCTCCCCCACAAGGGGGGAGGGAGAAGGAAGGGTACGCTCATTCTCGTTGTTGATAGCCTTCGGTTTAGTCGGCTTGTCGGCTCCTTTGCCGCCGCCTTGTTGAAGTGCGTCGATCGTTTGCGCAAGCTTGTCCTTGTTCCCCTTGCCTGCATGCGCCAGGCCGATGAGGCGCAGCCGTTTGACTTGCTCGTTGGCAAGCTCTGTCGGGTCGAGATACATCGTGTCGGCCAAGGCGAGTGTCTCATCCCACAACTCGAAGCGTTCGAGCAACTCGAACAGCCGCGTCCGGCCATACGACGCCGACTTGCCCCCCTTTGCGGACGTGTTGTACCTCGGATGCCTCGGCAACTCGATCAGATTCTTCGCCAGCGCGACGGCGTCTTTCACACGCCCGGAGTGGCTCAGGCTGCGAATCAGCCACTCTTGATTGTGGGCGTAGTTGTGTATCTGATCGGGCAGCACGCGATCGTGCATCATGTGATAATGATCGGCCCGGCTCGACGCCTCTTGCTGCCAGGCGGCCTCGGCGTATCGTTTGAGCCGATCGTAGGTGTGCCCCGGCATGTGCCACATGTGGGCGATATTCGGCGCCGCCGAGCCGCACAGCGCCGCCGAGCCGAGGGCGTTCGACGGATTGGCGCCGTCCCACAGGTGAATGCGGTAGTGATGCGCGGGGTGCAGCGGGTTGGCCTTGAAGATCTCGTCGAGCAATTTGTCGCGCTGTGCCGTTTGGCCGCCGAGGCTCCACTGCCAGCCGCGCACGACATAGAACGCCTTGGCCTCGATGTCGCCGGGGTTCTCTTCCCAGATTTTCTTGAATGCGTCCATGACCTGCTGGCGTTTGTTGCCGCCGGTGGTCAGGAGTAGATCGCACATGCTCTCGATATAGAGCCGTTCGCGCCGCGTGGTGTTGACGAGCCGATCGCGGGCCTTCTTGATGAAGCCGGCAGCGCGCTTGGCGTTTTCATGATTGGCCATCGCCATGCCCCAGTACGCCATTGCGCAGTCCGGATCGAGCAATGCAACCTGGCGAAACGATCGCTCGGCCTCGAAATACCAAAAACCGTGTAGTTGGCCGACGCCTTGCTCGAAGAACTTCTGGGCCTCTGCCGACCTGGTGGTGATCGGAAAACGAACGTTGCCGGTCTTGCCCATGAGGTAGGCTTTTTGGCGCGGACCTTCGTTGAAGACTTCGCCGTGGAACGATCGGCCGAAGAAATCGTCGGGGTGGTCCTGTGCATATGCCGTGCTGACGATCCACAGGGCGGTTGCAGCAAGCAAACATCGCTCGATGAACATGAGGTTTCTCGCAAAGAAGCCCAGGGGTGGGGTACTCCGAACCCCTGGGATGCGCCGCAGGGTCCCAGAGGTTCGGAGTACCTCACCCCTGGGCTTCCAAACCACCGAAATCACTCCAATTCACTCGATGCGCAGCGGTTGCGTCAAGCGTTGACCGCCTACGTTCAGTTCAAACGTGTAATCGCCGGGAGCCTCGCCCAGGCCGTCGAATGGCATCACGTAGCGGTGCAACCCCGCCGTGGCGTACCGTTCGGAAAGCTTGCCGGCGCCGAACAGATCGCCGTTCTTCCTTACAGTAAACTCCAATTGCTTGGCGGGCGATTGGAGGTGATAGTAAATCGCCGCGCCGACCCGCGGATTTGGCGCTATGTACCCCTTCGCTTTCGTATCAGGTTGCGTCGGAACGTAGGCCAGGGCCGGGCGGATGCGAAACAAATGCGCGGGCTTGGCCAACATCGCCGGGGTCATCTCCTCCACGGGGCCGATGTCGACGACGTAGATGCTTCGGCCATGCGTGCCGATGACGAGGTCGCGCTCGCGCGGATGGATGACGAGATCGTGCATCGGCAACTTCGGCAGCCCGGCCTTGAAGGGGAGCCAGTTCTTGCCGGCGTCGAACGTGACGTGAACGGCGTTCTCCGTGCCCACGAAGAGCAGATTCGGATTTTTCGACGATTCGCGGATGACGTGCACCGGCTGATCGCCGGGCAGGTTGTTCGTGATGTTCTGCCAGGTCTTGCCATGATCGGTCGTCTTGAAGACGTACGGCTTGAGATCGTCGTTGCGATGTCGGCCGATCGCGAGGTAAGCGGTTCCCTCATGATGGTGCGAACATTCGATGCGTGTGATCCAGCGATTCTTCGGAACACCCGGGATCTTGTCGGAGAGATCGGTCCAGGTTTGTCCGGCGTCGGTGGTGACGTGGATTCGGCCATCGTCGCTGCCGACATAGAGGAGCCCGGCTTTCTTGGGCGACTCGGCAATCGCGGTCAGTGTGTGGCCCGTACTGGCGTACGCGACTCCGGTCTTGCCGAAGGTGAGATCGCCACTGATCTTTTTCCACGAGTCGCCGCGGTTGTCGCTTTTGAACAGATAGTTGCCGCCGTAGTAGAGCGTCTTTGGATTGTGCGGCGACAGGAGCATGGGGCTATTCCAGTTGAAACGGAATGGATCGCTCTTGTCGCCTGACTTGGGCTGAATCGGCTTGCCCTTGTTGGCGGCGACATCGAAGCGTTGCGGTCGGCCGTACTGGGCTTCGGAGTAGACGATGTTGGAGTCGCTCGGGTCGCACTGGCACTGGAAGCCGTCGGCGCCGGCGATGCGTTTCCAGTCGGCAAGCGTGATGCCTTCGGCGCTGCGCGTTCGGCTCGGGCCGCCCCAGGAGCCGTTGTCCTGCAAGCCGCCATAGACGCGGTACGGTTTGCTCATATCGACGGCGATGCCGTAGAACTGGGCGAGCGGAATCATGCGGTTGGCGGACCAGGATGTGGCGCGGCTGCGCGAGACATACAGGCCGCCGTCGTTGCCGAGGATGAGGTGCTTGTTGTCGGCGGGGTTTATCCACAGGGCATGATGGTCCGGATGGATACCTGCCGCCTTACCGCCTTTGACCGCGCCGCCGACGGTCTGAAACGTCTTTCCCCCATTGGAGGAAACATAGAACGCGGTGCCCAGAACATAAATGCGTTGATCGTCGACCGGGTCGATGCGAATTTGGCCATAGTAGAACGGCCGGGGAACGACGGAGTTGACGTGGGTCCACGACGCGCCGCGATCGTCGGAGCGAAAGACTCCGCCGTCCGCGACGTTGAGGTCCTTCTTGTTGGCGACGTTGCCTTTCGTGCCGACGCCGGTCTTGTCGGACTGCACAACGGCGTAAACGACTTTGGGATCATTGCGATAGACGGCGAGCCCACAGCGGCCGTACTGATTTTCGGGCAGCCCCTTGGTCATCTTCTGCCACTTCGCGCCGCCGTCGATTGTCTTGTACAATCCCGCCTTGGCGCTGTACTGTTTGGCCGGATCGCCGCCAGAAAAGGCATCACGGCGGACCGCATAGGCAGCGGCGTAGAGGATGTTCGGCTCGGACAAGTCGATGGCGACATCGATGCAGCCGGTGTCGACGTCAAGCTTGAGCACGTGCTGCCACGTCTTGCCGCCATCGGTGGTCTTGAAAAGGCCGCGTTCGGGATTCGGACCCCAGACTCGGCCCAGGGCGGCAACGTAGACGATGTCCGGATTGGTCGGGTGGATGACGATACGGCCGATGTGGCGAGTTTCCTTCAGGCCCATGTGCTGCCAGGTCTTACCCCCGTCGACGGAGCGATAGACGCCGTCGCCCCAGGTGACGCTATTGCGCGGGTTGGCCTCGCCGGCGCCGAACCAGACGACATCGGGATTGGACTGAGAAACGGCAACCGCGCCGATGCTGCACGTTAGATCATCGGTGAGCGGCGTAAAGCTCGCGCCCGCGTCGGTCGTTTTCCAGACGCCGCCCGTCGCTGTCGCGACATAGTACGTGTCGGGGTTCTTGTCGAGGACGGCGAGATCGACGATGCGACCGCCCATGTTGGCTGGTCCGATGTTGCGGGCCTGGAAGACGTCGAGCAGCTTCGGATCGACGGCGGCCTTGTCCTGGGCCACGCTTGGCCCAATATTCAAGAGCAGCGGAATCGTTAACGCGAAAAACAGCACGCAGAGGAGGTGGCGTCGCATGAGTTGATTCCTGAAATTGCCGAGGGGCGAAGAGTTGAACGAGAGAGGACAATCCATCCGAGCAGCATGTGTTATCGACGCTTGCAGCTTCGCGCTCGCATGGCGCATTGCGAGCGTAAAGCCGCAAGCTAAAGAAATTCTTACTTCGGCGCATCGACGGCCAGCGCCTTCATGCAGAAGTTGGCCGTGCGGTCGAACATCGCCCAACTCGGGTTCTCGAATCGATATTCATAGAGGTCGCGCCAGATGACGCCGTTGTAGTAGTAGCTTTCTTCCGGGTTCGCCTTGGAGAGGACGATCGGACCACCGTTGGGACCGCGCGGGCCCTTCGGCACGAACTTCTTCTTCGGCGTCGGCTGCTTGACATCGGGCGTCTTGTCCGGCTCCTTCTTCGGATCGCCCTGCAGTAGGACTTCGATCTCCGAGGTGCGGTCGATGGCCTGTCCGCCGTGAGAGACCTCCAGGCAGACGACGAACTGCTGGCCCTTGGTGACGACGACGGCAGCGTCGAGATCAACGGTATGGAAGCCGGTCCGTTCGATAACGCCAGTCTTCGTCGCCAGCGCCAGCTTCGGTTCCCCCTTCTCGAACTTGCTGTAGACCGTCGCCGTGTACTTGACGTTGTCGGCCGCCGTGTAGAAGCTGACCGCGTTCAGTTTATGATCGGCCGTCGCGGTGAAGACATTGCAGGCCTTGGAGATGTCCTTGATGGTCGCACGCCAGCCGTGATAGTCGTGATAGTAGACGTGCGAGTACTTGAGCGGCTCGATGTTGCGGAACGAAACAGCCCCCATCTCCGGATCGCGGCAGCAAACGCGGTCGTAATAGCTGATCCAGTAATACCCCTTGTCGCCTCGTTCGACGCCCCAGCTGTTCTTGATCAGCCAGCAGCCAGGCTTGGGCAGCTTCTTATTCGGGTCGGCCGTCGTCTTGTCATCGTCCCAGCCGACGATGGCGATGGCATGGTTGGGCTTCTTGGTATTGTCGAGTGGTTGATAGTGCACGAAGTCTTTCGCCATGAAGCCGATGTTGACGGTCATGGCGGTGCCGATCGCCCCCTGTGTCATGAGGCGCCGTTTGATGACGTCGATGCCTTCGAGGTTATCGCCGATGGTGAACCACTCGACATCACGGACATAGAACTTTTCGCACTTCGGATCGGTGTAGGCCGGGGGCGTGGCGTACGCCGGGTTGGCGCCGAGTTTTTCAGGCAACTTGGTGCAAACGACGCCGTCGCCGCGGGAGATGTAGGCCGTGGCGACGCGATAGTCGCCGCCCTGGTGCACGGTCATGCCGGTCGGATCCTTGGTCGCATCGGCGAGGTCGCGGTTTTGATGGCGGTTGAAACCGTTCCACCAGTCGAGGTGGTATTCGCAGAAGGCCGGCGCGCCTCCGTTGCCGAACTTCTTCCAGTTCCCCGAGACGATGAGATTGCTCTCGATGGCAGCCATGGTGCCGTGCGCCCAGCACGTGCCGCCTTGCTGCTTTTTAATCGGCGTGACACCGCCGGATTTGCGCAGGTCATACGACCGAGGCAAGTCGCTCTGTGCCGACACAAACGGCGCAAGCAATAGGAGGATGCAAAACGCAAGCAATAATGGCATTCTCTTCATGGCGGACACACTCCAATGGGTGGGATGCGGGGATGTAGTAGTATCATCGATTGCGGCTTGATTTGCACCTGTTTTTTTGACAAATTCTGCAAAAAAATCGGGTCTTTGGCGTCGACGCCTGGACCGGCGACGGAAAAATGTCCACGGATTGCAGGGCGAGGCCGAGCCCTAAAGGCACGCGAGGCATGATCTGCTCCTTGGAATAGACTGGGAGCTAGCGGAGTTGCCGGCCACCGATGGAGCTTGCCATGGATGCTCTTCTACGACGTTTCGACCCGATTGTCGCTGCCCCGTCCTTCACGGCTTTGATCGGTTGCGACTTCGAAGAAACAGTCGCCAACGTGGTCAGGTGTCCGGGCTGGCAGGTCGGTTGCGAGCAATGGGGATCGGACTGAAGAGGAGCCGCGCCAGGTACGACCCGTGCGAGGCAATCGGGGCGTTGGAGTTCGGCGAGAAGTAACGCCTTTATGGCACGCTTTGCTGGGTCACTTGCGCCGCAAAGTGCTTCACCCGTGCGATCATCTCGGAAAGGCCGGTGCGGCGACCGGGACTCAAGTGCTGCTCAAGGCCGATGCGTTCCATGAAGCCGTGAATGTCGAACGCAACGATCTCCACCGCCCGCTGGCCGCAAAACAGTTTCTCCAGAAGCGCCAATTCGCCGCGGACGATGGTCGCATCGCTGTCGGCAAGGAACTCGACGATGTCGATCGTGCCCGGCCTGATGCGCAGGTGCATGAACACCGTGCTTTGACAGCGTTTCACCCGGTTGGGTTCCGTCTTCAAGACATCGGGCATCGGTGCGAGCTTCTTGCCCAGGTCCATGATGTACTCGTATCGATCCTTCCATTCGTCAAGAATTTCGAAATCACTGGCCAACTCTTCAGCGACTGCGATCGGGTTGGCGCCAGTGGCAGGGGCGTATTGGAATTGCCTCATTTCCGGCACGGCAATTCGCGGCTTGACGCTGGCCGCGATTTTCTCCAGCGCGTCCGCGAAGACATCGACCTCATCCAGTGTGTTGTAAATGGCGAACGACGCCCGCACGGTTCCGGCGATGCCGAATCGCTCCATGAGCGGCTGGCAGCAGTGATGCCCGGTGCGAACCGCGATGCCTTCAAGGTCGAGTTGCGTGCCGACATCGAGCGCCGACATGCCCTCGACGACGAACGACAACACGCCGGCTTTTTCCTTGGCCGTGCCGATGATGCGAACGCCGGGGATCGCCGCGACGCGCTCGGTCGCATGGGTCAGCAAGCAGTGCTCGTGTTCAGCGACGGGACGCGGTGCAGGCAGTTCGTCTGTTTTGTTCGGGCGAAGGACAAGCGGCGCAGGCGAGCCGCCTGCAATACGGAGAAAAGACTGTTCAAGGTCTTCGACGTA
>Ga0194128_10001161_pt1 | contig 46488 bp, 49 predicted proteins | sample TA2KigCa65mmetaG_FD_148650 | JGI IMG/M metagenome (GOLD analysis project Ga0194128, IMG submission 148650) | Freshwater microbial communities from Lake Tanganyika, Tanzania - TA2015037 Kigoma Deep Cast 65m | ecosystem: Environmental > Aquatic > Freshwater > Lake | place: Tanzania: Lake...
CCTCGACGTACTGTTCGAGTACGCCTGCGTCGCCCTCCGGTCCGAGGCTCGCGAATCTTCCGCACTCTCGACCGCCTCGCGACGTGATCTGGTGAGAAATGCAGGCTAGCTAGCGACCGAGGGCGACGATCTCGAGCGAGACGCCGTAGACGCGCGTCAGCAGCAACGCGAGCGCGATCACGGCGACGAGGAGCGTTCCGAGCGCTCCGACGGCGACTCCCGCGAGGACGAGTCCGAGCAGCAAGCCCGCGAGCCCGACCACCGGTGCGACGAGCTCGGGCTGGTTGAACGGCTCGACCGGATGGCTCAAGCGCACGAGCTCGCGAGCGCCCTGCGGAGTGAACAGGCTCTCGGGCAGCTGCGCGCGGAGCCCTTCCCAGAACGCCCCTACCTGCTCGACCAGCATTCGCCAGGAGAACTCCAGCATCGCGTCGATCCCCTTCGGTGTCTCGTCCGCCGGCGGCGCGAGCCCGCGGCTACCAGTTGCCCGGCTGCCCCTCGGCGACGTGCGCCCCGATCCAGATGATCAGTACCCCACCCTCGTAGCCGGGTCCACCGACGAGCACCTTGCCCTGCTGCCCGAGCGTCAAGTCGCTGTTCATCAGCACCTGCTCGCCCTGCACGAGCGCGACCTGCAGGGCGACACCTCCCTCGGTCCGGCGGGTCGGGACGACGCGGAGATGGCGGCCGCCCGGGATGTCGAAGCTCGCGTGCGAGCCCCAGGCCATCCGCCGATCCTCGTGGTCCATCAGGCGGTACGAGCCGTAGCGGAACAGGCGCACGAGCTGCGGCTTCAAGCCGGCGAGGCGCTCGTCCTCCTCGGGCGTGCTGCGCGCCGTCGTCGCCGCACCGGGCGAGCCGGCGGCGCCCCCAGAAGCGCCTTCGCGCGGCGAGGCGTCGCGCGCGAGGAGAGTGCCGACCTGGATCATCACCTGCTCGTCCGCCGCGGCGGTCGCCGGCACCGACAGCAGCAGCAGGCACGTCAGTGCCGTGCGTCGGCGTCCGGAGCGGCTCGCCCGCGTCACGGCCAAACGCGGCGAGATCATCGCGGCGTGGGTGCGGAAGCCGGCCGCGGATCGGACTCGCCGATCCAGATCACGGCCGCGGAAGGCTCGCTCCACATCGCCATCGCGCCGCCGGAGTGCTCGAGAGAATCGATCTGTACCTGCCGGCTCGCTCCGCCCTTCGCCGCCGCCTGCTTCGCTTGGGCCATGAGATCGCCGGCGACGCGCGGGTCGACCGCTCGACGCCCGTCGGCGACTGCGACCGTGCTCGCATCAATTGGACCGCGCGGAGCGCGACGCGCGCTCGACCCGGCTTCGGCGACGATCGGATTCGCTTCCTGCGGGCGTTGCGCGAAGGTGCGGGCGGCCTCCTCTTCGGACCCGTCGCCCAGGAAGAGGAACATCGCGGCCGCGGCGGCGATCGCCGAGATCGCTCCGACGGAAAGCGAGCGGTAACGCGTCGACCGGGTCTCCCGTCGTGCGGTCTCGCGGCCGCGCTCGACGCGCGCCGGACGCTCGCCGACGAGCAGGCCGCGGACGGTGGAGGTCGCGGCGGCGAGACGCCAGCCGCTCTCGGGAGCCGACTCCGGGCGGGCGCTGCCCACGCCCGCCTGGACCGCGTTCCAGATTCCCACGACGTCGCCCTCGTCGATCTGGGCCTCGATCGTCGAGACGAGCAGCTCCTGGACGTTCTCCTTCTCCTGCAGCTCGCGCTCGCAGGCCCGGCAGCGAGTGATGTGCAGCGCCGCCTCGCGCATCAGGCGACCGTCGAGCTCGCCGTCGAAGAAGGTGTCGAGCAGACGCTCCGCCTCGCGACAGTTCACACGAACTCCTTGAGTCGTGCCTGGAGCTTCTTGCGAGCGTAGTGCAGGCGGCTCATCACCGTTCCCTTGGAGCATTCCATGACTTGGCTGATCTCCTCGTACGAGAGACCTTCCAATTCTCTCAGTAGTATCACGGCTCTGTGATCCGGGGTCAACTCGTCGATGGCCTGGCGGACGCGCTCGCGCAGCTCGGAATCCTTCGCCACCTCGAAGGGATCCTTGGCCGGATCATCGTCGGCGACGCGATCGAGCGGGCTCTCGGGAGACGCTTCGCCGCTCGGCGGGCGCGGGGTCTCGACGATCGGCCGGCGCCACTCGCGGCGCTGGTAGTCGATCGCGAGGTTGACCGCGATCCGATAGATCCACGTGTAGAAGCTCGCATCACCCTTGAACGCACCGAGCGACCGATAGGCCTTGATGAAGGTTTCCTGGGCGACCTCGAGTGCCGCTTCCCGGTCGTGCAGCATCCCGGTGACCACGCCGAGGATCCGCCGCTGATACCGCTCGACCAGCTCGCGGAAGCCCTCCTGGTCACCTTCGGCAGCACGCCGGACGAGGTCCCATTCGCTCTTCTCCGCAGCCACTAGACGGTGCTCCATGAACGGAAATTCACCGCAAACCCGCCCAGTTCGGGCCGGTTTTGAGATCGACTGCGAGCGGCACCGCGAGCGCCACGACGGATTCCATGTGCTCCCGCACGAGACGGCCCGTCGCCTCCATCTCGGCCTCGGGGACCTCGAAGAGAAGCTCGTCGTGGACCTGGAGGAGCATCCGGGCGGAGGCGCCCTCGGCCGCGAGGACGCGATCGACGGAGAGCATCGCGAGCTTGATGATGTCCGCCGCGGTGCCCTGGATCGGGCTGTTCCACGCCATGCGCTCCGCGGCCTGGCGGCGGTTCGGCTCGCGCGCGAGGAGCTCCGGCAGATAGCGCCGGCGGCCGATCAGCGTCTCGACGTAGCCGACCTCGCGACCACCCGCGACGACGCGGTCCGCGAACTCGCGCACGCACTCGTAGCGCTCGAAGTAGCGGCGGATGTAGGTCTCGGCCTCGGCTAGCGGAATCGAGAGCTCGCGTGACAGCCGCTGCGGACCCATCCCGTAGAGGATGCCGAAGTTGATGACTTTGGCCTTGTTGCGCATTTCCGAGGTGACCGCCTCGGGCGCCACGGCGAAGACCTCCGCGGCCGTGCGGCGGTGGATGTCCTCGCCGCTCCGGAACGCCTCGACGAGGACCGGATCTTCCGTCAGGTGCGCGAGGACGCGCAGCTCGATCTGCGAGTAGTCGCCGGCGAGGAACCTCCAGCCCGGCGGTGGAACGAACGCTTCGCGGATCCGCCGTCCCTCCGCGGTCCGGACCGGGATGTTCTGGAGGTTCGGATCGCTCGAGGAGAGCCGGCCCGTCGCGGCCACGGCCTGGTTGAACGACGTGTGCAGCCGGCCGGTCTTCGCGTCGACCAGCGGCAGAAGCCCGCTCACGTAGGTCGAGAGGAGCTTGCTGAGAGCGCGGTGCTCGACGATCTTCGCCGGCAGCGGATGCTTCTCGGCGAGCGCCGCCAGCACGTCCGCATCGACGGAGAGACCGGTCTTGCCGCGCCGCACGCCCTTCGTCGGCAGCTTCAGGCGGTCGAACAGCACCTCGCGGAGCTGCTGCGTCGAGCCGATGTTGAACGGACCGCCGGCGAGCTCGTGGATCTCCCGCTCGAGAGCGCGGACGCTCGCCGAGAACTCGGCTCCGATACGCTCGAGCACCTCGCGGTCGACGAGGATGCCGTGCGACTCGATCCGCGCGAGCACGCGCGCGAGGGGAAGCTCGACGTCGCGGTAGAGCGACTCGAGGCCCTGCGCCGCGATCTCCGCGCGAAGCGCGGGACCGACGTCGAGGAGCGTTCCGGCGATCGCGCCGGCGCGCTCCGCCGCGGAGAGCTCCTCCTTCGGAGAAGGGAGAGTGCGGCCGAGGCGCTCGCTCGCGAGCGCGTCGATGCCGTGACCCCGGCGCGAGGGATCGAGCAGGTACGAGAGCAGGAGAGCGTCCTGCACCTCGGCCGCGCCGACCTCGCGCGCGTCCTCGCCGTCGAGGCCGCTCGCGTGCAGCGCCTGCTTCAGGTCGTCGACGAGGACGACGCCGGGGCCGCGTCCGGAGAGCACCTGCCGGAGCGACTCTCCCGGTGCCGTCGTCAGGATCTCCTCGCCGCCGATCGCCGCGAGCGCGACCGACGCGGCGCGCGGCGGGATGCCGGGCGTGCTCGGGACGAAGGCGATTCCTACGGCGACGCCGCTCGCGCCTTCGAGGAGCGCTTCGATCTCGCCCGGCGCCGCGACGCGGACCGTCCGCTTCTGCGCGCTCTCGGGCGCCTCCGAGCCGTCGAGGTACTCGGCGAGGAGCTTCGCGAACTCGAGCTCGCGCGACAGCTCGCGCAGCTCCATCTGATCGGGCTCGTGCGCCGCGAGGCGCGTCTCGTCGAAGTCGATCTCCAGGTCACAGCGGATCGTCGCGAGGAAGCGGCTCGCGATCGCGTCCTCGCGACCCGCCTCGAGCTGGCTCCGGAGACGTGCCGCGCCGCGGAGCCCGAGCCCTCCGAGCTCGTCCAGCCGCTCGTACATGGCGTCGATCGATCCGAAGTGGCCGATCAGCGCCTTCGCGGTCTTCTCGCCGACGCCGCGGACGCCCGGGATGTTGTCGATCGAGTCGCCCATCAGGCCCATGACCTCGACGACCTGGCCCGGGCCGACGCCGAAGCGCTCGCGGACCTCGTCCTCGCCCGTCACGCGATCGTACATCGTGTCGATCAGGCGGACGCGCGGGCCGACGAGCTGCATCATGTCCTTGTCGCTGGTGACGATGTGGACGTCGCGCGTCTCGGCGACCGCACGCCGCGCGAGCGTCCCGATCACGTCGTCGGCCTCGACGCCCTCGACCTCGAGCAGCGGGAGGCCGAGCGCCTTCACGATCCGCTTGACGTAGGGGATCTGCCGGCGCAGGTCCGCCGGCGTCTCGGAGCGCGTCGCCTTGTAGCGCTCGTCGGCCTCGTCCCGGAACGTCTTGCCGGGCGCGTCGAACACGACGACGATCCGGCAGTCCGGCTTCTCGCGGAGCAGCTTCGTCAGCATGCTCGTGAAACCGTAGACCGCGCCGGTCGGCGTCCCCTGGCGGGTCGTCAACGGCGGAAGGGCGTGGAACGCGCGGAAGAGGATGCCGCTGCCGTCGACCAGACAGAGTGGTTCCCGTTCGGTCGCTGCGGACACTGCGGACGCGTACCAACGCGACTACCGGAAGTCCATTTGACCGCCCGCGTTTCCTTGACAACAATTTGGAGCGTCACTAAGTAGCCGAGCTCTGTACGCGGGCGTTGACGTGAACCGCAGATGATCGAAGTCCACGAGCTGACAAAGCGCTACGGGGATCGGGTCGCGGTGGAGAGCATCAGCTTCACCGCCGAGAAGGGCCGAGTGCTCGGCTTCCTCGGGCCGAACGGCGCGGGCAAGACCACGACCATGCGGATGCTGACGGGCTTCCTTCCCCCGTCCTCCGGAACGGCGCGTGTCGCGGGGTACGACGTCGCCACCCAGTCCGACGAGGTGCGCCGGCGCATCGGGTATCTCCCGGAGAACCCGCCGCTCTACCCCGAGATGACGGTCCGGTCGTACCTGACCTTCGTCGCGCGGCTGAAGGGCGTGCCGCGCGCGCACCTGGCCGCCGCGCGCGACCGCGCGATCGAGCGGATGGGCCTGACCGACGTCGCCGGGCGGCTCCTCGCGCACCTCTCGAAGGGCTACAAGCAGCGCGTCGGGCTCGCCCAGGCGCTCGTGCACGAGCCCGAAGTCCTCGTCCTGGACGAGCCGACGATCGGCCTCGATCCGCGGCAGATCATCGAGATCCGCGGGCTGATCCGCGGTCTCGCGGGGGAGCGCACGGTCATCCTCTCGACGCACATCCTGCCCGAGGTCTCGCAGCTCTGCGACAAGGTCGTGATCATCAACGAAGGCCGCATCGTCTGCGAGGATCTGCGCGAGAACCTGACGCGCAACGCGAGCCTCGAGGAAGTCTTCCTGCGCTCCATCACCCGGGACACGGCCGCCCGCGAAGCGGAAGCGACCGTCTGAGCGGAGCGATCACCGATGCGCAACGTCTTCGCCATCGCCGGCCGCGAGTTCCGCTCGATCTTCACGTCGCCGATCGCCTACGTCGTCCTGACGGGATTCCTGCTGCTGGGCGGCTGGTTCTTCTTCAACCTCGTCGCCCGCTTCAACCTCCTCGTGTCGCTGTACTCGAGCTTCCAGCAGATGGGCGACGCGTCGGCGCAGCTCAACCTGAACGAGATGGTTCTCGCTCCCCTCTTCCAGAACCTCGCGGTCGTGCTCGTGATCCTCGTGCCGATGATCACGATGCGGAGCTTCGCCGAGGAGAAGCGGACGGGGACGTACGAGCTTCTGCTGACGTCGCCGGTGGGTACGGGCCAGATCGTCGTCGGGAAGTTCCTCGGCGCCGCCGGCTTCATCGCGATCATGGTCGCGCTCACGAGCATCTACGGCTTGATCCTCGCAGCGTACGGCAACCCGGAGATCGGTGTGATGGCGGCGGGCTACCTCGGGCTCCTCCTTCTCGCGATCACGTTCGTCGCGGTCGGGCTCTTCGCTTCGTCGCTCACCGAGAACCAGATCATCGCGGCGGTGACGGGGCTCGTGATGCTCCTCCTCCTCTTCGTGATCGCGTGGCCCGCGGACTCGCTGCCGGAGACGCCCGGAGCGATCCTCCGCTACCTCGCCGTGACCGAGCATTTCGGACAGATGGTGACGGGCATCATCGACACGAAGAGCCTCATCTACTTCGCCTCCATGATCGTCGGCGGGATGTTCCTGACGCAGCGGTCGGTCGAATCGGTCCGCTGGCGCTGAGCCCCTCGACTGCGATGCGTAGAACCGGATCGTTTCTCGGTCTCGTCGGCCTGATCCTCCTCTTCTTCGGGGCCGCTTCCTACCTCCTGACGGGAGTGCTCGAGCCGTACTCGGCGATCCACCTGATCGTCGGGACCGTCTTGATCGTCGTCTATCTCGCGGGGAGCTTCCGCGATCTCGGCGAGCTCTTGTCCGCACGCTCGACCCGCTACGGCGCGAACATGGTCCTCTACTCGGTGCTGTTCGTGGCGCTGCTCGTCGGCGTCAACTGGTGGGGAGCGCAGCACAACGAGCGCTTCGACCTGACCGAGGAGAGCGTCTACACGCTCGCACCGCAGGCGCGGCAGGTGCTCGAGGGCCTCGACCAGGATCTCGTGTTCCAGGCGTTCCTCGAGGGCGGTCACGACCCGACGGTCGAGCGGCTCCTCGACAGCTTCAAGACCTCGTCGCCGCACGTCAAGGTCGAGCTCGTCGACCCGGAGCTCCAACCCGAGGTCACACAGCGCTACGAGATCACCGCCTACGGAACGGTGCGCGTCGCCTACGGCGAGCAGGCGACGACCGTCGCGCAGCCGACCGAGGAATCGCTGACCAACGCGCTGATCAAGGTCACGCGCGCGAAGGAGCAGACGATCTACTTCGTCCAGGGCGAGGGCGAGCCGAGCATCGACGACGCCCAGTCCGCGGACGGCTACGCGCAGGCGAAGAAGGACCTCGAGAACGAGCAGTACCGCGTCGAGCCCCTCGTCCTGATCCAGGAAGGAAAGGTGCCCGACGCCGCGGACGTCCTCGTGCTCGCGGCCCCGGCGCGGCCGCTCAATGCGCACGAGATCGAAGCGATCGACGTCTATCTCGCTGCCGGCGGGCACGCGATGATCCTCCTGCCGCCGCGGACCGGCACCGAGCTGGCGCCGACCCTCGCGAAGTACGGCGTCGTCCTCGGCAACGACGTCGTCGTCGACCAGGTCGTGCGCATCTTCGAAGGTCCGGCCCTCGGCTTGAACCCGATCGTCGAGACCTACGGAGCACACCCGATCACCGAAGGGCTTCGCGAGCGCACGATCTTCCCGCTGACGCGCACCGTGACGCCCGGCGAGAGCAAGCCCGGCCTCACGGTGACGTCGATCGCGAAGACGAGCGTGTCGAGCTGGGCGGAGACGAACCTCGACGCGCTCTTCGAGCAGAGCGTGGCGACGCTCGAGGAGACCGATCAAGGGGGGCCCGTCTCGATCGGGGTCGCATCCACCGCGGAGCTCGAGGAGCTCGGCCTGGGCAAGGGACAGGCGCGGCTCGTCGTCTACGGCACCGCCGCGTTCGCGAACAACCAGTACCTCAACACGCTCTTCAATCGCGATCTCTTCCTGAACTCGGTCGGCTGGCTCGGCGGACAGGAAGAGCTCGTCTCGATCCGCCCGCGCACGCTTCGCGCCTCGCGCGTTCAGTTCAGCCGCGACGAGGCGACGGCGATCTTCTACCTGTCGGTCCTGATCGTGCCGGAGATCCTGCTGGTGCTCGGCCTCGCCGTCTGGTGGCGACGATCGCGCCTCTGAGGCTCCGCTTCGGCGTTCCATGAGCTTCCGCAACACCGCGATCCTCGCCGTCGTCGTGGCGCTCCTCGGCGCGTACCTCTACTTCGTCGAGCGGCCCGCACTCGAGAAGGGAGCGGAGAAGGAGCTCCTGCTCGAGGTCGAGCCCGACCTGGTGACGCGCGTCGAGATGGTCACCGCGGACGGCGCCGTCGAGATCGCGCGCGAGGAGGAGACCTGGAAGATCGTCGCGCCGGTCCAGGCCGCTGCGGACCAGAAGGCCGTCGAAGCGCTCGTCCGCACGGTCGCGGAGGCGGAGCAGAAGCGCGTCGTCGACGAGAGCCCCGAGAGCCTCGCCCCCTTCGGGCTCGAAGCGCCCGAGGTCCTGGTGAAGCTCACGGGAAAGTCGGGACCGCTTCCCGCTCTCGCGATCGGGAACGCGGCGCCGATCGGGTTCAACGCCTACGCGCGGCGCGGCGACGAGCCCGCCGTCCTCCTGACGACGGGCACGACGCGCTCCGCCCTCGACAAGAAGCTGAAGGACCTGCGCGACAAGACGATCCTCACGGTCGACGAAGCCGGCGTCGAGGAAATCACGCTCCGCCCCGCGGACGGCGAAGCCGTCGTCCTCCGGAAGGACGGCGAATCGTGGCAGATCCGTGAGCCGATCGAAGCGCGTGCGGACGGCACGAAGGTGCAGAGCCTGCTCGGCAGCCTTCGCGCCCTTCGCGCCACCGACTTCGTCGCGGAGACCGGCGCGGAGGCGCTCGCGGCCCGCGGGCTCGCTCCGCCGCAGCTCGAGATCGTCGTGCAGACGACGACGGAGCCGAAGGAGAAGCGCCTTCTCGTCGGTGCGGAGATCGAGAGCGGCGACGAGGCCGCTCCCGGCGAGGGCTCCGTCAAGCAAGTCGCCGCGACGAGCCCGCCGAGCGAGCAGATCTACCTGGTCGCTACGCACGTGCTCTCGAGCCTCGGCAAGACCGCGTCGGACCTGCGCGACAAGACCGTCGTCCGCGTCGCGGCGGAAGACGTCTCCTCCGTCGACGTGAAGCGCGCCGACGGCGAGGGCTACGAGCTCGTGAAGAAGGACGGAGGCTGGTCGCTCGCGGGCGACCTCGGCGCCGAGACGGATCCGCTCGTCGCGCAGCGCTTCGTCGACGACGTCTTCGCGACGAAGGGCGAGACGGTCGCGAGCGAGTCCGGAGACCGGACGCCCTTCGGGCTCGCGACGCCAGCTATGACGATCACGCTCCGCGATGCGAAGGGCGGCGATCTCGGCGCGCTCGTCGCGGGCCTCGCGGGCGACGACGACGGGCTCGAGTACTTCGTCGCGGCGGCCGGGGACGGGCCCGTCTTCGCGATCCGCGACTTCAACTACCGGCGGATCGACAAGAAGCCCGGCGAGCTGACACAGGCCGGTACGGACAACGAGGACGCCGGCGAGTAGCCGGCCGCGGCAGCGCCAGGGGCTCTACGAGTCGCGCAGGCCTGCGAGGAGCGCGTCGATCTCCGCGTCCGTACCGACCGTGATCCGCAGCGAGTCCGGGACCTCGCGGAAGTGCCGCACGAGGATCTTCCGCTCGCGGAGCGCCCCTGCCACCCCCGACAGGTCCTCGCCGGGACGGCGCGCGAGGATGAAGTTCGCCTGCGACGGCAGGACCTGGAAGCCGAGCCGCTCGAGCTCCTTCGTCAGACGCGCGCGCGTCGTGCGAACGCGCTCCGCGTGGCGGCGCATCGCCGCCTGGTCCTCGAGCGCCGCGAGCGCGCCCGCCTGGGCGAGACGGCTGACGTTGTAGGAATCGCGCACCTTGTGGAGCTCGTACGCGAGCTCGGCCGACGCGAGCGCCAGGCCCACGCGAAGTCCCGCGAGCGAGTAGGCCTTCGAGAGTGTCCGCAGCACGACGACGTTCGGACGCCGACGGACGAGGGCCAGCGCGTTCCGGTCGGCGAAGTCGGCGTAGGCTTCGTCGACGACGATCACCGCGTCCGGACGCGCGAGCGCGAGCGCATCGATCCGCTCGATCGGCACGACCGTTCCGGACGGCGCGTTCGGATTGCAGATGAAGAAGAGCCGCGCGTCGGCGCGCTCGAGCTCTTCCGGCAGTGAGAAGTCCGTCGGGAACGGCACGCGGACGGAGCGCGCGTCGTGCAGCGCGACGAGCGTGTCGTAGAGCGAGTACGTCGGAACCGGATACGCGACGCCTTCGCCCGGACCGACGACCGCGCGCACGAGGATCGAGAGGAGCTCGTCCGAGCCGTTTCCCACGACCACGCCGTCGGCGTCGAGGTCGTAGAGTCGCGCCGCGATCTCGCGCACCTCGCGCGCGGTCGGATCCGGATAGAGAACCAGGCGATCGCACGCTTCGACGATCGCCTTCCGCACGCGCTCCGACGGCGGATAGGGGTTCTCGTTCGTGTTGAGCTTGATGAAGCCGTCGCCGCGCGGCTGCTCGCCGGGAACGTACCCTTCGATGCGCGCGATCTCCGGACGCACGAGCGCACGCGCGGTTTGCGCGGGACTCGTGTCGTTCGGTCTCGTCGCCATGCCTAAAGTCGCCTCCTCGCCCGGCCGAACTAGCACCTAGAGCGGCCGGAGCATGAAGCTGAGCCTGACCTATAGCGCATACCGCGAGATGGAGCAGATCCCGGGTTCGCCGCTTCGTGAAATCGGCGAGGCCATTCTCGGGCTCGCCGAGGATCCTCTGCCGGCCGGCTCCGCAGTGCTCGAAGGACAGGGAGGATGCCTCTACCTCCCGATCAACGAGTACTACATCCTCTACTACATCGACGAGGACGACAGCGCGCTGACGGTCCTCGGTGTGGTCGAGGGCCCCGTCCAAACCTTGCACTGAACCGCTTGCCGACCTTCCGCGCGCGAAGCGCGCGGCCGAGCGGAGAGCGAGCGGGGGCGTGGAGAGGCAGCGGCTTGGCCGCTGCCTTGGCGAGGGGGCGGCGCCCCCTCGCTTCGATCAGATCTTCTTGCTGTCGAAGCGGCGGTCGGGGGATTTCAGGCCGAAGCTCTCGGGACTCGATCCGATGAGGGCGACGGCGAGGACCTTCGGGACGTAGTGCCGCGTGATCGCCGGCAGGAGCCCGCGCTCCGCCAGCTCGAAGAAATTCGCCCGCGGGCGTCCCACGAGGGCCTGCTGAACCCGCCCCGAGCCGGCGTTGTACGCCGCCAGGGCGAGCCCCCAGCTCCCGAACTCGTCGTGGAGGTCGCGAAGGAGCCGCGCTGCGGCGCGTGAGGACTTCGCCGGGTCGCGCCTCTCGTCGACCCGCCCGTTCACCGTGAGGCCGTACAGCCGGGCGGTCCCGGTCGTGAACTGCCAGAGGCCGCCGGTGCCGCGCCCCATGGCGTCCGCCCGGAAGTGGCTCTCGATGATGGGAAGGTAGGCGAGCCCCATCGGGACACCCTCACGCCGGAATTCCCGCTCGATGATCGGGAGATAGGGCAGCCCCCGCTGGAGGGAGGTCTGGAGGGTGAAACGGTGCTCCCGGGCCATCTGGGTGGCCTGCCGGGTCACCGTGGGGTGGGCCGTGAGCCGCTTCAGGCCCGCGGAATCCACCACCTGGGCCGAGCTCGCTCCCGACATCGCCACTGCTGCAGCACCCGCCGGATCGATCTCTCCGAGCCGAATGCTGCGCTGCAGCGGTCCCATTCCACATCCGAAGCACACCAGAGCTGCGGTGAGCCCGCTGCCGACGCCGAGGTATGGATTGCGCAACTCCCCGGTACCCCCCTCTCTATCCGACGCCGCCCCCCCCCGGGCGGCCCCGCCCCATCCCCGCCACGGTGGCCGGGTCCGGTTGCCGGTGGTCGCGTTTCCTTGCTCGAAGAATGGGCGGCTGTCAAGTTTGGTCCGAACGGACCCGGAGAGCCCTTCGGGGCCATCCGGAGCCCTTTCGGAGGCCTCCGGACGCCGTCTGCCGGCCCTTTCGTTGCCGCCCGCCCCCGCCTGGTCTAGCCAGGGGAGATGCTTTCGGTGTCTTCGAGGGAGAGAGTTAGCTCGGTCGCTGCGGCAATCGCTCTCGTGCTCGCCGGATGCGCCGGCGACGGTCCGGGACCGGGAAGCGCTTCGGGAGACTTCGCGGAGATCCAGACCGAGATCTTCGACGTGAGCTGTATTTCGGCGGGTTGCCACGGTGCAGTGTCGCCGCAGGGCGGGCTCACGCTCGTCGCCGGTCTCTCGTACGACCAGCTCGTCGACGTCGAGCCGACGAACGCCTTCGCGCGCGACATGGGTCTCCTGCGCGTTGCGCCGGGCCTCGTCGACGACAGCTACCTCGTCCGGAAGCTCACCGGTAACCTGACGCCCGGTGAAGGCATCCGCATGCCGCAGGGCGCAGCGCCCCTTTCCGACGACCAGATCCAGCTCGTGATCTCCTGGATCGCCGACGGCGCGCCGCCGCCGAGCGACGAGCCGACCCCGACGCCGGACGTCCAGTGACGTTGCCGCTTGCGTCGGTGGAGCCGGCGCACGACAAGATCCGCCAAGGAGGCGAAGCCATGGCCCAGATCGAGATCCTCTCCCCGGTGTCCCTCGGATCCGCCGAGGTGCGGCCGCTCGCCCCCCGCCTCGACTCCCTGCGGGGGAAGCGGATCGGCATCCGGCGCGACGACACGTGGCGGTCCTTCGAGATCTTCGCCGAGGAGCTCGGCCGCCTCTTCCGGGAGCGGCTCGACGTGGCCGAGGTGGTCATGTTCGATCCGCAGCTCCGGATCGGCACGCCCGAGGACGAGAGCGCCCGGGTCGAGGAGTTCGCCCGGAGCGTCGACGCCGCGGTGGTCGGCCTCGGTACTTGAGGGTCCTGCACGTCGTGGAGTGTCCACGACACCGCCATCTGTGAAAGCACCGGCGTCCCGGCCGTCGTCGCCCTGACGGAGGTCTTCGCCAACCTCGCCGCGACCGCGGCGCGGGCGCGCGGCTACCCGGACCTCCGGACCCTCGTCCTGCCACACCCCATGGAGACGAAGACGGTCGAAGAGATCCACGCCATCGTCGAGGCGCGCTTCGAGGAGATCGTCGCGATGCTCGCCGAGCGGCCGTGACCGCGCCCGCTTGACCGCGCCCGGAAGGTCACCGATCCTCTCGGCGTGGCCCGCGGCACCCTCGTCTCCGAGCGCTTCCGCTTGCCCGACGATCCCGCCGAGCTCTACGCGTTCGTCGAGAAGGCGGGCTGGGGCGACGGCTTCCCGGTGATCCCCCCGACCGAGGACCGCGTGCAGGCGATGCTCGACGCGACGCCGCGCGCGCCGGCCGACTCCCTCGGCATGGTCGAGCCCCGCCGGGGCGAGGCGACGGTCGAGAAGGTCGCGATCAACGCCGTCCTCGCGGGCTGCGTGCCCGAGGTCTTCCCGGTCGTCCTCGCCGCGGTCGAGGCGGTGATCCAGCCGGAGTTCAACCTCTACGCGGTCAACACGACGACCTGCTGCGCCACCCCGGCGCTGATGATCAACGGCCCCGCGCGCCGCACCCTCGGCATCGAGTGCGGGTACTCCTGCCTCGGCCACAACGGGCGGGCGAATGCGACGATCGGCCGCGCTCTCCGCCTCGTGCTGCGGAACGTGGGCGGAGCGGTTCCCGGCACCGGCAGCAAGTCCTGCTTCGGACAGCCGGGCCGCGTCTCGCTCTGCTTCGGCGAGTGGGAGGAGCGGAGCCCCTGGGAGCCGTTCCACGTGCGGCGCGGCTTCGCCGCGGACGAGAACGTGATCACCGCGACCTGCGCGACCGGGACCCAGGACATCGCCGACGTCTTCGCGGAGACCGGGGACGAGCTCGCCGACGTCCTCGCGCACGGGATCGACTGGATCGGCAACAACAAGGTGCTCGTCCCGCAGGGCGACGGCGACATGCTCCTCCTCCTCTGCCCGGACTTCGCCTACAAGATCGCGCGCGACGGCTACTCGGTGCCGGACCTGCAGCAGATGCTCTTCGAGAGGACGCGGACGCCGATCGAGCGCTGGCCGAAGGCCTACTGGCCGAAGCTCGAGGAGCGCGGCTACGTCGAGAGCGACGGCACGGTCCCACTCGCAGCGCGGCCCGACCAGTTCCTGATCGCGGTCGCGGGCGGGGAGTCCGGCCACCACGCGGTCTACTTCTGCACGTTCGGATTGACGTGGACCGTGAGCCGTCCGTTCTCCCTCGCGGGCGCCCTCGCCGACGAGGGCGAGTTCTGCGAGCTCCCTTCGACGGCGGGTTCGTGAGCCGCCGCTTCGCGAGCGCCGCCGCAGCGGCGCTCCTCTTCCTCGGCGCGGCCCCGGTCGCGGCCGAGCGGGAGGTCGGCGACGTGCTGCCGTTCCGCATCGTCTACGGCAACCCGGGCGCGAAGCCTCCGGAGGAGACCGCCTGCTACGTCTGGAGCGAGGGCGGCCGACTGCACGTCGGCATCACCTCCGACGGGACGCCGCGCGAGGTCGACGGCGAGCTTCGCGTGACCTCCGGCGGCGTGCTGAAGGACGTCGGCCTGCAGTCGCAGACGCTCCGCATCCGGCAACCCTCGCCCACGGTGCTGCAATTCGACCTCCGGACGACCGGCGGCGAGCAGGGATTCGACGTCGTCCTCGCCGGCGACGTCGCCGCAGTCACGATCGACCTCCGCATCGACGGCTCGCCGAAGCCTGAGGCGCTTCGCATCGGCGGGCAGCAGGAGCGCCCGCGCGGCCTTCCCGCGAAGCTCGCCCTCACCGGCGCGCGCGCGAGCTGGATCGAGCGCTTCGGATTCGAGCCGTGAGCCCTCGTCGCGCTCGCTAACGCTTCAGGATGAGCTCGATCGGCAGCCCGTCGGGGTCGCGCACGAACGCCGCGACCGCGCGGTCCCCCCCGGCAGCGATCCGCGTCGGCCGATCGACCGAAGCCCCCTGCTCCTCGAGTCGCGCGAGGGCCTCGTCGACGTTCGCCACCTGCACGGAGAGATGCGTGAGGCCGAGGTCGTTGATGCGGCGCTCGGGCGGGCGCGCGGGCGATCTCGGCGAGCCGAAGTGCAGGAGCTCGAGCCGGAAGCCGTCGCGCTCGATGTAGACCGCGTGGAGCTCGACGTCGCGGAGCGAGAGGAGCGTGTCGCTCGGCTCTCCCGCGACGCGAAGCTCGCTCGTCACCGTGAAGCCGAGCGCGTCGCGATAGAACGCGATCGATCGCTCCATGTCCGAGACGCAGATGCCGATGTGGGACACCCTCGCGACCGTTCCGGACAAGCCTACCTCCACGCGCAGCGACGCGCCGCCGATTCGGCGAAGTACGTGAGGATCAGATCGGCGCCCGCGCGATGGATCGCAGTCAGCGTCTCGTCGACGACGCGCTCCTCGTCGAGCCAGCCGCGCTCCGCCGCCGCCTTGATCATCGCGTACTCCCCGCTCACCTGGTACGCCGCGACCGGAACGTGGCAGGCGGCCCGCACCGCGGCGATCACGTCGAGATTCGGAAGAGCCGGCTTCACCATCACGAGGTCCGCTCCCTCGGCGAGATCCTGCTCGAGCTCGCGGAGGGCCTCGCGTCCGTTCGCCGGATCCATCTGGTAGCTCCGGCGATCGCCGAAGGCGGGCGTCGACTCGGCGGCGTCGCGGAACGGGCCGTAGAAGCCCGAGGCGTACTTGACCGCGTACGAGAGGATCGGCGTCCGCTCGAAGCCCGCCTGGTCGAGAGCGCGCCGGATCGCACCGACGCGCCCGTCCATCATGTCGGAGGGCGCGACGACGTCCGCTCCCGCGCGCGCGTGCGACACCGCCTCGCGCGCGAGGAGCTCGAGCGTCGGGTCGTTCGCGACGTCCTCGCCGTGCAGCACGCCGCAGTGGCCGTGATCCGTGTACTCGCAGAGGCAGACGTCGGTGATCAGCGTCATCTCGGGGACATCCTTCCGGAGCGCCGCGAGCGCCGCCTGCACCACGCCGTCCTCGCGCCAGGCGTGCGTCCCCGTCGGGTCCTTTCCTTCCGGGATCCCGAAGAGGATCACGCTCCGCACGCCCGCTTCGAACGCCCGATTCGCCTCCTCGCCGACGCGGTCGACGGACCAGCGACGGACGCCGGGCATCGACGCGACCGCCTCCGCCTTTCCCCGACCGGGAACGACGAACAGCGGCAGCACGAGCGAAGCGGGATGGAGCCGCGTCTCGCGGACGAGCGTCCGCAGACGCTCGCTGCCGCGGAGACGCCTCGGACGGACGGTCGGGAACTCGCCGGGCATCAGGCTTCCTCCTGCTCACCCCGTCGAAACGACTCGACGACGGCCGCGGCGAGCGCCGGGATCGTGTACTCCTTCGGCATCACGTCGACGCGAAGACCGGCTTCGCGCGCCGTCTGCGCCGTGATCGGGCCGATGCACGCGACGCGCGCTTCCGCGACGCGCTTCCTCCCTTCCTTTTCGTCGGCCCGATCGAGAAGGCCGAGAAAGCTCGTCACCGTGCTCGAGCTCGTGAACGTCAAGCAATCGAGCGGACCGTCCTCGAGCACGGCGCGCAAGCGCTCTGTACCCTCGATCGGCGCGACGCTCTCGTAGGTCTGCACCTCGTCGACGTCGGCGCCGCGCGACCGGAGGCCGTCCGGCAGGACGGCGCGCGCGCCCGCGGCGCGCGGCAGGAGCACGCGCGCACCCTTCAGATCGTACCCCGCCATCGCTTCGAGAAGCCCCTCCGCACGGAAATCGTCCGGGACGAGATCGGGCTTGAGGTGCCGCTCCTCGAGAGAGCGCGCCGTCTCCGTCCCGATCGCCGCGATCCGCGCGCCGTGAAGGACGCGCAGGTCGCGACCCGAAGCGAGAAGACGATCGAAGAAGACCTCGACGCCGTTGGCGCTCGTGAGCACGATCCACTGGTACGAATCGAGGCGCTCGAGCGCCGCTTCGAGCTCCGGGCTCGCGAGACGTCGCACCTCGATCACCGGGCACTCGACGACGTCCGCCCCCTGCTCGCCGAGGAGGCGCGAGAAGCGGCTCGCCTGCGCGCGCGTCCGCGTGACGAGGATGCGACGGCCGAAGAGCGGTCGGTCCTCGAACCAGCGCATCCGTCCCCGCAGCGACACGACGTCGCCGATGACGACCGTCACCGGCGGCCGGAGGCGCTGCGCCGCGACGAGCTCCGTCAAGCTGCCTGCCGTTCCCTCGACGACGCGCTGCCGCGGCGTCGAGGCCCAGCGGATGGCCGCAGCGGGCGTGCCCGGAGCGAGACCCGCCGCGAGCAGGCTCTCGAGATTCGATCGGAGCTGCGTCAAGCCCATCAAGAGTACCAGCGTGTTGCCCGCGGTCGCCAGCTGGTCCCAGCGGACGCGCGCATCCGCCTTGCCCGGGGACTCGTGGCCGGTCAGCACGGTCACGCCCGAAACCCAGTCGCGATGCGTGACGGGGATCCCGGCATACGCGGGCGCGGCGAGCGCCGACGTCACGCCCGGCACGATCTCGAAGCGGAGCCCTGCCGCGAGAAGCGCCTCCGCCTCCTCGCCCCCGCGGCCGAACACGAGAGGATCGCCGCCCTTGAGCCGCACGACCGTGAGTCCGGCGCGCGCGCGCTCGACGAGCAGCGCGTTGATCTCGGTCTGCTCGAGGAGATGCGGACCGGCGCCGTGCTTCCCCGCGAACACGCGCTCCGCGCGCGCGGGAGCGTGCTGCAGCAGATCGGCGTTCGCGAGATAGTCGTAGACCACGACGTCGGCGCGTTCGAGGCACTCCTTCCCACGGAGCGTCAGGCAACCGGGATCGCCAGGACCCGCGCCGACGAGGTAGACGATGCCTTCGCCCACGCACGAGAGGTATCCCCGGCTCCGAACCCTGGCAAGCGCATGCGAAGGACGTTAGCGTGCTCCGCATGTCGCGCTTCCTCGCGATCGCGGCGTCCGTCGCAACGCTCGTGCTCGCGGCGACGATCTCGACGCGCGCGGCCGACGAGGAGCCGCCACGTGGTGTCCGCCCGGGTCGAGACGTCGAGATGCGAGGCGAGCTCGTCGAGATCGGCTGCTACCTGCGCGACGGGAGCCGCGGGCTCGGCCACAAGACCTGCGCGCTCACCTGCCTGAAGAACGGCGGCCGCCTGGCGTTCCTCGAGGACGACACCAGCACGCTGTATCCCCTCGCGGGCTCGACCCCCGCGAGCGACCCGAGCACGGCCGTGCGCGAGGACATCGCTGCGCACGTCTCGGTGCACGGACGCGTGTACGAGCGCGCGGGGAGCCGCGTCCTCGTGATCGAGAAGGTCGACCGTCTGAGAGATTAGCCCTGGCTCGACAGGTCGCGCTCGATCTCGTCGAGGATCTCGCGCGCGCCCTCGCGACAGAGACGGCTCGCGAGCTCCGAGCCAACCGCCTCCGGGTTCGCGACCGAGCCCCTGCTCCGGCCGCGGACGATCCGCTTCCCGTCGAGGCTCGCGACGAGACCGTCGAGCTGGAGCGCGTCCCGGGCGACGTTCGCCGTCGCGAAGGCGGCGACGGGCACGACGCAGCTCGCGCCGAGGTCGCGGAGGAACGCGCGCTCCGCGGCGCACGCCGCCGCCGCCGCAGGATCGTTCAACAGCGAAACGCGGGCCTGCGTCGCGGCGTCACCCGCGCGGCTCTCGACCGCGAGGGCGCCCTGCCCCGGCGCCGGAAGGAACGACGCGACCTCCAACGGCCGGGGGCGAAGCGCGACGCCGAGACGACCGAGACCCGCCGCTGCGAGCACGACGGCGTCGACGTCGCCGCGACGGACCTTCTCGACACGCGTGTCGATGTTGCCGCGGATAGGCACGGTCTCCACGTCGGGCCGGCGCGCGGCGATCTGTGCGCGGCGACGGAGGCTTCCCGTGCCGACGCGCGTCCCCGGGGCGAGAAGGGCGAGCGCCTCGTCGCCGCTCGCCGCGTCGGCGCCCGATCCGTCGACGTCCTCGCGCAAGATCAGGACGTCGCGCACGTCGGCGCGCGTCGTCACCGCCGCGAGCGCGAAGCCCTCGGGCAGCTCCGCCGGCATGTCCTTCAGCGAGTGGATCGCGAGGTCGATCTCGCCGCGCTCGAGCGCCTCCTCGAGCTCCTTGATGAAGAGACCCTTGCCGCCAACGCGCGCGAGCGACACATCCGCGAGCCGGTCTCCCGACGTGCGCACGACGACGAGCTCGACCTCCAATCCTTCCTGCTCGAGCCGCGCCGCGGTCTGACGCGACTGCGCGAGAGCGAGAGCGCTACCGCGGGTTCCGATGCGGAGCCGCGGGCCCCGCCGCGTCTCAGCCGCCATCCGGCTCGTCGTCCGAAGTCGTCTCGAGCGCGAACAGCCGATGCAGGACCTCCGCCATCTCGGCGGCGTCTCTTCCCTCCTCGTCGAACGCGAGCTGCTTCAGGGTAGTCGTCGGGGGGTGCAGGATCTTGTTGACGATCGATTGCGTCATTGCCTCGAGGACCCGCCGCTCGTCGGGACCGACCGTCGCGAGCGAGGCGAGCGCGCGCTCGAGCTCCGCGCGGCGGATCGCGTCGAGCTTCCCGCGCAGTGCCACGATCGTCGGCGTCACGTCGCTTGCGGCGAGCATTCTCCAGAAGGTCTCCGCCTCGGCGCGAACGATCTCCTCCGCGCGCTCCGCTTCCTTCTCCCGCTCGGCGCGATGGTCGTCGGCGACGCGAGACAGGTCGTCGATGTTGTAGACGTACACGCTCTGCAGGTCGTTGATCGCCGGGTCGAAGTTCCGCGGCATCCCGAGGTCGATGAAGAACATCGGCCGACGGCGACGCGCGCGCAGGACCTCGTGGAGGTGCGAGGGACCGAGCACATAGCCGGCGGTCGCAGTCACCGATCCGAGCACGACGTCGGCGAGGTGCAGATAGTGCGGGAATTGATCGAACGGGACCGGCGTCCCGCCGAAGCCGCGCGCGAGCTGGACGGCGCGGTCGAAGGAGCGATTCGTCACGATCACGTTCGCGACGCCCGCGCCGAGGAGGTGGCGCGCGGCGAGCTCGCTCATCTTGCCGGCACCGATCAGCATCGCGGTCTTGTCGCCGAGGTCGTCGAAGATCCGCTGTGCGAGATCGACGGCCGCCGAGCTCACCGAGACCGCCTTCGTCGCGACGCCCGTCTCCGTCCGGACGCGCTTCGCGACGCGAAAGGACGACTCGAAGCAACGCTGCAGCACACGCGCCGAAGCGGACTTCTCGACCGCGCGTCGGTACTGCTCTTTCAGCTGCCCGAGGATCTGCGGCTCGCCGACGACCATCGAGTCGAGGCTCGAGGCGACCCGGAAGAGATGCTGCACCGCTTGACGGCCGCGGTGCACGTAGCGGTGCTCCGCGAGCGTCGCCGGCGGCAGGCTTCGATCCTCCGCGAGGAACGCGGTGACCGCCTCGACGACGTCCGCTCCACGCGCCGACACGCCCACGAGCTCGACGCGGTTGCACGTCGAGAGCACGACGGCCTCGTTCAGCGGGAGGTGCCCGATGGCTCGCTGGGCGACGTCGCCGACCTCGACTTCCGGGATCGCGAGCTTCTCGCGCAGCTCGATGGGACACGTCCGGTGGTTCAGACCGATCACCCAGATCTCGAGGTCGCGCTCGCGGACGCCGCGAGCGCGCAGGGGCCGTACGATGGCGCCGTCGCGGTTGCTCATCCGAACGCGTCCGCGTGCTGGCCGGGGGCAAGGATGCTGACGCCGATGAAGGCGACGAACAGAACGCCGAATCCGACGATCGTGAGCGCCGCGGCGCGTCGCCCGCCCCAGCCGACCGTGACGCGGCCGTGCAGGAGAATCGCATAGATCATCCAGATGATGGTCGTCCAGATCGTGCGCGGCTCCCAAGACCAGAAGCGTCCGAAGTAGAGCTCGGCCCACAGCACGCCCGTGACGATGCTGAGCGTCAGCAGGACGAAGCCCCACGTCAGGAACTTGAAGTTGACGTTGTCGAGACGCTCGAGGCTCGGAAGGCGCCAGACGAAATCGCCGACGTGGTGCGCCTTCAGCTGGCGCTCCTCCCAGAGGTAGACCAGGCTCACGACGCAGGCGAGGGCGAACGCCGCGTTCCCGAGGTACGCGAGGCTCACGTGGACGAGGAGCCACGGGCTGCGCAGCTCCGGCGGGAGATTCGGCGCGCCGCCGTGATCGACGAGTGCGGCAATGACGCCGATCACGCCGATCGGCCCGACGACCGCTCCGAGCACCGCGAGGCGCAGCCACACCTGCGTCACGAGATAGACGCCCGCGAGAAGCAGGGCGAAGAACGCCACCTGCTCGGAGAAGCCCGTTACCGCGATCGTCCCGACGTGCATCGAGCGATCGGCGAGAGCGCCCGCCTGCGCCAGGAAGCCGACGATGAGGGCGCCCGTCGCGGTCCGCCAGGCGAGACCGTCGGGACGCACGAGGCTCCAGGCACCCGCGAACGTGGCGACGAGGTAGCTCGCGAGGCTGAGCTTCAGGAGCAAAGGCTCCATGGATCACTCGTCCCGAGCGGCGCGCGTCCGCGCACGCGGGAGACCTTGCAGGGCCTCGCGCGTCATCCTCTCGACACGAGCTTCGTCTCCCTGGCGCAGCGCTTCCAGGAGTCCCTCGTCGAGAAGGCGCGTGAAGGCATGCCCGCGTGCCTCGCCGCGCTCGAATCGCACGCGCAGCTCGCCGAGGACTTCCGCGGCCTCGCCGAACTCGGGTCCGAGAGCCGCATCGATCTCGTCGCGCACCCGCCGCGCGAGAGCCGGGCTCGCTCCGCCCGTGCTGACGGCCACCTGCAGCGGTCCGCGCTCGAGAAGCGCCGGCATCAGGAACGTGCAGTTCTCGGGCTCGTCGGCGGCGTTCACCCAGACGCCCTTCTTCTCCGCTTCGGCGGCGATCTCGCTCTGCACCTTGGCGTCGTTCGTCGCCGCAAAGACGAGACGCACTCCGCCGAGATCGCTCGCACGGAAGCGTCGGCGAGCGATCCGGAGCCCGTCCTCGCGAGAAGCGAGGCGCTCCATCTCGGCGCCGATCCCGGGCGCGACGACCGTCACGCGAGCACCGCCGCGCACGAGCGCACCAGCCTTGCGAGCCGCGATCGCGCCAGCACCCACGACCAGGACGGGGCAGTCCTTCAGATCCAGCATCACGGGGAGGTAACGCATCCTGCCTCCGAGGTAGCACAGGCGCGCCGTGTTGGGGATGCGGCTCGAGGCCGGGGACCGGCGCCTAGCCGCTGACGGGGATCTTCAGGCGAGTCCCGACCCGGAGGTGCTGGGGCTTCCGGACCCCGTTCAGGCCCTGGATCGCAGTGACCGAAGTCCCGTATTTCCGGGCGATCGCCGCGAGGGTCTGTCCCGGCTTCACCTCGTGGAACCGGTACGCAGGGAGGCCCTTCTCTTCACGCCGCGCGGCCGCCTGCGTGGTCGCGAGGTGTCCGTCCCTCGCCGAGAGCGGGACGCGGAGCGAGTAGCCCCCGGGGATCGAGGCGCTGCCGTCGATCACCCGCGGCAGGAAGGCCGGGTTCAAGGCGACGAGCTGGTTCGAGGGCACGCCGACGTGCTGCGCGGCTTGATGGACGCGCATCGGCCGGGAGAGCCGTACCTCGCGCGACCGCGGCGCCGGGACCGGGGCGATCGGACCGAAGTACTCGTTCTCCCGCGCGACGACGTCGATCGCGGCGAGGAGCTCCGCGTAGAAGTTCCGCGAGGCGAAGCCGAACGCGGTCCCCCTGTACTCCCGCGCGATCCGCCCGATGTCCTTGGACCCGACCGATCGCACGGCGCGCGAGATGCCGCCGCAGCCGTGGTTGTATGCCGTCACCGCGAGCGGCCATTCCCCGAGCGTCTTACGATCACGGCGCAGGTGCTGCGCCGCCGCGTGCGTCGAGCGCAGCGGATCGCGCCGCTCGTCGATCAGCGCATCGACGCGCATGTACTCGCGGCCCGTCCGCGGCATGAACTGCCAGACGCCCGCGGCACCCACCTTCGAGTAGGCGTCGAGGTCGAAGGTCGACTCGATCATCGGCATGACGGCGAGCTCCGGCGGCACACCGTGCGCTCGCAGGATCCGCTCCATCTCGGCGCGGTAGCCCTTCTGTCGTGCGAGGCCGGCCCGGAAGCGCTCCCGAAGACCGCGCTGCCCGCGCACGCGCTCGGCGGCCTGCTGGTACTTCTGACTTCCGGGAACGTTGCGGAAGAGATCCCGCACGCGCCGCTCCTCGGCGCCGAGCCCGGCAGCGTTGCCGCCCGACCGTTGCAGTCGTCTGAGGATCCTACGGTAGCGCTCCTGCGCGGCCTTGACGTCGATCTCGCGCTGGCGCTCCTGCGCGCCGTTCAGCCGCCCGTCCGGTCCGGCCCAATCGCGGAAATCGAGGACCGTGTAGACCTTGTCGAGATACCAATCGTCGTGGATCACGACCTGGTGCTCGGAGTACTTCGCGAAGATGTCGCGCCAGAAGGCGACGTTCGGCGCGAGAGCCGCGGGCCGCGGCAGCTCCGATGACGCGGCAGCGGCTTGCGCGATCGCCATGGCGACGAGCCAGGCGGCGATCGCGACGAGTCCGAGCCGCAGCGCGAGACCGCGCGTGGGAGTGCGGAGCTTCGCTCGCCCGGGCGCGGGAGCCGTCAGATCCAGTTCCGCCAGTCTCAAGTTCCTCTCCACTCTCCCCACCACCGCCACACGGACACCGCGCGAGGCGTCCAAGACCGGGCGCTCCACCACAGGATGGCCCGGCTGCAAGGCTGCTACCAGAGACGTTCGGAGGCGGTCAACGATTTTGCGTCTCCCGAGCGCAACTACGTCTGACAGCGAGGGCAGTAGAACGTGCCGCGGCCGGCGATCACGCTGCTCCGGATCGCGGTGCCGCAGCGCCGGCACGCTTCGCCGGCGCGATCGTAGACGTGGAAGGACGACTGGAACTCGCCCGGGTTCCCCTCCGCGTCGCGATAGTCGAGAAGCGAGGAGCCGCGCGCTTCGATCGCGCGCTCGAGCACCGAGCGCACCGATTCGACGAGACGCCCCGCTTCCTCGCGACGCATGCGGCCGACGCGTCGGCTCGGACGAATCCCGGCCTCGAAGAGCGCCTCGTTCGCGTAGATGTTGCCGACTCCGGCGACGCGCCGCTGGTCCATCAGGAGCGACTTCACGGTCACACGACGGTGGCGCAGGCGCAGGCTCCACAGGAGCTCGGCCGTGAAGTCGGGCCCGAGCGGCTCGATGCCGACGATGCCGAGGTCCGCTTCGTCCGACGAGAGGAGCATCAGCCCGAACCGCCGCGGATCGCGGTAGAAGAGCTCCCCTCCCCCCTCGAGGCGCACGCGCACGTGGACGTGCGTCAGCTCGGGAGGCGGGGTCCCGAAGCAGAGCCGCCCGCTCATGCCGAGGTGGACGACCCAGCGGAGGCCGTCTCCGACGTCGATGAGGATGTACTTCGCGCGACGATCGACCGCGGCGACCGTCCGCCCCTCGAGACGCCGAGCGAAGTCCGCGGCGACCGGGCGGCGAAGGCGGCGCTCCCGCACCTCGACCGCTTCGATCCTCCGGCCGACGAGATGCGGGCGAATCGTCCGGCAAACGGTCTCGACCTCGGGCAGCTCAGGCACGTGCGGTCGCCTCGTCCGCGAGAGTCGCGAACTCCGCGAGGCTCAAAGTCTCCGCGCGCCGCGTCGGCTCGATGCCCGCGCGAGCGAGCACGTCCTCCGTCGCGGAGCCGAACACCGCACCGAGGGTGTTCCGCAGCATCTTCCGTCGCTGCGAGAACGCGGCGCGAACGACGCGCCGGAAGTCGCTCGGGCTCGCGACCGGCACGCGCGGCGAAGCGGCGACATCGAGCCGCACGACCGCCGACTCGACCTTCGGCACCGGACGGAATGCGCTCGCGGGCACGGTGAGCACGAGAGAGGCCGAAGCCCAGAGGCCCGTCAGCACCGTGAGCCCGCCGTAGGCGCGCGAGCTCGGCTCCGCGCAGAGCCGCTCCGCCACCTCGCGCTGCAGCATCACGACGATCCGCGGAAAGCGATCGCGCGTCTCGACGAGGCGCTCGACGATCGCGGTCCCGCTCGAGTACGGCAAGTTCGCGACGACGACGAGCGGCTCCGGTGGAAGCTCCGCGAGGTCGAGGCGGAGGAAGTCGGACTCGATCACCGTCAAGTTCGGGAGCTGCGACCGCTCGAGCGCGCCGGCGAGCTTCTCGTCGATCTCGACGGCGACGACACGCGCGCCCGCTCCGAGGAGGACGCGCGTCAGCACCCCGTGCCCCGGTCCGATCTCGAGCACACGCTCTCCGGGACGGAGCGTCGCCGCGGCGACCGTACGGCGCGCGACGTCGGCGTCGACGAGGAAGTTCTGTCCCAGAGCCCGGCGCCGGGCCGCGCTCCCGCTCGCCCGCGCCATTCAGGCGATCGCTTCGGGCTCCACGCGCGGGCCGAGGGCGAGCTCGGCGCGGGCGTTCAGCGAGAGCGGATCGGCTTCCCCGCGCGCGAGCCGGCGCCAGCCGGCGTACGCGATCATCGAGCCGTTGTCGGTGCAGCGCTTCAGCGCGGGCACGCGGAGATCCGCGCCCTCCTCGCTCGCCATGCGCGCCATCGCCTCGCGCAGCGGACCGTTCGCGGCGACGCCCCCCGTCACGACGACGCAGCGGGCACCGGTCGCCACGAGCGCTTGCCGGGTCACCTCGACGAGGGTCGTCACGATCGCGTTCTGGAACGAGGCCGCGACGTCCGCCGGCATCGCGTCCGGCTCGCGCTCGAGCGTCAAGCGCAGAGCGGTCTTGAGGCCGCTGAAGCTCATGTCGAGGGCCGCGCCGCGGACGCGAGGCCTTGCGAAGCGGAATCTCTGCGGATCGCCCTCGCGCGAAAGACGCTCGATCTCTCGCCCACCGGGGTAGCCGAGCCCGAGGAGCTTCGCCGCCTTGTCGAACGCCTCTCCCGCGGCGTCGTCGCGCGTCTTTCCGAGGAGCGCGTAGCTCCCGTCCTCGCGCGCCCAGTAGAGCGCCGTGTGCCCTCCGGAGACGACGAGTCCGAGGAACGGACGGGCGAGAGGCTCGTCGAGCTCGATCGAGAGCAGATGACCCTCGATGTGATTGACTCCGACGAACGGAATGCCGCGGGCGCGCGCGATCGCCTTCGCCGCGGAGAGCCCGACGAGGAGACAACCGACGAGACCCGGGCCTTGCGTCGCGGCGACGCCGTCGAGGTCGTCGAGGGCGAGTCCCGCCTGCTCGAGCGCGCGCTGCACGACGGGGACGACGTGGCGGATGTGGTTCCGCGCCGCGAGCTCCGGGACGACGCCGCCAAACGGGGCGTGCACCTGATCTTGCGACGACACGATGCTCGCGCGCTCGCGGCCGTCCTCGACGATGCCGGCCGCGGTGTCGTCGCACGACGACTCGAGCCCGAGGACGATCACGGGGCGAGCCTCCGCAGCGCTTCGCGCGCGGTTTGATTCGCAGACGAGATGCGCAGGGCGCGACGATACGCCGCGATCGCTCCGTCCTGATTCCCTTCGATCTCCAGAAGCTCGCCGTTCAGGGCGACGACCTCCGCGAGCCACGGCGCGCTCGGGTCTCGTCGCGCCGCCTTCTCGAGATCGGCTCTTGCACGGTCGATCGACCCCTCGGCGAGATACGCCTGCGCGCGAATCACGTACGGCGGGATCGTCGCGGGCGAATCCTTGATGGCCTCGTCGAGGAGCTCGATCGCCTGCGTCGTGGTTCCACCGTCGAGCTCCTCACGGGCCCGCTGCGCGAGACGGAGGGCCATCGCCTCGCTCTTCGGAGTCTCGACGGTGATCCGCGCCGTCAACGACTCTCGCGTGACGTCCGTGCCGACCGGAGTCGGTCCGGTGACGCGATCAGGCGGAAGACGCGTCGGCTCGGTCTCGATCGGCGGCGCCAGCGGCGCGGCGCGCCGCCGCGGTGCTGGACCACGCACGACGTCTGGCGCGCACGCCGCGAGAGCTCCCACGGCGAGAAGCGCGAGCACGACCGCCGGTGGGCGGGAGCGTGTGGCTATCGAACCTGCGGCCATGATCGATCGGCGGCACCGATGTACCGACGGCTCTCGCCGGTGAGGAGGCGAACCGAGACGGCCCGTCGGCCCGCCTTCGCAAGAGCCTCCTAGCCAGCCGCCGCGGGCGGCGCAAAGGCGACGGGTCTCGCGTCGTCGGGCGGAGCGTCACTCGGCGGAAGATCCTCCGACCCTCCGCTCGCGGGAGCATCGATCGGCTCGGCCGGAGCGCGGCCGGGCGCAGCTCCGGGGATGTCGAGAGGATCGGACCAGACCGGCTCCTCCCCCGTCAAGAATGCCTCCTCGATCAGGAACGGATCGCCCGGCGTCGGAGCTTCCGGCGGCGTGCCGCTCCGCCGATCGACGGCGACGAGCGTCACGCCGGGCGGCGCCTGGAACGGTCGCGGAGGCGAGTCCGCCATCGCCCCCTGCATGAACGTGGTCCAGATGGGGAGCGCCGCTCTGCCGCCGGAGAGGTTCAGCGACTCCTCGCCGTCGAAGCCCACCCAGGTTCCCGCGAGGAGATCCGGCGTGAAGCCGATGAACCACGCGTCTCGGTACGCGTTCGTGGTTCCCGTCTTTCCGGCAGCGGGACGCGAGAAGCCGAGCGTCCGCGCGCTTCGTGCGGTTCCCTCCGCGAAAACGCCTTCGAGCATGTGAGTCACGACGAACGCCGCCGCGGGCGGGACGACGCGCTTCATCGCCGGGACCTCGCCGAGGATCTCCTGCCCGTCTCGCGCGTCGACGCGGCGAATCGCGAACGGCTCTGCGTGCGTGCCTCCGCTCGCGAAGACGCCGTAGGCGCCGACCGTCTCGAGGAGGCTCAGCTCCGCGGCGCCGAGGATGACCGAGGGCAAGCGCGGGATCTCCGAGCGGATACCCATCTCGCCCGCGAGATCGACGATCGAATCGAGACCGACCGCTTGTGCGATGCGCGCGGTTGCGGCGTTCGAAGACTGCTCGAGAGCGGAGCGCACGGTGATCTCGCCGAGATAGCGGCCGCCGTAGTTGCGCGGCGTCCAGCGGCGATTTCCGTCGTACTCCCACGTGAACGGGGAGTCCTCGACCAGCGTCGCCGGCGTGATGTGCCGCTCGGGATCGGTCGCGACCACGCCCGCGAGGAAGACGATGGGCTTGAACGCCGATCCGACTTGACGCCGCCCCTGCGTCGCCCGGTCGAACTGGCTCTCCGCGTACTTCCGTCCGCCGACGAGCGCGCGGATCGCGCCGGTGTGCGGCGCGATCGCGACGAGGGCGCCTTCGAGACGGTCCTTTCCTTCGGCGACGCGCAGTCGCGAATGCTGCTCCTCGAGGCGAAGCAGCCCCTCGCTCACCGCCTTCGCCGCTTCCTCCTGCATCAGCGGGTCGAGCGTCGTGTAGATCTGCAGCCCCTCGGTCGTCAGCACCTCGTCCGAAAATCGCTGCGCGAGCTCGCGCTTCACGTAGTCGACGAAGAACGCGGCGTCGCCAACCTCGCGGCGCGGCGCGGCGACCTGCAGCGGACGCGCGATCGCCGCCTGGTAGGTCGCCTCGTCGATCTCGCCGGCGTCGCGGAGCCCGCGCAGGACGGTGTCGCGGCGGGTCTGCGCCCGCTTCGGCTCGCGAGACGGCGAGTACGCGTTCGGCGCGCGGATCAGCCCGGCGAGCAGCGCCGCCTCCGCGACGTCGAGATCGCGGGGATCCTTGCCGAAGTAGAAGTCCGAAGCCTCCGCGACGCCGAAGATCCCGCGCGCGCCCTTCTGACCGAGGTAGATCTCGTTCAGGTAGTTCTCGAGGATCTGCATCTTCGAGTAGCGCTGCTCCGCGATCAGGGCCATCGCCATCTCCTCGAGCTTCCGCGACATCGTGCGGTCGGAAGTCAAGAAGAAGTTCTTCATGAGCTGCTGCGTCAGCGTGCTGCCGCCCTGCCGCACCGCTCCGGCGCGGAGGTTCGCGACGACCGCGCGTGCGACGCCCATCGGGTCGACGCCCTCGTGCTCGAAGAAGCGGTTGTCCTCGGTCACGAGGATCGCGCGGATCAGGATCGGCGTCACGTCGGTGACGTGCACGGCCCGACGGTTCTGCCACTCGCCCTCGTAGATGCCGGTCAGCTCCTCCGGCTCGAGCGAGACGGCGCCGAGGTCGTCGCCGCTCTCGAGGTCCTGGACGGCGGCGATGCGCTCCCCGTCGAGGACGAGCCGCGCGAGCTGCGTGCGATCGCGACCGCGCGCTCCCGGTCGCAGCGCAATCTCGAGCGCGCCGTCCGTTCGCCGGTACTCTCCGCCGGCGCGGGGCGTCGCCTCGACCGCACGGTAGCGCAGCCGCTCGAGCCGCCGGGGGACCTGCGCCTCCGCGAGGTGGAGCCCGGGGTGCAGGAGGAACTCGTCGCTGTAGATCCGGGACGGGAAGTCCCATCGGCGGCCCGCGAACTTCTCGTCCACGACATGAGCGAGATGGCCGTACACGACCCAGCCGGCGACCGCCGCTGCCGCGCCGAGTGGAACCACGGCCAGCAGCAGAGCGATCGCCAAGGATCCCAGGCGTCGTCGCCCGACGCCCACGCTTCTCTCCTTCCGGTCGCGTTACCTCACTTCGAAGGCTTCAGCGCGAGGAACACGGTGTTCTCTCCGCGCCGCACCAGGAGCAGGACGCTCTTTCCTTCGGCGCTCTTCTTGATCTGCTCCATGTAGACGTCGACGTTGTCGACCGGCTTGCGATTGACCTCGAGGATCACGTCGCCGCGACGAAGGCCGGCGTCCGCCGCCGGCGTGCCCGGCTCGACGCTCGACACGAGAACGCCCTGCAGGTCGGCCGAGAGTCCGAGGGACTCCGCGATCTCGGGCGTGAGGTTCTGCACCGTCAGCCCGTAGGCCTCCGACTCGCCCTGGGCGAGCTGCAGCTCCTCGTCCTTCATCTCGCCGATCTCGAGATCGAGCGCGACCTCCTCGCCGTCGCGGATCACCTTGATCGGCACGCTCTTGCCGATCGGCTCCCGTGCCACCATCAGCGGCAGCGAGGTCGACTCCTCGACCGGCTTGCCGTCGAACTCGACGATCACGTCGCCGACCTTGACGCCGGACTTCTGCGCCGGTCCGTCCTTGACGACGTCGGCCACGAGCGCGCCGTGCGCCTTCTTCATGCCGAGCGACTCGGCGATCTCGGGCGTGACCTTCTGGATCATCACGCCCATCCAGCCGCGGGTGACGCGGCCCTTCTCGCGAAGCTGTGGAATGAGCTCCTTCGCGAGGTTGATCGGGATGGCGAAGCCGATGCCGATGTTGCCGCCGCTCCGGCTGAAGATCGACGTATTGATGCCGACGACGCGGCCGTGCAGGTCGAGAAGCGGTCCGCCCGAGTTGCCGGGGTTGATCGGCGCATCGGTCTGGATGAAGTCGTCGTAGTTGCCCTGGCCGATGAAACGGCCCTTCGCGCTGACGATGCCGGCGGTGACGGAGAACTCGAGGCCGAACGGATTTCCGATCGCCATCACCCACTCGCCGACCTTCAACGTCTCGGAATCACCGAAGGAGATCGCGGGAAGCTCGTGGTCGGCCTGGACCTTCAGCACCGCGATGTCCGTCTTCGGGTCGCGTCCGATGAGCTCTGCCTTGTACTCCGAGCCATCGTTCATCTTGACGCTGATCGACTCGGAGTTCTCGACGACGTGGTTGTTCGTCAGGATGTAGCCGGCGGGATCGAAGATGAAGCCCGAGCCGAGGCTGCGGCGCGGCATCGGCCGGCGTGGCATCGGTCCGAAGAAGCGCTCGAAGGGTTCCCAGAACTCTCGCGGATCGGGACCGCCGGGACCACCCGGTGCGCCCGGTGCGCCGGGGTCACCCGGTCCTCCGGGTCCGCCCGGTCCTCCGGGTCCGCCGTGGAAACCGCCGCCGTTGTCGCCGCCTTCCTTGTTCTCGCTGGAGATGTTGACGACGGAGTCGCGCAAACGCGCCGCGAGCTCCGAGAAGTCCGGCAGGCTGCAGCTCGAGCACACGTTGCCGTTCGTTTCGGCCGCTTCGCCGGGCAACGCGGTGGGCGGCGTCTCCGGTGCGGGTGCTTCTTCGACGCCGGCGCTCGGCTCGGCGACCGCCTCGTTCGGAGCCTCGCCGCGATAGCGTGCGGCAAGCACGCCGACGGCGAATCCGAGCAGTAGGAGAACGACAACCTTGGAAAGGCTACGCATGAACCTCAGTCCTTCGAACCGGTGCTGCCGGGGTTACGCGCCCTCTACGCGGGTCAGCTGTACGTAGCGAATCCGCAGGTCGTAGAGGATGCGTGAGAGCAGAGCTTGCTCGTCCGCGGTCAGATTGCCTTGGGTCTTCCGCTCGAGAACCCCGAGCAGATCGATGACGTCGCGAGCCGCGGCGAGGTCTCGGTGGATCTCTCCGCCGGGTCCTTCCGGGATCTCGCCGAGACACATGAGAGCCTGCGTGCTGAGGCTCAGGACGAGCGTTCCGAAGCTCGGCTCGAGGGACTCGCCGGGCTCGGCGTCGTAGGGTGCGCCGCGCGGCTCGCCGAATTGCGGCGATGCGGGCTCGCTCGGACGCCTCTCGCCGGGGTGCGGAGGCGGCGGTGCCGCTCGCGCGGGCTCCGGAGAAGGCGCGGAAGGCTTCGCCGAGGACGCTTCCTTCTGCCCCTCTTCGTCGACGTTGCGCTCGCTTCCGTCCGACGCGAAGCGCCGCCGATCGATCACGCGGAAGGAGGGCTCGCCGTCCCGATCGCGATCGTCCCCCTCCCTCACGAAGACCCTTCCGGCCAGAGGGCCCTGGCGGTGCGGAGGCTCACCGCGCTCCCGCCATCGCCCGCAGCCGCCGCACCCGCTCGGTCGTCGGCGGATGGGTGCTGAACAGGCTCGCGAAGCGGGCGCCCCGGAGAGGGTTGACGATGAAGAGGTGCGCCGTCGCCGGGCTCGCATCGAGCGGAACACGCTGGTTCGCGCGCTCGAGCTTCTCCAGCGCCGAGGCGAGCGCAAGAGGATTTCCGACGTAGCGGGCACCCGACTCGTCCGCCTCGAACTCGCGGCCGCGAGAGATCGCGAGCTGGATCAAGGTCGCTGCCAGCGGAGCGAGGAGCATGGTGAACAGGAGCTCGAGGCCCCCGCCGCCTTCCTCTTCGTCGCGCGCGGCGCCGCCGAAGATCATCGCCCACTGTGCCATCTGCGCCAGCATCATCACCGCGCCCGCGAGGGTCGCCGCGATGGTAGACGTCAGGATGTCGCGATTCTTCACGTGCGCGAGCTCGTGCGCGAGAACTCCCTCGAGCTCGCTCTCGTCGAGAGTGCGCAGGATCCCGTCGGTGACCGCGATGGCGGCGTGGGAGGGATTTCGGCCCGTCGCGAAGGCGTTCAGCGCCTCGGTCGGGATCAGGTAGAGAGCAGGAGTCTCCGGAAGACCTGCCTTCACGCGGAGGTTGTTGGCGATCCGGTGCAGCATCGGCAGCTCGCCGGGCTTCACGGGCCGCGCGCCGAAGGCGCGCAGGACGAGCTTGTCGGAGTACCAGTAGCTTCCGAAGTTCATGATCGCGGCGAAAACCAGCGCCATCATTGCGCCGCCGCGGCCGCCGAGAGCGCCTCCGACCCACACGATGAGCGCTGTGAGGACGGCGAGAAGCGCCGTCGTACGAAGGGTACTTCTCATGGGCAAGCGGTAATGCCGCCCCCACGGGATGTCAAGGTAGCGCAGCGTGGACGGCGGCCCAGACGCGCTCGAGCGCGCCATCGTGCGCGCCGCGAAGATCGACGTGGACGCTGTGCGAACCGCGCGGACCGAACCGCTCCGGAGCCGTCGTCGTGAAGACCGTCGTCGTCGCGATGCCGAGCGCGGCCGCGACGTGACTCGGCCCGGAGTCGCAGCCGACGTACGCGTGCGCTTCCCCGAGAGCGGCAACGAGCCCCCGGATGCTCCCGGGTCGAAGCACGCGGTCCACCTGCCCTTCCCAACGGCGCTCCTCGCCGACCTCCGCGGGGCCGAGCAGGACCGTCGTCGATCCGCCCGAGGCACGCCGCCATCGTTCGGCGATCCCGCGGAGGAGAACCTCGGGCACGCGCTTCGCCGCTCCGCCGCTTCCGGGATGTAGGACGAGCCGGGGCCTTGCTCCATCGTTGCTCGCGCCACTCTCGTGCGGCGGCACCAGCGCAGGCGTTGCAGCCGTCCCCGGAGGAGCGCCGACGGCCGCCAGCATCTCGTCGCAGGCATGCACCGGGCCCTTCCGCGCCGGAAAAGGGAGCACGAGTGCGCGCCCGGTCGACTCGAGATGCTCTCGGAAAACCGCGTTCGTCGCGCCCGTGAAGCTCACGATCGCGGCGAACCCGTCGATCCATCCGAGCGCCTCGCGCGCCTCGCCGCCGGAAGGCGCGAACGCGCGCGCGATCTCCGGTGCGTCGAGCGAGCGAACGTGCGGCCGACACGGAAAGAGCGCCGCCACCTCCGCCGCGGCGCCGCGCGCGCAAAACGTCGAGACCTCGTCGCGCGCGAGCCAGCGTACGGCGGGCTCGGCGCATACGGCGTCGCCGAGCGCGCCGGGGAACAGGACGAGCGTGCCCTGGCGACGCGATCCGGCGCCTTCTCTCTCCACCGGCCATCCGCTAGCATTCCTTCTCATGCCGATGCCCAATCTCGTCGCGGAGTCGCCGCTCGAGCTCATCGGCGAGACACCGGTCGTTCGACTCGGCCGCACCGAGCAGCCGGAAACCGCCGAGATCTGGGCGAAGCTCGAGCTCGCAAACCTGGGCGGAAGCGTCAAGGACAGGATCTGCCTCGCGATGATCGAGGATGCGGAGCGGAGCGGCCGGCTCCAGCCCGGCGACGTCGTCGTCGAGCCGACGAGCGGGAACACGGGGATCGGCCTCGCGCTCGTCTGCGCCATCAAGCGCTACCGCCTGATCCTGACGATGCCCGATACGATGAGCGAGGAGCGTCGCAGCCTGCTCGCGGGCTACGGAGCGGAGCTCGAGCTGACGCCCGACTCGAAAGGCATGCACGCCGCGATCGAGCGCGCGCAGGAAATCGCGGCTCGCGAGCCGCGGGCGTTCCTGCCGCAGCAGTTCCGGAACCCGGCCAACCCCGACGCGCATCGGAGGACGACGGCGCCGGAAATCCTCGCCGCATTTCCCCGCCTCGACGCGTTCGTCGCCGGAGTCGGCACGGGCGGCACGATCACGGGCGTCGGCGAAGTGCTGAAGGAGGAGCGGCCGAATTGCCTCGTCGTCGCGGTCGAGCCGGCGAAGTCGCCCGTGCTCTCCGGCGGCGAGCCCGGCCTTCACGGAATCCAGGGGATCGGTGCGGGATTCGTCCCGGAGAACCTGCACCGCGGCGCCTACGATCGCGTCCTGACGATCGAGGACGACGTCGCGGCGGAGACGGCGCGACGGCTCGCCCGCCAGGAGGGTCTCCTCGTGGGGATCTCGTCCGGCGCGAACTGCGCCGCGGCCCTGGAGATCGCCCGCGAGCTCGGCCCCGGAAACATCGTCTTGACGGTCTTCTGCGATACCGGCGAGCGCTATCTGACGACGGACCTCTTCCGCGCGGAAGGGATCTGACGTGAGCCCGACGCCGTCCGCTCTGCTCGAAGCCGATCTCGCCGCGAAGCTCGAGACTCTGCGCAGCGGTCTTCGCGCCCTGCCCTCCGCGATCGTCGCCTTCTCGGGAGGAGTCGATTCGACGTTCGTGCTGCGCGTGGCGCGGGAAGAGATCGGCGAGGGCGTCGTCGCCTTGACGACGACGTCCGCCTCGATGCCGGCGCGCGAGCTCGAGGAGGCACGACGGCTGGCGCGCGAGATCGGCGCCACTCATCGCGTCGTCGCGACGGACGAGGTCGCGATCGACGACTACGCGAGGAACCCGATCAACCGGTGCTACTTCTGCAAGGACAATCTCTACCGCATCTGCCACGAAGAGGCCGCCGCGCTCGACATCGCGACGATCCTCGACGGCGTCAACGCCGACGACCTGGGCGACTTCCGTCCCGGCCTCGACGCCGCACGCGAGCAGCAGGTAAGACATCCCCTCGTCGAGGCGGCTCTCTCGAAGGACGACGTTCGGCGCTTGAGCGCGTCGCTCGGGCTGCCGACATGGGACAAGCCCGCCTCGCCGTGCCTCGCTTCGCGCTTCCCGTACGGAACGGCGATCACGCACGAGGGTCTCCAAAGCGTGGAGCGAGCCGAGGAAGCCCTGCGCGCTCTCGGCTTCCGCGAGTTTCGAGTGCGTTTCGAGGAGGAAACGGCTCGACTCGAGATCGCAACGGAGGAGATGTGGCGCTGTCTCGATGAATCGGTGCGCGCTGCGATGGTCGACGAGGTGCGCGGTGCCGGATTCCGCCGCGTCGTGCTCGACCTCGCCGGCTTCCGGAGCGGAAGCCTGAACGAGGGCGTTCGCGTCAAGTCGCCGCGCGCCTAGCGCGCGGCGCGACCGTCACGGAGCGAAGATCGTCCGCAGCTCCTCCATGATCTTCTCTTCGGAGTGCGAGCGGGCGATCGCGAGTTCCTTGACGAGGAGATTTCGCGCGGTGTCGAGCATCTTGCGCTCACCGAAGGAGAGCTCCTTGTCCCCCTTCAGCACGAACAGGTCACGCAGCACCTTCGCGATCTCGAGCACCGAGCCAGTCTTGATCTTCTCGGTGTACTCTCGATAGCGCCGATTCCACGTCTGCTGGTCGATCTCGACCTTCTTGTCACGCAGAATTTTGTAGACCTTCGAGACGGTGTCCTTGCCGATGATGCGACGAAGACCAACGGACTCCACGTTCTCCGTTGGCACCATGATGGTCATGTCGTTCTCGAGAAAGCGCAGCATGTAGAACTTCTTCTCGGTGCCTGCGATCGTCTTGCTCTGAACGCTTTCGATGACACCGACCCCATGGGCCGGGTACACGACCTTCTCGCCAACCTTGAACATCTCGTTGGAGCCCTCCCGGTGAGACTTTGTAGGGTAACGGAAACTTTAGTTTGAAGCAACCGTCGAATCTCGGTCTCGGCAGAGTGTTAGCACGCCGCGAAGCGCGTTTCATGACACGTCGCGGCATCCATCGCTCCACTCCATCACGATCGCGTCCCGGCTCTCTCCGTAATATCCGCGACGCCGTCGCTTCTCGATGAAACCGAGCTCTGCATAGAGCGCACGCGCCGCTGCATTCGCGTCCTCGACTTCGAGAGTGACAAGGCGAACGCGCGCTTCGCGCGCCTCCTCGAGCAGCGATCTCATCAGCAAGCGACCGAGCCCCGCACCGCGCTCGGCGACGGCGACCGCGAGATCGAGAAGATGCATCTCGTCCACGACGTGCCAGCGCACGAGATAGCCTGCGACCGTCGCCGGCGTCGCCGTTCGGTGCGCCACGATGGAGCGCGAGAACGGCACGCGCAGCTCGTTCTCGAACGTCGTCCACGTCCACGGCGTCGCGGCCCACTCGCGCTCGATGGCGACGACCTGGGGAAGGTCCGCAACGTTCATGTCGCGGATCCGAAAATCGCTCGCCGTGCGCGCGCCGCTCACCAGCGGAACAGCGCCGCCGCCCAGGTGAATCCCGCCCCGAAGGCGGCCAGACACACGAGTCGCCCCTCCGACACGCGGCCGTCGCGCATCGCCTCCGCGAGAGCGAGCGGAATCGAAGCGGCCGTGGTGTTGCCATAGCGGTCGATGTTGTTGACGACCTTGGCCTCGTCCATCTCGAGCGCCGCCGCGACGAACTGGTTGATGCGAAGGTTCGCTTGATGCGGAATGAGCACGTCGAGGTCCTCGACACGCAGGCCGTTCGCGGCGAGCGCTTCCTGGATCACCTCGGGAAAGCGCGTCACCGCGTGCTTGAACACGTACCGCCCGCTCATGCTCGGAAACGCGCGCGGCGCGTCGCCGTCGAGATCGGCCGGCTCGATGCGCGGCTTCTTGCGACTGCTCGCGGATTCCAGCCAGAGCTTCTCGGCGTACCTTCCCTCCGCATGCAGATGCGTCGAGAGGAGCCCGCGCTGCGGATCCGGAGAAGGGCCGAGCACGACGGCGCCCGCGCCATCTCCGAAGATCACCGCGACCTCACGGCCGCGCGTCGTCAGGTCGATGCCGGTGGAATGGATCTCCCCACCGACGACCAGGACGTGACGCGCTCGCCCGGCGCGGATCAGGGCGTCGGCGCTCGCGAGCGAATAGAGAAACCCCGAGCATTGATTGCGTACGTCGAACGCAGGGACCGAGCGCGCACCGAGCTTCGCGGCGAGGAGATTCGCGGAAGCCGGCCAGTCGATGTCGGGTGAGAGCGTCGCGTAGACGATCGCATCGATTTGATCGATCCCGACGCCCGCGCTCGCGAGCGCCTCGCGCGCCGCGATCGCGCCGAGATCCGTGCCGCCGCAATCGGCCGCGATGTGGCGGCGCTGTCGGATTCCCGTTCGCTGCTGGATCCACTCGTCGGAGGTGTCCATCACGCGCGATAGATCGTCGTTCGTCACGACGTTGTCCGGAACCGCGGAGCCGATGCCGAGGATGTGCGTTCTTTCGCTCACCGCCTCACCCGATCTCGATCGCCGCGGCTCCCCACGTGACCCCGGGTCCCGCCGCCGCGAGGAGGACGCGCGCACCGGGAGCGAGCTCGCCGTACCGCTGCTCGAAGCGGATCGGGAGCCCCGCCGCCATCACGTGGCCGAACCGCTCCGTCGGGACGTCCACGCGCTCGGAAGCGAGACCTGCCGCGCTCGCCGCGGCGCGCGCCACCGGCGGCTCGACGTAGTCGACGAAGGCCGCCTCGACCGAGCCGGCGGACCAACCAGCGAGCTCGAGCACCTCGCGCATCGCCGTGAAGAGACGCTTCTCGACGATGGGCGCGAGCGCGGCGAAGTCCGCCTTCGGATAGTGCAGACCCGCGGCGAGGTTCTCGGCGGTGACGCGCAGGGGGTACTGACGGCTCGCGGGATACTCGCACCAGAAGCGGTCCGCGAGCGTGCCGTCGGAGTACCACCGAAGCGCACGCACGTGCGACCCTGCTTCGCCCGGTCCGACGACCGCCGCGGCCGCTCCGTCGGCGAGCCGCGGCGTCAAGTCGGCTCCCGACGGCGACTCGTCGAGCCCGGTCGAGAAGACCTCCCCCGCAGCGACGAGGATGCGCGTCTCCCCGCTCGCCGGCGCGCGGAACGCGCTCGTGCCGCCGGAGAGCGCGAGCGCGAGGTCGAGAGCGGCGAGGAACCCGGCACTCTGCGCACGCACGTCGAGCGCTCCCACCGTGTCGGCGCCGAGCTTGTCTTGCAGGTAGCAGGCCGAGCCCGGGAACGTGACGTCGGGCGTCGCGGTCGCGAACACGATCAGCGCGAGATCCGAAACCTCCGTTCCCGAGCGGCGCAGGGCGTCGTCGGCCGCGCGCCGAGCGAGGTCCGAAGGACCCTCGCCGGCCGGCGCATGATGGCGTCGTGCGATGCCCGTCCGGCGCGCGACCTCTTCTGCCGACGTTCGCAGCCGAGGCGCGAGCTCCTCGTTGGTGATCAGGGCGCCCGGAAGGTGCGCGCCGATCGAGAGGAGCCGAGGCTCAAGCGGCATCCGCCATCCGCGGAAGCCGGGCCGCCGCCGAAGCCTTCACCAGGATGACCTCCAGCACCTTGTCGCGGTACCGGTGGACGAAGCCCACGCAGCGCTGGCCGAGCGGAATGCGCGTCGTGAAATCGGGCGGGAACGCCGGGGCCGTCGCCGCGACGGTGCGGAGCCGCTCGTCGACGACCTTGCCGTGCACCTGGAACCAGCCGCTCGCGAGCGAGAGATCGAGCTCGTAATCGGGCATCTCTTCACCGAGCCCGAGCTCTTCCTTGACGCCCGAAGGCGGGATGCGACGCGGCAGCTCGAGGCGGAGATAGTAGCCCGAGGGCCGCTCGTCGAAGGTGTAGATCTCGCCGTAGCGGCGCTCGCGCTCGGTCTTCTCGTCGTACGCGGCTTCCTTCGCGTAGTAGCCTTCGGCCGCGACGGCGCCGACCTTGCGGCTCGTCTCGGTGCGACCGAGGATCGGCAGGACGAGCGGCATCAGGAGCGGGCCGTAGATCGCACCGCGCCACTTCACCTCCTCCGTCGGCTTCGCGAAGATCACGGCGTCGCGCAGGCGCCAGATCGCCTCGAGAGAGATTGCGACCGACGTCCAGAAGAACCACGGGAAGACTTCCATCGTATAGAGGCTGCGCCCGAGGACGGCGACCGCGAACGCGACCGCGAGGATCGGAGCGACGATCAGGTGCACGAGCATGTTCAGCCCCGTCGAGCCCGCGGCGCTGAAGACCCGCTTGTCGTTGAACGCAGCCTCGAGCCGAGCCTTCGTCGACGCGGGCAACGCCCCGAGGAGCGGCTGCGCGAGAGCCACGAAGGCGCGCATCCCGACGCCGCCCGACCCGGTCGCGCCCTCGCGCGCGACGATGCCGACGACGTCCTCCCAGGCGAGAGGAAGCTCGCCCGTGAACGGTGCAGCGCGCCGCACGGGCTTCGCGAGAGGCGCCGAGATTTTCTTCTCGACCTTGCCCATCGGCAGGGCTGCCGGCGCTGCGGCGCGGGCGGGCGCGGCGGCTGCGACCGCGGGTGCCGCAGCCCCTGCGGCGGTTGCGGCCGCCCCGTTCCCCGCGGCGGCCTCACCGCCGTCGGCCTTCTTGAAGCGGGACGGATAGTCCGCAGGGAACGCTTGCTCCGGATGAAGCTCCTTCGCGCGCGCGAAGAGCGCCGCGTCCGTCTCCGGGATCGCGGGATTCGGAACGCAGCAGTCGACGGGACAGACCGCCGCGCACGCTTCGTGATCGTAGAACCCGACGCACTCGGTGCACTTCTCGGGAACGATGTAGAAGATCTCGTTGCTCAGAGCGTCGTGCTTGGCGCCGTCGAGGCCGTCAAACTGAATCCCGCCCTGATAGATCGCGGTATTCGGACACTCCGGCTCGCAGGCGCCGCAGTTGATGCATTCGTCGGTGATCATCGTCGCCATCGCGACAGAACCTCCGGTTGCTCGATGTCTCGGCCGAGCCCGTGACGGACCCGTGCTTGAGCCGACAAGGTACAGGTTGGAAAATCGTAGACAAGCGCGTGTCCGCGACGCCGCGGATGCTCGTCGGAAGCCCGCCTGCCGCGGTGCGGCGCCTTGTTTCTAGGGCATTCGTGTGGCATCTAGACGTTCCGAGAAGCCTGCTTTCGTCACGAGTCGTGGACGCGACCGTTGGCGCGAGGAAGAAGAGGAGGAGCGCAGGATGAAGAGAACGAATCAGGTGACCGCCGTGGCCGTCGGGCTCGCGCTGGCCGCTTCCGTGGGAATGGGTTGCGCGAAGAAGGGCCCGAGCCCGGAAGAGCTCGCCGCACAGCGCGCCGAGCAGGCTGCATCCCGCGCCGAGGCTGCAGCGACACGCGCTTCGCAGGCCGCCGATCGCGCCGAGGCCGCTGCCGCCAAGGCGGAAGCGATCTTCCAGAAGGGCATGCGCAAGTAGTCTTCGGCCATAGAACGCCGAATACGGAAGAGGCGACTCCCGATCCCGGGGTCGCCTCTTCCGTTGTTGGGCCCCAGCGCGAAGCGTGCGATCAGCCAGCGCGCTTTTCTGCGAGGCGCTGCCGGAAACGCCTCATGACGGAGGCCGGAACCAGCGACCGCACATCGCCGCCGAAGGTCGCCACCTCCTTCACGAGACGCGAGCTCGTGTAGAAGTATTGCTCGCCCGCCATCATGAACACGGTCTCGATTTCGGGCCGCAGATGCCGGTTCATCATCGTCATCTGGAACTCATACTCGAAGTCCGAGACGGCGCGGAGACCGCGGATCAGGACGCGCGCCTTGACCCGCCGGGCGTAGTCGACGAGCAGGCCCGAGAACGAGTCCGCGACGAGCCGGTCGCGGAACTCCGGAAGAGCCTCCTTGATCATCGTCACGCGCTCCTCGGGCGTGAACATCGCATCGTCCTTGTTGGGATTGAAGGCGACGGCGACGGTCACGCGCGGGAACACGTTGAAGGCGCGTCGGATGATGTCGAGATGTCCGTTCGTGATCGGATCGAACGAGCCCGGATAGATCGCCATCACGCCGTCCGAGGCTTGGGGAAGCTTCGTCCGCTCCGCGGACAGCTTGGCGGCCGCCGGCTTCGCGTGCTTCGCGAGCTTGACGGAAGCCTTCGCCCGCGGCTCCTTCGCGGTCGCGCCGCGGGACGGATGCGCGAGCTTCTTCTTAGGTGCTGCCATGGCTGGTCGTCTCCCCTCCCTCGGTCGATGCGGCGCTCGAGCGCAGCAGCGCGAGCCTGCTGTCCCCGTAGCGCCGATCGAGCTCCCGCTCGTACCCCCCGCTCACTTCGAAGTCTTCCTCGCGCGCGTGCTCGACGAGCACGAGGGCGCCTCCGCGCAGCACGCCGAACCGCTCGAGATCGACGAGCACGTCCCCGATCTGCCCTCGGCGGTAGGGCGGATCCATCAGCACGAGGTCGAAGCGGGCGCGTCCGGCGAAGCTCTCCAGAGCCCGCCGCACCGGCTGCACGCGGATCTCCGTGCGCGAAGCGAACCCGCAGGCCGCCGCGTTCTCGCCGAGAAGTCGAGCCACGCGGCGATCCTGCTCGACCGCGACGAGGCTCCGCGCACCTCGCGAGAGCGCCTCGAGACCGAGCGCCCCGGTCCCGGCGAACAGGTCGAGCACGCGTGCGCCCTGAATTGCATCGCGGTGCTCGAGTATGCCAAAGGCGGATTCGCGTAGTCGCGCGCCGCTCGGGCGGACGTGGAGACCACGCGGAACGTGCAGACGCCTCCCCTTCGCTTCGCCGGCAATCAGGCGCATCGATCGGGACTCCGCGTCCGCACGCGAAGCGTTTTGCAGATCGACCCCAAGGGCGCAAGGTGAGTGACGAGATGATCTGGGCGATCGTCCCCGCCAAGCTCGGCGAAACCTCGAAGGAGCGTCTCGGCGCGGTTCTCGCGCCCGAGCTGCGGCGGCGACTCGCGCACGCGATGCTCGACGACGTGCTCGAAGCGCTCGGGCGCGCGCGCGGCCTCGCCGGGATCGTGGTCGTGAGCCGCGACGCTCAGGCCCTGGCGCTCGCGCAATCGCGCGGTGCCTGCACCGTCGCAGACTCCGGCGGCGGCTTGAACGCCTCGGTGCAGGACGGGATCGAAGCCTGCCGCGCACACGGCGCGACCGGCGTGCTCGTCGCGATGGGCGACCTTCCGCTTCTCGAGGCCGCCGACGTCGAGACCGCGCTCGAGGCGCTGCCTTCGCGCGGTCTCGTGCTCGTCCCGTCTCTCGACGGAACCGGCACGAACCTCCTCGCCGCGCGCCCGGCAGAGCTCGTCCGACCTGCGTTCGGACCGGGAAGCCTCGCGCGCCATCTCGAGCTCGCTCGCGACGCCGACGTCACGGCCGTGCTCCAGCCGTGCGCGGGCGCGGCGCTCGACGTCGACACGCCGGACGACCTCGAGCGACTCCTCGCCGGACCGCCGCGCACCTCGAGCCAACGCCTTCTCGCGGCGGGACCCGCGCGCGCCATCGCGAACGGTTGAAGCCGCGCGGCGCTACTTCTTCAGCTCCATCGGCTGGCCGCAGCACGTGAGATCGCCGGTTCCGGCCTTCGTCACGATGAACTGCGAGCCACACTTGCCGCACAGGTAGATCTTGCCGAGCTGGGTTGCCATCGAGCCCTCCGGTTCATCGACCCACGAAGCGAGGACGGCGCCGCTCGCGAAAGCTCGCGATGCCTTCCCCCCGATCGCGGGTCGTTTGCAACAGGACGTACAGGTCGCCTTCGAGACGGAGACCCTCGGCGAGCGGCAGGTCCGCCGCGGCGCGAATCGTCTCCTTGGCGAGCCGCTGCGCGACCGGAGCGCGGCTCGAGAGAATCGTCACGAGGCGTCGTGCTTCGCGCTCGAGAGCGGCGCGCGGCACGGCGCGGTTCAGAAGCCCGATCTCGGTCGCCTCCCGGGCGCCGATCGTCTCGCCGACGAGGAGCATGCGGAACGCGCGCGCTTCTCCGACGATGCGCGGCAGCCGCTGCGTGCCGCCATGGAACGGCAGGACGCCCGCAGTCACTTGACCGAGGCCGACGCGGACGTGCGCCGCGGCGAGCCGCAGGTCGCAGGCCATCGCGAGCTCGAGCCCGGCGTCGCGCGCGTCACCCTGCAAGACGGCGAGGCAGGGAGCGCGTAGCGCGGCGATGGCCTCGATCCCGTCCGGTCCCTCGACGCACACGCCGGGTTCGTCGCCGAGGCAGAAGGCAGCGCCGCGGCTTCGCACGACGACGAGCTGGACGTCCTCGTCGAGGTCGACCTCGCGACAAGCGGCGACGAGCGCCGCGTGGGCGTCCTCGCCGAGCCTGCCCGAAGCGAGCGACAGCCGCAGCGTCACGACCGGTCCGTCGCGAACGACACCGACGGGCGGTGGCACGCGACGTCCCCGGGATTTCTCAGCGGGGCTCAAGCTGCTTCCGGAGCTCCTTGCGGAGGATCTTTCCGAGCGGATTTCGCGGCAGCTCCACGAGGATCTCGATCACCTCGGGCTTCTTGAAGCTCGCGAGCCGGCTCCGGCAGAACTCCGTCAGCTCGCTGGGCGTCGCCGACATGCCGGGGCGGAGGACGACCGCCGCCGCTACGGTCTCGCCCCACTCGAGGCTCGGGATGCCGACGACCGCGACCTCGTCGACCGCGGAGTGCGAGAGGAGGATCCCTTCGACCTCCGCGGGAGCGATGTTCTCGCCGCCGCGGATGATCATGTCGTCGGCGCGCCCCACGAGGAAGACGTACCCTTCGTCGTCGATGTAGCCGAGGTCGCGCGTGTGGAGGAACCCGTCCGGCTCGCGGCGCGCGCCGCCCTCGACGTCGCCCGCGTACCCCTTCATCACGCGCGGTGTGCGCACGAGGATCTCGCCGATCTCGTTCGGCGGGAGCGTCGCGCCCGCCTCGTCGGCGATCTTGATCTCGACGTCCGGCAGCGGCCGGCCGATCGACGTGAGACGGCGCAGGACGATCTCGTCGCGGGCCGCATCCCCGGTCAAGCGGTGGTCGTCGGGGCCGAGCACGGTCAGCGTCGACGTCGTCTCGGTCTGCCCGAACGCGTTCACGAACCCGCAGGTCGCGGGAAACGACTGCAGCGCGCGCCGGATCACCGGCAGCGGCATCGGCGCACCGCCGTACGAGAGGTTCGTCAAGCTCGAGAGGTCGTACGTGGCGAAGCGCGGGTGATCGAGGATCTTCTTCAGCATCGTCGGGACGACGAACGCGTGCGTGATGCCCTCGCGCTGCACCGTCTCGAGCCATTCCTCCGGCTCGAACTGCGTCATCAGCACGAGCTTCCGGCCCGTCCAGATCGACGTCATCAAGTTCGTCGCGCCGGCGATGTGATACAGCGGAACGCAGTTGAGCGCCGCACCGCGCGGCTCGCCGTCCGCCATCTCGACCGTTCCGACGACGTACGCCGTGAAGTCGCCGAAGGTCAGGAGGACGCCCTTCGGAAGCGACGTCGTGCCGCTCGTGTACATCAGGATCGAGGTGTCGGTCTCCTCGACGTCGACCTCCTCCGCCTCCGACACTGCTCCGCCGATCAGCTGCTCGATCGATTCGTCACGGCTTCCGTCGCCGTCGAGCGTCACCCGCGACAGGCCGGCGGGGCCGAGCCTCACGTTCGGCAGGACCTCGTCGACGAGCGAGCGATAGCGCTCCTCGAAGCAGAGCACGCGTGGATCCGCCTGACCGATCATGTGCTCGAGCTCGTGGATCTTCGCGCGATAGTTGAGCGGCACGAACGTCGCGCCGAGGGTCGCCGCGGCATAGTAGAGCTCGACGTAGCGGTGCGAGTTCGTCCCGATCGCGGCGACGCGCGCGCCGGGGCCGACGCCCCGCTGCGCGAGGGCGCTCGCCAGCCGGCGGACCCGGCTCAGCGTCTCGCCGTACGTCGCGCGACTGTTGCCGAAGACCAGGATCTCCTGTTCGGGAAACATCGCTGCGGGAAGAGAGAGAAAATTCGCGGTGTTCATCGGCGGCGCTCGTGAGGGTTCATCTGCGGTGAGCCTCCTAACGTGCGCGCCAGGCGCTTCTCAAGCGAGAGCGCCTCGGCGAGGCGGAGGTCCCGCCCACGCCGGATCGCCTGCTTCAGCCCCCGGAGAACCGGTGAAGGCAGGCGAGCGACGCGTCCCGCGAGGCGATCGACCGCCCGCTCGAAGCGCTCCGGCGGGACCGCGAGCGAGGCAATGCCGAAGCGGGCGGCCGCGGCCCCGTCGATCCACTCGCCGGTGAGGAGAAGGTGCGCCGCCCGCCCCTCCCCCGCCGCGCGCGGCAGGGTCTGCGTCCCGCCGACGCCGGGGATCGCCCCGAGCCCGGTCTCGGGGAGACCCAGCCGCGCGTTCCGGGCGCAGACGATCAGGTCGCAGAGGAGAGCCATCTCGAGTCCGCCTCCGGCCGCGACGCCGTGCACCGCGGCGAGCGAGATGCACGGCAGCGCGACGAAGCGCGCCCAGACATCGCGCACCGCGCGGATCTCGCGCGCACGGATCGGCGACGGCGCGGTACCGAACTCCGTCAAGTCTCCGCCGCTCGAGAACGCGCGGCCGGCGCCTCGCAAGACGACGACGTGGACCGAAGCGTCCGACACCGCGAGCTCGAGCCCCTCCCAGAGCGCGTCGCGCATCGTCCGGTCGTAGGCGTTCAGCACCTCCGGACGATTCAGCGTGAGCGTCAGGATGCGCTCGTCCGACGCGTGGCGCTCGACGCGGACCGCGGGCTCGCAGCGCGTCATTCGAGCCCCGATTCCCCCGCAAACGGCCGGCCGCCGATCACCGTGTGCACGGCGCTCCACGACGCCAAGCCCTCTTCGCAGGGATCGGAGGCGAGAAGCGCCAGATCCGCGCGGCGGCCAGGCACGAGCCAGTCTCCGGTCTCCTCGCCGCGGACGCGCGCGGCGCCGCTCGTGAAGAGATCGAGCGCTTCCCACGGAGCGAGGCGCTCTTCTCCGCCGAGAAGCGTTCCCGTCGCCGAGCGCCGCGTCGTCGCGCCGGCGAAGCCGACGCGGGGATCGATCGGTGCGACCGGAGCGTCGCTGCCCGCGGCGACGAGGACGCCCGCCTCGCGAAGCGAGCGAATCGGATAGAGCCACGGCCAGAGCGGCTCCTCGATCTCACGCTCGTATTTGGCTCCGCGGGAGACGAGGAACGCGGGCTGCGTCACGACCGCGACGCGCGCCGCAGCGAGGCGACGAGCGAGATGGGGCGGGCAGAGCGAAGCGTGCTCGATGCGGTCCGGGCCCACACCTGCGCCCGCGCCCGGCCCGCGCGGCGGCGCCGAGGCGAGCACGTCGAGGACGGCGTCGGTCACGTCCGGCTCGACGGCGTGAACCGCGAGCGGCAGACCCCTTCGCCGGGCGGCGCAGACGCGATCGCGGAACTCCTTCGCCCTCACGTCCTCCGTCGAGCGCGGCAAGAGCTTGACGCCCGCGATCTCGACGAGCCCCCGCGCTGCA